>Ga0207951_100088_pt1 | contig 65493 bp, 66 predicted proteins | sample Subbio12Aug_8Bad_FD_184830 | JGI IMG/M metagenome (GOLD analysis project Ga0207951, IMG submission 184830) | Serpentinite rock and fluid subsurface biosphere microbial communities from McLaughlin Reserve, California, USA - CR12Aug_8Bad (SPAdes) | ecosystem: Environmental > Terrestrial > Deep... | reverse complement strand
CGTCATCAAAAAAAGAGGGATAACTATGAACGCTGCACAGGCTATGCCCAAGATTATTAGCTTCCCTAAGCAGCGGGCGCCTCAAAAGAAATACAAGAGGCGTGTGCCCGTTGTTTTGTGTTGCTTGTGTTTCCTAGTTGCCTACTTCATTTACTCATATATCATGCAGGAGATGGAGTTGCGCCAGTTACGCCACCAGGAAGCTCTGCTTAAGGATGCTTATAACGCACTCGTGCTGAGGCAAAGTGGACTTAACTTTGAGATGAAACAGCTTCACACCGACGACTATATTGAGCGCTTAGCACGCGACAGACTAGGCTTAATTAAGCCTAAAGACACAATTATGGTGCCAGTTTATTTAGCCCCAAACCCGTAAACATTGACATTTTGGTGTTATCTCGCGGCGGAGGGTTGTCGCTGTACTGGCAACTCGTATTCTGGGTTGGGATGATGTCCTGCCCTTCGTTGGAATTATCTTAGGCATTACTGCCTTGATAGTAGTCGTCACGTATAGCTTGTATGCGGTTGCGGAAAGAGCAAAAATCTTATAAATAAACAAAAGGTCTAACCTTGGCTAAATCAGCCAAAAGTGAGGCCCTCCTCAAGATTCTTAAAAATTTCGGTTGCTTGGAAGAGCGAAGTCGCGATGTGTGGCCATGGGGGTTCAATCACTCCGGTGGCACCCCGATGTCGGCTCATCACATCCTAGGGCTGAAGTAGGTCCCAAGGGTTGGACTGTTCGCCCATTAAAGTGGTACGTGAGCTGGGTTCAGAACGTCGTGAGACAGTTCGGTCCCTATCCGTCGCGGGCGCAGGAAATTTGCGGGGTCTTGTCCCTAGTACGAGAGGACCGGGATGAACTAAAATTCGCTACTTAAAAATGCACTAAATACAATAAATAAATATCCCTTAAAGCCTGATGCTTCAAGGGTTCCTCATATCAATAAGTGTGCTGTCAAAGTAACATGGCTGTCAAACTAACGCGAGATACGTTCTTCCGGAGTCTTTTCTGTACGACTTTTTCAGGTACATAGTAAAACCTCCCACTTGCTTATAGCTATCTTCATTGTACCACATTATGCCAACTTATGCTACAATAAAATGCACATATTTCAAAAAAATATCCCGAGGAGCCTTATGCCCCAAGGGTTTTTAGTCCACTGCTCTAGACGGGCCTGTCAAACTAACGCGCGTAAACATTGACACATTGGTGTTATCTCGCGTATAATCGGGCCTGTCAAACTAACGTGTCAAACTAACGAGTAACCCGTAAACATTGACACATTGGTGTTATCTCGCGTATAATTAATAAGATAAACCATAAAATCTAGGAGGAATAATTTTCGCATGGCATTGGAAGTAGGCACCGTCTTAAGTGGTATTGTAACCGGAATAACGAGTTTTGGTGCTTTTGTGGAGCTTGAGACTGGTGAAACCGGGCTTGTGCACATTTCTGAGGTTGCTGATGCTTATGTCAAAGACATCAATGACCACCTCAAACTCCGTGAAAAAGTAGTTGTGAGGATCATCAACATCGACAGCAAAGGGAAAATTGGCCTCTCTATTCGCCAAGCGAAGCGCCGGCCCTCTATCTCCTTTGAAGAGCGCATGAATCGCTTTCTTAAAGACAGCGAGGAGCGTTTGACTGACTTGCGCAAACACACCGACGCTAAGCGCGGCGGACGTGGCACATCAATGAAGAAGTCTGGCGGCGACAAGTAGTTAATATTTCTAGTTGCTTTAGCGCTTCGTTTGTACTAAAATAAGTCTTGTCGTTTCGTTTGGCGGCGTAGCTCAGCTGGCCAGAGCATACGGTTCATACCCGTCAGGTCACTGGTTCGACTCCAGTCGCCGCCACCATTAATGCGCCATTAGCTCAATTGGCAGAGCAAATGACTCTTAATCATTGGGTTCGGGGTTCGAGTCCCTGATGGCGCACCATTTTGTGTGATTAAAACCCCTGCAGGCAACTGCAGGGGTTTTTGTGATGTGCTCATCCGGCGCTGCGTGGTAGAAAGGTGATAATAATAAATGATTATTTCAAAAAATTAATTTAATTATGAAGAAGGAAATCAGAATTAAACCGAGAAGAAATAAATGAGAGTACTGTATGGAACATTGTTCCACAGAGTGGAACAAGACGAAAGCAAAGGAGATAGTCAAAATGTCAGATAGCACAGCCTGGTGGGAGACGGGAATTATTAACGTCAGACCCAACTCCATTCAGTTTCGCGGCTATAATATCCAGGACCTCGTCGGCAAAGTCAGTTACGCCGAAATGCTTTTGCTCTTACTTAAAGGGGAATTGCCTAGGGTGCACCAGGCAAGACTCTTGGAGGGGGTGCTGGTTGCCGGTTGTGACCATGGCCCTCAAGCCCCTTCGGTGGCGGCGGCACGCATGGCGGCTACCTGCGGCATCTCGTTTAATTCCTGTATCGCTACGGGCATCAACCTGCTGGGAGATATTCATGGTGGGGCTGGAGAAGAGACTATGGAAATATTCTACTCTTTAAGTCGCAAGCTTGGAGCGGATGAAAACAACCTCGCTGAGCTAGCGTATGCGCTTTGTCGGCAATTTAAGAAAGAAGGAAAAAAACTGCCAGGGTACGGTCACCGTTTCCACAGCATAGACCCGCGGACGGCTGCCCTTACTCGCTTGGCCACCGAAGCCGAGGCGGCGGGCGAAATAGGAGGAAGGTTTTTCAGGATTGCCCACGCCATCCACCACAGTCTAAAAGAAATTTCAGGCAGAGAACTTGCGCTTAACATAGACGGAATATCGGCGGCGGCTCTATGTGAGTTGGAGCTGCCGGCCAAAGTCTTTAAGGGTGTTTTTTCTCTTTCCCGCGGTTTAGGTCTGGTGGCACACGCCTTGGAGGAGTATAGCCAAGGTTCCCGCTTGAAGGGGCCGGTTCCCAGGGACGACGGGAGTCTTATCAAATATACCGGAGTCACGGAAAGGGAATTACCGGATCGGGATGAGTGGTAAGAGTAGTAGTGACAGTGACATGGTCAACAAGGGAGAGGTGATACTAATGTTCCCAAGCATTGCAGAAATGAATGTCAAAGGCCATATCATAGGAGGCATACAGCCGAGTGTCTGTGTACCATTAGTGGCCCGTAATCGGGAAGGGTTACTAGCGGAAGCCGCAACTGTGGCGAAAATTAAGCCGGACATTGTAGAGTGGCGCGCAGATTATTATAGCGACGTGGAAAATTGTGCAAGTATAAGCAACGCGTTGAGTAGCATAAGAGAGATTCTTGTCGGATATCCGCTGATCTTTACCTGCCGAGTCCATAGCGAAGGAGGCTACCGAGAGATAAATCGAGAGGTCAGGGTGGCCTTAATAAAGGAAGTTATCAGGACCGGCCAAGTTGATATCGTCGATATAGAGCTGGAAACAGGCAGGGAAATAATTTCAGAGATCGTGGACGAAGCGCACCGCAATCAGTCTTACGTAATTGTTTCCAATCACGATTTTAAAAAAACACCGCTAAAGGAAGAAATCGTTGAGCGTATGATCAGGGCTCAGGCCTACGGCGCGAATATAGTTAAATTGGCTGTAATGCCGAACAGCCCGCAAGACGTGCTGACCCTACTGGAGGCAACCCTGCAATTCAGGCTAAAGCACGCACGGGTGCCGGTTGTATCGATGGCCATGTCGGGTCAGGGTGTTGTCAGCCGGATAGCAGGTTTTCTGTATGGTTCCGCTATCACATTTGCCGCAGGTAACGCGGCTTCGGCGCCCGGTCAGATTTCCATTTCTAAGCTGCGTAATGCCATCGAAACACTTAGTGACGCTTTGTAAATAGCGGTGTCTAAATTGAAAGGAGAGACCATATGAAAAAACTGGTTGCCCACCAGATGACCGCTTACCTGGAGGAGAAAGGAGTAGAATACATTTTCGGGCTATGCGGGCATACGGTTATTGCTTTGCTGGAAGCACTAGAGAAGAGCAGCATAAAGTTTGTTTCGGTAAGGCATGAGCAGATAGCAGCTCATGCGGCCGACGGCTACGCCCGGGTCACGGGCAAACCCGGCGTGGTATTAAGCCACCTCGGCCCCGGTCTGACCAATGCCACCACAGGGGTGGCCAATGCTGCCCTTGACTCCGTACCCATGGTCGTTATTGCCGGCGATGTGCCGAGTTTTTACTACGGTAAGCACCCGCACCAAGAAGTCAATATGCATGCCGATGCCGCCCAGTACGAGATTTATAAACCCTTTGTTAAAAGAGCATGGAGAGTGGAGCGGCCGGAACTGATGCCGGAAATATTGGATAAAGCTTTTGCCTTGGCTGTTTCTGGACGCCCCGGCCCAGTCCTCATTTCCGTTCCCATGGACATGTTTTCGCGGGAAATTGACACTTGGCACTTTGATAAAAGAAAAAGCCACAACTCCTTTGTGCATAAGCCGTCACTGCCTCCCGGGGTTGCGGAGCAAATTGTGGGAATGCTTCTGGAGGCTGAGAAGCCTCTCATTTATGTCGGCGGCGGTGTCATCAGTTCTGACGCCAGTGATGAGCTGACCGAACTCGTAGATTTTCTCGATATCCCGGTAACTAGAACTTTGATGGGTCAGGGGGCCATCTCCGATTTGCATCCGCTTTGTGCTGGAATGACTGGCTTCTGGGGTACTGAGCTGACCAACCGACTGACCAGAGAGGCTGATGTTATATTGGCAGTAGGTACTCGTTTCTCCGAGGCTGATTGCAGTTCCTGGTATGAGGGAGTAACCTTTAATATTCCTCCAGCTAGACTCATTCACATCGACATTGACGCTGCTGAAATTGGGCGCAATTTCCCTGTCGCCTTGGGCGCTGTGGCCGACGCCAAAGCGGCACTGACGGCCATCCTGCAGGCAGCGAAAATCCTGAAACCGGAGGGAGTGCAAAACCCGGCACTTCGAAGCGAAATCAAAGCGTGCAAAGAAGCCTTTTTGGTTGCCAATGATGAAGTGTCCACGAGCGACCGGTTTCCCATGACTCCGCAAAGAATACTGGCTGACGTCAGAGAAGTGTTGCCCGAAGACGGCATCGTCTTGACAGATGTAGGCTGGAATAAAAACGGTGTCGGCCAGCAGTTTCCAATCACTATGCCCAAGACCATCCTGCATCCGGGTGGACTAGCTACCATGGGCTTTGGTCCAGCAGCTGTGCTGGGCGCCAAGCTGGGGGCGCCAGACAAACAGGTAATTACCCTAGTAGGGGACGGCGGCTTTGGCACCCAACCCTCCGTCATCGCCACGGCAGTGGAAAACAATATTCCCGTAGTCTGGGTGGTAATGAACAATTACGCTTTCGGCACTATCGCCGGCCTGCAGCACAGGCATTACCAAACCTATTTCGGGACGCTGTTCAAGCGAGATGGCCAACCCTATAACCCGGAATGGGCCGAAGTAGCTAGGGCTTACGGCATTAAGGCCAAGAGGATTTCCTCAGCCGCTGAGTTTAAGGGAGCATTGCGGGAAGCGTTGGAATCGGGCGAACCGTATCTGCTTGACGTACCCATGGAAAATATTCCGGTTCCCACCGACGGTGTATGGAATATCAATGACATTTACACGCCGAAGGATGGTGTCTGTGAAGGGAGGTTAATACGAATTAAGCTGTAGACAATAACACCCATTTGCTGCTGCAAAGTGACCGCCAAAAGCTCATAGCACTTGTCATACCACGCTATGATAAAGTGGAGCAAAGTAATTTCCGAGAATATAAAAATAAGGAGTGAGAAATCAATGACTTTTGGGAAGAAAATGCTGGTTTTTGTTCTATTAATGTTGTTTGTCTCGGCATCGGTTATGGGCTGTAGTCCGGCTCCAAAACCGGCAGCAAGTTATCCCGACAAGTATCTTACCGGTATTATTGCCTGGGGAGCAGGCGGCGGTACAGATAGCACTTCCAGGCTCTTAGTGCCGGAAGCGGAAAAAATTCTAGGTACTTCCATAGTTATGTCCAACCGAACAGGTGCGACAGGCTCCATTGCCACCCAGTTCGTGCATGACCAAAAGGCTGATGGCTATACCCTGCTGTTCAATGCCGAGAACCCGCAGCTTTATCAGACGCTAGGCCTTTCCGCGCTCTCTTACAATGATTTCGAGCCAGTCATCCTCACTGTGAACGGCGTCACCGTTATTGTTGTAGAGAAAAATTCTCCTTATCAAACTCTAGATGACCTCGTTAATGCCGCTAAAGCGAACCCTGGCAAAATTAACATGGGTATCAGCGGCGTGGGCGGCCAGCCCTATATGACATCCCTAATATTGAGACAAGGCGAAGGCATTAACTTTAACGCAGTCACATTTGACGGTGATGGTCCCCTGATCGCCGCTCTTATGGGTAAACACATCGATGTCACCGGTCTGGCAGTGGCAGCCGCAGTTCAATACGTTAAAAACGGCGATTTCAGAGCGTTAGCCGTGGTTTCTAACAAGCGCAATCCTGCCCTTCCTGATGTTCCAGCCTTGGGCGAATTACGGCCTAACATGCAAAACATGCTAAAGGCATCCGGGTTTTTCTATGGCGTCTTTGTTAAGAAGGGTACGCCTGAACCTGTAATTGCCAAGTTGAAAGAAGCGTTTCTTGCCGGCTATAATAGTCCGCAGTTCCAAGAGTTCGCAACGAATAACGGCATGATGAAGATGGGCATTACCGGCGATGAGGCTAAAAATTTCATGAAAGAGTGGCAGTCCGCGATGGCCTGGTTGGTTCATGATGCCGGGAATTCAAAGGAGTCGCCTGAGAAGTTCGGAATTCGCAGGCCGTAATAATCAAAATAGAGGGGGGAGGTCTCCCCCCTCTACAATCAGACAGGAGGGCTAAAGATGGTTCCATCAAAGCATCTTGCGGGGGAAGATAAACCGGCAGAGCATCTTGCGGGGGAAGATAAACTGTCTAAAGATAACAGTGCCGACAAGCCGGGCGAGATATATTTTGCACTTTTTCTCTTAATTATTACCCTAGCTTTTTTGGTTGAGGCATTTAAACTACCTGGTCTTCAAGATGGGAGTGTAAGCGCTCCCGGAGTAGTTCCGCAAATTATGACGATGGCGGTCCTGTTAATGATAAGCATAGTCGGCGCCGCGTTGCTTCGTAAAGGAAAAAGACCAGCGGTTATAGCGGTTTTGCGCTTCCTTTTTTCCACGGAAGTAGTGGGCTTGCTCATATTTATCACAATGTACGGGTTTATCTTGGAACTTTTAGGCTTTGAAATTTCTAGCTTACTCTTTCTATGGGTAACAATGTATTTTTTAGATAGAGTACAACCTGTCAAAAAGCTAATTATATCAGCAGGGGCTGTAGGGGCAATTGTACTTGTCTTTGGTTACGCTTTCAGAGTTGTCTTACCCTAGTAACACAAAGGAGGCGAAGTAATGGCAGGAATATCCGCGCTTCTTGTTCCGTTTACTGATATTAGTTTAATATTTTATGTTGCTGTCGGGGTCTTTGCCGGTATCTATATCGGTGCGATACCGGGGCTGTCCGTGACAATGGCGGTTTCGTTGTTAATCTCTTTTACATTTTCATGGGACATTCTACCCGCTTTAGCCCTTATGATAGGAATTTATACGGGTGGTGTCTATGGCGGTAGCCGGTCTGCTATACTTTTAAATATTCCTGGGGCACCGGCCGCAGTGGCCACAGTCTTTGACGGTTATCCAATGGCTAAATTAGGTGAAGCTGGGACAGCCATGGGGATAGCTACGACGCAATCTTGTATTGGGCAATTCTTTGGAATAATGGTTATGGTTGCAGCCTCACCGCTGATCTCAAGTCTTGCTATCAACTTTGCACCCAGAGATTACTTTTTGTTAGCTATTATGGGGTTGTTTATGGTCGGCAGCCTGAGCCGCGGCTCTCTGGTTAAGGCTCTTATAACAGCCTCTCTAGGCGTTACCATTGGGCTCATCGGAATGGATCCGTTTACGGGTCAGGGAAGGCTAATTTTTGGCAATGCCAGATTGCTTGGCGGTATTAATTTTGTGGTAGTTATGATCGGCCTGTTTGGACTCTCCGAAGCTTTAGTTCAGCTTAAAGACAAGACCCAGCCAGTCAAGCAGAAGATTGACAGAATTGTACCCAGCCTGAAGCTGGTATTTAGCCATATGGCACTGACCCTAAGATGCTCGGCGATCGGCACCTTAATCGGCGCGCTGCCGGGGACAGGTGGGGATATCGCAGCGTTGATAGCCTACGACCACGCTAAAAGAACCGTAAGAAATCCAAGTCGTCCGTTTGGAGAGGGCGCAATTGAAGGAATTGTGGCGCCTGAAGCCGCCAACAATGCCGCGATTGGCGGCGCATTCATACCCATGATGACGTTGGGAATACCTGGGGATTCTGTAACAGCCATTTTGATCGGCGCCTTCGTAATTCACGGCATCAGGCCAGGTCCGATGCTGATGAGAGAGCAACCAGAATATTTTTGGCTAATTGTCGGTTGCCTAGTTTTGTCGAATATCTTCTTGTTCATTTTCGGTATGACCGGTATACGGATTTTTAGCAAAATTGTAGAAATACCCAAAGCGGTAATTTTACCGATAATAGTTATCCTGTCCATCATCGGTAGCTACACAATAAACAACAGTATAATAGACATTTACTGGATGATTGCTTTTGGGATCTTAGGTTACTTTATTAAAATTTATGATTATCCCGTTTCTACCATGGTCTTAGGTGTTATCCTAAGTCCGATTATTGATTCAAATTTCCGAAGAGCAGTGCAAATGACACAGGGTAGCCTTGTGGGCTTTATACAGAGTCTCCTTATTAATCCGATAACATTGTTTATACTAGTGTTCATTGTGTATATGGTTGTATCGCAGACCCCGGCCAAAGAATTGCTAGTAAAGAAACTCAGGTCTATTAAAGGTAACAGGCACAGTTAGCCTTATAGAGGGGGAGGAGCGCATGAAACAAATAGATGTAAACACGAAGCTGCTAGGACTTTTTGGCAAGCCCCTGTCATTTACCATGTCGCCATTAATGCATAACGCAGCTTTTCAACAAATGGGCCTAAATTACCTATATATACCGTTTGAAGTGCAGGAAGAACACTTTGCAGAGACCATAAAATCATTAAAGTTTTTCAATTTTGCTGGATGTAACGTCACATCCCCGTATAAGACCAGAGTAATTGAGTATTTGGATGAAATTAGTGACAGGGCCAAGATTATTGGGGCAGTGAACACTGTCAGCCTGCGCAACGGAGTGCTAAAGGGTTTTAACACAGACGGGGAAGGTTTTGTTGAGTCGTTGCGGTATGAGAAAAATATAGGGCCAAAGGGGTCAAAGTTTATCGTACTGGGCAGCGGCGGTGCTGCCAGAGCTATAGTTATGACCTTGGCTTTCGAAGGAGCCGACAAAATTTATATTGCTAACAGGACTTTCAAAAGTGCTGTAGAGCTGGCGGAAGAAGTAAACAAAATCCATCAGTGTGCCATACCCCTAGAGCTAAACAGCACCGAAATCGAGAAGCATATTGACGAAACAGATGTTATTATAAACACTACCAAAGCAGGGATGTACCCTGACATAGCAAAGACTCCTGTAGAAATAACCCGGGTACACAGCAAGCTTATTGCTTGCGACATCATCTATAATCCCATAAAAACTACATTCCTGAAATCAATGGAGCAGTTAGGATGCGAGACGGTTACGGGCGTTGGCATGCTAATAAACCAGGGGGCTGAGGCATTCAGAATATGGACCGGTGAAGTGCCTCCGCGCGAGCAGATGTATGCCTTGGTGCAAAGTACCTTGATTGGAAGGATGACAGAACAGTAATCTAGTGCAGGCAGAAAAGGGTGAAGAGAAGATGGCGGGAAACGGCAGTGGAGACAATGAATTTCGTTCCCTAAAAAGAGCCTTTAGTATTATGTTGTGCTTTGATAGAAACAACTTGAAATTATCGCTTACGGACATCTCAAAAAAAATATCCCTCCCTAAATCGACTGCGTCCAGATTTTTGAACTGCCTTGAGAAAGATGGCTTCTTGATTCGCAATGAGGATAACACCTATACACTTGGTCATACTGTCTATTATCTCGGTGTGTTAGCAAAGGAAAGCTTTGATCTGAGAAGAGCAGCCTATCCTGTCATGCAAAGATTGCAGGCCAAATATAACGAGACGGTAAGCCTGTATATTATGGAGGCCGACAAGAGAATCTGCTATGAGAGAATAGAATCTACGCATAGGCTAAGGGGAGTACCAAAGCTTGAGTCGCCGCTGTGGTCCGGCGCTTGCGGCAAAGCAATGCTGGCTTTTTTACCTGAGGAGAGCTTTCTTAAAGTGGTTGCAAGTATTCAACCCCTGACGGCCAACACCATAGCCGACAGGAAAGAGTTGAAAAATCACTTGGTCGAAATTAGGCAGAATAAAGTGGCTTTTAGCTTCGAAGAAACGGAAGAGGGCATTTCCGCCCTAGCTTCACCTATTTTCGATGCTCATAATAACATTATTGGTAGCCTGTCTATGGCCGGCCCTTCCGTGAGGTTTACCAGAGAGCTAATTTCTTCGGCCCAGAACTGTGTCTATAACGGGGCCAAGGAAATATCCTTAAATTCGGGATGTCGCCAATACGAGGGAGTACTGCACTAGATATACTTCACAACTGGAGGAATAAGTATGGAAGAGCTTAACAAGGAGCAGCAGTCAGAGCTGGACCAAGCGTTCCAAAGGGCGAAAAGAGCTCTGGACGTCATAGAGGCTTACGATCAAGCCAAGGTCGATCGTCTTTGCCAAGCTGTGGCCTGGAGCGTGGCCAACAAGAGGACCTTTTTGCGACTGGTAGAGATGAGCATTGCCGAAAGCGGCCTTGGTGACCCTGTAACCAGACAGCACAAGCGCCTTAAAATTCGTGGCGTGCTACGAGACGCGCTGCGCCAGAAGAGTGTGGGCATCATTGAGGAAATCCCCGAAAAAGGGATCGTAAAATACGCCAAGCCAGCTGGCATTATTGCATCTTTGGTACCCACCACTAACCCCGACCTGACTCCGGCCGGCCAAGCCATCTATGCTATTAAAGCTAGGGATGTGGTCATCTTTTCACCTCATCCCCGTTCCAAGAAAACAACTTTCGAGACAGTTAGACTAATGCGGGAAGCACTGGAGCGGGAGGGTGCCCCTGCCGATATCCTGCAATGTTTAACCCTTGTCAACATCCCTATGTCCAAGGCTCTTATGGCTCGAGCTGACCTCGTTTTGGCCACTGGGGGAGAAGCGATGGTGCGTGCCGCCTATAGTTCAGGCAGACCGGCCTATGGCGTAGGCGCCGGAAACGCCACCATGCTGATTGATGAAACTGCCGACGTTAAAGAAGCCGCTCATAACACCATGCTGAGCAAAACCTCGGACTATGGTTCTGGTTGCTCTGCCGATGGCAACCTTATTATCGAGAAGAGCATCTTTGACAGTATGGTGGAGCAGTTAACCGTCGAAGGTGGCTACTTAGCTGATGAGCAGGAAAAGGCTTTGCTCTGCAAGGTAATGTGGGACGACGAGGGGCATCGTCTTCCAAACACGGTAGCTATTGCGCCGCAGAAACTTGCGGAAACTGCAGGCTTTACTATCCCCGACGACCGCAAGTTTATCATGGTGCTAGGTGACGGCATTGGCAAGCAACACCCATTTTCTAGTGAGAAGCTGACAACCCTGCTGGCCCTTTTCAAGTACGAAGGGTTCGAGAACGGCCTTGACATAGTCCGACGGATTTTAGGGGTTGGTGGCAGGGGACACTCTGTGGGAATATATTCCTTTAATGATGCTCGAATTAATCAACTGGCGTTGATGGCGCCGGTGAGCCGCATAATGGTCCGCCAACCTCAATCCAAAGCCAACTCCGGTTCCTTTACTAACGGCATGCCGATGACCTCTAGCATGGGCTGTGGTACCTTTGGCGGCAATATAGTATCGGAAAACATTAGCTTGAAGCATTATATGAACACAACCTGGGTGTCCCGCCCGATACCGGAAGACAGGCCTTCAGACTCAGAGCTTTTTGGCGATTTTTACGATCCTGAACTGGAAAAATAGCGTATTACTTAAAATGTACCAGCAATTTAAGGGGGGTAATTTTCTTGGAAAGAGAATTTTCTCTGGCCCATCTAACTGTACTGGGATGTTCACCGCCAGAAATGGTCTATATTGCGGCCATGGCAGGATATCAACACGTTGGTCTGCGTCCAATTTATATGGGCTTGCCCGGTGAACCCAACTACGCACTTGCGGAATTGCCCGAAATGCTTAGTTTGACCAAGGCTGCGCTACAGGAAACTGGTCTCGGTCTGAACGATATTGAACTGGCCCGAATCGTTGACGGCGTTGATCTAGAGCGCTATGAGCCAGCATTCGAGGTGTCTGCCATGTTAGGCGCAAAGCACGTAATTAGCAGTATTTGGACATCAAACAAACCCTACTATATCGAGAAATTTGGCCAATTATGTGAGCTAGCTGCCCAGTACGGAATGACGGTAAATCTTGAATTTGTTACTTGGGCTGAGGTTAAGAACTTAAAAGATGCATGTGAAGTTTTGCAGGCGGTGAACTGTCGAAACGCAGGAGTGTTAATAGATACACTCCATGCCCATCGTTCCCGTGTGTCTCCACATGAGCTAGCCAACATACCTAATAATTGGATAAAATTAGTTCATCTATGTGACGGTCCGGTTGAAATACCAACAGACAGAGAGTCTCTTATCTTCACTGGTCGCGAAGCGCGGAACTATGTGGGTGAGGGCGCAATAGATATCGCGGCATATCTCGCTAGGCTACCTCAAACAGTTGTTCTGTCACTTGAGATTCCTAACCTGGCCCGTGTTAAAGCATATGGATATGCTGAGCATGCCCGCAGGTGCCTTGTAACGGCCAAGGAATATGTGGCACGCAGAGCATGAACTGAAAGAGGTGTTATCTAGTGGCTATAATCGACGGCCGTGCCATCGCCAAGAAGATACGATCCGAAATAAAGGACGTTGTTGCCACCTTGTCTTACCGGCCTGGCTTGGCCGTTGTACTTGTTGGTGGCGATCCAGCTAGCGCTACCTATGTAGAAATGAAGGGGAAAGCCTGTCAGGCTTGCGGTATAGCTTCTACCGTGCATCGCTTGCCTGCCAGCGCTACGCAGGAGCAATTGATGCACTTAATTGACGCTCTGAACGATGACGCTTCAGTGCATGGCATATTGGTTCAATTACCTTTGCCTGTCCATTTAGACCAAATGGCCATTTTTGGTGCGGTCAAGGCTGAAAAAGATGTAGATGGCTTTCATCCAATCAATGTCGGCTTGCTAAGCCTCGGTTTGCCGGAACGAGCTTTATTGCCCTGTACTCCGGCCGGTGTTATGGAAATGCTCAAAAGCATTAACTACGAGCTACAGGGTAAACATGCTGTAGTAGTCGGTAAAAGTAACGTAGTGGGCAAGCCCATGTCCGCTCTATTGGTGCATGCCGGGGCTACCACTACTATCTGTCATCGACACACACAGGATCTGGGCCATTATACTCGTCGAGCCGATGTTCTAGTGGTGGCAGTCGGCAAAGTTAATTTGATTACCGCAGATATGGTTAAACCGGGGGCTGTAGTTATCGATGTCGGAACTAACAAGGTCGGTCAGGAGCTGGTTGGCGACATTGATTACCCGGCCATCGAGCCTATTGCCTCCTATGTTACGCCTGTTCCTGGCGGAGTAGGTCCCATGACTATCGCTGTATTATTAAAAAACACGGTTAAAGCTGCCATTCTTCAGCAAGCAGTGACAGCTTTGGGAAAGGAGTCCTTATCTCAGGTAGGCTGTGAACTTGTCAGTTCGCGATAGCATTCAAGCGAAAATATAGCCGCCCCCCGCGTATATTATGTCCCAAAACTCTTGTGACGCAACTCGCAGTATCCCTCTTTAATCATTGGGTTCGAGTTCCTGATGGCGCACAATATGAAGGCTCTCTGGGTTTTGCCCAGAGAGCCTTCATTTGACAGTGTGCCTGCGCAATGGCTTGCTCATCGAACAGGAGTTTGGTACACTTATGGAGGGCTCTAATCGTATGCCAGCACAGAACGCAGGTACAAAGGAGTAGCTTAAATGAGTTATCTTACCGAGCTAGAAAGAGCAGGGTTTACGCTGACAGAGGCCCAACGCCAGGTGGTCACGCACCGTGAGGGGCCGTTGCTGGTAGTTGCTGGGCCTGGTGCGGGCAAGACCCGCGTAATTACAGCGCGGGTGGCGGCCTTAGTGGCAGCGGGTGTCCACCCAGCTCAGATCATGGTGGTAACCTTCACTAGAGCAGCCGCGCAGGAGATGCGAAGTCGCGTGGGGAAAATGCCGGGTGTGCGGCCGGAACTGATGGGGAGCCTACGTATCGGCACATTCCATTCTTTGTTCTGGAACATCCTTAATGTTTATGGTCATAGGTATGTGATGGTCGATACAGTGACGCAGCGCAAATGGGTAGAACGAGCTCTAAGGCACTTAGGCGAAGCAGTCAACGACGACATAGTAGATAGTATGCTGGCGGGCATTAGCTACGCCAAGAACGATATGCAAACCCCCAAGGAGCTGTCACGGCAGGACAAGCTCTTTGTTGATGTATGGTCGTGGTACGAACAGTATAAAGCGAGCGAGAGTTACGCAGACTTTGACGACCTACTAGTGCGCACGTACGAACTCCTCTGTCAAAACCCACAGGCGTTATTGGAGCAACAGCAGCGGCTAAAGTACTTGCTGGTGGATGAGTTTCAGGATACTAGTAAAGTGCAGTACAGCGTTCTACGCCTCCTCGTGGCTCCCCACGACAACCTCTGCGTTGTAGGTGACGTCGACCAAGCGATTTATGCTTGGCGGGCAGCGCGGCCGGAGTATTTGCTCAGTTTTAAAGAGCACTACCCTGCAGCCAAAACCGTAATGCTCAGCAAAAACTTTCGGGCCACACCGCCGCTGGTTAGCTATACTAACCACATTATCGTTAACAACAAAGAGAGACATCCTATAACTATTGAGTCTGTTCGCAGCGGCGGGATGGCGCCAACCACTTTTCAGCCGGAGACAGAGAAGGCGGAGGCCAGGGCAGTGCTAAAGATGGTACAGAAACTCAAGGATCAGGGGGTACCCCTCGAGCAAACGGCAGTGTTTTACCGGGTGAACAGATACGTGCGCCATCTGGTTAATGCGCTCATTGAGCAGCAGGTGCCTTTTACATTGTGGGATAAGGGAAAGACCTTCGATCAGCATTGGGTAATCCGTGAGGTGTTGGCATTTTTGCGCCTCAGTGTGGAGCGTAACCATCTCCTGAGTTTTCAGGCTTTAGCCAGGCGACAGTTGAGGATCGAGGACGAGACAATCAGTAAGGTAACACAGGCCGTGCGACTAGGAGAGCCTTTGTGGGAAGCAGTAAATCGCTTTACAGTTCGCCTGAAGGTGGGGGAACTAACGTCTCATCTCAACAAAGCGCGCGACTTAGTACCAGGACAGGCACTAGACTACTATCTCTCGGACTTGGGATTTCAGTCATATCTCACGTGGTATGCTGGAAAGAGTGGTGCGAACCTCAAGGAGCTTCTCTCACTTTGCGACGATATGCGCAGTGAAATGAGCGAATACAGGCAAGTGAGCGATTATCTTAAATTTGTAGATAAGCGTAGCGCTACGCTGCAACAAGCTAAGACCGAAACGCCACGCCCGGGACATATTAACCTGATGACGCTTCATGCCGCTAAAGGGCTGGAATTTAGCTGTGTCTGGCTTGTGGGCGTGACCGACGGCTTAATTCCACACTATCGCAGTGAGGGACTCGAACAGTATGAAGAGGAGCGCAGGTTGTTCTATGTGGGCTGCACTCGGGCCAAAGAGAATCTATTTATTATGAGCCCACGTACCCTTGAAGGCAAGAATACACAGCAGTCTCCATTTTTAACCGAGGCATTGGGGACAGCCGTGAAGAGCCACCACAATGTCCTTCCCAGGCCTATAGCAGGCATGAAGGTTGTCCACAAAGCTTTCGGCACAGGTGAGGTAGAGGTCATCAAGGTAGAGGGTGGCAAACACTATGTTGAAGTACAGTTCGCAGAGGGTAGAAGGAAACTGGAGTGGGAGCTATCCTTGGCACAGAACTTCCTTAGGTTCTAAGTCCCCCTCCTATGCGGCCATCTTCAGTTGTGGTCATGGGCTCTGTTCTCGCAGGAGCGGCATGTGCACTCGGTGTGGTTACTCGTCTGATAAATATAGCAAAAAGAGCGTGCCGCTCTACGTTTACGAATAAACGTTTTGCGACACACCCTTTTTTAAGAGGAAAATCTATGATGCAGGGATGAGGATAACCTGTTTTGGATAGATCAGGTTAGGGTTCTTAATGCTATTGAATTGTTGTAGCACTTGCCACGTGGTGCCGTGCTGCCGAGCAATTCTCCAGAGAACGTCACCGGGTTGTACAATATAGGTCCGAGGTTGGGGTACAACCACAGGTGCGGGCTCTAACACAACTACAGGCGTAGGTTCTACTGTAATGCGGCCTTCTAATTTAGGAGCTACACTCCCGCCAAGTTTAGCAACATACTCAGCGAGAGCTTCTTCTAGGGAGATCATTTCGGCGAAAATAGGGTACTTCTTAAGCATGACATAACCATCGCCGCCGGCAGCCATAAAATCATTGGTGGCCAAGAGATAGATCTCGTCAATCTTGAGGGGTTGACCGTTAAGAATTACAGAATGAACGCGCTCCAAGGCAGGCTTGCTTGCGTCGATAGAGTAAGTCAGACCTGCGGTATGTAAGAAGGCACCATTAGCAGCGGGATACAGGCGCGCTCCCACCTCAAGCATCTCCATAATTATAGAGCCGGGTACCTCTTTTACAACGATGAGGTTACCAAACGGCAAGACATCGAATACGTTCTTGCGCGAAATATCACCGACAGCAATGGATACCCGAATGCCTCCGCCGTTTGTTAAAGCTACATCGGCACCGGATTTATCAAGTATAGCGTCGGTAATAAGGTTTCCAAGGTTCGTCTCCTGTGTTCTTACCTTGTCACGGGTTCCTTCGAGGTGGACCTGAGTAGATCCAATAATGATAGCCTGAATAGCATTGACTTCTGCCTTGTAGTGGGAGAGGAGCTCTACAACAGCGGGATCTTCCACAATAGTGCTAGCATCAGCTGCTGAGATACGGGATGGCGAAATAACGAAGCCGTCGTTGGAAAAAGTAATTTCTACTCTACCTAAGTTAGCACTATATTCGCCGGCTTGAACTATTAGGGTGTCGCCAACAGTGATGGTCTCTTTATCATGGCTGTGCCCGTCGATAATTAGGTCAATGCCCTTGACTTGCTCAGCGACCATCAGGCTCGTATAGTCGCCCTCCTGACCAAGGTGGCTGAGAGCGATAATAAAGTCAACTTGATCTTGCATTTCAGCTATGATTTGCCTTGCCGTTACCACGGGATCAACGAAAGTCAGACCTGTCACGTTTTTGGGATGTGTCTTGAAGGTAGTTTCAGGAGTGGATAAGCCGAAAATCAGGACTTTCTTAGTACCGATTTCTTTAATCACATACTTCCGTAGAAGGGAAGTCGCATCGGCTCGCAAAACATTTGCTCCAAGGAGGGCAAAGTCCGCGAGAGACCCTAGTTCGAGTAGCCGCTCCTGCCCAAAGTTGAAGTCATGGTTACCAGCAACCATGGCATCATAGCCAACAAGGTTCATCATTTCTACGATGCTCTCTCCGCGGGATAAATTAGCAATAGATTGGCCGTGTAAGGCGTCTCCGGCGTCAAGTACGAGAACATGGGCATTGCTGGTTTTTTCAGTTTTTACGATAGTCGCTATCTTTGCATAACCAAGCTGCGCTGCTGCAGTATCGACTCGCGAATGAACGTCATTGGTATGTAGGATCACAAGGGTAAGGGGTTGCTCCTTTGCCAGACCTACGCTAAACAGCGAAAGCATGAGGGTTGTTACCGCCAGTAGAGCCAGAAACCTTTTAGAAATAGTTTTGCGTGTCATACATGGCCTCCTTAAAGTTTTAAGTGTTCACCCAATTATAATAATAATATAAGTTTCTCAAGGTGTCTCGCTGATTAGCCACATTTTTCTAGGAACATATCCAAATCAATTAGCCGAATATCTGACAATCGTCTCGCATCTTGGAGTTTCTTGACACAATATATTGTGTTTGGGCAACAGTTAGGCCACAAGACGAGTGCCGAATTTGTCGGCATTTTTTTATTTTAATGAGTCTAAAACGACAAATTCTGTAACCACTGTCCCTTATAATTTTAATCACCAGCTAAGTATCGGGGGTGTTGAAATGCAGACAAAAACTCTAGGGCATGTTGTAAACTTGGACAAGCACCCAGTCAGTAAGATATCTGCCCTCTTCCAAAGCATGTATCGCCTGACGCCAACTCTGCTAGTGGCTCTCTTCTTGGGGCGGGCAGCGCTATTTGGTGAGCTGTCGCCTTTTCCACTAGCATTTTTTGTGGCGGTACGTCTTGTAGTGCCGGGGGCCGAGTGGTTGACCGGAGCAGTTCTGGCCTTGGGGGTGTTACTGCGGGGTAATTCCATGCAGGCGGTAAGTTATATTGCTATGGTGCTTGCTTACATTGCCTTAGAAAAAGCTATTGGCTTTAGTAGCAAAGAACGGTTAGTGCGTGCAGGCCTAGCAGCAATAGCGGTAATTGCAGTTCGGTTGCCACTATTTATGTGGCAACCGCCTACCCTGTTTGAGGGCCTAGTCACTCTAATCGAGAGTGGCCTTACCTTAATTCTCGCTGTTGTGTTTGTCCATGCAACCAATCTGCTTGTGACGTTTAGTCTAGATCGGCGCTGGAAAACTGAAGAAATGATGGCTATGGCCATGACTGGTGCAGTAGTGTTGGTGGGCCTGGAAGGCTTAACCATAGGAAACGTAAGCGCACAGGGTGTAGCACTCAAGTATCTAGTCCTCCTTAGCGCCTACATGGGTGGCACTACTTGGGGTGCCACCATGGGGGTAGCAGCCCCATTCATTGTCTACTTAGCTCATCCCTTAGCTTTAGTACATGTTGGCTCCTTTGCCTTTGGTGGGCTAGTGGCTGGAGCACTTAAAGACTGGCGTAAGGCTGGAGTAGCTACTGGCTTTGCCATAGCAATGGCCTTAAGCGCAGCTAACCTGGGCTCTCGCGAGTACTTAGGGGCAATTTTGCTGGAGTGCTTTATAGCAGGGCTAATGCTGTTCTTTACAAGCCGGCAGAGCAAGTCACGTCTTTATCGATTACTGCCTATGTCGGTGCGCGCAGAAGCACAGCTTGAGCATACGTATGCATCTCGTCTACAAACATTAGCAGGCAAGCGGATGCGTGATTTGTGCGAAGTGTTTGCGGAACTAGCAGAGACTTTCAGGGATTCGGCTGTTCCTGAAAATATACCCGGCCAGGCGGCGAATAAGCTCATGGAGCGTTTGGCACGAGAGGTCTGTGAAGACTGCTCCACTAACCGCGTATGTTGGGGGAAAGAGTTCTATCATACGTACCAGAATATGCTGGAGCTATTGGCGCTAAGCGATGTTCACGGAGTGTGTAGTGTGGACATGCTACCGGAGTATTTACGGAAACGATGTGCGAAGTCAAAGGAGATGGTTCATTGTCTCAATTCACTGACGGAATTGTACCGACAAAATATGTATTGGGAAAAACGTGCCCAGGAAACGCGACACCTGGTTGCTAATCAGCTCCAGGGTGTAGCGAAAATAATGGCGTCGCTATCGTCTGAGTTGAATTTAGAAGTGCAGTATCTTAAAGAGAGCGAGGAACGCATTCAGAAGGAACTTGCCGCACGAGGGGTGTTCTCGCCTAGCGTAGAGGTTGTCAAGAGCGATAACGGACGGATTGAGGTTACTATAACCAAGCATGCCTGCAACCCCGGTGAAAATCACTGTGCAACTGTTCTAACGCCGTTAGTTACGGAGGTCCTAGGCCGACAAGTCAGCCGCGACACACGCCGCTGCGCCGCGCTACAAGGTAAGACTAAGTGCTCAGTATGCTTGTCTACGGCACATGTTCTCGCTGTAGATACAGGGGTAGCGCAAGTGGCCTGCTCCGAAGGCGTATGTGGCGATAGCTACAAGGTTAGCGAGCTCACCGGCGGGAAGCTTGCTCTGATGGTAAGCGATGGCATGGGTGATGGTCCCTTAGCAAACCAGGAAAGTCGTGCAACCATCACCCTCCTGGAGCAGATGATGCGCGCCGGTTTTGATAAAGAGATCACAGTGCAGACTATCAATTCTGTCTTGGCCTTACGGTCCCAAGGAGAGACTTTTGCAACCGTAGACATGGCTTTAGTTGACCTATATAGTGGGGCAACTGAGATTGTAAAAATAGGAGCAAGCTCGTCATATCTTAAGAGAGGCGATCGAGTTGAAGTAATTCGTGCCGCTGGTTTGCCGGCTGGTATCTTGGCCAGTATTGAGGTTGAGACACGCAAGCTAATGCTCTACCCAGGTGACATCTTAGTGATGCTTTCAGATGGGGTAATTGAGGGACAGCAGGGTATAGCAGACAAAGAGGAGTGGCTCGCCCGTATTTTACGGCAGGCCACCGTAGAGAAGGCGCAAGAGTTAGCCGACTACATTCTTAACAGGGCAAAAAATAACCTTGGTGGTAAAATCCCTGATGACATGACTGTAGTTGTGTTAAAGATTTTGGATAAAGCTGTTAGCATCCCACTCGTTGGTTGAGGCCGCCAAGCGGCCTCATTTTATTATTTAATCATAGGTTGACGCATGGTCTCTATGGTGTAAAATGGGACCCATACAGATGTGTTGAGAAACAAGGAGCGAAGAAGCAGATGCTAGACTGTGTACGCAAATATTGCAGAGAATACAATCTGCTGCCACAAGGGGCGAAAATATTGGTGGGTGTCTCCGGGGGGCCAGATTCGGTGGCCCTGCTTTTCGCTTTGCATTCCTTAGCCGATTGCTTCGGCGTAAGCCTATATGCCGCCCATCTTAATCATGGCTTTCGTGGTCAAGAGGCAACAGGCGATGCCACCTTTGTGCAGGAACTATGCTTACGTCTTAACATTCCGTGCACCGTGGGTTTTGCGGACGTGCCAGGATTAATCGAGTCCACGGGTGGTTCACCACAAGCAGTAGCGCGCGAGGCACGCTTTAGGTTCTTGCGTCAAGTCTCGGAGCAGCACGATTGCGATTTGTTGGCACTAGGCCACCATCTTGATGATCAAGCTGAAACGGTCCTATTAAACATTGTGCGAGGCTCTGGCGTGGAGGGGCTGTCTGCTATGCTCCCTCAAAGTACGGGCCTATGTGACCTCAGGATCATAAGACCATTACTTAACCAAAAGCGCAGTGTCATCGAGAATTATCTTGCAACCTTAGGCGAAAATTATCGTATAGATAGTAGCAACCTTAAAGAGGATTACTCCCGCAATTTCGTGCGCCGCAAAGTTATGCCGCAGCTTTACGCCTTAAACCCCAAAGTAGCGGAGTCTATCATTAGGCTAGCACAGGCCGCTGCCTGTGACGACGCTTATTTGTCCAGCGAAGTAACTGAGGTCTGGCCTATCGCGGTCACAGAGAGCACAGATGGTATGCGCATCAGAGTAGAAGCTCTGTCTAGCCTACATGTTGCCATTTCCTCTCGCTTAATTAGGAGAGTCTGGCAACAAGATTCAAGTTTAGAGTTGTCGTACCAGCATGTAATGGCTATACTAGGCTTATGCGGTAAACAGACTGGCAAAAGAATAGCGTTACCCGGAGGCAACCTTGCACTTCGTTCAGGTGGTAGCATTATTCTCATGAGGGCATGTAGCACTGACCCATATATGCTGGGTCTTACCATTCCGGGTACAGCTGTAATTGCCGGAATTGGAACGCTCAGTGCAGAGCCGCTGTACCACCTACCCCCAGACATTTTAAGAGAGGGCAGCCCTTTTACGGCGTATCTTAACGCAGACGTGCAGGCGCTAGATGTTAGGACGAGGGTACCGGGTGATCGCTACTGGCCGTTAGGTGCTCCCGGTTCCAAAAAGTTGAAAGAGGTTATGAGTGAAGCACAAATTCCCGCTCCCCTGCGGGATTGCTGGCCAGTACTCTGTGCTGGCCGCGACATTGTGTGGGTGCCAGGAGTGCGTATTAGCGAGCTCTACCGGGTTAAGGAAATGGATAGAGTAATCAAGTTGCGTTTCATACGTGGAGGTAATTAGATGCAGCATTTAAATCTCGAGGTGTTAATTCCGCGCGACCAAATTGGCGCTAAAGTAGCAGAAATGGGTAAAATGATTAGCAGAGACTACGCAGGCGAGCAGATCCTGCTGGTCATTGTCTTGCGAGGTGCGGCGTTGTTTGCAGCTGACCTATGCCGCGAGATAGAAGGCGATGTGGTACTAGACTTTATTGCAGTCTCTAGCTATGGCTCCTCGACCTCGACCTCAGGTGTGGTTCGTTTTCTTAAGGACCTCGATGAGTCGATAGAAGGTCGACATGTCCTCATTGTTGAAGACATTGTAGATACAGGCTTAACCCTAAACTACCTACTGGACAATTTGCGCTCTCGTAATCCGAAATCGATTCGCACTTGTACATTGCTCGACAAGCCGAGCCGCCGTAGGGTAGAGATAAGGCCTGATTACAGCGGGTTTACTATTGAGGACTTATTTGTCGTCGGCTATGGCCTAGATTATGACCAGAGCTACAGGAACCTACCTGATATCTGCGTCCATAAAGAGGCTAAACATTAGTATGTTAAACAAATTTACACGATTCAGCAGCTCATGATACAATGTTATGGACGCTGGGGAGAGGAGGCTTCTAGATATTGAATAGGAATCTGAGAACAGCTAGCCTGTATCTATTATTAATAATGATTGGGCTATCTTTGATACAGTACTTTGCTTCTCGTACAATTGCGCCTACAGAACTTGACTACAAACAGTTTTTTGTGCTCCTGGAGAAAGATCAGGTGCGCTCTGCAGCGCAGGTCGGTGATGCTATTACTGGAGAGCTAACAGACGGTACAACGTACCGCACGACCGTCCCACCTGGTGATTCTGAGTTAGTACCACTGCTTAGATCAAAAGTTAGGGATAATTATAGTTATGACCCCCCACCAAGTCCACCGTGGTGGACGACGCTACTAACCTACGGCCTCATGTTTGCGGTCTTTGCGGGCATATGGTATTTCTTTATGCAGCAGTCGCAAGCTGGTGGCAACAAAGTAATGAATTTTGGTAAATCTCGCGCTAAGCTTAACAATGAGAATCGGAAACGCATTACGTTTAATGATGTAGCCGGTTATGATGAGGTGAAAGAGGAACTAGATGAAGTTGTTCAGTTCTTAAAGAACCCCAAGAAGTTTGCGGAAATTGGTGCACGAATTCCCAAGGGGGTACTCTTGTTTGGTCCGCCAGGCACCGGTAAGACGTGGCTAGCTCGCGCAGTGGCCGGAGAGGCAGGGGTGCCATTTTTTAGCATTTCGGGCTCAGACTTTGTAGAAATGTTCGTCGGTGTAGGTGCGTCACGTGTGCGCGATATGTTTGAGCAAGCCAAGAAGAACGCCCCTGCGATTGTATTTATTGACGAGATTGATGCTGTAGGCCGGCAAAGGGGTGCTGGGTTAGGTGGCGGTCATGATGAGCGCGAGCAGACCCTCAATCAGCTCTTAGTCGAAATGGATGGTTTTGAAGGTAACGAAGGAATTATCATCATGGCAGCGACAAACAGGCCCGATATTCTCGATCCCGCGCTATTGCGTCCCGGTCGCTTTGACCGTCAAGTTACAGTAGGACGGCCAGATATCAAGGAACGTGAGGCCATCCTTAGAGTTCACGTCCGCAACAAGCCCTTAGGCTCGGAGGTTAAGCTTGAAGTTTTGGCTGGCCTTACCCCTGGGTTGACTGCGGCAGATTTAGAGAACCTTGTGAATGAGGCCGCGTTGTTAGCAGCGCGTCAAGATCGCAATAAAATCGTAATGGCGGACCTAGAAGAGGCTATTAACCGAATTATAGCAGGGCCGAAGAAGAAGTCTCGTGTTATCTCTCCCCGCGAAAGGAAAGTCTTTGCCTACCATGAGGCGGGGCATGCTTTAAGCAGGTACCTTACAGAAGGTTCCGACCCTGTTCATTTGGTGAGTATCATCCCTCGTGGTATGGCCGGAGGCTATGTTATCTCTCTCCCCACCGAGGACAGGTTTGTCATGACCAAGACCGAAATCTTAGATAACGTCACCCATGCCCTAGCAGGGCGAGTGGCTGAACAGATCGTGTTTAATGAAATTTCGACTGGTGCACAAGATGACCTTGGTAAATCCACTAACATGGTCCGGCGTATGATTATGGAATTTGGTATGAGCGAAGAATTAGGCCCGGTGGCTTATGGCGAAAAAGAAGAGCAAGTATTTTTAGGACGCGATATTTCGCGCCACCGCAACTTCAGCGAGGCTGTAGCTCACACCATTGACCGCGAGGTTCGGCGCATAGTAGACCGTTGCTACCATCACGCCGAAGAAGCCCTCATAAGCAATCGCGCTAAGCTAGATCTCATCGCTACTACCTTATTAGAACGCGAGACCCTCAAGGGTGATGAACTAATTGAGCTGTTACGGAATGGCTCATTGCCACCACTGCCTGCATAGAGTTTAGGCAAATTCCGCTTAAAGCAAAAGGGCTGGCTCACCAATACGGTGAACCAGCCCTTTTGTTGACTATTGAACAAGATTCATCACTAGTGGGGTTATGTTGACTTCAATTACCGCGGCCACTGCCAAAAGGCCCACACACAATAGTAGTATTTTAGAGGCATCAATTCCGGCTTGTTTGTAACCAGGCCATAGGCGCTTGTTAAAGGTCCCCCATCCTAAATACAACCCCGCACCTGCCCCGATGATTAAGGCGGGTATCTCGATGATGCCGTGCGGCAAAATACCAGCGGCGATAACTGCAATACTGGCGTGTGTTACACCAAACCCCATGACCACGCCGAGTAATGCTCCATTAAGAACCATACCTACCACCGGGAATATGCCTAATGCAGCACCAAATATAATGGAGCTAGCTACAGCCCGAAGGTTATGGATAAATAGCGTAATTGTACCCTGTAAAGGGGACTGCTCGTAGAAGATCTCTTGTCCTAGCTCTCCAATCATGGCAAAAATAGAGTTAAAAAGTTGGGCGATTAACCCCGGGAAAAGCAAGCTACCAAAGAAGCCAAGTGTCATCCCTACAATGAAAATAAGAGCGGCCGTTTTAAGATAGGGTATGATAGGTCTCAGTACTGTCATAAGAGGCCTCCTTGTTCATATTTTCGATCTCAAGCAGGATTTTGCTGCTCATAAAAAGAACATGCTAATGTTTGAGGTGAACAACTGTGACCACAAGCTATCACAAGAGTAAGAGTCCTACGCGTGAAATAGGCGGCCAGTCGTTTGTTCGAATCCCCGTTAAAACCCATTGTATCATGCCTGGAGAAGATTTTGTGGAGATTGCCTACAAGTACTGTAAAGACATAGTACAGCCTGGCGATGTCATAATATTGTGTCAGAAAGCACTAGCTATTAGTCAAGGCCGCATACGGGCAATTGATGAGGTAGAACCGCGTCCCCTAGCCGAGTTTCTCTCCCACCAGCTTACCGATTTGCGGTACAGTCAAGGGGTAGGAAGCTCCGAGTTCGTAGAAGTCGCAATGCAAGAAGTTGGCCCTGCTAGGGTTGCGTTGGCTGGAGCAGTTCAATCGGTTACTCGAATGCTCGGGCGCAGTGGTGACTTTGCGGAAGTGGCTGGGAAAGAAGTAGGCTTAATGCGGGATTTCGATGCCACTCTTCCCGCTCCCCATGATCGCTATGTGTTCCTAGCGCCTGATCAGCCCCAAGAGGTAGTGGACCGTTTGGGGCGGCGCATCGGTGTGCAAGCTTGTGTTGCTTCCGCCAACGACTTAGGCCAGGTACATGTAGTCGCTCATACTTCAGGGGTGGATAAAAAATTGGTGCAACAACAGCTGCTCGACAATCCCCTAGGACAGGGTGGCAACTTGACGCCGATCGGCATAATACGTAAGGTCGACAGTCAAGCGGCTATGTCAGCAAGGCGTTAAATAAGTAATCTTGATATTAGGCGAGGTGTATAAATGTCTATAGTTATTACGGGGGAAGGTCTAGACTTACAGACCATTTTGTCTGTAAGCCGTGGACAAGCCAAGGTTACATTAGATTACCAAGCCAAAGAAAAAATTCAGAAAGCAAGGTCTTACGTAGAGCAATTGGTAAGCAAGGCCAATCCAGTCTATGGTATCACAACCGGGTTTGGCAAGTTCTCCGACACGTTTATTAGTTCTGAGCAAACAGCTGAGTTACAGCGGAACCTGATTGTCAGCCATGCCTGTGGGGTGGGGCAACCACTACCTACAGACGCAGTACGCGCACTAATGTTACTGCGAGCCAACTCCTTGGCCAAAGGCTATTCGGGAGTTAAGGTAAGCACGGTTGAATGTTTGCTCAATATGTTAAACGAGAGGGTCCATCCCCTAGTCCCCAGCCAAGGCTCCTTGGGTGCGAGCGGTGACCTAGCTCCCCTAGCGCATGTTGCGCTAGTCATGTTAGGTGAGAGCGGGGGCGAGGCAGAAGTAGATGAAAAAGTTCTTCCGGCCAGCGAGGCGTTAGCTAGGCGTGATCTCAAACCAATCCAGCTCTCTGCTAAAGAAGGTCTAGCCCTCATAAATGGCACCCAGGCTATGGGGGCAAGTCTTAGTCTAGCCTTGGCCGACGGGTTAAGTGCCATAAAAGCTTGTTTCATTACAGCGGCACTTACTCACCAAGCTTTGCGAGGCATCACGGCAGCGTATGACGATAAGCTAGCACAGGTTCGGCCGCATGAGGGGCAGAAGGTGGCTGCTAGGACCATGCGCTTGCTGCTCGAGGGTAGTAACATGGTGACAGCGCCGGGCGAACTCAGGGTCCAAGATGCTTATTCCTTGCGCTGCATACCACAGGTGCATGGAGCATGCCTGCAAGCGTTTCTCCACGTGGCCGGGGTGGCGCAGATCGAATACAACTCCGCCACAGATAACCCACTGGTTTTCCCAGAGCAGGGCGAGGCTATTTCCGGCGGTAATTTCCATGGGGAATTCTTGGCGCTATCCGCTGACTATCTCGCCATTGCCATGTCGGAAATAGGCAACATCTCCGAGCGCAGGATCGAACGCTTGGTCAACCCCCAACTTTCGGGCCTTCCAGCTTTCCTGACGCGTTCCGGAGGCCTCAATTCCGGTTTTATGATAGCACAATACACAGCGGCAGCTCTTGTATCTGAGAACAAAGTATTGAGCCACCCCGCCAGCGTCGACTCTATACCCTCGAGCGCAAACCAGGAAGACCATGTCAGCATGGGGGGACTGGCGTGTCGCAAGGTTCGACAGGTTGTGGAAAACACCTTGCGTGTTCTAGGTATAGAGCTTGTGGCGGCTTGTCAGGCTATAGATTTGCAGAGTGAACGAGGATTATCTCCTGCAACCGCAGCTGCTTACAATCTTGTGCGCTCACATGTTACCGAGTTAGCAGAGGATAGAGTGATGTATCCCGATTTAAACATGGGGTACTGGCTACTCTCTAGTGGTAAGGTCCAAGCCGCAGTAGAGGAAATAGTAGGCGAATTTATCAAATTAAGTTAAAGGGGGATATAAAGATGGATAGAGAAATTCGTGCCTCCCGAGGCTCAAAATTAAGTTGCAAGGGGTGGCAGCAAGAAGCCGCTCTGAGAATGCTTATGAATAATCTTGATCCTAATGTAGCGGAACGACCAGAACAATTAATAGTCTATGGTGGTACAGGCAAAGCAGCGCGAAATTGGGAGTGTTACGATGCCATTGTTCGTACCCTTAAGGAATTAGAGGACGACGAGACTTTACTCGTACAGTCAGGTAAACCTGTGGGGGTATTTAAAACTCATGCTCACGCCCCCCGGGTGCTTATTAGTAACTCTATGCTAGTGCCGCATTGGGCTAACTGGGATAAGTTTCGGGAGCTAGAGCGCATGGGGCTTACGATGTACGGCCAGATGACGGCCGGCAGCTGGATTTATATAGCTACACAGGGCATTTTGCAGGGTACATACGAAACCTTTGCGGAGGCCGCACATCGTCACTTTGGCGGTTCTCTTAAGGGCACGCTCACAGTAACAGCTGGCCTAGGTGGTATGGGCGGGGCACAGCCACTGGCGGTAACCATGAACGAAGGGGTTATAATCTGTATTGAGGTAGATAAAACTCGAATTGATCGCAGGCTGCAGTCGCGTTATCTCGACACATGGGTTGATAATTTGGATGGAGCCCTAGAGATGGCTAATGAGGCTAAACAACAAGGCCTCCCCCTGTCTATAGGGCTGCTGGCTAATGCCGCCGAGGTCTTGCCAGAACTGGTTCGCCGACGTATTGTGCCTGAACTCGTTACCGACCAAACTTCAGCCCACGACCCCTTAGAGGGCTATGTACCGGCCGGTCTTTCCTTCGACCAAGCTTTAGAGCTTCGTAAAACTAACCCCAAGGACTATGTCCACCGTTCTATGCAAAGTATGGCTGACCATGTGCAGGCTATGCTCGATATGCAGTCTAGGGGTTCTGTGGTATTTGATTATGGTAACAACATTCGCCAGCAAGCTCAGGCAGCTGGGGTTACCAACGCTTTTGACTTTCCGGGTTTTGTTCCCGCTTTTATTAGGCCGCTGTTCTGCGAAGGTAAAGGACCTTTCCGCTGGGTAGCGCTATCTGGCGACGTTGAAGATATCTACAAGACGGATGCCAAGGTGCTAGAGCTATTTCCTGAAGATGAGGCGTTGCATCGTTGGATTACCATGGCCCAGAAGAAGGTGGCCTTCCAAGGTTTACCCGCCCGTATCTGTTGGCTAGGCTATGGAGAGCGCGCTAAATTTGGCCTCGCCATTAATGAAATGGTACGCACCGGCGAACTTAAGGCACCCATTGTCATCGGTCGCGACCATCTTGACTGTGGTTCTGTGGCTTCACCTAACCGCGAGACCGAAGGTATGATGGATGGCTCAGATGCGATAGCCGACTGGCCGATATTAAACGCGTTACTTAATTCTGTGGCAGGTGCCTCTTGGGTTTCGGTCCATCACGGCGGGGGGGTTGGCATTGGTTACTCCATACACGCTGGCATGGTTGTAGTAGCCGATGGCACTGATGAGGCCAAGTTGCGCCTAGAGCGCGTACTTACAACCGACCCAGGTACAGGGGTTATGCGCCATGTAGATGCGGGTTACGACTTGGCAGTGCAAACCGCCAAGGAGCGGGGCGTTAACATCCCAATGATGGAATAGGGGGAAAGATAGTTGAAGTTAGTACAATGTGTCCCCAATTTTAGCGAAGGACGTCGCCCAGACGTTATTGACCAAATTGTCGCTGGCGTGCAAAGCGCAGGAGTTACCCTGCTAGACGTAAATCCAGATGCGGATCATAACCGTGTTGTAGTCACTTTTGTAGGTGAGCCGGACCAGGTGCTAGAGGCCGCCTTTAGGGGCATCAAACTAGCTAGTCAGTTAATCAATATGGAGGAACACACTGGTGAGCATCCGCGCTTAGGTGCTACCGATGTGATTCCCTTTGTGCCACTCACCGGTGCAACCATGGCAGACTGCATAGCGCTAGCCGAGACCCTAGGAGAAAAAATAGCTCGTGAGCTCGACATACCAGTCTATCTTTACGAAAGCGCAGCTAAGGTGCCCGAACGTCGCAACTTAGCAGATGTTAGGCGCGGCGAGTATGAGGCCCTTAAACTAGAGATAGGGGAACCCGCACGTAAACCCGACTTTGGCCCGGCCCGTATGCACCCCACTGCAGGGGCTGTAGTCGTTGGGGCGCGCCCAGCCTTAGTTGCCTTTAATGTAAATTTGGACTCCGACAATGTTAAAGCTGCCAAAGCTATAGCTAAGGCCGTGCGTCAATCGAGTGGGGGGTTGCCTGCAGTTAAAGCGTTGGGCTTAATGATAGAGGCTAACCATCAAGCTCAAATTTCCATGAACATGGTCGATTTTAACATGACAGGTCTTTTAACGGTATATCGGGCCATCGAGGTCGAAGCGCACAAGCTAGGTGTTGGTATAGCCAATAGCGAGATTGTCGGTTTAGTTCCCGTCAAGGCTCTCCTCGACGTAGTTATGAGCGAGCTTAAGTTAACAGATTTCAGCCTTGAGCAAGTTCTAGAGCTCAAGCTAGCCGCTAGAAATGAAGGCTGATTATCTTATTGCCAACGGCAGAGTAATTACCACGCGGGGCTCTAGCTCGCATCCTCAGACTGGCCCAGCCTTTGGTATCATAGAAGAATTGGCACCGGGGTATGTGCTTACGCAAGGCAAACATATCGTTAAAGTTACAGCCAGCCTGGCAGAGGCGCGCGAGCTATGCGGGCCCAACACACAAGAGCTTGACGCTACTGGTATGTTAGTGATGCCTGGATACGTGGATTGCCACACGCACCTCAGCTTCGCTGGTTGGCGTGACAGTGAACTAGGCATGCGCCTGTCGGGGGTACCCTATCTTAAAATCTTGGCGGCAGGTGGAGGCATTATCAGCTCGGTTATGAAGACCCGCGCGGCTGCGCAGGACGAATTGCTTCAGTTCGTAATTGAGGGCCTAGACACCATGCTTACCCATGGCACCACTACTGTCGAGGCTAAGAGCGGCTATGGTCTAACAACTGACGATGAAGTAAAACAATTACGGGTACTCAAAACCGCAGACGAGCATCACCCCGTAGATATCATTCGAACATTTATGGGGGCACATGCACTGCCGCCCGAATACACCAATAGTCGCGCTGACTACGTTAGGCTGATCATCGACGAAATGTTGCCCGAGGTGGCGCGATTGGGTTTGGCTGAATTCTGTGATTGCTTTTGTGAAGATAAGGCCTTTTCCCTCGCTGAAGGGAGGGCCATCTTAAATGCAGCGCGCGGACTAGGTCTTGAGCTCAAGATCCATGCTGATGAAATCACTCCCCTAGGGGGTGCGGGTTTAGCAGCTGAGCTTAATGTGGTCTCCGCCGAGCATTTGATTTATGCCGACCGCGCCGATCTCAAACGGATGGCCGAGGCCAATGTGGCGGCAGTGCTGCTTCCGGCTACGGCGTTTATTTTGCGCGTAGAAAAGAAACCCCTGGTGAAAGATATGATAGAGCTAGGCTTAACCATAGCAGTGTCTTCAGATTACAACCCAGGGACTTCGCCCATTCCCAATATGCAGTTGGTGCAGGCGTTTGCCTGTTATCACTATGGCTTAACCCCTGCTCAGGCCTTTGCTGCTTCAACCATTAACGCAGCGCACGCAATTAAGCGCAGCATGGTATGCGGGAGCTTAGAAGTGGGTAAGATCGCCGATATTATACTGTTAAAGGCCCCGTCTCTCGATTTCGTTGCCTACCATTTGGGGACAAACCTTGTTCGCACAGTAATCAAGGCAGGTCAAATAGTTGTAGAGGAAGGTGTGCGGTGTAATGGCTAAAAACAAACCCAAGGGCCAAGAGAAAAAATCCCAGAACCATACTAAAAAGCAAACCCAGTCAGGTCTTAGTGCGTGGACGTGGGGGTTGATAGGAGCGGGGGTAGGGTTAGCCGGATGGTTCGTGATCCGTTTGATCAGTGGCATGATAGGAGGCTAATATGACTACATTTCTTACTGACCAGAGCTTTAAAGAAATAATGGATTCGCTTGCGGCCTCAACTCCAGCACCAGGGGGCGGTACAGCTGCTGCTTTGGCGGGGGTTATGGCGGCTTCACTGGTCCAAATGGTCGTTAATTTGACCCTAGGCAGAAAGAAGTACCAGCAAGTACAAGAGACAATGCAGGAATTATTGGTAAGAGCGTCTGAGCTACGGGGCCAATTGTCAGAGCTAGCCACAGAAGATGCACGCGCCTACGAAGAAGTAATGCAGGCCTACAAGTTTCCTAAGGCCAATCCCGAGGAAGTGTCTACGCGCAATCAGGCTATTGAGAGAGCACTGCATGGTGCTGCCACTGTTCCCTTGCGTACAGCACAAGCAGCCATGCAAGTACTCGACCTAACAGCACAAGTGGCTGAGGCAGGCAATAACAATGCACTCACCGACGCCGGTGTAGCATCACTCTTGGCTCATGCCGCGATACAGGCAGCTCTCTATAATGTACGTGTAAACATTACTATGCTGAACCCGCGCCCTACATGGGCTGAGGAAATGGAGAACACGGTTAACGCCCTGGAAACAAGGGCCATAGAAGTGAGTAGTATGATAGCGACTACCGTTACCGGACAAATTACATAGCGGAAGGACTGTGACATATGAAGTCAGATATTGAAATTGCTCAAGAGGCTACTATGCAGCATATTGTTGAAGTGGCTAAATCTATTGGTCTAACTGAGGACGATCTAGAACTCTACGGCAAATACAAAGCAAAGGTATCGCCCGACGTGGCTAAGCGCTTGGCGAATAAACCTGATGGCAACCTCATTCTTATGACAGCCATCAACCCTACAGCAGCTGGCGAGGGCAAGACGACCACTACAGTGGGCTTAGGGCAGGCCCTAGCTAAGCTAGGCAAGAAGGCGGCAATCGCTCTGCGTGAACCGTCTCTCGGTCCCAGCATGGGTATGAAGGGCGGCGCTGCGGGGGGAGGGTACTCTCAAGTAGTGCCCATGGAGGACATCAACTTACATTTCACGGGTGATCTCCACGCCATAACCACGGCTCACAATATGTTGGCGGCTATTCTAGATAATCATCTTCATCACGGTAACGCGCTTAACATAGATACGCGCCGCATAGTCCTCCGGCGTGCTATGGATATGAACGAAAGAGCACTGCGTCACACCATCGTCGGCTTAGGTGGCAGAAACAACGGTGTACCGCGCGAGGACGGCTTCGATATTACCGTTGCCTCTGAGGTTATGGCTATTCTGTGCTTGGCCGCAGATATCGTCGATCTCAAGGCCCGCCTAGCTAAAATGGTTGTGGCCTACACATTTGATCGCCAACCCGTAACCGTAGCCGACCTGAAAGTGGCAGGGGCCATGGCGGCACTGCTTAAAGATGCAATTAAGCCCAATTTAGTGCAAACGTTAGAGAATGTGCCTGCTTTTATTCACGGCGGCCCTTTCGCTAATATCGCGCACGGCTGCAATTCTGTGCAGGCTACAAAGTTAGCCTTAAAGGTCGCAGACTATGTCGTTACCGAAGCAGGCTTTGGTGCTGACCTCGGCGCTGAGAAGTTTTTCGATATTAAGTGCCGGTTTGCTGATCTTCGGCCCAAAGCAGTAGTGATTGTGGCCACGGCACGGGCCTTAAAACTACATGGTGGAGCCGAGGTAAAGAACCTTAGCGCCGAAAATCTAGAGGCACTAGGCAAAGGTTTCGCTAACCTCGAAAGACATATCGAATCCATGCACAAATTCGGCGTCCCAGCCGTAGTCGCCATCAATAAATTCCCCACGGATACAGCGGCAGAGCTTAACTTAATCGCAGAGCATTGCCGTAAAGCTGGTGTGCGCGTAGCTCTATCTGAAGTATGGGCTAAGGGCGGCGAGGGCGGCATTGCCCTAGCCGAAGCGGTTCTTAAGACCATTGAGGAAGAGCCAGCTAACTTCGCACCGCTCTATAGCGCAGAGCTCCCCATCAAGGAAAAGATTACTATCATTGCCCGGGAAATTTATGGGGCCGACGGCGTAGACTTTACAAAGGATGCTGACGCGAGCATTCGCCAGTACAACAAGCTCGGCTTTGATAAGATGCCGATCTGTATGGCCAAGACGCAATACTCGCTCTCGGATGATGCGTCGCTCTTGGGGCGTCCGACTGGCTTTAGGCTTACAGTAAGAGAAGTGCGCGTCTCAGCTGGCGCAGGGTTCTTAGTAGCGATTACCGGCGACGTCATGACCATGCCGGGGTTACCCAAGGAACCAGCCGCAGAGAAAATAGACGTAGACCAAACCGGTAAAATTTCCGGTCTATTCTAAACGTAGAGGTGGTGTCGCGCGACACCACCTCTACGTTTTTGGGGAGGGAATAACGGTATACCTGATTTTCACTGATACGGGGTCTGATAAGCGCTGATTACGAAAATGGATGGATGAGGCACTGAATCCACTGAAGGTGGGGAAAATACGTTTACACGAAAGAGTTAGAAGGGGACTTGAAGGGTCTGTCAGCGCTAATCATACTAATCAGCGCAAATCTGCGTTTGGCCTCCTTCGGTTCCTTCAGGGATAATCAGAGAAATCAGGTGTATCAGGCTTATTCGTTCCTTCCAATCCTCCTTTCCTTCCCAACCATTCTGGCATATAATAATACCAAACACTAGTTTGGGGGCGAGGCTGTGGTGCGGTGTATTATTCACTTAGATATGGACGCTTTTTTTGCCTCAGTAGAGCAGCTAGATAACCCCGAGTTAAGGGGTAAGCCGGTTATCGTCGGGGGTGCCCCCAATGAGCGGGGAGTGGTCTCCACCTGCTCCTATGAGGCGCGCCGTTTTGGTGTGCGCTCAGCCATGCCCTTAACTGAGGCCTACCGCCGCTGCCCACAGGGCATCTTCGTGCGTGGCCGAGGCTGGCGCTATGCCGAAATTTCAGAAGCTGTACTTGTAATTATGTCCGCATTCTCCCCACTGCTAGAGCCAGTGTCGATTGATGAAGCCTTCCTTGACGTGACACATTCTTTTAAACTCTTCGGCCCAGGCCCCGACATCGCTAGAACTATTCAACGCCGCGTCAAGGACGAACTAGGCTTATCGTGTTCCCTAGGGGTCGCCCCTAATAAGTTCCTTGCTAAACTCGCCAGCGACCTCAAGAAACCCGCTGGTCTAGTGGTTATAACCGAGGAAAATGCCAAGGCTACCCTCGCCCCTCTACCCATCGAAAAGATATGGGGTGTGGGTCCTAAGACTGCTGAGCAGTTAAAGAAGATTGGATTTGCTACGATTGGGGATATTCAACGAGCCGATATTTCCTTGCTAGAACGGCGCTTAGGCGTACATGGTAGGGATCTTTGGTGCCTAGCGCACGGCCAAGACGAGCGACCCGTGGCCAATTCAGACGAGGTAAAGTCAGTGGGCCACGAGCATACATTTGATGTGGATATAGCAGACCTCGAGGCCGTTAAATCCACACTCCTAGCCTTAGCCGCTAAAGTTGGCCGGCGGCTGCGCCGCAAGGGGCTTAAGTGTAAGGTAGTTCATCTCAAACTGCGCTACCATGACTTTACGACCTACACTAGGCAGCGTTCCCTTGGCCAATCTACAAATCTCGATCACGAGATTTATAATGCCGCCGTGGAGCTGCTGACCGCCCATTTCGACGGTAGACCCGTCAGGCTCATCGGTGTATCGGTAAATCAGCTTAGCGCTCTGGGAGAGTCAGTTGAGCAGTTAAACTTACTAGCCCCTCCGCCCGAGCGTCAACGCAAGCTGGCTAAAGTTCTCGACTCCATCAAAGAGAAGCATGGGGAGAAGAGTATTACTTACGGCAAGGTGAAGGAATATGAGGAATAAATAAGTCGATTTTTATCTGATATTTTATCTATTTTTCTTGACTTAACGTTAGTAAATCGGAAATAATACTACTGTGAGGTGGTATTAGTGAAGCGGAAAATGACTGAGAAGCTGGCGCAGTGGATGGGCAAGGGTGACAAGCGTATGCCCTTGATTGTGCACGGCGCCAGGCAGGTTGGCAAGACCTATACGGTACGTGAGTTTGGACTGCAGCATTACAGGGATATGATCTATGTCAATTTCGAAACTAACGTTCGCTTGGCCGCAATTTTTGAGGAGAACATTTCGCCACAGCATATCATTAACCACCTGGAGATGTTCTTTGGACAGAGAATAACTCCCGGGGAGACTTTGATCTTTTTTGACGAGGTACAGGTATGCGAGCGGGCATTAACATCGCTTAAGTATTTCTGTGAGGATGCCCCGCACTATCATGTAATCGCGGCGGGGAGCCTGTTAGGGGTAGCCGTAAACCGTACCAAGTACTCTTTCCCGGTGGGCAAGGTAGATATGTTGGTGCAGTATCCCCTCGACTTTGAAGAGTTCCTGTGGGCCTGCGGTCAGGAAATACTGGCAGGGCAAATCAGGCGCTGCTATCACTCTGACACCCCGCTCAGCGAAGCCCTGCACAATCTCGCCCTGGAGTATTATAGGTTTTACATGGTCGTAGGGGGAATGCCTGCCGCTGTCAACGGATACTGGGCTGAAAAACGCCTAATTGATGCTACTGCTGTACACGCCTTGATTCTCAATGCGTATGTCGCCGACATGTCTAAATATGCCTCTGCCAGTGAAGCCACCAAAATCATGGCTTGTTTCAATAGCATCCCCGCGCAGTTGTCCAAGGACAACCGCAAGTTCCAGTATAAAGTGGTGCAGAAGGGCGGCTCAGCTACTCTCTTTGGCGCATCCCTCGACTGGCTTAGTGCTGCTGGTGTGATTGCGAAGTGTAATAAGATTGAGCACGGCTATATGCCCCCTGCGGTTTACCAGAGCCTGAGTAGCTTTAAGGTCTATATGAGCGACGTCGGCCTGCTTACCACTAAGTCCGGGCTAGTAGCACACGATATACTCAGTGGGTTTAAGAACAGCTATGTCGGTGCATTAACAGAGAACTACGTGGCCAACGCCCTGAGTGTGAATGGGTTTTCGCTGTACTACTGGGAATCAGACTCTATAGCCAAGGTGGATTTCGTAGTTCAGGACTACGACAAGGTTGTTCCCATTGAAGTTAAGGCGGACATACACGTGAAGTCTCGCAGTTTATCGGTATACATGTCTAAGTACGACCCCCCATACGCTCTGCGTATATCGGCCAAGAACTTTGGGTTCGTTAGCAAAGTGAAATCGGTACCGTTATATGCTGTCTTTTGCATTGGAGAAGGAGTGAATTGAATCACGTATTGGTCATTCCTGGGGACAGGCTAAAACACCCCCGCGCGAGTCCTGCGGAACTCACACGGGGGTATTGGTTGTTAATTAGCGCTTATCTATCTAGGGGCCTAGCTATAAGTAAACCTAAAGCTCGAGGCGACCGCTCGACGGCCCTCTCTCCCTTCATCAGCATCAAGACATTTCAGGGGTAGCAGCCCTGTCGCTAGTAGCCTGTAGGAAACAGTTATTCCCGTATCAGCATCCACATAATACGACAAGATTCGCACCAATAATGGAAAAATAATATCAATATACGATTGACAATTGGAGAAGGGGGGGGGTAAAATATGGGTATTATGAAGGAACTGCATTTAGTAGAGTCGGCAATCTGAGCTTTCCACGAATACAACAGATTGCTTTAAATAGGAACAGCACAGATATTGCAGTGTCGTACGCAATCATATGGAATAGAGGAGGATGTAGATGAAACTAAAGATTAGGGTCACAGTATTGCTAGTAGCAATGGTGCTCTCGCTGCTCTGTCTGTTCACTGCTCCCGTACGAGCTACGGAAGCCCCGGGGATTATGAACGGGTACATCTACTCGCTAAAAAACGTGGGAAGCGGAAAATCCCTGAACGTGCATTCTGGTACTGACGCAAATAATACTAATGTTTACCAGCTGACAGGCTACGCGTTAGCGCAACAAAGGTTCAGGTTCATTTACGACGACTTCTATGCGGCCTATCGGATTCGCCCGGCTTATTCAGATCGGGTCCTTGATATCGTGAAATCCAATGGATCCATAATTGCCGGCTGTAACGTACATATCTATGACGCTGTAGATTACATCGCACAACTGTGGACCATTACGAGCTTAGGTAATGGAAGGTACAAAATTGTCCCGAAGTACAACACGATTGTTGCCCTGACGTCTAATGGCATGGATAACGGAACCTACAATGGGACATCACCATCATCGCCAGGTAAAGTATTCTTGTCCAGTATTAGTGGAGATGGCACCGCAAACCAGCAATGGGAGCTGACGCTTGTTGCAAGCCCACCGATATCGTATTATTCACAACTGGGATGGAGTTACATGTACAATAACAGTTATGACTATAGTAAAATCTCATCAGGATATAAATTACCTACACGCCCAGATCATTATGGGGTTGATATAATAGGACGCACCACATTAACGCCGATAGACGGCATACAAATACAGAACGTGTATGCGGGGACCGTTCTGGTTTCACAGTATAGCAGTTCCGCGGGTAACTTTGTGTGTGTTGAGACCAATTCACCCGACGTGATAACTAACAGAAAGCTTGTCGTACGTTACCTCCACCTCAAAGAACTACCCTCCGTCTCCACGGGACCCATAGCCCAAGGTACAGTCATAGGGAAAACAGGTAGCACGGGTCAGTCATCTGGTCCGCATCTACATTTTGACGTCAATAATGACAGGAGAACATCTGGTCCTCCAGGTTACACGACAATAAATCCTCAGCGGTTTTTCCCGACGGTATCATTTACCGGTGACGTATCAAGTATTGATTATTAAGGGAGGTACATTGTGAAAAGGTTATTTGCGTTATCGGTCGCTATTATCCTGGTGTTATTATCTGTTTGGGGCTGTTCACCAGACCGCATAGCCTCCAATGGCTCAATTGGTGACGTGGCTTCTGGGGGAAGCTCAAGATGGGAATTCCTGTCTCCGTTGGATCCAATATTCTATGGGGTAGATACATTCATTGGGGATATCGTGGGTAGGGAAACGCTCATTGCCTGGATAGAGCAATTCCAGAGCCCCGGCAAGTTAAAAGGACGAGATATGATGGAACTGACAATCGTTAATGCTGTTAAAGAGTTAAAGGTTCCCAGAGAAGACTTTATTCGTGCCAACAAGGATATTACATACACCGACGAACAAATAGAGGCGATCTACTCAGGAGACGTGGGGAAAACAAACCGTGCTTTCGTCAGCAGGTACGCTTTCCTTCATGGAGATAAGGTTTATACTGCGGACTGGTTGGCATCACGTTCAGCGAAGCATTATCAAAGAGAAGGCATTAGTGAAGAGGCACTAATGGCCTATCTCGCCCGAATTGACATTGAGGAGTTTAAAGATGAAGTTCTGGCGATCAGGGGTGCACTTCACAAAGCAAGAGGGGTCAACTCGGTGAGTGGTCAAGCACAATTGTCGAGAACTGAAGCACTAGCCCCTTATTCCATTGAGTATTATGGCTTAGATAGTTTTCTTATCAATGGCCTGCTCGAGGAAGACAGTCTGAACAGATGGCTTGACCAATTTGTCATAAGGCTAAATAAGGGAAAACGGGCTACATCATCGTGCACAGTCGCTAATCTAGTCAAAGAACTAGGCATTCCCAAGCAGCTGTTTGATAGAGCTAATGCTGAGGCCGGAACAGTCTATTCTCCTGCCCAGGTTGATGCTATATACGCGGGGGACGATGCTTTACTGAACAGGAACTTTGTAAACAGGTATGCGTTGCTAGTCACTGATAGGATATATCCAGCGGAGTGGTTCTACCCTCGGGACATCTCCGATTACAAAAAGGCTGGTATTACTGTAGAAATGCTTGAGGAGTACCTGAAGAAGATCGCAGGTGTTCAGGTACTGCAGCGGGAGTACGAGTGGTTACTTAGTGCTGTAGTTAAAATGAAACAATAAGGTACCTACACCATTCCTTTGCCAACAAGGCCCCTTTAATCCGGAGGCCACTGACGAAGCTACCCTTCTTTAAGGCATTGGCCTCTGTACTCTTTCATCCTTCTTAAGATGTTGTCCTTGGGTACGACTAGTTCATAAATAGCGTAGTGGTTACTCATGGGAGTATGTTCCTAACATCTAAAACACCCCCGCGTGAGTCCTGCGGAACTCGCGCGGTGGATTGTTTAATAACGCTTTTTTATTCATGGAGGCGACCGCTCGACGGCTCCCTCTCCCTTCATCAGCATCAAGACAGTTCAGGGGTAGAAGCCTGTCGCTACGCCTGTAGGAAAACAGTTATTCATTATGGAAAAATAATGTCAATATACGATTAAAAATTGGAGAGGGGGGCGGTAAAATATGGGTAATATGAAGAAACTGCACTTCAGCAGAGTGGCAATTTGAGCTTTTCTCGAATACAACAGATAGTTTTAATGGTGATTATCGACTAGCGCATCATAATTTAGTATGAATAGGCTATAAGCCTAAAGAAGGGTGGAAATTCATGAAAAATTATTTCGTCATGGCTCTCGTCGCGGTAGATGGTACTTACCTCTTCGGCAATATCTTTCGCACAAGGCACGGGTGTTCTACCTCCTAGCGCATACAATAGTCTAAGATCTAGAAATGAGTTCCGGGACCTTGAGAAGCAACTGCGGCGAGACGGGATAAAGCTGGGCGCACCTAGCACCACCTATGGCGAGTTTGGGGTTATTGTAAGGTTTACCACAGACAGTCCCAAACTACCAACCGTTCTGGCGGTATTAGATAAAAACTACGAACTACGGGATATTATTATGGTGCGAGTGCCAGTCGTAGGGATAATTGACACAGTACAGGTGGCGGGTAAGATAGAAGTGCATAGTCTTCTAAGTGGTACCACGAAGGTTGTAGACCCGGAAAGCCAGGGCTTTCAAACTATGACTATCGTAGGTGAACTCATTCTAATCGCCTCAGTTGTAATATGGCAGGGCTTTAACTGGGTTCTTATTCAAGCTCTCTCGAATGGCAGCCTAACGTACGACCTATTTTGGGGTGTTGTGATTGGCACTGTTTATTGGTCGATTGATAGGTACGGCAACATCGGTGACCAACCTATTTGGGTCTATAGCACAGCACAGACTTACCTATATGGGGTGACGATAGAACCCAACGGCAACATACTTTATCACTAGGGAGGTGGAACACATGGCAAGGCTAGTAGGGTCTCGCATTCCTTTACTTATTAGTCTAATTGTCTCATCACTTGTCACAAGATATGTCAGAGTGCATCCAATCATTGATTACCTTGCAATGGTTTGTTCCGTTATAGGTGTTTTTTGGCTTATGAATGCGCTCCCGTGGCAGTTGCGCGGGAACAGTGAATCAAAAAAGTAGTTCTGTTCCTAACATCTAAAACACCCCGCGTGAGTCCTGCGGAACTCACACGGGGGTGTTGGTTTTTAACTAACGCTTATCTATCCATGGGCCCAGTACTGTGGCTAGGCCGCCTGCCAAGAAAGCTGCAATTAACGCTTCGGGTATGCCGTTAGCGACTGCAATTCCCCAAGCGGTAGGGATGTTAATGTAATTAAATACTACAGCTAGGGACAGTGTGCCAGCAGTGTTAGTTATGGTCCCCATCAGGCCAGCGACTGCACCTGCCAGGCCCAACTGAAAACGAAGTTGGGATCTATTGGGGTTCTTAGCGCGAAAGGCCATTCTAACAGCCCTAAAAGCGAGCCATGCCACCAAGCCAATTACTAATCGGGCCGGGATAACAATGCGCGGGTCTGGTACAGCAGTTAGAGTAAACAAGCCAAACAGCAGGCCGACAAATGCACCCACGATCGGGCCCTCTAACATACCCGCAATAATAACGGGGACGTGTAGGATGGTTGCAAAAATCGCGGGGGTTGGCACAGGCACTAGTCCCATTCCTGTGGCTCCTAAAACTACCGTTAGCGCACTCAAGAGGCCGGTAACAACAATCTGTCTTGTGGAAAACTTCATTTCTCTTCTCCTCCGTTCTAGTTCCTCTCGGATACCAGACGTAATTTTTATCTATGCGTAACAGCTGTCGAGTCCCGCAGGGTACCCGCAAATTGCTGCCTACACCAAGGGGAATTGCGGTATTTTCTGTGATGCTACCCACAGACCATACAGCGTCAGGTTAGGTTCATATATATCTATCACATCGTGCAATTCTTCGCGCAAAAAAGAACCGATACCACCTGTTAGGACAACAAATAGCCTGCCTTGCTCCTTTTGCACACGGTAAATCATGCCTCGCACCAGCTCCAGGTAGCCATAATATATCCCCGACTGGACGCATTCCACGGTGGTGGTGTTGATCACTCGGCTTGGTTTAGCTAGTTCAATAGGCCGAATAAGAGCAGCACTTGACGTAAGGGCCCGAAGCGACAACTCCATGCCAGGCACGATAGAAGTCCCTAAATAAACACCCTCCCGAATAACACAGAAGGTGGACCCTGTACCTAAGTCCACGTTGAGGACTGAACGGCTCCAAAAAAAATGTGAAGCGAGCGCATTGGTGAAGAGGTCTGCTCCGAGCTCCGCGTAGTTGAGGCCATTAAATTTGAGTCCTAAGTCATCACGCGCGGTAACGACTTCTAAACAAAAACCGTAGAGACGAATTGCGCGGGCAAAGGCTAGAGTCGCCTCAGGTACGACAGAAGAACACAAGACCCTTGCATCTACTGGAAGGCTAGAGGCAAATGCTCTATACCCGTCAGGAGTGCGAGTTGTGTTGCAGGAGAGATTACTGATGAAAGCTCCCTCATCATTTAATACTCCAGCGTTAGTGCGGGTATTACCAATGTTAACAGCTATTATCATCTCACACTCCCCCACTTCTAGCTACAATTTTAAGCTTGGTAGTAGAGGTATGTCAACGCAGCATCGCGAAGCTTAATAGGGTAATGTGCGAAGGGAGCGACAAGTGTGTCCGAACCAAAGAGATCTTTCAAGCAGAACACTGTTGTAGTTAGCGTACGAATCTTAGCCGCAGCTTTTGCTATTATTCTCTTAGCCATGATTCTCGTTATGACAATACCAGTCGACCTAGGGTCGCCTTACGAGCCATTAGAAGCGGGAGACAGCTACACCTTTGACCCATGGGAGATTTCTTTGGGTCGTTTGCATATTTCCTACCCACAAGGCGGCGTGTTAGTAGGCGCATACCGACGTGGTGAGCTAACCGCGCTGGTGTTGCTGGGCGAGGGGACGGCAATCTTTCACACAGACAATGAGGACAGCGAATTCCCCGTAGCGCAAGTTGTATTGCAGGCACACCCTTCGGAAATTTCTGTTCTGCGGGGGCAAACTTACATTGAGCCCAAAGTATTGCCGGAATCCATGCAGCAAGCCGATGCTCTGCTAAAAAGTACCGCTTCGGGCGAACCTGTTCTCGAAGTGTTGGGTACAAAGAAGGTGTTTGTCCCACGTCGCGGGGTCCTCAGGGTAGAACTTTTTGCTCCAGATAATCAGCACATTCACTACACGCAAGCCGCACGTTCGGTATGGAGTGTGCGAGGTGAACCTGCTCTCGTTATCTATAACCCGGATGCTCTCCGCTATCCGCCGCATGATCAGTTTTTGTTTAGTCTTAGTATTCTCTCCGTTATGGTGGCTGCCGTAGCTGTGGGGGTTGTCTTTGTCACCCCTCGTTACCTGCACATTGCTCCACTACGGAAGAAAGGGGCACATCTCGCTTGGCCTGTGGCTCTAGTCATCATCCACTCGCTAACAGAAGCCTATCTTACCCACCTCGATCTTAGTCCCTTTGTAGTTCTAGGGTGGAGAATAATGGTCGTTGCCGCTGCCCTGTGGATTGCAGACACTTACGACGAGGCTTTTTCATTCTTGGGTTTGCGGCGTAAAGGTGCTTGGTCTGCATTTGGTGTTGGAATTTTTTGCGGGTTTTTGCTTTATCTGTGCGGATCTATTACCCTTCCTGATGGTCTTAACAGAATTTCACTCCCTGATGTGGTGGGTAATCTTATATCAATCTTTTTACTACGGGCTCTTTTCCAAGAGCTGCTTTGGAGAGGGTTGGTTCAAGGCTCATTGCGACAGAGATGGGGGGGCATTGCTAGTATTGCACTCACTACTGTATTGGCAGCACTTACATCCCTTGCTCCAGCATTAATTTCGGGGCAGTATAGCATGGCAGTATATATACAGAGCTTTTTTATTGTTCCGCTAGTCGCTTATATACTCGGGTTTGTCTATGAACGAACGCACAACCTCTTGGCGCCAATTGCAACTGTAACCCTCCTCGGACTCATTCCGATTATCCTTCAGTTTTAGCTTAAAGGGCTGGTTCACAATACGTGAGCCAGCCCTTTTTCACTCCCCACCACCATTTTGCAGGGCTATCGGGCAGCGGAGCACAGATACGAGGATGGAATGAGGGGTAACTCAGAAATCCTCGTCGTAACCTTAAGGTCAAAGTCTACTTAGCTATCCCTGGCAATAGAATGTGCCAGGAGGTGTAATCATGTCCAAAAGTATCGGCTACGCTTTACTAGCATGTCTATGTTTTGGAGTGGCCCCTGTGTTTGAAAAAATGGGACTACGACAAGCAAACCCAGTGTGGGCGATAATCGTCCGCAGTACTTTAACTAGCCTATTCTTGCTCAGCTTTGTGGCAGTGCAAAAAGCTCCAGTAGATCTTAAGACCTGGTCTAGCCACACTTGGGTAACTGTACTTTTAGGGGGGGTCATATCTGTACTCCTAGCGCAGTCATTTTACTTTAAGGCGCTCCAAGGCGGCAATATGAGTCAGATCATTCCCATTGTAGGCGCTTATCCTCTAGTCTCGGCGCTTTTGGCAGCTCTCCTCTTGGGTGAAAGCCTGACATTTGCCAAACTGTCAGGTGTAATCATGATAGTCTTCGGGATTATTCTTTTAGCTTAGTGTGGGAATCCGCCTGCGTGGTACAATAAGCCAGAGGATTTTGCAGGCAGGTGGTTTTAGTGCTTTTCTTAAGCCCGGCAATACTAGCTTCTACCGACGAGTCTATTGCGGAGGCAGCTCGTATTATAAGAAATGAGGGAATAGTGGCTTTCCCTACGGAGACTGTATATGGCCTAGGGGCGAGGTTTGACAGCGAGAAGGCTATAGAGAAAATATTTGTAGCCAAGGGTAGACCCAACGACAATCCCTTAATCGTACATATCGCACATCCCGACGAGCTATTCGTTATCGCTACAGAAGTCTCTACTATCGCGGAGCGACTTATACTTTCCTTTTGGCCAGGGCCACTGACTATTGTGCTACCCAAGACTCCTGTCGTACCTAAGATGGCAACGGGTGGACTCGAAACCGTGGGTGTGCGTATGCCCGCTCATGCCATGGCGCTAGCCCTTATTAGCGCTGTAGGCGTACCGATAGTTGCACCAAGTGCAAATCTTTCGGGGCGACCTAGCCCCACTAGCGCGCTGCACGTCAGGGAGGACTTGGCTGGCCGGATTGATGCAATTCTTGATGGTGGAGACACAGAGGTCGGGTTGGAATCAACAGTTGTGAGCGTAGCAGGGAAGATCATTACTATTCTACGGCCTGGGGCCGTAACTCGGGATATGCTAGAAGAGATAGGTCAGGTTCAGGTGGTTTCTCCGTTTTTTGACCCTAAAGATACCCCAACAGCGCCGGGCATGAAATATATCCATTATGCGCCGCGGGCTGAAGTAAGTGTTTTTGTAGGACAAGCTATTAAGAATCTGCCTGATTTAGCTCACGGGCTGCAGCAACAAGGTGCAGCAGTAGCAGTGGTCGCCTTTGAAGATACATTAACGGAAATAAACAATGTAACCGTAAAAATGACCCTAGGCGGACGGGGCCGGGTAGATATTGCCGCTAAACGATTGTATGCCTACTTGCGTGAAGCTGATCAGCTGAGTGTAGATCATATACTAGTCGAGGGAATTAAGCCGGAGGGTTTAGGCGAAGCCCTGATGAACCGCCTAACCAAAGCTGCAACGCATGTTATTGGAGGTTGAACATGAAGATATTATTTGTGTGCACGGGGAACACCTGCCGCAGTAGCATGGCCGAGGCTATACTTAAGGCCCAAGGCGGATTTGAAGTGCGTTCTGCGGGCCTTGCCGCCGATCAGGGCAGCAAGGCCTCACCTCATGCAGTGCGTGTTGTGGCAGCACAAGGGCTAGACATGTCACAGCATCGGGCGAGCATGATAAATCAGACTATAATAGAATGGGCCGATCTTATTTTAACTATGACACGCCGCCACAAGGCCGCCGTACAAGAGCAGTTCCCTAAGGGCCTAGATAAGGTCTACACTCTCAAAGAGTTTGCTCTGCGCGAAGATGATAAGCTAGAACTCACTGAGCGGTTGCATCTTTTGTACCAGCGGGTGGATAAAAACCGCCAGGAGTTTAATGCAAAGAATTCGCCCAGCATTGCCGAGTTGCAGGTAAAGCGTGCGCACCTTGTGGAAGAGCTGGAATGGGTAGAAAACAGCTTAGCAGAGCTCCAGGCTGAATTAAGGGATGTGCTCCACGAGGATAGGCAGCAAATTGCGCAGTTAGAGTCTTATCTACAGTCACAAGACGTAGCGGACCCCTTTGGACAGGACGAATATGTTTACGAAGCATCCTATAAAGAGATTGATGATCTCATTAAACGCACAGTAAACAGACTACAAGGACTGTGATACAATGATTACTGGACTAATGGGGGGGTGGGGTGCTTGAGCTTGAAGATTTCCTTAGCAAGCGACCATGGAGGGTTATTGCTCAAACGTGAGATTCTGCGTTCTTTGCAGGCGCGAGGCTACGAATTAGCGGATCGCGGTTGCTATACGGAGGAGTCTGTAGATTACCCAGATTATGCCGGAGTAGTATGTTCGGATGTCGTAAGCGGACGCGCAGAGCGCGGCATATTAGTATGTGGCACAGGTATTGGCATGACCATCGCAGCCAACAAGCATGCAGGAATTAGAGCAGCCCTTTGTCACGATACTTTTTCGGCCCGTACAACCCGAGAACATAATGATTCTAATGTACTATGCCTAGGGCAAAGGGTCATCGGCACAGGTTTGGCCCTTGACGTTGTTGATATGTGGCTCGCTGGCGTGTTTGCCGGGGGGCGACATCAGGCGCGTATTGACAAATTAACTAGGATTGAGTCAACTATAAAAAGCAACTGTTAGAAGGTGTACGCATGATTTCATATTCACAGCAGCTAAAACAGGCTCTAGATGAACTATTACCTAGCGCCGTCTTAAAACCGGGGCAGATATTAGTTATTGGCTGCAGCACTAGCGAAGTTGCTGGAATCAGTATTGGCAAAGGCGGAAGCCGCGCGGTTGCCGAGGAACTATATCAGGTTTTGGAAACAGAGGCAGAAAACCAGGGCTTATTCCTGGCCCTGCAATGCTGTGAACACCTGAATCGAGCTCTAGTTGTGAGCCGAGAGTGTGCCGAGACTTATGGTTTAACTGAGGTACTGGTAGTGCCGCATGAACATGCGGGGGGAGCGCTAGCGAGTCATGCTTATCGCAGAATGAGCCCAGAGGTTTGTATTGTAGAAAATATCGCCGCCCATGCGGGGCTAGATATTGGCCTTACGCTGATTGGCATGCACTTGAAGCCTGTTGCAGTGCCGGTGAGACTGACTGTGAAAACTATAGGACAGGCTACAGTTGTTGCAGCAAAAACCCGACCCAAGCTTATCGGCGGGACGCGGGCAATATACCTAGACACTAATAAGTAGAGGAGAGATGAATGTGAGCCTAAAGTTGATTGATCCCGAAATCGCGGCAGTAATTGACAAAGAATTGGTGCGCCAGCAAAATCACCTAGAACTTATCGCCTCTGAAAATTTTGTTAGCAAAGCCGTTCTTGAGGCCATGGGGTCAGTGCTTACTAACAAATACGCAGAAGGATATCCTGGCAAGCGATACTATGGAGGGTGTTCCGTGGTAGACCAGGCAGAAAGCTTAGCTCGTGACCGCGCCTGCAAACTGTTCGGCGCTGCTCACGCTAACGTACAGCCTCATTCTGGGGCACAGGCTAACATGGCTGTCTATTTCGCCTGTCTAGAGCCGGGAGACACCGTTATGGGCATGAACCTCTCCCACGGTGGGCATCTCACCCACGGCAGCCCCGTCAATTTCTCTGGTATGCTTTACAAGTTTATTCCCTATGGGGTAGGCGAAGATGGTTATATCAACTATGACGAAGTAAAGGTACTGGCACTTGAGCATAAGCCAAAGCTTTTGGTTGCCGGAGCAAGCGCGTACCCTAGGCGAATTGACTTTAAGCGCTTAAGAGAAATCGCCGATGCCTGTGGTGCTCTGTTCATGGTCGATATGGCACATATCGCGGGCCTAGTGGCTACGGGGCATCATCCGAGCCCAGTTCCCTTTGCTCATTTTGTTACTACCACCACCCACAAAACCCTGCGAGGGCCGCGCGGCGGTATGATTCTCTGTACCGCAGAATGGGCTAAAGCTATTGACAAGGCTGTCTTCCCTGGCATGCAGGGCGGCCCCCTGATGCATGTAATCGCGGCCAAGGCTGTTTCCTTCCGCGAAGCCATGCTGCCCGAATTTACTCAGTATCAGGAGCAAGTGATTGTTAACGCAAAAACCCTAGCAGAAGCGCTGGTGGCTCACGGCTTTAATTTAGTATCCGGCGGGACGGATAACCACCTCCTGCTAGTTGACGTACGTAGCAAAGGTCTCACAGGTAAAAAAGCTGAGAAGGTACTAGACAGCGTGGGCATAACAGTTAATAAGAACACCATTCCTTTTGATCCTGAGGGGCCATTTACAACAAGCGGCATTAGAATTGGTACACCCGCCATGACCTCGCGTGCCATGACAGAAGATGCCATGCGGACAATCGCGGCTCTAATCTCAGATGCGCTGGAGAACCCAGAAAACGAGATTGTTTTGGCCAAGGTGCGCAAGGGTGTAAGCGAGCTCTGCGCTGATTATCCCTTGTATAGCAGCCACGCTAGGTAGGGGAGGCATCTGCCGTGAAAAACGTGCATCTCTTGGATCATCCCATGATCCAGCACAAGCTCACCTTTATCAGGGACAAAAACACTGGCTCTAAAGAGTTTCGCGAGCTTGTTGAAGAAGTAGCCATGTTTATGGCCTACGAGGTCACCCGCAATCTGCCGCTTGAGGATTACGTAGTAGAGACCCCGGTTGCCACGGCCAATACTAAGGTAATTTCCGGCAAAAAACTCGGCATCATCCCCATTTTGCGTGCAGGGCTGGGTATGGTCAATGGTATGTTGCGCCTTGTACCCGCGGCAAAGGTAGGGCACATTGGTCTTTACCGTGATCCTACTACCCTACTGCCTGTTGAATATTATGTTAAGTTACCCACCGATGTTGCTGAGCGCGAGTTGATCGTAGTAGATCCCATGCTGGCCACAGGCGGTTCCGCTGTCGCTGCCATAAATTACCTTAAGGCTAAAGGCGCACAGACAATTAAATTGGTGTGTCTAATTGCAGCGCCCGAAGGGCTAAGGGCCGTTCATAAAGTACACCCCGAGGTGGATATTTTCATTGCAGCTATAGACTCTCATCTCAATGAACACGCTTACATTATTCCCGGCTTAGGCGATGCAGGGGATCGTCTTTTTGGTACAAAATGACCCGCCCATCGTGGGATGTGTACTTTATGTCCATCACTCGAGTAGTAGCGGACAGAAGTACGTGCTTGCGCAGGCAAATTGGCGCGCTTATCATTCATGATCGACGCATTTTAACAACGGGCTACAATGGAGCCCCCTCGAGACTGAGTCATTGTGAACAAGTGGGCTGTATCCGCGAGCAACAGGGGATAGCTTCAGGGCAACGACATGAGTTATGTAGAGGACTCCATGCCGAGCAAAATGCAATAATCCAGGCGGCATTATCTGGCGTATCAATTCGAGGCGGGACTCTTTACACTACACATTTTCCCTGTGGCATGTGTGCCAAGATGATAATTAATTCAGGGATTGTACGCGTAGTGTACTCCAGTGAGTATCCCGACCCCCTTTCGCAGGGGTTGTTTTGTGAGGCTGGCGTGAGTGTAGACAGGGTGTAAGACCCTGCAATTTAGCCGAGGCGGTGGTTGTATGACGATTAAGGTGTTTACTGTGTTTGGAGTGCGGCCAGAAGCTGTGAAAATGGCCCCTGTTATTGCGGAATTATCGCGCAGACCAGAGTTTGCTGTTGTTACATGTGTCACAGGTCAACACAGACAGATGCTAGACCAAGTGCTTAAGTTGTTTCACATACAGCCCCGCTATGATCTTAATATCATGCGCGACCGCCAGGACCTACCCGCAACCTTTTCGCGGGCGTTAACTGGTCTAGACGATATCTTCAGGGCTGACAGGCCGGATATCGTACTGGTCCATGGTGATACTCTGACAACTTTCGCCGGTAGTTTCGCCGCCTTCCTCAACCAGGTGCCCGTGGGGCATGTGGAAGCAGGCTTGAGAACACATAATAAGTACTTGCCCTTTCCCGAGGAAATGAACCGTAAGCTTACCGGTTCCCTTGCAGATGTCCATTTTGCTCCTACTAATGCTTGCAGGGCTAATTTACTGCGCGAAGGCGTGCAGGAGGAAAGCATCTATGTGACAGGCAATACAGTTATAGATGCCTTGCGAACCACGGTAAGTGAAGCCTACGAGTTCCATAACCCCATCTTGCGTGAAATGTCGTTTACCGGGCGTGTCTTGGTAGTCGAAGTCCATCGGCGCGAGAACTGGGGGGAACCAATGCGGCAAATGTCATTAGCCATAACTGACATCCTAGGAAAGTTCCCGGATTGTAGGGTGATTTTCCCCGTTCATCTTAACCCTGTGGTGAGGGATGTTGTGTACCCTCTCTTGTCTGGGCAGGATCGGATCACTTTACTTGATCCTTTAGATACGGATGATTTCCATAACCTTATGGCTAGGTCTCATTTAGTGCTTACAGACTCCGGCGGACTTCAGGAAGAGGCACCTTCTCTCGGTGTCCCAGTATTAGTTATGCGGAATAATACGGAACGTCCTGAAGCGGTGGAGACTGGCACCGTTAAGTTAGTGGGTACAGAACGTGAGGGAATAGTAGCGGTAGCTATAGAGTTGCTTGCGAATAAGACTTCCTATCAAGCCATGGCCAAGGCCGTAAATCCTTATGGTGATGGTAAGGCCTCGGTGCGCGTGGCAGAGGGGCTGTTACACAACTTTGGGATGACAACTATCCGACCTGAAGAGTGGAAATACTAGCGTTGCCTAGGAACGTAGTTAAGTTAGCACAGGGCAGGAAAAAAATCTGCGGGGGGAATACCTATCTAAGTCTGAATACTGTATACTTTACACTGGAGTGTGAGGTTATGGCGTCGAAGTCCGGTTATGAGTTGTTAGGTTTTATCACCCAGCTCGGACTTATCGTTGTTACCACCGTGGGCCTAGCGGGTTACGCTGGCTCTTGGCTTGATGATAAATTGGGAACAGGCGCAGTGCTTACAGGGTTGGGAGTTTTATTCGGCATTGCTGCAGCTTACTACAGCGTTTACACTACACTAGAGGTCTTTTTCAAAGAGAAGGGGGGGACACGAAAGTGAGCGAGCCTTTAGCCCTACAACGGCAGCTCATGACCCGTGTTATTCTTTTTGTTGCTCCTTTCTCATTATTAGCATTGATGTTTGGGCAGTGGCGTATCGGTTTAGGATTAGCCTTAGGCGGAGTAGGGTCATTGATGCACATACGCCTGATGGTGCTCGACGTATTCAAGATTACTGGCTTACAGAGTCCCGTCATAGCTACTAGGCAGGCGCGCCGGGGGTACGTTAAGCGAATGATGCTGGTTGCGCTAGTACTGGTAATCCCATATTTTAATCCGTGGTTTGATGTTGCGTCCACCGCCGTAGGCTTAATATCTCTAAAAGTGGCTATCTATTTAGGAGAGTTTCTGACTTTCATTACCAACAACAAACAGAGGTAAGCGGGGTGATTTAAATGATTAATATCGAACCAGTAATTCTTTTTCATTTATTTGGCATCCCTGTTCCCGACTTCGTAGTAGTCATTTGGGGTGTCATGGCAGCTGTCCTTGTATTCGTGTTCTTCGCCACCCGTAGACTCCAAGCTGTGCCGAGAGGTGCACAAAATGTGGCAGAACTGATGATGGGGTTCTTTGAGGACCTGGTTAAAGACATGATGGGTGAACCAGGCCTAATGTTTTTTCCGCTCATCGCCACCATAGGTATTTTTACCTTGTTGCTTAATTTAGCTGGTATAATTCCCTTTGTGGATGCCCCTACTGCCCGTTTAGAGACAACCTTTGCCTTAGGCATTATGGTGTTTGTAGTATCCCATGGGTATGCTATAAAAAGGAAGGGCTTAGGAACTTATCTCAAAGGATATATCGACCCTTACGTCTTTATGTTGCCGCTTAATATTATTGGTGAGTTAGGTAAACTCCTGTCGCACTCATTCCGTTTGTATGGCAACATGTTTGGTGGCTTAGTCATGACTTTCGTTTTTTATCAGTTGGTGCCGTGGGTAGTCCCCGGAGTGCTGAACGTATGGTTTGGTGTATTTGTTGGTGTGATTCAGTCGCTAGTCTTTACAATGCTGGCGGTGGCCTATATACAAGTCTTAGCCGAATAGTTGAGTTCTTTTAGAGAAAGGAGGGAATTTAGATGACAGATGTGACTTTCTGGGGTTATGTAATAATTATTTCTGCTGTTGCTATTGGTTCCGGTCTGGCGATGATCGCAGGTATTGGACCTGGCATTGGTGAGGGCTATGCCGCTGGTAAAGCTATTGAGGCTGTTGCTCGTCAGCCGGAAGCTGAGAACAAGATCCGTACCTACCTCATCCTTGGCGATGCTATCGCTGAGTCCACAGGTATTTATTCTCTAGCTATTTCGTTGTTCCTAATTCTTACCTTCGCTCGCCCATTGTTTAACCTAATTCTCGCTAGATAGCCACATGCACTGCTGTAGGAAAGAGTGATGAGCTCTGCCGCTCATCCTCTTTCTTTTGTGGCTTGAACATTGTTGGGGACATTCCTCTGGTAACTTGCTGAATAACTTCTCTGCTAGTCAGAGGTGTGTCCCCATTCATTATAAAAGGAGTGGTCGGGATGATAAACCCGTTATATATGCTTCAAGTGCTTCTCAGCTTCTTTGTTCTCATGGGCTTGCTCACCTATTTCTTATACAAACCGGTGCGCAAGTTTATGGTGGACAGGACGGCAAGCATTGAAAAGGCCATTAAGGATGCTCAAAAGGCCAAAGAAGACGCAGAAAAACTGCGTAACGACTACCTAGGTGAGTTAGCTCAAGCTAAGTCTGAAAGTCAGCGCATTATTGAAGATGCGATAAAGCAGGGCCAAAAAGCGCGGGAGCAGATTGCTAGCGATGCCCGCGACGAAGCTGTGCGCCTCATTGAGCGAGCTAAAGCCGAGGTACAGCTAGAACTCGATAAAGCGATGGCGGTTCTCAGAGACCATGTAGCAGAGCTAGCTATTAGCGCGGCGGCAGCTGTTATCAGCAAGGAAATAGATGCAGACACGCATGCTCAGCTGATAGCTGACGTAATTCAAGGGGTGAGCAAACACTAATGGCCGCCAGAGAGTTGCTGTCGGCCCGGTATGCTCAGGCTCTGTTCGCCCTATCCCGAGACCAACGCCTAGTCGATAAGGTTCAGGCAGACTTAGACGAATTTGCGAACCTGTTAGAGACGACGGAGTTGCCGAAGCTTTTTTTACATCCCAATGTACAAAGGGATGTAAAAAAAGCCCTTGTAGATAAAGTGGGTGTGGGCTTTTCCGCACTTACCCTAGATTTCTTCAAGCTGCTCATAGATAAACGCCGGGAAGCAGCGGCTAAAGGGATTATTCGCTTATATAAAGGTTTAGCTAGTGCAGAACGCGGTGAGGTGTATGCCTCAGTGGTGTCTGCACGCAAGCTTGCTTCTAAAGAAGCAACAGAGCTCTCGGCTCGCTTAGGTGGCGGGAACAAAAAAGTGCTCATTGATGAACGAGTTGAAACAAGTTTGCTCGGCGGCATGATAGTACGTGTGGGCAACAAAATATACGACGGCAGTGTGGCAGGACGCCTAAGCCGACTAAAACACCACCTAACACAAGCTCAAGTCAGGATTACAGAGGTGAAAGATATTGCGCCTTAAACCAGAAGAAATTAGTACGATTCTCAAACAAGAAATTGAGAGTTATCGTACTCAAGTTGAAGTAGCTGAAGTAGGCACCGTTCTTACCGTGAGCGATGGGATTGCTCGCGTGTATGGATTGGATAACGTCATGTCCAGTGAGCTCGTGGAGTTTGCTGGCGATGTATTTGGCCTAGTGCTTAACCTAGAAGAGGCCAACGTAGCTGTAGCTATTTTGGGCTCTGACGTAGGCATTAAAGAAGGAGACATGGTCAAGCGGACTGGTCGTATTGCCTCAGTACCTGTGGGTGAGGCATTAGTGGGCCGCGTGGTTGACCCACTCGGTAAACCCCAAGATGGTAAGGGACCAATTGTTACAGACAAGTTTAGGCCGGTAGAGATTATCGCACCCGGCGTAATTGAGCGTAAGCCAGTTGATACACCGTTGCAGATAGGTCTTAAGGCCATAGACTCCATGATTCCTATTGGTCGCGGTCAGCGCGAGCTAATAATTGGTGACCGTGGCACAGGTAAGACCGCGATTGCTATTGATGCCATTATTAACCAGGTAGGCCAAGGTGTTATTTGCATATACGTAGCTATAGGTCAAAAAGCTTCTACTGTTGCACGTATCGTGCGTACGTTAGAGTCTGCCGGGGCAATGGATTACACAATTATTGTTACGTCTACAGCGGCCGACAGTGCGCCTTTGCAGTTTATTGCTCCTTACGCTGGTTGTGCTATGGGTGAGTACTTCATGCACCAAGGCAAGGACGTGTTGGTTGTCTATGACGATCTCTCAAAGCACGCCGTTGCCTATCGTGCCATGTCCTTGCTCATTCGTCGTCCACCCGGGCGCGAAGCTTTCCCCGGAGACGTGTTCTACTTGCACTCCCGCCTTTTAGAGCGTGCTGCACGCATGTCTGACGAGTTTGGGGGCGGCAGTCTGACTGCTTTACCCATTATCGAGACACAAGCCGGCGACGTTTCAGCTTATATTCCTACAAACGTAATCTCCATTACAGACGGACAGATTTTCCTAGAGAGCGACCTGTTCTATTCTGGTAACCGTCCGGCGGTAAACGTCGGTCTATCCGTATCCCGTGTAGGGTCCAAGGCCCAGATTAAGGCCATGCGTCAGGTTGCTGGCCGCTTACGCATCGACCTTGCACAGTATCGTGAGTTAGCAGCATTTGCACAGTTCGGCTCTGAGCTTGACCGCGCTACACAGGCTCGCCTCTCTCGAGGCGAAAGGCTGGTAGAACTACTCAAGCAGGGCGAAAACGTACCCATGCCCGTTGAGGAACAGGTAGTTAGTATTTATCTAGGCGTTAATGGCCATCTCGATAGCATAGAAGTTAAGCGCGTAGGGCGTTTTGCTGAGGAGTTCCTGCGTACTATGCGGGACAAGCACCAAACTATCCTTGAGACAATTCGTACACAACGGGAGATTAAGCCCGAAACCGCTAAAGCTTTGGATGGAGCTATTGCCGAGTTTAAGCGGATATTTTCTTAACGTAGGAGTGTGATCTAAGTGGCTACAATGCGTGATATCCGCCGCCGGATCAAGAGCGTTAAGAATACACAGCAAATAACCAAAGCCATGAAGATGGTTTCGGCGTCTAAACTGCGTAAGGCCCAAGGTGCGCTCTTGTCAGCCCGCCCTTACGCTGAACGCATGCGGGATGTTTTGATGCGCGTAGCGGCAAAAACTGACGCCAGCCTGCATCCTCTTTTGGTTGCGAGAGAAGGCAACAGACGGGCCTATCTCATTGTTACAGCGGATCGCGGTTTATGCGGCGGTTTCAATGCCAATTTGATTCGTAAAGCTGTTCTAACCATCCGTGAACACGGAACAGAAGACCCCATGATAATTGCAGTAGGCAGAAAAGGCCGAGATTATTTTAAGCGCCGTCTGTTCAATCTAGTGGGCGATTTCACGGGACTTGGGGAAAATATTTCATTTAGCCATGCCAAGACCGTAGCTGATGCGGTGAGGGAGCTTTACACCCATAACCTTGTTGATGAGGTATGGCTAGTATATCCTCACTTTGTCAACCCCGTAACGCAAAGGCACGAAGCCGTGCGTCTCCTGCCGCTGCAGACACCTGAAAGCACAGGGAAGCTTGAGGCAGAGTACGTTTTTGAACCTACCCCCGAGGAAGTGCTTGATCATTTGCTGCCGCGCTACCTAAACACTGTCGTATTTAGAGCATTGCTTGAAGCCAAAGCAGGCGAGCACGGCGCGCGCATGGCAGCTATGGATGCTGCCAGCTCTAACGCCGAAGACATGATCAAACGGCTAACTCTCATCTACAATCGCGCACGACAGGCCAGCATCACCCGTGAAATCTCGGAGCTGGTTGCGGGCGCTGAGGCGCTTAAGTAAGGAGGTCTTGGTGTGAACAAGGGAAAGGTTATACAGGTTATGGGCCCAGTTATAGACGTAAAGTTTGCTCCTGGGAGCCTGCCAGATATTTTGAATGCGTTGACCGTTGATGGCACTGCTCCCGACGGACGCGAAATTAAACTTACAGTCGAAGTAATGCACCACGTGGGAGACAATATTGTTCGTTGTGTGGCCATGGGCTCTACTGACGGTCTAACGCGCGGCTTGGAAGCAGTTGACACCGGAAAGCCTATTGAGGTGCCTGTCGGCCCAGAGACATTGGGCAGGCTACTTAACGTATTAGGTGAACCGATAGACGGTAAAGGTCCGCTTAATGCTGCGCAGACAAGCCCCATCCATCGTGCTGCACCTAAGTTCGAAGATTTGAGTGCAGCCACCGAAATGCTAGAGACAGGTATAAAGGTTATTGACCTCCTCTGTCCCTATGCTAAAGGCGGCAAAATAGGTCTATTCGGCGGTGCAGGTGTTGGTAAGACAGTTACTATTCAAGAGCTAATTCATAACATCGCTACTGAGCACGGTGGCTACTCCGTATTTGCCGGGGTTGGTGAGCGTACCCGTGAGGGCAATGACCTCTATCTCGAAATGACAGAGTCTGGCGTTATTAGTAAGACCGCCATGGTCTTTGGTCAGATGAACGAGCCACCCGGTGCCCGTATGCGCGTAGGTCTTAGCGGCTTAACACTCGCTGAGTACTTCCGCGATGTAGAGGGACGCGACGTATTGCTCTTCATTGATAACATCTTCCGTTTTGTACAGGCTGGTTCCGAGGTATCTACACTACTCGGTCGTATGCCTTCAGCGGTAGGTTATCAGCCCACTCTTGCAACTGACGTAGGTCAGCTGCAAGAGCGCATTACATCTACTAAAAATGGTTCAGTTACCTCTGTGCAAGCCATCTACGTACCAGCGGATGACCTTACTGACCCAGCTCCGGCAACTACCTTTGCACACTTAGACGCTACCACAGTTTTGTCGCGTGGCATCTCGGAGCTTGGTATCTTCCCGGCTGTAGACCCCCTCGAGTCTACCTCGCGTATTCTTGACCCTCGCATTTTAGGTCAAGATCACTATGATGTAGCCCGTGGAGTGCAGGTAGTATTGCAGAGATACAAAGAACTTCAGGATGTTATCGCCATACTAGGCATGGACGAGCTTAGCGAAGAAGACAAGTTAGCGGTGTCTCGTGCGCGTAAAATGCAACGGTTCTTGAGCCAACCTATGTTTGTGGCCGAGGTATTTACCGGTCTTACCGGTCAATACGTGCCGGTTGCGGAAACAGTGTGTGGATTTAAAGAAATCCTTGACGGTAAGCATGATGCTCTGCCCGAAGATGCCTTCTTCATGGTTGGGTCCATTGAGATGGCTGTAGAGAAAGGGCGCAGAATCTTGGCTGAAAGCGGCGAAGCTAAATGAGCTCTATGCAGGTAGAGGTTGTCACGCCTGAGCGTAAGGTGGTCAGCCGTGAATGCAAGATGGTTAGCGCCAGAGCAGTGGATGGTGATATCGGTATTCTGCCGCGCCATATTCCTTTGGTTACAGTCCTCGCTCCTGGGGTCGTAAAGATCAAGGGCGAAAGTGACGTGACTACCTTGGCAGTAAGCGGGGGATTCTTGGAGGTTCGTCCCGACAGTCGCGTGACCATTTTGGCCGAGACTGCCGAGCTATCCAACGAAATTGACGTTGAGCGGGCACGCAAAGCTAAGCAGCGTGCTGAAGACCGCTTGGGCAAGCTAGGCAACCCGGATGTCGACGCTATTCGCTCCGAAATAGCCCTGCGTAAGGCTATGATTCGCTTGGAGGCTGCCGGGGCGAAAAAAGAGTAATGACTGACAAGGGCGAGCTCGAAGCTGCAAGAAGATTTGGGAATCAGAGTGAACTGGCTAAAACCCTGCAGGTTGAAAGCGGAGGGCTAGTGCCTCAGCTTAAGCGCCGCGAACGGGCGCAGTTGCTGGGGCAATTGCGGGAGCGGGTTTTGTGGGGGGTCACTAAGCAAGCTCTCGATAGTAAAGCCGTACACCCGGCCTTCGTGCAGGCGCTAGACTCAGGCAGGTGTGAGAGACTGTTAGTACGCTCGGACGTAATAACGTTAGCTATGAGCTACGTCCTGCAGGCAACAGCCCACCATATCCCCTATACCTTTGTACAATCTCCGGAGTTTACGGGAGATGTGACTGTAGTGCTCGTATCAGATTGCCCTATTGAAGAGTCACACGACCCCATTATAAACTAATGCAATACGAGGCTACCCAGACGGGTGGCCTCGTTTACGTAAGGTGGCGTAGGGGAGAGTAATGGCACTACTCCCTATCGCAATTGCATACAATTGCTTGCGGGCACGGGGCACTGACTTAGGGAAGTCCTCCTATGAGATGTACATCCAAAAATACGTGTTGCATATTCGCTCCTTACTCGTCTCTATATATTGAGAGATACCAAAAGAGGTAGCAACGGCGACCTTTGACATCGGTCAATATAATGACCTTGTGACAATAACATCCATCTACTACAATGTGAGTGACTAACGAGTGGAGGAAGAAGGGAGGTGTAAAGACTATGTGGAGGAGAATTGTTGCAGCTGTAATGCTGACTATACTGCTATTCTGCCAAGCTAATAGTATTGAAGCAAGTACGGTCATGCCTACATCAGGGACAACCAGTATATTAGTCAAGTGGGATCCACCGGAGCCAGAGTAAATCGGATTATGTTGGTACTACGGGGCTGACCATTCTAGATCCAATAGCGCTACGGACGCGGGTACGGCGTCCTACATGGATGTTGTGCCATGCTAGAATACTAAACCCAAATACAAGGAGGTATTAAGATGAAACAAAAAGCAAGAATCAGTGCCCTATTGGCTTTACTTATGATTCTCTTGCCGATTAGCCAATCTAGCGCTTATGTATTATCCCCCTGTAAGCAACAATTCGATTTACCGAGACAGGTGTCGTTTTGCTGGGGTGGAGAGGCGGGACAATCAGGATCAATATGGCAAAACGCCTATCTCAGTGCTGCTGCAAGCTGGTCCAGTGCCCAAAGCTACATTGCGTGGTACAACGTATCTAGTAGCCGCAACATGATGACAACGTTCTTCCATATAGACCCAGCACTGTATGGGGAGGCAGAGATAACGTATAATCTTACTACTAGGTATATTACTCAGTGCGTGATGAAGCTAAATACATATAGCTTGGGTGGCAAGAGCGCAAATTTCCGGCAAAGTGTTGCCTGCCACGAACAAGGCCACGGCTTTGGTCTAGGTGACGAAAACAGTATTTCTCCGGCCGTTATGAATCAGAATCGTAATCGTGAAGTGATATACACTCCACAGTCTGACGATCTCTTGGGCATATATGCGCTCTATGGGTCTGGCGGAGTGGATAAACTACCTGGGTCGACTTCCCATAGGTAATTGGTAATTCGAAAGGGGATAGGGAAATGGGTATTTGCAGAAAATGTTCGGCCTTACTGATACTAGTTGCGCTTGCTGCATTGATAAGCATCAAGCTGTGGCAGCCGGAAGAAGCAGTGGGTGTTAATGAAGCTCCACTGATACGTACTTATCAGATATCTGAAGGGGACTTCTCGCTATTTTTGGATATCGGCATACTTGATTCATTTGAAAAGTTGAGTAAGGCGTCACATACTGTAGTTCAGGGGAGAGTCATTGAGAAGAGGGCAGAATCGCGTAATTTGACTCGTGATCCAGAGGGTGGCTTGGCTATGAGTCAAGAGTACGTATTTGAAGTGGAAGAATGGGTAATAGGGAAAGGGGACCCTTATATTAATATTGTATACAGCGACTACTACGTACGAGACGACAAAAGGCTCCCAAGTTATCACAGACCACTGGAGGTTGGGGAGATATACGTCCTCTTTTTGTGGCAGTATGGGGAAGACACAGCATTTTGTGGCGTCGAAGGCATGTACACTGGGGTTGCTGAACCCTGGCAGTTTAAACTCATCGATGGAGAGTTGATTGCAGTGTCCTCTTTTGAGGATATACCAACGATGTTTCCTAGACTTACACCAGCTACTTTGACTAAGCAGGTGGGCCAATATAGGTAATCAGGTCCAACAACGGGAGTAATGTATCCCCACTATTTATTGAGGCTACCCTAGCCTACCAGGTGGCCCTATTTCCATTGGGGAAGGAGCGGAGGGGACGCTCCTATGCTAGAGGGCCCTATCTATCGGCGCAGTTGCCAGGAGTATCCTACTTTGCCAATTCTCTGATAGAAGAGATGATACCTCTGGTGGTACTGTGGATGCCTACAAGGAGTATTACTGGTGGGGAAGCTAATCAGCCCTCCGGGTATTGACGACTCAAGAAAAAGCAAGGTGTTGCAGAGAGCATTATCGGGAATATTTTGCGTAGAAGCGCAGGATAATTTGCGTGCATGAGGAAGACAAAGCTGGCGGCAATCTTGTTGGTTATCCTGGGTTCTTCGTTGGTTCTGTTTGATGTCTCACTACATACATCCTATGTGGAGATGCTAGGCTTCGCAGTGCTTGTGCTCGGGTTTAGTCTGCTCAGCATGGATAACAGAAAATATATCATTGTCTCTTCAGTTATGTGCGTGGGGCTGTTTATTGCTAGCCTGGCAGTAGATTATGCGTTTACCCAAAGAGCACCGGACGGTCTTGTTGTCTCTTTCAGGGGATACCTAAGTAACAGCCTCAACTAATTAACCTTTCTAGCTCTAGTGCTCTCTCTTGCCGTTCCATTCATGTTCCACAGGGCTCGTGTCTTTGGAAAAGCAATATAGGAGTTCTGTTCCTTGATAAGGGTAGCCTCCAATGGCTATATCTCCTAAAATGATATGATTGTTCCATCTGAAGACTTGCTCAATGGTTTGGAGCTAATATGGCCTCATGGTGACGACCTCACGCTGGCCGATAACCGAATGACGCAAATATATAAATCCATGAGTCGCTATTATAAGGGGCCTTCTTTGACGTTACGACAGTTTGAGGAGTTGTGTACATCGCTTATTGAGGAGTATCTTGAAGGCAGGCAGCCGTAGACTCCCATGTCCACAGAACCCTGGAGTCTCTGCTTCAGGGTTCTGTATTGTCCCTACAGCATGGGGCCATTCTATCGCCAAAACCTGTCATCATTCGACAAAGGGTTTTTGGTTTCCAGGCGGAATTTGTATATAGGTTGCAAAGCCTGGAGGTGTGCCATGCTAGGTAAAAGAATGAGGGAAGCGAGAAATGCCCTAGGGCTTTCGCAGGCTGCACTGGCGGAAGGGATCTGCTCAAGATCCTATATTGCAGGTTTAGAATCGGGTAACATCCGGCCTACCGCAGAAAACTTACAGGCACTTGCGAACCGCTTAGGAAAACCGATGTCCTATTTTGTAATAGATGAAAGAGGCGTATTGACTCAACGGCTGGAGACTTTGCTCAACCAAGCTAAGGCACATCTATCCTTAGATGATGTGGTACAGGCTCAGGCGCTATTTCAGGAGTGCCAGAACATATACGATAGTACGCTTCTTCCCGAAACACTTGGTCTTTACCGCGAAGTCATGGCTGGGCTTCAGCTAAAGAAGAGCGCACTATTCGAATCTGTCGTGTCCTTTGTGACAGCAGCCGATGCCTATCTTAGCGCAGGTTGTTGTCTCAAGGCCTGGGACTGTAAGTATGCGGCCTCATTTAGCTTGTACAAGGCTGGACACTTAACCTACGCGGTCTCCATCGCGGTAGATGCCCTCAAAATCATTATGGATGAGGTCGAATTTGCGGGCCAGTTGCGTAGGACTCATTATCTCATTGGATGTTGCTACGCTGCCGTGGGCGAGGTCTCTCAAGCACAGCGCCACTTTGCTTGCGCGGAAAAAGAGGCTGGCCTCGAAACAACTGAAATAGGTGTTAGAGCCCTAATCGGGAGGGCAAGCTGCTATGGTCGTGAAGGTAATTGGGCTGCAGCATTAGAGGCATCTCACAAAGCGGCCAACTTATCCGACAGAGGTCGTTTTGCCAAGCTAAAAGCCGAAGCCCTGATAGGGGCTTGCGTTTGTCTCGTAAGTATGCAGGAAACAATTAGAGCCGGAGACCTTTTGGCCGAAGTAATAGGCATGCCCAATATAGCGGTGCGCACCAAGAGAAAGGCTTACCGCGAGGTGATTCTGGCCTTAAACGATTTGACTCTCACAGACGTGTGCAGACCCTACGAACGTGAGCTTAAGAAATTACTGGGAGACCTTGACCCTGACACCCGCGACTGGGAAGTGGTGAAGGATGAGTGGGCATTGGCTAAGTGTAGTTTACTCAGGGACCCTCAGGGTACCAAGGAACAGACCTTGTCGTTTAGCCAGAAATTCGTGTCTTTTATGCGGTACAGGGATGCTGCAGAGGTTCTCATATTCGGAGCGGACCTACTAATACAGCACAACCAGACAAATGACGCTTACGGCTTACTAAAGTCTGCCTGTGACTTGCTAAAAAAGTAAGTGATACCCTCATTGGTGGCGGGTTCTTGAAAGTTAGCCCCGACAGTCGTGTGACTATCTTAGCCGAAACTGGGGAGCTTATCCAATGAAATCGACGTTGGACGCGCACGCAAGGCTAGGGAGCGCGTTCGACGGCAAGACAGTTCACCCAAGCTTTGTTCAGGCGCTAGACGCAGGTAGGTGTGAACGACTATTAGTTAGGTCCGACGCTCTGTCGTTGGCTATGTGCTACGTCAAGCAGGCGGCTGCGCACCATATCCCTTTTACCTTTGTGCAATCGCCGGAGTTTATAGGCGATGTGACGGTAGTGCTTGTATCAAACTGCGCTATCGACCAGACACACGATCCTGTCATAAACTAGAATTACGAGGCTACCCGCTGGGGTAGCCTCGATTACGTTAGACGGGCGTAGGGGATGTAACGGCGCATCACTCCCTATCAGCAATTGCGAACAATGCTTGCGGGCAGCGGATTACACTAACCGAGACACAGATGACTGAAAGAACGACCCCGCGTAGCCCTGAGCCATTGACTCAGGGAGGTCCTCCTATGAGATATACATCCAAAAATACACGTTGCATATTTGCTCCTTACTCGTCTCTATATATTAAGAGATACCACATATGTAGCAACGGCGACCTTTGACATAGGTCAGTATAATGACCTTGTGACAATAACATCCATCTACTACAATGTGTGTAACTCAGCAAGTGGAGTGAAGGGAGGGGCAAAGAGAATGTGGAGGAAAATCACAGTAGCTATCATGCTTACTATTCTGCTTTCCTGCCAAATCAATAGTATCGCAAGCGCTAGTGCAAACAAGCCTTCATTAGGGACAACCTATATAACAGTCCAGTGGGATCCTCCAGAGCCGGAATGACCTAGTGCCATAATGCTTTGGCCTCACAGGTGGGACTTTTATTGAACTCTAAATATAGACAACACTAAAACTATGAATACTGAAGGAGTTGGCGAACAACGTTAAAAAGAATCGTGATGGGCTTACTTTTGGTTGCTCTATTAGTGCCCTCGTCAATATTGGTGGCCGCGAAAAATAAGACAGAAACTAAGGCAACATATGTACTGGACATTTTCGAGGCTCCAGCGTCCAAGGCGAGCACTAATGTCGCAAGTCTCAAGAAATCTTACGGAGCAAACGTCCTCATGGACGGGAAGATGTCCATTACTCTTGCTCTTGGCGAAGCTACAGAGGATGGGCAATTATCGGTAAACGTTTCTGGAGGCGTCATAAACGGTAAAGACTACTTTGCTTTTACAGGTGATGGGGCTCTAGAGGCTTATGATGTCGACGGTCTACAAGTCCTAATAGGGCCTGTGAGAGCTTACTTTAATGATACCGAATCACCTATGGTTATGGGTCTACATTATGCACCAGAAAAAAGACAGCTGTTCTTGACCAGTAGTCGGAGCGTTGCTCCGGACGCACCCCCAGAGCGCATCTACTTTGGAACGCTGTTCCCAGAGATAGCACACGCAATGAACTTAAAGTCTGAAAAGGATAAACTCGCAAGAGATGAGAACGCCTTACTTATGGACTCCACATTCTTAGATGTTATTGCTAGCGATACTATCCTATGGCAGTACAAGGGTATCGCCCATGCTAATATCGGCGCAAGAAGGGTCGTCTCTGTGGCAGGATATGGACAGCAGTATGGGCAGTCCGGCGATTATGATGCAGCTGTAAGGGCGTGGTCTTACACCGATAATGTTAAGGCCATTTATGACGAAAGCTATGAGTGGCCCTGGGGTGATGCCACAGAGACCATAGATGAAGTAAATGTCGTAACGGCCCGATTGGGACTGCACGCTGGCTACAACTACGGTATGCATTACGGATATGAGGCTTTTCCAAAAGACTCAGGACAGACCTATGCCTCCATTTCCATCCCTCTTCCGTATGGCTTTTTAATTGCATTCCCGTTATCTAGTACCTCGGTTAATCGAGTTGATTATAATGGAGATGGCTACTGGGAATACATACGTTGGACGATGCAGGGCTCGCAGTCGCCATATGTAACTGACGCCCCGAGCAATAATAACTTTGAGTATGCAACTAATGGTAACGCTGCTCGCTCCATGGTAAAGTATAATGGGACACCTTCTAGCGCCACGATCAGCATGAGTGCTAACGCTATGCTCACCTACTCAATCCGGATTCTGCTCAACAGTTCTGAGTTCAGCAATTTCCCGATAATTGAGTACTACGAACCAGGAAATCCGTCAACAGTCTGGAATACATTAATATCCCGGTAAGCACTGCTCGCCAGTATCAGAAGGAAGCAGGTGCAGCGCCAATATTGATGCCTTGGATTGGAGGCTCTCCCAAATAAGGTAGCCTCCAATTAGGGGTCTTTAAGTATGCAGACGTTATTCCGCCTAGGAGGACGTGAAATCAAGCTCAAATGGATAGAGAATGTGACCGGGAGGCTTAGAAATGTAATGAATGGTGATAATAACCACGGCATCCGCCCAATGCTCATTTCCATTGCCTTGGTCGTGCTAGTCATCCTACTTAGCGTGCTGGTGTTGGCTGAGCTTTCTGCTTTGCGCCACTTATGGCAACGTAGGGACATACTGCTTCTGCATACCCTGGAACAGACTGTCTTGGCCTTGGAGTCAGAGACGAACACTGCAACTGAACTGACAAACAGCATCCGTTGGCTATGGAGTTACACATATGAGATCAATCATTATAACGGATATGGATGGGGGGCGGTTCAGCCCTACATGTTGCCTCTCAGCTAATTTGACGGGCCTTTAGCCACCGCCATTGTCGTGAATGCTGAAGCGTCACTCCGTCAGATCGGTGGTAATCATAACGCCATTAATACGAGGTGGCACATGCCAGTCAGTGT
>Ga0207951_100087_pt1 | contig 66267 bp, 51 predicted proteins | sample Subbio12Aug_8Bad_FD_184830 | JGI IMG/M metagenome (GOLD analysis project Ga0207951, IMG submission 184830) | Serpentinite rock and fluid subsurface biosphere microbial communities from McLaughlin Reserve, California, USA - CR12Aug_8Bad (SPAdes) | ecosystem: Environmental > Terrestrial > Deep... | reverse complement strand
AACAAGCGCGCCTCAGCGGCCTCGGTATCGCGTTCTGTGGGCATCGTCATGGACTCGAGCATGCCAGACCCCACGCCCATTCAGCAGGCCGAGAAAAACTCTCAGGCTCTCAGGCTCCGCGTCCCGCTCCGCATTCGCCGCCGCTCGCCCTCCTTGGCTCGCTTCGCTGTCCGCGAGGACGCGCTGGCGCGGCGCTCGCTGACGGGCATTGGCCGCAAGCGAAGCACCCCGCAAGGTAGGCTGGGGGCTCGCGGCGGATTTCGAGGGCCAGCCCGGTGATCAGACGCCAGGCCCGCAGGGTGCGCCCCGGACGGGCGCACCGACCGAGGGCACAGGGAGGTGCCCTTCGGTCGGCCCGTCGGGTTGCTTGCCACACGAGTACCGGCCCGAGTCCGCCGCCGGCCCCCGGCCTGACGCGGCGGGGGTGCTGCTCCAGGCTCACGGCCTGTCGCGGCGTGGGTGCAGTTCCGGGCTCACGGCCTGTCGCGGCGGGGTGCTGCTCCGGGCTCCCAACCGGGTGCTGCTCCGAGCACCCCGATCCTGCGTCGTGGCAGAACATCGAGGCGCAGTTCACCAGCGGCCTCGGCCGGGTGACGGGGCCTCGGGCCCTCAGGCGGCGGCCTTGGTCAGCGCCTCGTCGACCAGCAGCTCGACCGTCATCAGGTCCGGAATGACCACCACGTCCTCGCCCAGTTGCACGCGGGCCTGCACGCCGAGTGGCTGCTCGCCGTCGTCCTCCAAGGCCAGCAGGCGATCGCGGCCGACGCTGACCAGCCGCGGGAAGCCCTGCGACACCACGGTGAAATAGGGCAGCCGCGGATTGCCGCCCAAGGCTTTGAGCACCACCAGTTTGGCCCCGAGCCCACCCTCCTCGACCGGCCAGCCGACCAGGCCGGCGAAACTGAGCACCGGCAGGCGCCAACCGCGCCAGCGCACCTGGCCTCGCAGCCAGTCCGGCACCGCCTCCAGCGGCTCGGGCGTGGCGTAGGAGATCACTTCCGCGACGTTGGCATTGGGCAGCAGCAGGCGGCCACCGCCGACAGCGATCAGCACGCCGCGGATATCGTTGGTTTCGGCGTTCATCGGGGCGGTGCCTCGTCAGGGGGAGAAACAGGCATCGAGCCGGGCGGCCAGATCGGCGGCTCCGGCCACCCGCGCACCGGCACGGCGCAGAGCCTCGGCGGTGGTCGGTTCGAAACAGTCGGCCGGGTCCTGGACGATCACCCGCAGGCCATTGGCCAAGGCGGCGGTGAGCGGGGCGATCGCCGCGGCTTCGGCGCCGCTCAGCACGAGAACGGCACCGTCGCTGGCCGCGACCGCGGCCACCAGATCCTCCAGCCCGCCGGAAAAACGCAGGGCACCGGCCACCGTGGCCGCGTCGGCGAGCACGCGTACCGCCTGCGGCGGTGGCGTCTCGTGCGTGCTGGCCAGGCCTACCGGCAGCCGGCTGACCTTGGTCAGCTGTTCGACGAAACGATCATGCCGACCGGCATCGAGGGATTGCCGCAGCAGCACGGCAGCCGGGAAACCGGCCGGCAAGGCGCGCAGCAGTTGCCGCACGGCATCCGGCCCACCCGCACCCGAGAGCACCAGCACCAGCCGGGCCGGGGCGGACAGCGTGTCCCCCTCGCCTTCGATCGGTGCCAGCGCGAAGCGGCCAGCGTCAGGCAGGGCCGCGAACGGCAAGCTCACGGCCATCGGCGCCGTGGCCGGCAGGGCATCGAGCGGGGCCAGCTCCAGGGTCGAAAAATCGAAACTCCGCGGCTTGGTCGGGGGGGGCGGGCCCGGGTCGGCGGATGGCTTCTCCTCCGGCTCGAACGCCAGCTCGGCCGCCAGATAGGCGAGGTCCGTGTCGCTTTCGATGGTGCTGGCAGGCGGCTCGGCGGTATCGGCATCGAGTTCGAAGGCAAGTTCGAAATCGGGATCGAGGCCGAGGTCGAACTCGGGCTCCGGATCGGTGACGACCAGCGGTGGCCGGGAGACCGATTGCTGGCGCGCCTCGAAGGCCTCGAAAGCCGCTCGGTCGGCCTCGCTCAGCTGGATCTCGTCCTGTTCGACGGCATCGAGCACCTCGAAGGCCACGGTATCCGGCACCGTGGCGATGACTTCGTTTTCGGCCGGCGCAGCCGGCGGCAGCAGGTCGCGACCGAGCAGTTTGGCGGCAAGATGCCGCGCCCAGCGGTTGAGGTCCCAGCCACTCAGCCTGGCGGTGGTCTCGGCCTCATCGAACACCACACCCAGCGCCGGATCGGACAGCACCGCGTCGAGGCGGTCGAGTGCCGCCTCGGTGGCCGGTTCGACCGAGAACAGCACGGCACTCACCCGCGAGGCGGCCAGGGCCTCGGCATCCACGGTGTTGGGGTCGGCCTCCAGCACCAGCTCGGCGCCAAGCTCGGTGAGCGCATGCCGCAGCAGCAGGCGGGCCTCGCCCTCGCGGGCGAGCAGGGCGATCTTGAGCGCCGGATCAGTCACGGGCGGCGACCTCGGCCAGCAGCTCGAAGACCTGGCGCATCAGCTCCGGCTCCTGGTAGGGCTTGCCGAGGTAACGATCGACACCGATCTCGAAGGCGCGCTGGCGGTGCTTTTCGCCGGTGCGCGAGGTGATCATGATGATCGGCACGTCACGCAGGCGCGGATCGCCGCGCATGGTCTGTGCCAACTCGTAGCCGTCCATGCGTGGCATCTCGATGTCGAGCAGCATCAGATCGGGCACGCGCTCGGCCATCTTCTCGATCGCGTCGACGCCGTCCTTCGCGGTACCGACCTCGAAGCTGTGGCGCTCCAGCACGCGGCCGGTGACCTTGCGCATGGTGATCGAGTCGTCGACCACCATCACGAAGGGCACCTTGCGCTCGGCCAGCGGCACCGCGACCGGCGCAGTCGGACGCTCGGCCAGCGGCGTATCGGCGGCAACCGCGTTCCAGCGCCGTGCCAGCGGGGCGACGTCGAGGATCACCACGACCGAGCCGTCACCCATGATGGTGGCGCCGAAGATGCCGGTGACCGAACTCACCTGCGGGCCGACCGGCTTGACCACGATCTCGCGGCTGCCCTGCACTTGGTCGACGCAGATGGCAGCGCGCAACTCGCCCGAGCGCGCCAGCAACAGCGGCATCTGCAGGCTGCCCTCGGCGCTGGCCGGGGCCTGGCCGACCAGGCGGCCGAGGTCGTAGATGGCGTAATCCTCGCCGGCGTAACGGAACACTGGCTTGCCGCTCGCTTCCTGGCTGGCCAGTTCCTCGCGGCCGATCCGGGCGACACCCTGCACCGAGGCGATCGGCACGGCGAAACGGGTCTCGCCGATGGTGACGAACACCGCCTGCGTGACCGCGAGGGTGAACGGCAGGCGCACGGTGAACTCGCTGCCCTTGCCGGGCGTGGAACGGATCTGCAAGGAGCCACCGAGCTGGCGGATCTCGCTGTGGACCACGTCCATGCCGACACCGCGGCCGGCCAGCTTGCTGACCTCGTCGGCGGTGGAGAAGCCGGACTGCAGGATGAAGGCGTGCACCTGCTCGTCGCTGAGCACGGCGTCGGCGGCCACCAGGCCGCGTTCCACCGCCTTGGCGAAGATGCGGTCGCGGTCGAGGCCGCGGCCGTCGTCGCTGATCCGCAAGACCACTTCCGAACCTTCGCGGGCGACCGCGATGCGCACCGTGCCCTCGGCGTCCTTGGCCGCCCTGCGGCGCTCCTCGGGCGACTCCAACCCGTGCGCGATGGCGTTGCGCAGCATGTGCTCGATCGGCGCGATCATGCGGTCGAGCACCGAGCGGTCCATTTCGCCGCTGGCACCATCGACCTTCAGCTGGGCCTGCTTGCCGGTGTCGGCGCAGGCCTGACGCAGCACCCGGCGCAGGCGTGGCACCAGCGACTCGAAGGGCAGCATGCGCGTGCGCATGAGGCCTTCCTGCAGGTCCGAGCTGACCCGCGACTGCTGCAGCAGCAGGGCCTCGTAGCCACGCGTCAACTCGTCGAGCGAGTCGTAGAGGTTGCCCAGGTCGTTGGTCGACTCGGCAAGCGATCGCGTGAGCTGCTGCTGGGTCGAGAAGCGGTCGAATTCGAGCGGATCGAACTGCTTGTCGGTCTCCTCCTCGCGCTGGTAGCGCGAGGCGATCTGCGCCTCGGTTTCCATCTCGAGGCGGCGCAGCTGGTCGCGGATGCGCGAAGTGGTCTGCTCGAGCTCGTTGAGGTTGCCGCGGAAGGCACCGAGCTGCTGCTCGAGACGGGCGCGGTAGATCGCCACCTCGCCGGCGTAATTGACCAGTTTGTCGAGCAGGTCGGCGCGGATGCGCACCTGTTCCTGCGCGGCACGCAAGGCACCGCCGTCGTCGTCGAGACTGTCCTCGATCGGTCGCGACAAGCCGGCCAGCACCGGCTTGCGGGCGGCCTCGAGTGGCTTGGCCGTCGCCGCCTCATCGACACTGCCCGGCTCGGGCAGCGCTTGGCCCTGCGCCAGGGCATTGACCTGGGCGATCAGGCCGCTGGGCTGGGCGATCGCCTTGCGCGCGGTGATCCGCTCGGCCATCGCCTGCAGGCGGTCGAAGCAGCGTTCCAGCACGACGATGGCCGTGCCGTCGAGCGGACGGCGGGCATCGGCCACGGTTTCCAGCAGGGACTCCATCGCGTGGCCCAGCTCGCCCATCGCCCAGACCCCGGCCATGCGCGCACCGCCCTTGAGGGTGTGCAGGTTGCGCTGCAAGGCGGTAACCCGTTCGAGATCGTCCGGGGCGCTGCGCAGACCGGCCATCAGGCCATCGCTCAGGTCGAGCAGATCGTTCGACTCCTCGAGGAAGATCTCGAGCAGGTCGGTGTCGAGGTCGGTGGTGTCGAGCGGCAGGTCCGGATCGGCCGGATCGCCGGCATCGGGCACGGTCGCCGGGTCGAGCACCACGGCCGGGCGGGCCTCGCTGGCGAGGCGCGTCGCAGCGGCCTCGGCCTCACGACGGAGGATCTCGCGGCGTTCGATCTCGGCGGCGATGCGCTCGCGTTCGGCCTGTTCCGCCTGCTCGGCGGCGAAGCGTTCCAATTCGGCCTGCTGCCGGGCGTAAGCCGCCTCGGTCTCGCCATCGTCCTCGGGCGGCGGGCTGGCCTCGACCGGGACCGCGAGCGGTAGTTCGGGATCGCTCCCCGGTGACAGCGACGCGGCGGCATCGATGTCCGGGATCGCGTCGAGGTCGGCGTCGCCGATGTCCACCGCGACCAGTGGCGAATCTTCGGTTTGCAGAGTTTCCGGCGTCGGTAGCGCAGTGCTCAGCTCCGGCAGAGCATCACGCGCTGCCTGCAGGGCCAGCGCCAGAGCGGGAAACTGCGGCAGGCGGGCCTCGTCGCCGGCCAGCGCATCGAGGGTCCGGCGCACCGCCAGCACGGCTTGTCCGATCCGCATCGCCTCGTCGCCGCCGACCGCCTGCTGGGCGGCCAAGGCGCGCTTGAGGAAACCCTCGAGCGGCGCGGTGACCCCGGTGATGGCGCTGACCTCGGTCATCGCGAAAGCGCCGTTCATGGTGTGGACGGAACGCAGCAGACGCTCATCGACACGCTGCGGACCCTGTGTGTCGATGCGGGTCAGCCACTGCTCGACGACATCAAGATGCCCTTCGACCTCGGGCCGCAGGATTTCCAGCAGCACCAGATCGAGGGCGAAAGGCGCCGCCTCGTCGACCGGATCGTAGTCGGAACGCATCGGCAAGGGCGATGCGGGGAAAATCCCGGCAGTTTCTGAGCTCGCGACCGAGGCCTCGATCTCGACGGGAAAGGGTAAGGATGTGGGAGCGACATAGCTCGTTTCTTCACCGGCGGCGATGCGATCGGCCATCGCCTTCAGGCCCTCAAGGTCGCCGTAGCGTTGCTCGCCGGCCAGGGCGGCACGCAGATCCGGCAGCACGGTGGCCGCGGCCGCCACCATCGCCGCGACCGCCGGCGTTGCCGGTCGCGTGCCGTCGAGCACGCGGTTGAGCATGTTCTCGACGCGCCAAGCGAGCTCACCCAAGTCCTTGGCCCCCACCAGCCGGCCACTGCCTTTCAAGGTGTGGAAGACCCGGCGGATCGGACGCAGCCGCTCGGCCTGGTCCAGCTGTTCCGCCCAAGCCGGCAGCAGACGCGCCAGATTCTCGATTTCCTCGCCAAACTCTTCGAGGAAAACCTCCTGGATCTCGGCATCGATATCGGCACTGGAAGCCGCGTCGAAGCCGGGCAGGCGCTCGCCGAGCGACGCCGGCTGTGGCGCGGCGGGCTGCTGTGGCGCGGCGGGCTGAGGAAGCGCTGCTTCCATAGCAGGCTCGGGCGTAATGGACAGCTCGGGCTCCACTTCGCGGGCGGGCCCCGCCACCGGAACCGGCGTAGCTATTGCCGCTGCGGGCGCATCCGGCAGTGGCCAGTAACCGATCGCGGCCAGGCTGTCGCGGGCGATGTCGAGGATCTTCTCCGGCTCGGGGCGGCGGTCGCGCACCGCTTCGAGGAAATACTCGAGCGCCGCCAGCGCATCGGCCAGACGGTCGAGGTGCGCACCGCTCGGCACCCGCCGCCGGCCGATCAGGGCCTCGCTGGTGTAACGCGCGGTGGCGGTGAGCAGATCGACCGCCGCCGGCACTTCAAGCATGCGCAGGGCGCCGGCCACTTCGTTCAGCAGGCCGGCCACCGGCTCCAACCGGGCGTGGTCCCAATGGGTTTCGACGAAGGCGACGAAACAGCCGCGGGCCTCGACGAAATTGGCCAAGGCTTCGCGGGCCACGCCATTGAGCACCGCGCGGACCTCGGCGGCCGGCAGCGGTGCCGGTGCCTGCGGGTCGGTCGGCGTTTCGTCATCGCTCTCGCCAAGTCGGGCGACCTGATCGTCGAGCAGGGCCTCGACGTAGAGCAGGGCACCGGCGATGTCGAGCAGCACCGATTCGTCCGGGCGGCGCAGGCCGCCGGCGATGGCCTGCAAGGTGGCGAGCTGGTCGCGGATGACCCGCTGCGGCACACCCAGACCCAGCATGCCCAGGGTTTCCTTGACGCGCTCGAGCGTCTCGATCTGCGGCGCCAATTCGTCCAGCACGCCGGCGGGGGCGCGCATGTGCAGGTCGAGGGCTTCCTTGACGCGGAGCAGGTCGTCCTTGATGGCGTGGGTGACCGTCGCCAGCAGGGCGCGGTTGTGACCGGCCATGGCGTTGCGGGCGTGTTCCAGCTCGCGTTCGCTGGGCAGGTAAGCGCCGAGCCGGAAGGCATTCGCCACCTCGGCGAGCCGGCCCGAGGCCTGCGGAGCGTGGGCGACGAAGAACAGCAGTTGGCGGGTCAGCTCAAGCGGCGGCTGGCTGCGGAAGGCGGCATCGCCCTCGGTGGCGAGGCGGCGGATCTCGCGCTCGGTCCGGGCCAGAGCCTGCTGGTGGCTGCGCTCGACCGGAAACACCCCGCGAGCGGCGCCATCGAGCAGGGCCGAGGCCACCCAGAACAGGCGGCGCGCCGGCTCGGCGCTGGTGAACTCGACGAGCTGCTGGCAGACGTCGGCGAGGTCGCGGGCCGCACCCGGATCGCCGTCCTTCAGCCAACGCAGCAAGGAGCTCTGGAACAACTGGCTGGCGACCTCGGCACGACGCCGCACCTGCTCGGTGGGCAAGGGCTGCGCCGGGCCTTGCGCCTGCGGCGGCAGATCGATCGCCAGATTGGGTGAGAACAGCACCGATTCGGGCACCCCCCTCTCGCCCCGTGCAGCGCGCAATTCGTTGAGCAGGGGCAGCAGCACCAGCGGAATGTCACGGAAGCCGCTCTGCAGGCGCTCCAGGTAATCCGGCAACTGCACGATGCCGCGCATCAACACGCTCAGGGCGGCGTCCCGATCGGCAATGCCCTCGAGCTGCAGGGCCTTGGCGAGCGCGAGCATCTCCTCGGCGACCATCGCCGCGCCGTAGAGTTCGACCATGCGCAGCGCGCCATGCACCTGGCCCAGGCCATTGACGCAGGTGGCGAGCCGCTCCGGTGCCGCACCGTTCTCGACGTGGTCCTCAAGGGCCAAACGGGCCTGCTTGAGGGTCTCGTCGATCTCCGGCTTGACCCAGGTCAGCGTGGTGTAGTCGTTGTGGTCATGCAGACGCATCGTGCGCTCTCGGGGGTTCGGGGTCGCGCCGCGGCGGCGGCCGCGGGAGAGCAGATCAATCCGGCAGCTTGAAGTCGGCGACCGAGCGGCGCAGGTCGGCGGCGAGCTGGGCCAGGTTGCCGATCGACTCGGCGGTCTGGCTCGCGCCGTGCGAGGTCTGCGTGGTGATCTCCTGGATGACGGTCATGGTCGCGGTGATGTTGGTCGCAGCGGCCGACTGCTGGCGCGAGGCCTGGGAGATGCCGTCGATCAGGCCGGCGAGGTCGTTCGAGACCTTTTCGATCTCGACGAGTGCCAGACCAGCGTCCTCGGCGAGGCGGGCACCGGCGACCACTTCCGCGGTGGTCTGCTCCATCGAGGACACCGCTTCGTTGGTGTCACTCTGGATGGTGGCGACCAGGGTTTCGATCCGCTTGGTGGCGTTCGAGGCGCGTTCGGCGAGTCGCTGCACTTCGTCGGCCACGACCGCGAAACCGCGGCCCGCTTCACCGGCGGAGGCCGCCTGGATGGCGGCGTTCAGCGCAAGGATGTTGGTCTGTTCCGAGATGTCGTTGATGAGCTCGATGATCGAGCCGATTTCCTGCGAGCTCTCGCCGAGGCGCTTGATGCGCTTCGAGGTTTCCTGGATCTGGTCACGGATGTTGTCCATGCCCTGGATCGTCTGACGCACCACTTCGGCGCCCTTGGCGGCGATCTGCACGGAGCGCTGCGCCACGTCGGCCGATTCGGCGGAGTTCTTCGAGACCTCGTCGATGCTCGCCGCGATTTCGTTGATCTTGGCCGAGGCCGAGGTGATCTGCTGCGCCTGGTGCTCGGCGGCGTCGGCCAGATGCATGGCCGTGGCCTGCGTCTCCTGGGCGGCGGCGGCCACCTGCACGGCGGTCTCGTTGATCGTGCCAACGAGGGTGCGCAGCTGGTCGATGGCGAAGTTGATCGAGTCGGCGATCGCGCCGGTGATGTCTTCCGTCACCGTCGCCTTGGCGGTCAGGTCACCCTCGGCGAGCGAGCCCATTTCGTCCAGCAGGCGCAGAATGGCCTCCTGGTTGCGCTGGTTGAGCTCGGTGGCGCTGCGCTCGCGGCGGCGGCCCTCGGTAAAAATGGTGTAGAGCAGGCCGAACAGGCCGAGCAGCAAGCCGAGACCCGAGCCGATCGCCCACCAGTTGTTCGGGAACACCCGCGTCACGCCGACGTTGCCGAAGGCCTCGGCCAGGGCGGCGCTGTTTTCGGTCAGCACTTCCGACTCGCCGGAGAGCACGGCGCTGGCGGCCTGCACCGCGAACAGATTGGGCGCGGCAGTCAGCAGGGCGTCCAGCTCGGCCTGGGCCTCGCCGAACTGGGTCTCGACGATCTGCACCGCGTTGCGGGCGGCGGCAGTGCCGACCGCCTGCACGCCGAGATCGGCGTTGCCCTCGCTGAGGCCGACCAGCACCTGGTTGAACAGGGCGGCGTCGCGCGAGAGCGCATCGGACTGGTCGGAGCCGGCACGAATCTCGGCGACGCGCTGCGCCATGCGGTTGGCCAACACGATCTGGCGGTTGGCGATGTTGATCTGCGAGGCCGGGGCGCCGGCATCGGACATCGAGCGCACCACCTCGTCGAGTCGGGCGGTGATCCGCGGGATGCGACCGGTGAAGGCATCGGCGGTCTGGGCCAGCGAGAGGATCTCGTTCTGCGCAGCGAGCACCTGATCGACGTCGGTTGCCATCCGCTCCCAGGTCAGGCTGACCTCCTCCAGCGAAGCGGCGACCTGGGGCAGCATCAGGCTGCCCCGGTAGGCCGGGATGCCCTGCTCCGCGCTGCCGTCGTTGAGTGCCGCCACGGCGGTGGTGACGGCGTCGCGGGTGGCCTGCAATTCGGCGAAGGCCTCTTCACGACCGTTCACCGCTTCGCCGGCGAAGCGGCCCAGTTTCTGGGCGTCCACCTGCAGACCGAAGGCCAGGGCCGAGGCGTTGGTGATCTGGTTGGCGTACCAGGTCGCAGCCAGGAAATTCGCCGCGAACAGCAGGGCCGAAACCGCGAGCAACAAAGCCCAGGCGCGGACACCGACGCGGCTCAGCCGGTCCGGGAAGTTGACTTTCGAAGCACTCATCGCAGGGAACCTCGGATCGGAATCGGGGGGTCAGGCAGCCGCCTGGCGGAACTCGGGTGTACGGGAAAGCAGCGGGATGTCGAGCACCCCCCAAACCGTCTCGCCCAGCCGGTAGGCACGGGCGATGACGCTGGCATAGCGGCCGTCGAAGGCTTCGGGGCGTTCGATGGCGTGGGCATCGTTGAAGGCACGCTGGCCGTAGAGCTCGTCGACCAGCAGGATCACGTTGCCGCCAGGCTGACGCACCAGCAGGCAGCGCTGGCCTTCGTTGACCGCGCTGCGCTCACCATCGAGAAACTGCTTGAGATCGACCACGCCATACAGGCTGCCGCGGACGTTGGCGAGACCCAGCATCCAAGGCTGCGCGCCCGGCACCGGAGTGAGCGCCGGCAGGTTGAGGATCTCGACCACCTCGCCAAAGGCGCCGACCAGCCGGTGCCGGCCGATCCTGAAACCGACGCCGCGCCAATGGCCCGGCGCCTCAACCAACTCCGGGCGACCGGGCTGGTGCGCCAGCGAGCGGCGTTCGTAGTCGAGCAGCAGATCGAAGGCGCTCGTGCTCATATGGAAGTGACGTAGCGGCGGACGGCGTCGAGCAGTTCGTCGCGGGTGAAGGGTTTGGTCAGGTAGTCCTCGGAGCCGACGATGCGGCCACGCGCCTTGTCGAACAAGCCGTCCTTGGAGGAGAGCATGATCACCGGCGTGCCTTTGAAGACCTGGTTCGATTTGATCAGTGCGCAGGTCTGGTAGCCGTCCAGACGCGGCATCATGATGTCGACGAAGATCAAGTGCGGCTGCACTTCGGCGATGCGCCCAAGCGCCTGGAAGCCGTCATCCGCGGTCGCCACCTCGGCCCCTTCCTTCCGGAGCAGGGTCTCCGCGGTGCGCCGGATGGTTCGCGAGTCATCGATCACCATGACCCGCAGGCCCGTCAGGGCACCGGCTTCGTTGCTTTCTGTCATCACTGCCCTACCCCACAACCTGCGGTTTGCCGGAGCCGGGCCGAAAAGCCCGACACGCCGGTATTCAAGAGCTATATCCCAGCGTCCTGAAAATGTGTCAAGCCCGCGTTGCAATTGGACTTCTGCTCGCCGATCCGGCAGGGACGGCCTGTTACGCTGTGCGCCCCGCCCCCTGGACCCCTCGCGCATGACCCGAAGACTCGCCATCGTGATGGACCCGATCGAGTCGATCAAGATCGCCAAGGATTCCAGCTTCGCCATGCTGCTGGAGGCTCAGCGGCGTGGCTGGGCCCTGCATTACGTGCAGCCCGGCAGCCTCGGGATGCGCGGTGGCGAGGCCGGCGGCCGGCTTGCCACCCTGGCCGTGGCGGACGATCGGGTCGGCTGGTTCCGCCTCGGTGAAGCCCGTTGGACGCCACTGGCCACGATGGACCTCGTGCTGATGCGCCGCGACCCGCCGGTCGATGCCGACTACCTGCACGACACCCAGATCCTCAGCGCCGCGTCCCGCGCCGGGCTGCGGGTCTGCAACAACCCGACGGGCCTGCGCGACCTCAATGAGAAACTCGCCGCCCTGCTGTTCCCGCAGTGCATCCCGCCCACCCTGGTCAGCCGCGAGGCCGAGGCGTTCCGGGCCTTCGCCGCCGAGCAGGGCGAAATCGTGCTCAAGACCCTCGACGGCATGGGCGGGCGCTCGATCTTCCGCAGCCGGCATGGCGACCCGAACCTCAACGTGATCCTCGAGACCCTGACCGCCGAGGGCCGGCATCTGGCCATGGCGCAGCGTTTCCTGCCGGCCATCGCCGAGGGCGACAAGCGCATCCTGCTGATCGACGGCGAACCGGTTTCGCACGTGCTGGCGCGCATCCCGCAAGGCAGCGAGTTCCGCGGCAACCTCGCCGCCGGCGGCCGCGGCGAGGTGCGCCCCCTCAGCGAGCGCGACCACTGGATCGCCGCCCAAGTCGGCCCCGAATTGAAGGCCCGTGGCATGCGTTTCGTCGGGCTCGACGTGATCGGCGACTGGCTGACCGAGATCAACGTCACCAGCCCGACCTGCATCCGCGAGATCGATGCCGGGGCCGGCCTGAACATCGCCGGCACCCTGTTCGACGCTCTGGAGCGCGCGCCGGCGTGAGCGCCGCGGCGGCCGCCGTCCCGCCTGCAGCCCGGCCGCCGCAACGGCTGGCCGCCACCACCGTGCTGGCCGTACTGGTGCTGGCGGTGGCCATCCTCGGCCTCGGTTTCGTCCGTGACGATGCCGCGCCAGTGACCCCGACGCTGGACGTGATCCTCACCGAAACCCGCAGCGAGGAAGCGCCGGAACGCGCCGATTTCCTCGCCCAGGACCGCAACCTCGGCGGCGGCGAGCACGCCACCCCGCAGCGCCCGCGCGAGCCGGTCAGCGCGCCGGTGCCCCGCGCGGAGGCGGGTCTGGCCCCCGTACCGATCCGTGCGCAGTCCCCCCCGGCGCTCGTCGCCCAGCCGCAGCCGGTGCTGGCCAGCCGCTCGCCCTCGGCCGAACGCGCCCCGATCGAGGCCCCACGACCGGAAACCCCGCCCACCACCCTGCCGCTCGCCGAGGAACGCCTGGAGCAGCAGATCGAGATGGCCCGGCTGGCCGCCGAGATCGCGCGTCGCAAGGCCCAGTACGCCCAGCGGCCGAACCGCAAATTCGTCTCGGCCAGCACCGAGGCCTACGCCTATGCCCACTACCTGCGGCAATGGGTCGAACAGGTCGAACGGGTCGGCAACGCCAATTACCCAGAACGCGCCCGAGCCGAACGGCTTGAGGACCGGCTGGTGATGACCGTGGCCGTCCGTCGCGACGGCAGCGTCGAATCGGTGGTGCTGAACACGCCCAGCCGCCACGCGGTGCTGAACCAGGCCGCACGCCGGATCGTCGATCTGGCGACCCCCTTCCCGGCCTTGCCGGCGACCGGCGAACGGGTCGATGTGTTGCACATCACCCGCACCTGGGAATTCCGCAACGGCGCGGTGCGCAGCGACGGGTGAGGGCGCCAAGAGCGGCTCAACCGCCGCGCAAGGCCCGTGCCGCTTGTTGTTCGAGGGTGGTCAAGGCCACCTTGTCGCGCAGGTAGGCCGGCTCGACGGCGGCGGCCGCCACGGCACGGTCGGCCTGCCAGTCCCGACGTGCGATGCGCGCCACGGCGCTGGCCGTGGGCAGCGCAGCCGGCAGCACCCGTCCAAAGCGGGCCGCCCACGGCGCCCACCAGGCCCGGTCACCGGCGGCGAAGCCGCTGCCCACCGCCTGCCAGACACTGGGCCGGGTGGCGTCCTCCATGCCCGCCCAAGGTCCGGCCAAGGCCGACCCCGCCGCTGCCAGCGGCAACAGCCGGGGATCGCCAGAGGCCTCGGGCAAACCTTCGGCACCGGCACGGAAGGCAGCAAGGTAGAGCTCGCCCATGCGGGCATCGATGGCGGCCAGCACCGGGCCCTCGGCGAGGAAAGGCTCGGCAAGAGCAGCCAGCGTGGACACCGGCAGCACCGGTCGATCGAGGCCCAGCGCGATGCCCTGCACGAGGCTGATCGCGAGACGCACGCCGGTAAAGGCTCCGGGTCCGATCCCGACCGCCAGGGCATCGATGCGCGACTTCGCCAGCCCCGCCTCGGCCAGCAGGGCATCGGCCCAGGGCAGGGCCAGTTCGGCGTGGCGGCGGGGTGCCAGCTCGTGGCGGGCGAGCAGGCGGCCCGCGTGCAGCAGGGCGACCGAACAGGCCTCGGTGGCCAATTCGAAAGCGAGCAGGGTCGGGCCGCCCTCGGCAGGTCGCGCAGGCGGACCGGGGGGCGAGGCGTCGATCGGTGGCAGCGGGTCAGCGGTCATCGGCAGCTTCCCCGGCGATGGCCGCGGCGGTGGCCTCATGGGTGGCGGCGAAAAAGGCCTGGACATCGGCCAGGGCACGTGTGCGGGTGAGCGGCGGCAGGCTGGCCATGAACAGCCGGCCGTAGGGTTTCGTCAGCAGCCGCGGGTCGCACAGCACCAGCACGCCGCGGTCCTCGTGGCGGCGGATCAGCCGACCCACGCCCTGCTTCAGCGCGATCGCGGCAGCCGGCACCTGTTCGGCGAGGAAGGGGTTGCCGCCACGCCGGCGCACGGCCTCGAGCCGGGCTTCCAGCACCGGGTCGTCGGGTGCGGCGAACGGCAGCTTGTCGATGACGACGACGCTCAAAGCATCGCCGGCGACATCGACGCCCTCCCAGAAACTGGCCGCACCGAGCAGCACACCGTTGCCGCTGGCACGGAACCGCTCGATCAACTGCAGGCGCGGTGCGCTGCCCTGCACGAACAGCGGCCAGGGCCCACCTTCCAGCAACGTGGCGGCCTCGCGCAGGGCACGGTGCGAGGTGAACAACAGAAAAGCACGACCCTTCGAGGCTTCGAGAACCGGCCTGACCGCCGTCACCACGCGCTCGGTGTAGTCGCGGGCCGAGGGTTCGGGCAGGCCGGACGGAAAGTAGGCGAGCGCCTGCGCCGGCCAGTCGAAAGGGCTTGGCTGCAGCAGAGTGCGCGGCGCGTCGAGACCCAACTTCCAGGCGATGTGGCCCAGATCAGCGCCAACCGCCAGCGTCGCCGAGGTGAAGATCCACGCCGCTTTGCTTTGTTCGCGATAACGGCGCAAGGGTCCGGCGACATCGAGCGGCGTCACCGACAGAGCGAAACCGCGCTGGCTCAGCTCGAACCAGCGCACCTCGCCGTGCGCGGCGCGATGATCGTTGTCGTCACCCTCCTCATCGTCCGTCGTGGGTTCGGCCTTGGCCTCGACCTCCAGCAGGCCCGGCACGCCCTCGGCCCAGTGCCGCAGGCGGGTCTGGAACAGCATGAGCCGCGCCAGCACGGCGGCGAACTCGGGGGCCGCCTCCTTCAGCCCCTCAGCCACATCGGCCAATCCGGCCATCGCTGCTGCCAGGGCACGCAGCCGATCCGGCATTTCGGCGTGATGACCAAGCAGCAGCGCGCGCGTGCCACGCTGCGGCAGGCCTTCGCAATGCAGGCGCAGTTGGCGGATCGCGGTTTCCAGCTCGCGCACCGCCGGCGACACCGTGGCGAGGCTGCCCGTCACCTTGGCGCAGGCACCGGTCGCGTCACGGGAAAGATCGATGAGCATGCGTGCCGACACCGATTCACCGAAGAACTGGGCGGCGAGCTCGGGCAGTTGGTGGGCCTCGTCGAGCACGAAGGTGGACGCCCCCGGCAGGATCTCGCCGAAGCCTTCTTCCTTGATGGCGAGGTCAGCCAGCAGCAGGTGGTGGTTGATGACGACGAGGTCGGCGGCCTGCGCCTCGGCGCGCGCCTTGACCACGAAGCAGTCCTGCCAGAACGGGCACTCGCTGCCGAGGCAGTTCTCCACCGTCGAACTGACGAGGCCGCGGATCGGCGAGTCCTCGGGCAGATCGGCGACCTCGGCCAGATCGCCACGGCGGGTACGCTTGCCCCAAGCGACGATGCGCCCGAATTGCGCGATCTGCTCGCGCCCCGAGAACACCGGCGTGCCCTTGGCGAGCTCGGTGCGCTGCAGGCAGAGGTAATTGCTGCGGCCCTTCAGCAGCGCGGTGCGCAGGCCGAGGCCCAAGGCCTCGCGCACCTTCGGCAGGTCGCGGTGGTAGAGCTGGTCCTGCAGGGCCTTGGTGCCGGTCGAGACGATGACGCGCTGCCCCGAGAGCAGGGCGGGCACGAGGTAGGCGTAGGTCTTGCCGGTGCCGGTGCCGGCTTCGGCGATGAGCGCTTCGCGATCGGCCATGGCTTCGGCGATGGCCACGCCCAGCCGCTGCTGCGCGGGACGTGGCGCGAAGCCGGGGATGGCGGTGGCGAGCGCGCCGCCCTCGTCAAGCGCGCGGGCGGTCAGCAGCGGCAGCACCCGTTCCGGGCCGCCCGAGGTGGCGGCCTCGGCCCTCACATCCGCACCGGTGGCGCGATGGTGCAGCGCTCCAGCATGGCTTGGGCGGAAACGACGTTTTCGAGCTCGCCTCGGCCTTGACGCAGCCACTTCAGCAGCGTCCAGTTGCGCCGGCAGAGCGGTCCGGACTTCGGGCCGAGCGCGATACTGCGCTGCACCAAGGTCTGGGCCTCGGCCTGTTCGCCGCGCAGCACGGCCAGCTCGGCCCGCCACTGCAGCAGATCGGGGTCGTCGGGGCTGATGGCGAGCGCCGCCGCCAGCGCGGCATCGGCCTGCTCGAAGGCGGCTGCCGCTTCGGCCGCGGTCGCGGCAAGACGCAGGTCCTTGACCTGGGCATCGACCAACGGCATCACCACCAGTTCGGCACCGGACTGCCCGGCCTCGCGGACCGCAGCGACGATCTCCACCGGTGTCGGGAGTGGCGGGCCGATCGATAAGGCCGGGGCCGGCGGCAGCGGCGCGCAGGCGCCCAACCCGAGAACAGTGGCCAGAAGCAGCAAACCTCTCACGGCGTCGATGCCCCGAATCTGAAGAAATCGAACAGGCCCCGCTCCACGCAACTGAGGTGCTGGGTCGGCAGGAAGCCGGCGACGAAGGGGTAGCGGCGGGCACCCACGCATTCGGCCTCCGTGGTGGCGAATTGCCCTTGGGCGACGTAGGCCCATTCAATGCCCTGCTCGCCCGGCTGCAAGGGCGCACTCGGCAGGGCCGTGAACAGGGCCTGCCAGATCCGCATGGCGCCGGTGGCACCGAACAGGCCGGTGGCCTCGTTCTGATCGTTGCCGACCCAGGCCACGGCGAGATGGCTGCCGGTGTAACCAGCGAACCAGCTGTCGCGGCCATCGTTGCTGGTGCCGGTCTTGCCGGCGGCGGCGAGCTGACCGGTGGTCCCGGCGGCCAGCGCCCGCGCCGTACCGCGCCGGGCGGCGTCCTGCAGGGCCAGGCTGACGAGTCGGGCGGCCAGGGCATCGCCGTCCTGGGCGGCATCCTTGCGGCCGTCGTAACGGGCCAGCGGCCGGCCGTCCGGGGCCAGCACGCCGCGCACCGCACGCAGCGGCTGGATGCGGCCGCCCGAGGCGAGGAACTGGTAGACCTGCGCCATCGCGAACGGCGACAGATCGACACTGCCGAGGATCAGGGCCGGATTCGGCTCGGCCTTGACCTCGGCCAGGGCATCGAGCAGGGCGGCGAGCCGCTCGGGGCCCACCTCCATGCCGAGCCGGACCGTGGCCTGGTTGTAGCTGAAGGCCAGCGCGTCCTGCAGCGGCAGGGTGCCGTGGCTGCGGCCGTCGGCGTTTTCCGGCACCCAGTCGCGGCCGTTGGCCAGCCGCACGGTGACCGGTGTGTCGTCGATCGGCGAGGCCAGCGACCAGCGGCCCGGTTGCGCCAGGGCCAGCAGGTAGACCACCGGCTTGAGCAGCGAGCCGACCGGACGGCGGGCATCGAGCGCCCGATTGAAGGCCGGATTGCTCGGCTGACGATCGCCGACCACCGCACGCACCTCGCCGTTCTGGGCATCGGTCAACACCAACGCGGCCTGCAAGGAGGGCCGATCGCGCCGCTCCAGGGCATCGAGGGTGCGGGTCACTGCCGCCTCGGCCTCACGCTGGGCCGAGGGTGCCAGCGTGGTGTGGATGGTGAGGCCGGCGCCGGTCAGGGCCTTGGCGGGGTAGTCGCGGCCGAGCTGGCGACGCACCAGATCGAGGAAGGCCGGGTGACGGTTGCGGGCGAGGCCGGGACGCGGCAGCACGCCGAGCGGCTGGGCACGCGCGGCATCGCGTTCGGCGGCACTCATCAGCCCGGTTTCGGCGAACACGCCAAGCACCAGATCGCGGCGCGCCTTGGCGCGATCGGGGAAGCGGCGGGGGTCGAGGTGCGAGGGCCCCTGCACCAGACCGATCAGCAGGGCGATCTCGTGCGGGCGCAGATCGGCGACCTCGCGGCCGAACCAGAAACGCGCGGCCGCCCCCACCCCGTGCACGGCCTGGGCACCCTGCTGGCCGAGGTAGACCTGGTTCAAATACGTTTCGAGGATGCGCCGCTTGTCGAAACGGGCCTCGATGATCAGGGCGTAGGCTGCCTCGGTGGCCTTGCGGCGGAAGGTACGGGCATTGCTCAGGAACAGGCTGCGCACCAACTGCTGGGTGAGCGTGCTGCCGCCCTGTTCGACCTCACCCTCACGAAGATTGACCACCATCGCCCGCAGCACGCCCCAGGGGTCGATGCCGTGGTGGTGGCGGAAATTGCGGTCCTCCACCGCCTGCAGGCCCGCCACCAGCAGCACCGGCATCTCGTCGAGTCGGACCAGCTCGCGCTCCTCCTGACGGGCACCGTAGAGGGTGGCGATGCGCGCCGGATCGAGCCGGAAGCCGGGCCCGCCGCCGTCGAGCCGGCGCACCGAGGTCACCCGGCCGCCGGCCAGCACCACTTCGGCCCGGGCCGGATCGACCGGACCCTCGACATCGTCGAAACCGCGGGTGGCGATGGTCCAGCGCCTACCCTCGCGGGCATAGCTGCCGGGCATGCGGCCATCGCCGGCGACGAAGGCTGCAGCCGCCAACTCCTGCTGCAGGGCCTCGGCACTCATCGGCAGGCCCGGAGCCAGCACCAACGGGCGGGCGAACACCCGGGTCGGGATCTGCCAGGACAATGCCTCGAACTGCGCCCGCACCTGACGGTCGAGGTACCAGGCCACCGGCAGGCCGAAGCCGAGCACCAGGCCGGAACCGAGCAGGGCCGCGAGCAGGACGTAACGCAGCAGGGGGGGCATGCCGGGACGGGATTCGAAGGCGAAAGCGCGGATAATGGCGCTCCCGCAGTCTAGCGCAGCCCACCCCCACTCCCGCTTGAACACCGCGCCGCGGGCCGACGCCCACCGACTGCCGCCCGCCTCGCCGCACTGGAGCGGCAGTCGGCCCCTGCCCGCCGTCCAGCGGGCCCTGCTGGCCCGGGCCCTCGGGCAGCGACCGGAGTTCGATGCCGTGCTGCCGGTCGACGCCGACGCACTGGCACGCGCCTGGGGGCTGGAGGCGGAAGACCGGTCCGCCCTCGCGGCCGAGGCCTGGACCTGGGCGCCCCGCCTGGCGCTGCCGATCGACCCCGGTGCCGGCCCGGCCCTGTGGCGCGATGCCGAGACCGCGGCACGGGCCGTGGCCGGCGACACGGCCGTCCGCGCCGCCCTGCTGCCCTTCATCGCCGTGCCGGGTGCTGCGCTGCCGCCGCTGGATCCGGGCGCCTGGCGACCCCGCGGCCTGGCCACCCACAGCCCGCCCCGCAGCTCGGCCGGGCTGGACGGCCGGCCAGTGATCCTGCATGTGCTGCACGACTGGGGCGGCGGCGTCGAGCGTTTCGTCGCCCTGCAGGCCCGCCAAGACCCCGACACCCACCACCTCGCCCTGGTCAGCGGTGGCCGCCCGCACCACGGCCACGGCGACTGGCTCAGCTTGCGACTGGCGACGGGGGGGCCGGCGTTCCGGCACTGGCGGCTCGACCCACCGGCCGGTGACCTTGTCGAGCATCACCCCGGCATCGCCGCCGTGCTGGCCGAGGTGATCGCCAGCTTCGGGGTCGGTGCCCTGCGGGTGTCCTCGCTGATCGGCCTGTCGCTGGACGTGCTGCGCAGCGGCCTGCCGACCCATTTCGTGCTGCACGACTTGTTCCCGTTCTGGCCCTGGCTGGACGACTCCTCACCCCGCCCCGAGGTCTCGGGACCGGCGCTCGCTGCCGCCATGGCCGCGCCCGACTGGCGCTTCGCCACCCGCGATCCAGCGCGCTGGCAGACCCTGGCCCGCGCCACCCTGCGGGCTCTGGACGACACCGGCACCCCGCTGGTGGCACCGAGCCGGAGCGCGCTCGCCCGCCTGCATGCGGTGGCACCCGAAAGCACCGCGCTCGCCGCGCAGGTCCTGCCGCATGGCGTGCCGCCAGTGCCGCCGCGTGCCACCACCCGTGCCCCCGGCCCCTTGCGCGTGCTGGTGCCCGGTCGCCTTGCCGGCGCCAAGGGCGAACACCTGTTGCGCCGGCTGCTGCCGCTCGCTCCGCCCGGACTCGACTGGTGCTTTCTGGGCGGCGGCCCGATCGGCGCCGAGTTCGCCCGCTGCACCGGCGGCCGCGACGTGGCCGACTACGAGGCCGATGCCCTCGACGCCGCGCTTGGCGACTTCGATCCCGACCTCGCCCTGCTGCCCTCGCTGCTGCCGGAGACTTTCGGCTTCGTGCTCTCGGAGATGTTGGCCCGCGGCATTCCGGTGCTGGCCGCCGAGCTCGGCGCCTACGGCGAACGCCTGCGCGCGGCCGGGCTCGAGGCCCTGGTGGCCACGCCGGAGGCCTTCGCCCACGCCCTGGCCGAAGCCGCGGCCGCCCCCGATCGCCTGCCACGGGTGCAACCGGCACCCCCCGATCTGACGGCCGCCGCACGGGCCTGGGCCGCCCTGCCCGGCCCGGCTCCGGCCCTGGGCAGCCTGCCGCCCGAAGGCCTTGTCTCGGTTCTGCAACACGAGCGGGGCATCTTGGCCCTCACGGTCTCGATCCTGCAACGTGAACGCGATGCCGCCTATGCCTTCCACGCCCGCGACACCGCCGACCTGATCCGCCAGCGCGATGCCGCCGTGGCCCGCATCCAGGACCTGAGCCAGGAACTCGAGGCCCGACCCCGCCCCGAGGCGCTGGCCGAAACGCAGCAGCAGCGCGATGCCGCCTACCGCTACTACGAGCAGGACACCGCCGACCTGATCCGCCAGCGCGACGTCGCCCTGGCCCAGCGCGATGCCTTGCAGGAGCAACTGGAGCAGACAGCGGCCCTACTGCGTCATCCGCTGCTGCGCGGCCCCCTCGCCCTGATCCGGAAAGTCAGCGATGCCCGGCTCCGCCTGCAGTACCGCTGGGACAAGGCCACCGACCTGCTCCAGCGGGGCCTGCGCAGCCTGCGCCAGCGTGGTTTCGTGGCCACCCTTTCGGCGGTCCGTCGGCGCTGGGCCCGCAAGGCCGCCGATGCCCCGGCGCTGGCCCCGGCGAGGCCGACCGCGGTCGCCTTCCCCGCGCTCGAGCAGGCACGAACCAGCATCATCGTTCCGGTGCACGGCCGGCTCGACTACACCCTCGCCTGCCTGCGCAGCCTGGCCGGCTGCGGCCTGCCCGAGGGCAGCGAAGTGATCGTGGTGGACGACGCCTCGCCCGACGACAGCGGCGAAATGCTGCCGCGCATCCCCGGCCTGCGTTACCTGCGCAACCGGCAGAACCTCGGCTTCGTCGGCAGTTGCAACGCCGGTGCGGCGGCGGCGCGCGGCGACGTCCTCGTTTTCCTCAACAACGACACCACGGTCCGGCCGGGCTGGCTGCAGGCCCTGCTCGCCACCTTCGAAACGCACCCGGACACCGGGCTTGCCGGCGCCAAACTGGTCTACCCCGACGGCCGCCTGCAGGAATCCGGCGGCATCGTCTTCGCCGACGGCTCGGGCTGGAATTACGGCCGTTTCGAGGACCCGGAGCATCCCGCCTACAGCTTCGTGCGCGAGGCGGACTACTGCTCGGGTGCCGCCATCGCCATCCCGCGCCCGCTGTTCGAGCGCCTCGGCGGTTTCGACGAACGCTACGCGCCGGCCTATTACGAGGACACCGATCTCGCCATGAAGGTGCGCGAGGCCGGCCTCAAGGTGCGCGTGCAGCCGGCCTCGGTGGTGGTGCACCACGAGGGCGTTACCGCCGGCACCGACACCGGCAGCGGCGTCAAGGCCTACCAGGTGCGCAACCAGCAGCGCTTCCTCGAACGCTGGTCGGAGGCCCTGCGGCGTCAGCCGCCGCCCTCGCAGGCACCGCTGTACGCCGCCCAGCATCGCGCCCGCGCCCGGGTGCTGGTGATCGACGCCACCACCCCGATGCCCGACCGCGACTCCGGCTCGCTGCGCCTGTACGAACTGCTGCGCCTGCTGGTGGAGGACGGCTGCGCGGTCACCTTCTTCGCCGAGAACGGCCTGGACGACGGCCGCTACAGCCAGGCCCTGCGCGATCTCGGCGTGGAAACCTGGACCCAGCCCTGGCTCGGTCAGTCACCGGACTGGCTGGCCCGCCACGGTGCGCGTTTCCAGCTCGTCATCGTCAGCCGGCACTACGTGCTGGCGCCGCTGCTGCCGCTGCTGCGCCGCCACGCGCCGCAGGCCCGGATCGTGTTCGACACGGTCGATCTGCACCACCTGCGCGAACAGCGCGAGGCCGAGGAACGCGACGACCCGGCCCTGCTGCGGCAGGCGGCGCGCACGCGCGAGAGCGAGCTCGCCCTGGTGCGTGCGGTCGATCGCACCTGGGTGGTCAGCCCGGTCGAGCAGGCCCTGCTGGCCTCGATCCTGCCCGAGGCCACCGTCGATGTCGTCTCCAACATCCACCGTGCGCGCGGCCTCGGCCCGGCCATGGCGGCACGCGAGGGCCTGATCTTCGTCGGCGGCTTCCGTCATCCGCCCAACGTCGATGCCGCGCTGTGGCTGGCCGAGGATATCCTGCCGCGGATCCGCGCCCTGCGCCCCGACATCGGCCTGTCGCTGGTCGGCAGCGATGCCCCGGCCTCGGTCCTGGCGCTCGGCCAGCGCGAGGGCATCACGGTGCACGGCCATGTGCCGGACCTCGTGCCACTGCTCGACCGTCACCGGCTCTCGGTGGCACCGCTGCGCTATGGCGCCGGGGTCAAGGGCAAGGTCAACCAGGCCCTGGCACATGGCCTGCCGGTGGTGGCCACCGCCTGTGCCATCGAGGGCATGGGGCTGGAGGACGGTCGTGACGTGCGGCTGGCCGATGACGCGGCCGGCTTCGCCGAGGCCGTGCTCGGCCTCTACGACGATGCCGTGCTCTGGCAGCGGCTGGTCGAGGGTGGCCTGGCCAACACCGCGGCCCACTTCTCGCCCGAACGCGCCCGCAGGACGCTGCGCCAGGTCTTCGAGCAGTTGCGCTGAAGCCTCAGCCGAGGCGACGCGCCTCGCGCACGCCGGGGATCGCCGACAGCCGCGCCAGCAAGCGCGACAACTGGCTGAAATCGGCCACCTTGAGGGTGAGCCGGAGTTCGGCCGCGCCCTGCCCCTCGTCGCTGCGCGAGGCGATGGCATGGATGCGCACGCCTTCCTGGGCGATCAGCGTGGTGATGTCCTTGAGCAGCGATTTGCGGTCGAGCGCCTGGATCACCACGTCGACCGTGTAGCTGCCGCCGGCGCGGCCCCAGGTGACCGGCATCGCGCGCTCGGCATCGCGCGCCAGCAGCCGAGCCAGGGCCGCGCAATCGGCACGGTGCACGCTGACCCCGCGACCGCGGGTCAGGTAGCCGGCGATGGCATCGCCCGGCACCGGCTGGCAGCAGCGCGCCACCTGCATCAGCAGGTTGCCGATGCCATCGACGACGAAACTGTCGTGCCGGGTACGGCTGCGCTCGCGCACGGCCGGCGGCGGCGGTGCGGCGGGTACCGGCTCTTTCGCCTGCTGCGCCTCGTGCAGCACGCGGCTGACCTGGCCGGGGCTGATGTCACCCAGCGAGATCGCCACCATCAGGTCATCGACGGTGGCGACACGGAGCTTCGGCACCACCGCCGCCAGATCGGCACCCAGCAGGCCGAGCCGGCGCAACTCCTTCTCCAGCAGCTCGCGGCCCTCGGCAAGGTTCTGGGCGCGGTCGAGCTTGTGGAACCAGGCCCGGACCTTGTCGCGGGCGCGGCCGGTGCTCAGAAAACCGTGCGCCGGATGCAGCCAGTCGCGACGCGGCGCGGGTTCTTTGGCGGTGAGGATCTCGACCATGTCGCCGCTGGCGGGCGTGGTGTCGAGCGGCACGATCCGGCCGTTGAGTTTGGCGCCCCGGCAGCGGTGGCCGACCTCGGTGTGCACGGCGTAGGCGAAATCGAGCACGGTGGCGCCACGCGGCAGATCGACCACCTTGCCCTGCGGGGTGAGCAGGTAGACCCGGTCCTCGGCCAGATCGGCACCCAGCCGCGCCTGCAAGGTGGCATCGTCGCCCTCGCTGCCCTCGATCAGCTGGCGCATCCAGGCGATCTTGCGCTCGAAGGCGGCATCGACGCCGCCGCCTTCCTTGTAGCGCCAGTGCGCGGCGACGCCCAGTTCGGACTGTTCGTGCATCTCGCCGCTGCGGATCTGCACCTCGACCGTGCGCCCTTCCGGGCCGACCACCGCGGTGTGCAGGCTGCGATAGCCGTTGCTCTTGGGCCGGGCGATGTAGTCGTCGAACTCGCGGGCGATCGGCGCCCAGAGCGCGTGGACCACGCCGAGGGCGGCGTAGCAGGCGGCGACATCATCGACCAGCACGCGCACCGCGCGCAGGTCGTGCAGTTCGCTGAAAGCCAGCCCCTTGCGCTGCATCTTCTTCCAGATGCTGTGGATGTGCTTGGGCCGACCGCTCACTTCGGCACGGATGCCGGCCGCCTGCAGGGCCTCGCGCAGCTTCGCCTTGACCGTGTCGATGTACTGCTCGCGGACCCCCCGCTTTTCGTCGAGCAGACGGGCGATGCGCCGGTAGGTTTCCGGCTGCAGGTGGCGGAAGGCGAGGTCCTCGATTTCCCATTTGAGCTGGCCGATGCCGAGCCGGTGCGCCAGAGGCGCATGGATGTCCATGCTGAGCTGGGCCAGAGCGATGCGCTGCTGCTCCGGCAAGCAGGCCGCGGCACGCAGGCGGGCCAGGTGCAGGGCCAGCAGCACCGGCACCACCCGCAGGTCGCGGACGATGGCGAGCAGCAGGCGGCGCAGACCCTCGGCATTGGCCCGGCCTTCCGGGCGGGCGTGCAGGGCCCAGACCTGCTCGGCAGCGCGCAGGCCCTCCAGCATGGCGGCGAGTCGCGGGGTGCCGTCCGGCAGCGGCGCGGGAGCCTCGTGCTCCAGCGCCATCAGCGCCGTCGCCTTCTGCATCTCGCGGTCGGGAGACAGCATCGCCAACGCGTCCAGCGCCTGCCGGGCCAAGACCGCCGCCGGGCTGTCGCTCGCCACGACCGCAGCCAGCGCCGGCCAATCGGCCAGCGCCGGCAGGGGCTCGGCGGACGGTGCGGGCAATGCGGAGTTCACGGCTTCGAGCAGGGTAGACTCGGCAACGCCCTCCGACAACCGCGCCGAGCATCGTCCATGCGCCGCAACCTCTTCGCTCTTGCCACCGCCTTCGCTCTCGCCGCCGGCGTTCCCGGCCAGGCCCGGGCTTCGGATTTCTCGACCCTCGAAGAACGCATGAGCGCCGCCGATTTCCAGCGCGCCGGCCTCGAGAAACTGAGCGCGGAAGAACTGGCCCACCTCAACGCCTGGCTGCAAAGCCAGGGTTTCGTCCAACAGCCCGCAGCGCAGGGCGCCAGCGCCCCGAATGCGAGGGCAGCGGAGGATCGCATCGGCTTCCATCCCCGCGATGTCGCCGCTCGCGAGGGCGAGGTCAACCGGATCGAATCGCAGATCGAAGGCCGCTTCACCGGCTGGCGGGGGGCGGGCGATCTCATCACCCTGGCCAACGGTCAGGTCTGGCGGGTCACCGACTCCTCCACCCGGCTGCATGTCCAACTCGATGACCCGCGGGTCACCATCGAGCGCGGCCTTTTGGGTGGCTGGCAACTGCGCGTGGAGGGCTACAACACCCGTGCCCGCGTGACCCGGGTGCAGTGACCGATCAGCGGGTGCCGTTCCGCAAGGCTTCGAGCTGCCGGGCGAGGCGCTTGGCCGACACCGGCCGCTTGGTGCCCAGCTCCTGGGCGAACAGCGAGACGCGGAGCTCTTCCAGATCCCAGCGCAGGGCCTGCCAGCCGGGCTGCAGGGCGGTGCCGCGGCGGCGGGCCTCGTCGAGCGCACTGGCGAAGGGCTGCACCTCCAGCATGCGCTGCTGGTCGCGCACGGGGTCGCGCAGCGCGCGCTCGGCGCGCAGGGCCAGCGCCTTCAAGTAGCGCGGCAGTTCCTTGAAGGCTTCGGGCGGGGTCTCGCGCACGAAGCCCGGATGCACGAGGCCGGCGAGTTGGCCGCGCAGATCGTCCAGGTTGGCCTTCGCCCAGCCCAGCACCGGCGCTTCGAGCTTGGGGCGGATTTCGGCGTACTGGCTGAGTGCCGCCTCAGCCACCTTCAGCCGCGCCATCGCCTCAGCGAAGAGCTTCTGCTTGACGCTGGCGATGGCCTTGTTGAACGTCTCGCGGTCACGAATGACGGCGAGACCATGCGCAGACGATGCTGGCGAAGCGGTCGCCATGCTGCCGTGGTCATTCGAGTCACCATCCAGCAGGGCCGCCAGTGCCTTGGCCACGAGGTCGGCGCGCAGTTGCTCGGCGGTGGCGACGGCGGTGTAGACCATCGCGGTCTTCGGGTTCAGCGGCAATTGCTTGCGCGCCTGCTTGACCGTATCGGCGAGCGCGATCTCGGCCAGCCGCAGCACGCCGGCTGCATGGGCGATCGCCGCCGCCTCACGGTCGGCCAGCACGCGCAGGGCCACGTCCTCGCCGTCGAGCACCAGCGCGGGGAACGCCGGCAGCCCGCCGGCACCGGCGATCTCGACCGGCACCGGCTCGGCGGGAAACTCGCGCAGGCCTTCGCGCGCCAGACGTTCGCCGGCGCGCGCGGCGAAGGCCTTCTCGGCCTCGGTGCCGAATCGTGCTTTGAGTTCATCGAGCGAGCGCGATTGGCCCAGTACGCGGAAGCCTGGGCCGCGACCGCCGGTCGTGCCCATCTCGGTGTCGCCGACCCGCAGGTTCATGCGCAGGTGCGGCTCCAGTACGGTCTCATCGACGTCGAGCGCGCTGATCGCCACGCCGGTCGCCTTGGCGAGAAAGCGCGCCAGCGCACCGCCGATGCTGTCGGCATCGCTGTTCGGGTAAGCCAGTGCGAACGCCCGGGCAAAGTCGGGCACCGGCACGAAGTTGCGGCGCAGCGCCTTCGGCAAGGCACGGATCAGTGCGGTGGCTTTCTCTTCGACCAGGCCCGGCACCAACCAGCTCAGACGTGCCGCATCGAGGGCCGGCAGCAGGTGCAGGGGCACATCGAGCGTCACGCCGTCCTCGGCGTGGCCGGGCTCGAAGCGGTAGTGCAGGGCCAACCGGGCATCGCCCAAGGGCAGGAAGGCCGGGAAGCGCTCAATGCCACTGCCCTCCACCGACATCAGTTCGGTCAGCGACCACTCCAGCGCCTTCTTCGCCGCCGGGTCGAGCTTGCCGTACCAGCTCTCCAGCGCGGCGGTGTTGTGCACGTCCGAGGGCAGGCGATCGAGGTACCAGCGCACCTGCCAGTCCTCGTCGACGACGAGCCCGGCGCGGCGCTGCTTGGCTTCCTCTTCGAGCGCGCGCTCCAGCGTCGCGAGGTTGCGCTTGACGAGCGGGATGCGGGTGTCGATCTCGCCCGTCACCAGCGCCTGCCGCACGAAGATCTCGCGGGCCTCGTCGGGGTAGAGGCCGCCGTAGTGCACGGGCTTCTTCGGCAGCAGCACGAGGCCGAACAGGCCGATCTGCTCCGAGCCCTGCACCCGGCCCGCGCGTCGCGACCAGTGCGGGTCGAAGTGCCGGCGTGAGAGCAGGTGCGGCACGGCGTCGATCACCCATTCCGGCTCGATCTTCGCCGCCGTGATGCCCCAGACCTTGGCGGTGTCGAGCAGGGTCGCGCACAGCAGCCAGGGTGGCGGCTTGCTCGCCAGTGTCGAAGCTGGGAACAGCCCGAACTTGCGGCTGCGCGGGGCCTCATACAGTCCCTTCTCCGAGCGATGCCCAACCTGCAGCGCGAGACCGGCCAGCAGCGCGCGGTGCAGTTCGGCATAGTCGGCCGGCACCTCGTTCTGCGCCCAGCCCAGCGCCTCGCAGTTGAGGATCAGCTGACGGTGCAGCTCGCGCCACTCGCGCAAGCGCAGGAAGTTCAGGAAGCGCTGGCTGCACCAGTCACGCAGCTTCGACTGCGAGAGCTCCTCGTGTGCGGTTCGGTAGGCCTCCCAGAGCTTGAGAATGCTGACGAACTCCGAGCGCTCGTCGGCGAAGGCTGCATGCGCTCGATCGGCGGCCTCGCGAGCCTCGGCGGGCCGCTCGCGCGGGTCCTGCAGGCCGAGGAAGCTGGCGATCACGATCATCTCGCGCAGGGCCCCGCGCTCCTTGGCGGCGATCAGCATGCGGGCCAGCTTCACGTCGACCGCGAAGGCCGCCATCTGCCGACCGACCGGCGTCAGCTGCCGGTGCTTGTCGACCGCGCCCAGCTCGACGAGCTGCTGCCAGCCATCGGCCACCGCCCGCGGGTCGGGGGCATCGAGGAAAGGGAAATCCTCGACCCGGCCCAAGCCCAGCGCGAGCATCCGCAGGATCACCCCGGCCAGCGAGGAGCGCAGCAGTTCCGGGTCGGTGTAACGCGGCCGGCTGTTGAAATCCTGCTCGCTGTAGAGCCGGTAGCAGATGCCCGACGACACCCGTCCGCAGCGGCCCTTGCGCTGGTCGGCACTGGCTTGGGCGATGTCCTCGATGTGCAGGCGATCGAGCTTCATGCGCGGGCTGTAGCGCTTCACGCGCGCGGTGCCCGGGTCGACCACGTAGCGGATGCGCGGCACCGTCAGCGAGGTCTCGGCCACGTTCGTGGCCAGCACGATGCGCCGCTTCGGCCCCGGCTTGAACACGCGGTCCTGGTCCTTGGCCGAAAGCCTGGCGTACAGCGGCAGCACCTCGGTGTCGCGGTACTTGCGGCGTTCGAGCAGATGATGCACTTCGCGGATCTCGCGCTCGCCGGCCAGAAAGACCAGCACATCGCCACGTGCATCTTCGCGGGTGATCTCGTCGCAGGCCGCCAGCAGGCCCTCGTAGAGCGATTTCTCGGTATCCGGCTTCGCGGCGACGTCGGCGTTCGTTTCCTCGAGCGGCCGGTAGCGCACTTCGACCGGGTAGCTGCGGCCCTCGACGCTGAGCACCGGCGCATCGCCGAAATGCTGGGCAAAACGCCCGGTGTCGATGGTGGCCGAGGTGACGATCAGCTTGAGGTCACGGCGCTTGGTCAGCAGACCTTTCAGGTAGCCGAGCAGAAAATCGATGTTGAGCGAGCGCTCGTGCGCCTCGTCGACGATGATCGTGTCGTAGGCCGAGAGGTAGCGGTCCTTCTGGATCTCGGCCAGCAGGATGCCGTCGGTCATGAACTTGATCAGCGTGTCCTCGCCGACCTGCTCGGTGAAGCGCACCTGCCAGCCCACCTCCTTGCCGAGCGGCACCTGCAGCTCCTCGGCCACGCGCTTCGCCACCGCACGGGCGGCGATGCGCCGTGGCTGGGTGCAGCCGATCAGACCGGCGGCACCGCGGCCGGCAGCGAGGCAGAGCTTGGGCAGCTGGGTGGTCTTGCCGGAACCGGTTTCGCCGGCGATGACGACGACCTGATGCTTGCGGATCAATTCAACGATCGCCTCGGCCTCGCGGCCGATCGGCAGCTCGGTGTCGATGCGCGGCTCGGGGCTGCGGGCGAGCCGTGCCTCGAACGCCGCTTGCGAGCGCGCGATGGCCTGTTCGAAGGCGGCCTGCGCCGCCGTCCTCGCCTCGCCCCGGGCTTCCGTGAGCCGCTTCTGCAGGCGCAGCAGACCAGCGCGGTCCTTGGCGAGGACGCGCTCGAGCGGGTCGGGGCGCGCGGCGCGGGGCGCGGGCGCAGCGGTGTGGGCGTCAGGCTCGCGCATCGGGCGCGCAGTGTAGCGCCGCAGCGCCGCCCTCAGCCGCTGGCCAGCGCCTGCATCGCCTGATGATGGCTGAGGAACACTTGGCCGGAGAGGCGCCCCAGGAAATCGCTGCGGCCGAGCCGGTCCATCACCGGGCCTTTCACTTCGGAAAGATGCAGCCTGAGCCCTCCCTCGCGCAACCGCTCGTTGATCGCCTCGAGGCTGTCGAGCGCACTGGCGTCGATGGCGTTGATGGCCGAGCACAGCAGCACCACATGGCGCAATCCGGGCCGCGCCGCGACCTCGGCATTGATACGGTCCTCCAGCGCGCGGGCATTGGCGAAGAACAGGCTTTCATCGACCCGCAGGGCAAGCACCTCGGGCCGGGTCTCGACCGCGTGGCGTTCGACGTTGCGGTAATGCTCGGTGCCCGGTACCCGGCCCACTTCGGCGATGTGCGGCCGGCTGCTGCGCCACAGATGCAACAGCAAAGAGAGCATCACGCCAGCGACCAGACCCTGCTCCACCCCGAGGCCCAGGGTGACCAGCACGGTGGCGAGCAGGGCGAGGAAATCGGCCTTGGCGTAGACCCAGGTGGTCCTGAAGACCCTGAGATCGACGAGCGTGAGCACGGCGACCACGATGGTGGCCGCCAGCGTGGCCTTGGGCAGGTGGTAGAGCAGCGGCGTGAGCAGCAGCGAAGCCAGCAGGATGCCGAGCGCCACCCACAGGCTGGCGACCTGGGTCTGCGCTCCGGCCTCGAACTGCACCACCGAACGGGCGAAACCACCGGTCACCGGAAAGCCACCACTGAAAGAGGCGGCGAGATTGCTGCCGCCGAGCGCCAGCAATTCGCGGTCGGGATCGACCCGCTGGCGGCGCTTGGCCGCCAGGGTCTGCCCCACCGACACCGATTCGACGAAGCCCACCACGCTGATCAACAGGGCGGGAAGGAAGAGATCGGCCAGCAGGGCCGGATCGAACAGGGGCAGGGTGAAGGGCGGCATGCCACGCGGCACCTCGCCCACCAGCGCCACACCCACAGCGCCGCCATCGAAGGCCAGCATCGAGGCCACGGCGAGCGCCAGCACCAGCACCGGCCCAGCGCGTGCCAGCAGTTCAGCGAGGCGCGGCGACAGGCCAAGACCACGCAGCGCCGGCTTGCCCCAACTGCGCAAGGCCAGCAGCAGGGCGAGGCTGCCCAAGCCGACCAGGGCGGTGGGGCCGTGCAGCCACTCGCCCTCGGCGGTGCCGAGCAAGGGCCCAAGCTGGCTGAAGGCGATCAACAGGGCGGCCGCGGTGATGAAGCCGGCGATCACCGGATGGCTCAAGAACTGCGCCAGCACCCCGAGCCGCAGCAGGCCCATCAGCAGCAGCAAGGCGCCCGACAGGAAGGCCAGCGTCAGCGCGACGGTGGCGTAGTGGGCGGTGCCCGCAGCGGCATGTTCACCGACCGTGGCTGCCGTCATCAGCGACACCACCGCCACCGGCCCCACCGCCAGCACCCGGCTGCTGCCCAGCAGGGCATAGACCACGAGCGGCACCACGCTGGCGTAGAGACCGGCTTCCGGCGGCAGCCCGGCCAGCAGGGCATAAGCGAGGCTTTGCGGGATCAGCATCAACGTGACCACCAAGCCGGCCAGCGCATCGCTGGCGAAGCTGTGGCGGTCGTAGCCGCGCAAGGTGTCGAACACGGGCGTTCAGCTCTGCGGCGGCGGCGCGAGTGCCCGCAGGTCGTACCCGGCCCGCGCCGCCTGCTCCAGCAGTTCCGGCCAGGCCTGATGCCTGGCCTGCGAATAGACCCAGAGCACGGTGCAGCGCTGACCGGAGCGGCAGTAGGCCAGAATCGGCCCCGGTAGGCTGGCCAGCAGGCGCTCGAATTCCTGCACCTGCTGCGCGTTGATCAGCCCCCCCACCACCGGCAGGTGGGCGAAGCGCAGGCCCTGCTGCAAGGCAGCCTGTTCGATCGCCTGCCAACTTGGCTGGTCGGGTTGTTCGCCATCGGGGCGGTTGCAGATCACGCTGCCGAAGCCGGCCTCGGCGATCGCCGGCAGGTCGGTCGGATCGATCTGCCCGGCCACGCAGAGCTCCGGCGTGAGGCAGCGCAGCTCCAGCGGCGGCGCACTCATGCCGGCGCGCTGCCGCTGGCGGGTTTCGCGGTGAAGCGGTCGACGACCTCGAACACCGCCATGCCGGCCAGCATGGCGAGCACGAAGACCAGAGCCATGGTCTCGCCCTGCGCCATGGCGACGATGCCGGGGCCGGGGCAGAAGCCGGCAAGGCCCCAGCCGATGCCGAACAGCAGGCCGCCGATCACGAGCCGGTGGTCGATGCGATTCTCCACCGGCAGCGCCATCGGACCGCCCAGCAGGGTGTGGCCACGCTGCCCCGCCAGACGGAAGGCCAGCACGCCCACCGCGATCGCGCCGCCCATCACCAGAGCCAGCGAAGGATCCCAGAGGCCGAACAGATCGAGAAAGCCCTGCACCTTGCCCGGGTCGGTCATGCCGGAAAGCAGCAGGCCGATGCCAAACAGCAGGCCCACGAAAAAAGCGGAAATCAATGGCATGGTCAGGCCCTCAGAGCAGGTGGCGGATGACAAAAACGGTGGCGAAACCGGCGCCCATGAAGCAGAGCGTGGCCACCAGCGAACGCAGCGAAAGCCGCGACAGGCCACAGACCCCGTGGCCGCTGGTGCAGCCCGAGCCATAGCGGGTGCCGAAACCGACCAGCAGACCGGCCACGATCACGAGGCCCAACCCAGCGTCGATGCGCGGTGCGGGCAGGAAGCCCTCCGGTGTCAGCCAGCCGAACACCAAGGGTGCCAGCAGCAGCCCGGCGATCAGCGCGATCCGCCAGTCCAAGCCGCCCTGCTGCGGCCGGAACAAGCCAGCAACGATGCCGGTGATGCCGAGCACCCGGCCGTTGAGCAGCACGAACAAGGCCGCGGCAAGGCCCAGCAGCAGGCCGCCGGCGAGGGAGGTCCAGGGCGTGAAGTTCACCCAGTCGATGGTCATGGCAAGCTCCTGCGGAAGAGTGCGTGCATGCTATTGACCTTTCCATTAGCTGTCAATACATTAGGACTTATTCAATCTAACGAGGCCTGCCATGTCGCCCACCCCGCTCTCGCCCACGGTCCACAGCCTGTTCGACCCAGCCACTTGGACCCTCACCCACATCGTGCATGCCGGGCCGGGCAGCGCCGCCGCGATCATCGATTCCGTGCTGGACTACGACCCCAAGTCGGGACGCACCCGCACCGATTCGGCCGACCTCGTCATCGACTACGTGAAGGCGCAGGGTCTGCGCGTCGAATGGATCCTGGAAACCCACGCCCATGCCGACCACCTGACCGCCGCACCCTACCTGAAGGCCGCACTGGGCGGACAAATCGGCATCGGCGCCCGCATCACCGAGGTGCAGAAGGTGTTCAAGGAGGTCTTCCATCTCGAACCCGGCTTCTGCGCCGACGGCTCGCAGTTCGATCACCTGTTCGCCGACGGCGACCGTTTCACCATCGGTGAATTGACCGGCACGGTGATCGGCGTGCCCGGCCACACCCCGGCCTGCGTGGCGTACCACATCGGTGATGCGGTGTTCGTTGGCGACACCCTGTTCCAGCCCGATGTCGGCTCGGCGCGCTGCGATTTCCCTGGCGGCGACGCCCGCGCGCTCTACGCTTCGGCCCGCCGGCTGCTCGCCCTGCCCGCCGAAACCCATCTGTTCCTCTGCCACGACTACCCACCCGCAGGCCGCGACCTGCGCGCCTCCTGCACGGTGGCCGAGCAGCGCGCCGGCAACATCCACCTGCACGACGGGATCGACGAGGAGGCCTTCGTGCGCCTGCGCACCCAGCGCGACGCCACGCTGGAGATGCCGCAACTGATCCTGCCTTCGGTGCAGGTCAATGTGCGCGCCGGTGAGCTGCCGCCGGCCGAGGCCAATGGCATCTCCTACCTCAAGATTCCGATCAATGCCCTGTGAGCGTAGTGGTGGGCCGTGATGGATTCGAACCATCGACCAACTGGTTAAAAGCCAGCTGCTCTACCGACTGAGCTAACGGCCCGGAGCCTGTCCGCCGTTGCGGCGGGCGCGAAGTGTAACGCATGCGCCGCTCGGGTGGCAGCCGCTCATGGCGGCTCGCGTTCAGCCCGGCGCGTAGCGGGTGGGGTCGCTCACGCCGGCCTTGGCGAAGCCCTCGGCGCGCAAGCGGCAGGCATCGCAGCGGCCGCAGGCCCGGCCCTCGGCATCGGCCTGGTAGCAGCTCACCGTCTTCGCGAAATCAACGCCGAGCCGCAAACCCTCGGTCACGATGGCGGCCTTGCCCATCGCGATCAGTGGCGCATGCACGCGGATGCCGCCCTCCTCGACGCCGGCCTGGGTGGCGAGGTTGGCAAGGCGCTCGAAGGCGGCGATGAACTCGGGCCGGCAGTCCGGGTAGCCGGAGTAGTCGACCGCGTTGACGCCGCAGAACAGATCGCGGGCACCCAGCACTTCGGCCCAGCCCAGCGCGAGCGAAAGCATGATGGTGTTGCGTGCCGGCACGTAGGTGATGGGGATGCCCTCGCCCGGCGTCTCCGGCACGGCGATATCGGCGGTGAGTGCCGAACCGCCGATGCTGCGCAGATCGACGTCGACGAGCTTGTGGGCGACGGCGCCGAGGCTTGCGGCATGGCGCGCGGCGGCGTCGAGTTCGGCGGAATGGCGCTGGCCGTAACGCACCGAGAGCGCGTAGGCCTCGAAGCCACGGGCGCGGGCGATCGCCAGCACCACGGCCGAGTCCATGCCGCCCGAGACCAGTACCACTGCGCGCTTGCCGCGGCCATCCGGTGGGTATTCTGCCGCGGACTTCGTGCTGTCGAGGGTGAGCATCGCGTCGGTGTTGATCGTCATCGTGGCGGTCAGCGTCCTGGTTCGTCGCCCCAGAGCTGCTTGTGCAATTGCAACTGGAACCGCACCGGCAGGCGATCGGCGACGATCCAGTCGGCCAGATCGCGCGGTGCCAACTGCCCGAAACTCGGCGAGAACAGCACCTCGCAGCGCTCCGCCAGACGGTGATCGGCCAGCATGGCTCTGGCCCAGTCGTAGTCGGCGCGGTCGCAGAGCACGAACTTGACCTGGTCCTTGGCGCTGAGCAGGGGCAGGTTGTCGAGCCGGTTGCGCTGGGCCTCGCCGGAGCCGGGGGTCTTCAGGTCGAGCACCCGCGAGACGCGCGCATCGACCGCGGCCACATCGAGCGCGCCCGAGGTTTCCAGCGACACCTCGAAGCCGGCATCGCACAAGGCCGCCAGCAGCGCGAGGCAGCGCCGTTGCGCCAGCGGTTCACCACCGGTCACGCAGACATGCCGCACGCCGAAGGCGCGAGCCTGATCGACCAGTTCGGGAATCGATCGCCATTCGCCACCGTGGAAGGCATAGGCCGAATCGCAGTAGCGGCAACGCAGCGGGCAGCCGGTCAGACGGATGAACACCGTGGGCCAGCCGACCGAACGTGATTCGCCCTGCAACGAAAGAAAGACCTCGGTGACCTTGAGGCGCTCGGCCTGGACGATCTCGGAGGGACGCTCGCGATCGCTGGGCCGCTCGCGCAGGCGCGGCAGCGGGTCCATGCCTCAGGGCAGGTCGAGGGCCAGCGTGCGCAATCGGCTCTGGGCCAGACGCGCAGCATCGCTGCCGGGAAAACGGGCGATCACTTCGCGCAAGGTGGACTCGCCTTCGGCGGAGCGTCCCAGCTCAAACTGCGAATAGCCGACCTTGAGCAGGGCATCGGCCGCCTTGCTGGAGTCGGGGAAAGCCTGCAGCAGGTTCTGGAAGGCCTGCAGGGCCACGGCATAATTCTGGGTGACGTAATAGCTCTCGCCCAGCCAGTACCAGGCATTCGGAGCCAAGCTGCCGTTCGGGAAAGCTTCAAGATAGGCTTGGAATCGCCGCGAGGCTTCGGCGTACTCGCCGTCCCGCAAGGCTTGGAAGGCGCTGTCGTAGAGCTCGCGCTCGCTGGCCGGGTTGGCCGCAGTTCCCGGCAAAGGCGCATTGGCCACACCGGCCACCACCCCACCGAGCCCGGCCGGAGCGGCAGGTGCGGCAGGTGCGGGTGGGGCGGTCTCCCTCACCGGAGCAGCGGGCGCTGCCAAGGCGGCAGGACCACCGGTAACAGGAGCGGCAGCACCCATCGCGGGGGCAGCAACGCCCTCGAGTCGGATCAACCGTGAATCCACGTCGATGTACTGCTCGCGCAGCGTCTGGCGAAGCCGGGCGTTGTCGTTCTGCAACTGTTCGACCAGACCGCGCTGCGAGGCCAGCTCCTGCTGCAGGGCATTGATGCGGTTCAACAGTTCGATGTTGGCCTGGGTCTGGTTCTGGGTGAGCGCCTGGGCTTCGAGCCGCTCGACCCGTTCAGCCAGACTGGCGCGCTGCGCCAATGCCGAAGCGGCGGCCATGAAGGCCGCCGCTGCGATTGCGAGCTGTACGCCGCGCAAGAATGTCATCGCTTAACGTGCGGTGTAGACGATCTCGACGCGACGGTTCTGCTGCCAGCAGGACTCGGTGCTCGCGGTGCAGGTCGGACGCTCTTCGCCGAAGGAGACGACGGTGAGCTGGCCAGCCGAACCACCGGCGGCCTGCAGGGCACCCATCACGGCATTGCCACGGCGCTCGCCGAGGGCCAGGTTGTACTCACGGCTGCCGCGCTCATCGGCGTGACCTTCCAGCGTGACGCGGGCTTCCGGGCGGTCCTGCAGGTAACGGGCGTGGCAAGCCATGATCGCCTGGAACTCCGGACGGATGGTGGCCATGTCGAAGTCGAACAACACCGTGCGCTGCATCAGGCAGGGGTTGGTGTCGAGGTCCTGAGGACCGAAACGACCGTCAGCGACAGCCGGTGCAGCCGGGGCGGCCACTTGAGCGACTGGGGCGGGCTGCGGCTCTTCGCGAACCTGCCTCGCGCAGGCGGAAAGGACAATGGCGCATGCAGCGACCAGAGCAAGGCGGACGGTATTGTTCATGGTTCAAAACCTCGTGGTGGTGGAATCGGAAAACAGCAGACAACGGTCAAGTGAGCAATGTGGCGGGCCCGTCCTGTTTATCGTTGCCGGAACGGCGACCAGGCGGGCTCCCGGACATCACCGTCGGTCAGAACCAAACGCTGGCGCACCCGGGCGTCGGCCGAAACCGCGTACAACACCCCCCGGCCGCCTTCCTTGGTGGCATACAGCAGCATGCTGGCATTGGGCGCGAAACTGGGTGATTCATCCAAGTTGCCCGGCGACAGGGTCTGCCAGACGGGCGTCGCCCGCGAACGATCCAGCACAGCGATACGATAAACGTTCCGCCGGCCTTGCGCCATAGCGATTTTTTTACCATCGAAAGAGACCGAAGCCTTGGCGTTGTGGTCTCCCTCGAACGTGAGACGGACGGGTTCGCCGCCGCTGACAGGCACCTGGTAAAGCTGCGGCCGGCCGGCACGATCGGAGGTGAAGATCAGGCTCTGGCCGTCCGGGGTCCAGACCGCCTCGGTGTCGATTCCAAAATGGCGGGTGACCGGGGTGAGGGCGCGGGTGGCCAGGTCCATCACGTAGATGTCCGGATTGCCGGAGCGCGACAGGGTCATGGCGAGGCGGGTGCCGTCCGGGCTGAAGCTCGGGGCACCGTTGATGCCGCGGAAGCTCGCGATCAGCTCGCGGGCACCGGTGGCCAGCTCCTGGATGTAGATGGTCGAGTTGCCGCGCTCGAAGCTGACGTAGGCCAATCGACGACCGTCCGGCGACCAGGCCGGCGACAGCAGCGGCTCGCGGGAGCGCACCACGGTCTGCGGGTTGGCGCCGTCGGCGTCGGCGACCATCAGAGCGAATTGCATGTCGTCGCCACGGCCGGTGGCAGTGACATAGGCGATCCGCGTCCAGAACGCCCCGCGCACGCCGAGGATGCGTTCGTAGATCTGATCGGAGATCTGGTGGGCGACATCACGCAGACCGCGGGCTCGGCCGGTCATGGCCAGCCCGAGCAGACGCTCCTGCTTGGCCACATCGAAAAGCTCGTACTCGACCCGGAAGCCGCCGTCCGGCGCATCGAGGACGCGCCCGACGACGATGAAATCCTGCCTCAGTACCCGCCAGGTCGGGAACTGGATGTCGGTGCCGCGAACCGGTCGCTCGACCAGGTTGGCCAAAGGCAGGGTGCGGAACTGCCCGGAACGGTTGAGGTTGGCGGCGATGATGGCTGCCACATCGACATCCGGCGCCACCTGGGTGCCGAGATAGGGCATCGGCACCACGGTGATCGGCAAGGCGGCGGCGTTGCCGCCGACGATGTCGATTTCCAGCGCCTGGGCCTGCGAGGGCAGGGGCAGCAGCAGGGCCAGGGCCAGCAGGGCGGAAGTGGCGAGGTGTCGCAGCATGGGTCGGTTCCGGAGGGCCGGTAAAAAGGGAGTGTAGCGGGGCGGTGCGAAGACGATGCCGAGGCCTTCACTCGTCCGGCGCACGGAAGTTGAATAGCAGCTCGCGCCTGAACACCGATTCAAACCCGGCGAAGGGCAGCGGCTCGGAGCGCCGCACGGCAGCCTCCAGCGAGCGCTGGCCGATGGCGTCGAAGGCGCAGGGCTGGATGACTTCGGCGCTGATCACGTCGCCGCCGGGGATCTGGATCACCCTGATGCGGCAGGGTGTGCCCGGCGGGATGGTGTCCGGCCGGATCCAGTTGCGCTCCACCGCGTTCTGGATGGCCAGCCTGTACGCCGCTTCCAGCCCGGTGTCGGTGCCGAAATTGCCGGCGATGGCGCCAACCGGCCCACTGGCGGCGGCTGGTGGCCCGGCCGGCTGCGGCGGGCGCTGGGCGAGCTCACGCAACTGTTCGAGCCGCTGTTCCTCGGCACGGGTCTGCTGGTCGGCCTGGGCGCGTTGGCGCTGCAGATCGGCCAGGCGCTGCAAGCGCTCCGTCTGCTGCGGCGAGAGCCGCTGGCGCTCTTCGGGAGCCGCCTGCGGCGGCCGCTCGGTCAGGTCGACCTGCTGCTGCCGGCGACGCTCCTCCTGCTCGCGCGGCAGCGGCGGCTCTGGCGAGACGGCCTCGCGGGTGGCGCGCTCCTGGTCGCGCACATCGGGCACGGCCTGCGCGGTTTGCGGGGCCGGCTGCGGCTCGACCATGGCGTCCTGCGGAGCGACCACCGGACGCGGCTGCGGCGGCGGTGCTGCCGGCTCCGGCTCGGCGGGACGAGCTGGCGGCTGGGGTCGAGGCTCCGGCAGCAGCATGCCGCCGAATTCAACCTCGATCGGCGGGCCGGCCACCGAAAGCGGTGTGGCGGCCGGAGCGAAGCGCCAACCGAGGTAGAGCAACGCCAGCGCGGCCAGATGGATACCGACCGAGAGGCCAACGGCGATGCCGGTGTCTTCGCGACGTTCGCGCATCAGCGCTCCTGCGCCCTCGGCACGCTCATCAGCGCCGCCCGGCTGACGCCGGCGGCCTGCAGCAGTTCCATCGCCGTCATCACTTCCTGGTAGCGCAAGTTCTTGTCGGCGGCGACGAACACCGGCAGGCGCGGGTTCTGGGCGACGAAGGCCCGCAGCTGGGTGCTCAGTTGCTCGGCGCTGACCGGTGTGTCGGGCCCGTCACCCAGACGAAGCGAGTACTGGCCGGCAGCATTGATCGAGACCACCACCGGGTCTTCGCTCTGCTGGACCGCCCGCGCATTGCTCTGCGGCAGGTTGACATCGACCCCGAGGTTCATCACCGAGGCGGTGATCATGAAAATCACCAGCAGCACGAGCTTGACGTCGATGTAGGGCACGACGTTGATCTCGGCGGTGAGCTTGCGCTTCTTGCGACGGTGGCTGAACACGGCCATGGCGGTGGCTCCGGGCGATGCGGTGGGGTTGCCGGTTCAGGGCTCGTCGCTGGCGCCCTGGCGGGCGAGGATGGAGCTGAAGTCCTCGGCGAAGGCCTCGTAACGGGCCAGCAGCCGCTCAACCCGCGAGGAGAAGCGGTTGTAGGCCCAGACCGCGGGGATGGCGGCGAACAGGCCCATGGCGGTGGCGATCAGCGCCTCGGAGATGTGTGGCGCGACCTGGGCCATGGTCGCCTGCTCGACATTCCCGAGCTCATGGAAGGCGATCATGATGCCCCACACCGTGCCGACCAGGCCGACGTAGGGCGCGGTCGAGCCGATGTTGGCCAGCATCTCCAGGTTGCGCTCCAGCCCTCCGGCCTCGCGCGAGAAGGTGGCACGCATGGCGCGCTGCGCGCCTTCGAGCTGGGTGCGGGCGTCCATGCCGCGCTTCTGGCGCAGGCGGGTGAACTCACGGAAACCGGCTTCGAAAATCGCTTCCAGTCCATCGACCGAGCGGTTGCGATCGGTGGCGGCGCGGTAGAGCTGGTTGAGGTCAGCACCGGACCAGAAACGGCCTTCGAAGTCGTTGGCCTCGCCATCGGCGCGCTGGTAGACACGGATCTTGCGGAAGATGATCACCCAGGAGTAGATCGAACCGAACAGCAGCAGCAGCAGCACGATCTGCACCGGTATGCTGGCTTGCATGACCAGTTCGACGTAGTTGACGCCACCCTTCTCGGCGACTTCGACAGCGATCTGGGTGGCGGCCCCGACAGTCTCGGGAGCAAGCGGGACGGCAGCGGCGGCGGCGAGGAGTTCGGTCGTCAGCATGGGTCACCAGGGTTTCGCATGAGATCGGCCAACAGGCCGGCAGGAATTCGGGTAGGGCGGAAGTCGGCGTCGTGCAGGCAGGCGATGTCGACCTCGGCGGTGAGCAGGGTGCGGTCGCCGTGCAACACGGCCTGCCGGCAGCGCAGGCTGGCACCCTTCGCGGCCACCGGCTCCACGGTGATCGTCAGCAGGTCGTCGAGCCGCGCCGGGGCCAGGAAATCGAGCCGCATCGCACGCACCACCAGCAGCAGGCCACCTTCCGCGCGCAGCCGCGTCTGATTGTAGCCGGCGGCACGCAACCATTCGGTGCGTGCGCGCTCGAGGAACCGGACGTAGCTGGCGTGGTAGACGACCCCGCCGGCATCGGTATCTTCCCAATAGACCCTTGAGGTCAGGCTGAACGCCGGCGCGGCGAGCGGCAGCGGCGATCCGGGCCGCAGCCTCATGGAGCGGCGTCCGGCTCGAAGAGGTCAGGCGTGGGCAGGCCACGCGGCGGCTTCAGGCCGAGCCAGCCCCAGGCCCTGGTGCTGAGCATGCGGCCCCGTGCCGTGCGCAAGAGATAGCCCTGCTGGATCAGGTAAGGCTCGACCACGTCCTCCAGCGTGCCGCGCTCTTCGGAGAGTGCCGCAGCCAGTGATTCGACGCCGACCGGGCCACCCCCGAAGCTCTCGGCGATGGTGGCGAGCAGGCGGCGGTCGAGTTCGTCGAAGCCCTCCGGATCGACTTTGAGCATCCTCATCGCGGCATCGGCAATGGTCCGGGTGATGACGCCCTCGCCTTTCACCTGCGCGAAATCGCGCACCCGGCGCAGCAGGCGGTTGGCGATGCGCGGCGTGCCACGCGCGCGGCGGGCGATCTCGGCTGCACCCTCGGCATCGCAGGCGATCCCGAGAATCTGCGAGGAGCGCCGGACGATGCGGGTGAGCTCCTCGGCGGTGTAGAACTCGAGGCGCTGGACGATGCCGAAGCGGTCGCGCAGCGGTGCCGTCAGCAGGCCAGCGCGGGTGGTCGCACCGATCAGGGTGAAGGGCGGCAGGTCGAGCTTGATCGAGCGGGCCGCGGGGCCCTCGCCGATCATGATGTCGATCTGGTAGTCCTCCATCGCCGGGTAGAGCACCTCCTCGACCACCGGCGAGAGCCGGTGGATCTCGTCGACGAACAGCACATCGTTGGGCTGCAAGTTGGTGAGCAGGGCGGCCAGATCACCGGCCTTCTCGATCACCGGGCCGGAGGACTGCCGCAGGTTCACGCCCAGCTCGTTGGCGATGACATGGCTGAGCGTGGTCTTGCCGAGGCCGGGCGGGCCGAAGATCAGCACATGGTCAAGCGCTTCGCCGCGCTGCTTGGCGGCCTGGATGTAGATCTGCATCTGCTCGCGCACCGCCTCCTGGCCCAGGTATTCGGCAAGGGATTTCGGGCGGATGCTGGCTTCGAGGGCTTCGTCCTCGGCGGTGGCGCCGGGCGCGACGGTACGGGTGGTCATGGCGGCTATGGTCGCATGTCAGGTGCGCAGCGCCGCCTTCAAGGCCTTGCGGATGATGGCTTCCGCCGTATCGCCCGCCTCGAACGCGTCTTTGACCATCTTCGCCGCCTCGGCCGGTTTGTAGCCGAGCTGCTGCAGGGCGATCAGGGCTTCGGATGGCGGGTCGGCGGGGATCGGCTGGCCCTTGGCGACGGGGCCACCCACGCCGCCCAACTCCGCCGCGCGATCCCGCAACTCCACCACGATGCGCTCGGCAGTTTTCTTGCCGATGCCGGGGATGCGGGTGAGTGCCGTGATATCGCTCATCGCCACCAGCCGGGCGAAGTCATCAACGCTGACGCCCGAAAGAATGGCCAGCGCGATCTTGGCACCGATGCCGGTCACCTTCTGCACGTCGCGGAACAGCCGGCGTTCGCGCTCGGTGAGAAAGCCGTACAGTGCGACGCTGTCCTCCTTCACCGCGTAGTGCGTGAACAGCGTGACCTCGCGGCCCAGCTCGGGCAGCTCGTAGACCGTCGACATCGGCGCTTCGAGCTCGTAGCCCACACCACCCACCTCGACCATGAGCCAAGGCGGGGATTTTTGGATGAGGGTGCCGCGGAGGCGTCCGATCATTCGTCGATCGCTCGAAAGAAGTGGGGGCAGTCTGCCCGAGTCACCGCCGCCGCAGCGCCGCCACGCCGACCCCGGCGCGCATCGCGGTGGCGGACATGTGGGCGTGAGTGAGCGCGACCGCGAGCGCATCCGCCGCATCGGCGAACAGGCGCTCGCCCTGCAGGTTCAGCAGGATCCTGACCATGTGCTGCACCTGGTCCTTGTCGGCGGCGCCTTTGCCAACGAGGCTCTGTTTGATGACCCGCGGCGGGTATTCGGCGAGCGGCAGGCCGCGGCGCACCACGGTGGCGATGGCCGCGCCGCGGGCGTGGCCAAGCTTCAGCGCCGAGGTCGCACTCTTGTCCATGAACACGGTTTCGATCGCGACCTGCTGCGGCTGCCATTGGCTGATGACGGCATCGAGCGTTTCCGCGAGGCGGCCGAGCCGCTCGGGGAAGGTGTCGGTGTCGATCAGCAGGTTCAGCACCTCGCAGTGCACGAAGCTGTAGTGGCCGTAGGCGTCGACATCGATGATCCCGAGGCCGGTGCGCCGCGATCCGGGATCGATGCCGAGCAGGCGAAGGCTCACTGGTAGGCGCTGTCCGGCAGTTCGGCGTTGTGGTGCACGTGCTGCACGTCGTCGAGGTCTTCAAGCCTGTCGAGCAGTTTGACCACCTGTTGCGCGGTCTCGCCATCGACGGCCACGTCATTGTCGGCGCGCATGGTCACGTTCGCTTCCGCCGGGGCGAGGCCGGCGGCCTGCATCGCCTTCTTCACCGCCTCGAAAGCCTCGGGCGAGGTGATCACCTCCACCGAGCCGTCGTCGTAGCTCTTGATGTCGTCGGCACCGGCCTCGATGGCGGCCTCGGTGATCTTCTCCTCGTCGGCACCGGCGCCGTAAGCCAGCACGCCAACTTTCTTGAACATGAAAGCGACCGAGCCCTCGGTGCCGAGGTTGCCGCCGAACTTCGAGAAGGCATGGCGCACGTCGGCCACGGTGCGCACGCGGTTGTCGGTGAGGCATTCCACAATGACCGCGATGCCGCCCGGGGCGTAGCCCTCGTAGCGAACCTCCTCATAGCTCACGCCCTCAAGCTCGCCAGTGGCCTTCTTGATGGCGCGCTCGATGTTGTCCTTCGGCATCGAGGCGGCCAGCGCGCGGTCGATGGCGAGGCGCAGCCGTGGGTTGCCGGCGGGGTCACCGCCGCCCATCCGCGCCGCGACGGAGATCTCGCGGACCAGTTTGGTGAAGACCGCGCCGCGCTTGGCGGCCTGCGCGTTCTTGCGGCCTTCGATGGCCATCAATCGACCCATGGGGTGCCTCGGGGGTGTTGGCGATGACGGGATTATCGCCGAGGGCGGGCCTGCTGGCGTGCTCATGGCCTTCGCGCCTGCTACGCAGGCGAGCGCTACGCCGATCGGCCCCCGAACCTTCCCATCCGCAGGAAATTCGCCACCGCCTCCGCCGCCTGCCGCGACACCAGAAGGCCCATGTGGCTGGCGCGGACTTCGGTGTGGTCGACGAGGCCAGGCAGTCGGGTCTCGGCCACCGCTACGGTGCCGTCGTGCGGGCCGTCGAAGGTGCGCAGCATCCGACCAAGGCCCAGTTCAAACGTGCCGGCGATCGCCCCGACCTCGCGCTGCGCCGGCACCTGCTCCAGCCCCTTCAGCAGCACGCGGGCGCTGCGGCCCATGCCGAATGTGAGGCCATGCCGGTGCACGGCACGGGCGGCGGCACTGCCGTTCAAGGGGCTGCCGAGACAGACGATACGGCGTACCGGCAGTTCCGGATCGTGTGCGGCCAGCAGCGAAACAAGGCCGCCCAAACTGTGCCCCACCAGATGCGCAGCAGGTCGGCCCCGGCGCTCGTCGGCGCGCAGACGCTCGGCCAGCCGCCGCGCCGCCCATTCGGCCCCGCCCAGCACACTGGGGTAGCCGAAGGTTTCCGCCTCGAAACCGGCCGCACGCAGGCGCTCGGCAAGCGGCCACAGCACCGGCGTGTGGTTCCAGATGCCGTGCAGCAGGACGACGCGCTCGGTCATCGGATCGTCCTCGCTAACAGCTCGCGGTGCGAGCGTCGCCCGCTCAGACCTTGGCCGCGGCCGGCCGCACCTGCACGTGCAGCTCGACGAGTTGGCGGTCGTCGATCGGCGACGGGGCGCTGGTCAGCAGGCACTGCGCGCTGGCGGTCTTCGGGAAGGCGATGACGTCGCGGATCGAATCGCTGCCGGCCATCAGGGCCGCGATGCGGTCGATGCCGAAAGCGATACCGCCGTGCGGCGGGGCGCCGTAGCGCAGGGCTTCGAGCAGGAAGCCGAACTTGGCCTGCGCTTCTTCGGCGCCGATGCCCAGCAGCTCGAACACCTTGGCCTGCATCGCGCTGTTGTGGATGCGCACCGAACCGCCGCCGATCTCGTTGCCGTTGAGCACCATGTCGTAGCCGCGCGACACCGCCGTGTGGGCGTTGGCGGCGAGGTCGGCGAGGTCGTCGATCTTCGGCGCGGTGAACGGGTGATGCAGGGCGACATAGCGCTGTGCATCTTCGTCCCATTCGAACATCGGGAAGTCGGTGACCCACAGCGGCGCCCAGCCGCTCGCGACCTGGCCGAGGTCCTTCGCGGCCTTCAGGCGCAAAGCACCCATGAAGTCGCAGACGGTCTTCCAAGTGCCGGCGCCGAAGAACAGCAGGTCACCGTCCTGCGCTTCAGCGGCGTCGAGCACGGCATTCAACGTGGCGTCGTCGAGGAACTTGGCGATCGGCGAGTTGACGCCCTCGCGGCCCTTGGCGCGCGATTCGACCTTCATCCACGCGAGGCCCTTGGCGCCATACTTGGCGCAGAACGCGCCGTAGTCGTCGATCTGCTTGCGGCTCAGACTCGCGCCGCCCGGCACGCGCAGCGCGGCCACGCGGCCATCATTGTGGTTGGCCCAGTCGGTGAAGACCTTGAACTCGCAGTGCTTGACGAGCTCGGCGATGTCGATGAGTTCCCACGCGATGCGCAAGTCGGGCTTGTCCGAGCCGTAGCGGCGCATGGCCTCGGCATAGCTCATGCGCGGGAAGGGATTGGCCAGCTCGATGCCGCCGACCTCGTTCAGCACGCTGCGGATCATCCCTTCCACGAAGTTCTGGATGTCGGCTTCGGTGATGAAGGCGAACTCCATGTCGAGCTGGGTGAATTCCGGCTGGCGGTCGGCGCGAAGATCTTCATCGCGGAAGCAGCGCGCGATCTGGTAGTAGCGGTCGAAGCCGGCCATCATCAAGAGCTGCTTGAACAGCTGCGGCGACTGCGGCAGTGCGAAGAACTCGCCCGGATGCACGCGGCTCGGCACGAGGTAGTCGCGCGCGCCTTCGGGTGTGGCCTTGGTCAGGATCGGCGTCTCGATGTCCTGGAAGCCCTGGGCGTCCAGATACCGACGCAGGGCCCGCACCAGGGCCACGCGGGTGCGCATCGTCTGCTGCATCGCCGGGCGGCGCAGGTCGAGGTAGCGGTACTTCAGACGCACGTCCTCGCCGGGCGATTCGTGCAGGTAGAAGGGCAGCGTCTCGGCCTTGTTCAACAGCTCGATGCGTTCGGCGACGACTTCGATGCGGCCGGTCTTGAGCTTGTCGTTGACGCTGTGGCGGGCGCGCACCACGCCGGTGACCTTCAGGCAGTCCTCGTAACCGACCTGTGCGGCGGTGGCGTAGGCCGGGTTGTCCGGCTCGGCGACGATCTGCGCGATGCCCTCGTGGTCGCGCAGGTCAATGAAACAGACACCACCGAGGTTGCGGGCGACATCGGCCCAGCCGCAGAGGGTGACGGTCTGGCCGATCAGCGCTTCGCTGAGCTGGCCGCAGTAGTGGCTACGCATGGAGACTCCGGAAAATCAAGGCTGGCGCGCGGAAGCGGCGGAAAGCCCGGGATTGTACCGGGCGAAGCCTGAGACGGCGGGCGGCGTCAACCGGCCATCGGCACTGCCGGCGGCGCCTGCGGTCGATACTCCTGCACGATCTTCCCGCCCTGCATCACCAGCACCCGATCGGCCGAGGCGATGGTCTCCGGCCGGTGGGCGATGATCAGCTTGGTCAGACTGAGCCGGCGCACCGCGTCATTGACCAGACGCTCGCGCTCGACATCCAGGTGGCTGGTGGCCTCGTCGAGGAACAGGATCTTCGGCTTTCGGTAGAGCGCGCGCGCCAGGATCACCCGCTGCTTCTGGCCGCCCGAGAGCACGGTGCCCATATCGCCGATCAGGCTGTGGTAGCCCATCGGCATCGCCGCGATCTCCTCGTGCACCGCCGCCAGCCGAGCCGCCGCCTCGATGCGGGCGAAGCTCAGCTCGGCATCACCGAAAGCGATGTTCTCGGCCACCGAGCCGGCGAACAGCTGGTCGTCCTGCATTACTGCACCGACCAGGCTGCGGTAGTTGCGCAGGCCGAGCCGGTGGATGTCCTGGCCGCCGACGCGGATACTGCCCGCGCTCGGCGGCAGCAGACCGAGCAGCAGCTTGACCAGGGTGGTCTTGCCGCAGCCGGAGGCACCGACGATGGCGACCGATTCGCCGTCCTCGACGCTGAAACTGCACTCCTGCAACACCCAGGGCTCACCCTCGGCATAGCGGAAGCAGAGGCCCTGCACCTCGATCCGGGTGCTGGTCGGCGGTGCCTGCTCAATATCGGAGCCCGCATCCTGCTCCGGCGGGGTCAGCACGATATCGGCCAGGCGCTCGCAGTGCAGGCGCAGCATGCGGAACTCGATCCATTTGTCGATCAGGCCCGAGACGCGGGTGGCAAACTGATCCTTGTAGGCCAGATAGGCGAACAGCATGCCGACCGAGAACACGCTGTCCATCGCCAGCGTGGCACCGATCCAGATCACCGCGATGCGCTCGATGCCGAAGATGGTCTGGCTCGCCGTGCCGAAGCCCAGCCCCAGCTTGGCGAGCTTGAGTTCCTGGTTGACGGTATCGACCATCAGGTTCTGGTAGGCACCCTGGCGGTAGGCTTCCTGCCCGGCGACCTTGAGGCTCTGCATCCCGCGTAGCGATTCCAGCAGATGCGTCTGCTGCTTGGCGGCGGCCACCAGCTCCTGCTCGGTGATGCGACGCAGCGGCCGGAAGGCCAGGGCGCGCAGAGCCAGGTACAGGGCCACCGCCAACAGCGAGATCAAGGCCAGCTTGGGGCTGTAGATCAACAGCATGGCCAGCGTAGTGATCGCCATCAGGCCGTCGATCAGGGCCTCGACAAAGGTCGTGGTCAGGGTGTTCTGGATCGACTGCACTGCGCCCATGCGCGAAACCACGTCGCCCAGATGCCGCTTCTCGAAGAAATCCAGCGGCAGTCGCAGGGCATGGGCGAAGACATTGCCCAGCCATTGCAAACCGAGCTGGCTGGACAGAAACACCAGCGCCCAGCCGCGAAGCCAGCCGATGGCGACCTGCAGCAACAGAGCCAAACCAAAACCCAGGCCGAGCACGGTCAACAAGTCGCGATCGGCCGAGACCAGGGCCTGATCGACCACCCACTGCATAAAGAACGGTGCCAGCAGCACGAACACTTGCAAGGCGACCGACAGCAGCAAAATCTGCGCCAGCGAACGCCATAGCCCACGTACCGGCCCGGTGAGCTGCGACAGTTTGACCACCGGCGGCGCGTGCTGCTGCTTGAACTCGGTGCCGGGCGTCAGTTCCAGCGCAACGCCGGTGAAGTGCTGGGAGACTTCCTCGCGGCTGAGCGTGCGCTCGCCGAAGGCGGGGTCGAGGATGGTGACGGTCTTGCGCCCGACCTTGGCCAGCACCACGAAGTGGTTGAGGTCCCAGTGCAGGATGCAGGGCAGCCGCAACTGCGGCAGATGCTCCATGTCCAGGCGCAGGGCGCGGGTCTGGAAACCGAGCTGCTGGGCGATGCCGATCAGGCGGTTGAGCGCGGCACCTTTGAGCGACAAGGAAAACCGCTGGCGCAGCGCTGGTAAGTCGGTGCGATGGCCGTGATGGTCGGCGACCATGGCCAAGCAGGCCAAGCCGCACTCGGCGGCTTGGGATTGCAGGATGGGGCGCACGGCCGAAAGAGAACTCAGTCGCGCTCCGTGCGGATGCGCAGCGTGCCGTCCGACTGGCAGATCTCGCCCATCACGCGACGCGTTTGCTCGTAGGCGAGCATTTGATCGGTGACCGCCACGCAGTGAACATTGAGATAGGGCCGCTTGTGATTGATTTCACGGCAGAACTCGGCCGAGCCATATCCGGGCGGCGCTTCGACTCCCGTCACGCCGAAGCGCGCCATGTCGTCGACGCTGAGCGTGAAGTTGCCAAAGAATCGCGGCTCCTGCCCGACGCGAGTGATGTAGTCATCGACGCCGATGCCGCGAAAGAACTCCAGGTCGGCGACCTGTGCCCGCGCTCGACCGGTGGAGTCCGCCCCGCGTGCTGCGACCTCCTCCGGCGGCATGGGGATGCCGTCAAACGATGAGACCGTCCGCCCGCATTGATCGAACTCACGAAAGTTCTTCTGCAAAGTGTTCCCGTGCCAAACGACAACGGCGCCCTCCGCAATGACCCGCCGTGCACCCGCCGTAAAAACGTAGTTGGCACAGCCTGAATTGCAGTACTGATCGACCACGACAGCGAGTCTGTGCTGGTGCACGAGTCTGCCCATTCGATGTCCCGCAAGTACGGTGCCGCCAGCCGAACGAATATGCAGCTCTGTCGTCGGCGCTACGGCGATGGCAGCGTCTAACGCGTCGACCGCCTGATGAGAGATGTGCCCTGAAAAAAGAATGGCCGAGCCGTTTCGCTCAATTGTCGGAGGCATACCCCCCAAAGCCGCGATGATGGCATCTTCTGCTTCGCGGGTGAGTCGCTCGAACTCCTCTGGTCCTTCCAACTTGAGGAATTCCTCAGGCGTCAGGTGCTCGACCTGTTGCTCCTCTTTTTCACCGGCGCTGACGGCGCCGATAAGCAGCAAGAGGAAAGCGATGAGCGCAACCGGTGCGAGGAGTGTACCTGTGGCCACTGTTCGTCGACTCCGGCAACAAAAAAATCAGTGTTTGATAACGGTACTTCGGGAAGCCGAACGCTCGCACGCCCGGCTCCCGGAACCGCCAATGCTTAAGGCGTTTTTGTTGTAACAGTTACGGTAACCTCGGCGGTTACCGTTGTGCAGCGCGTCCCGCGCCTGTTGCATCTTGTATGCGAGGTACTATTGGTGTTCGTCGTGCTGGTCGTCGTCTGGGTCTGGCCGCCCGAAACGGCGTTCACTTCATTCACAGTCAACTCGCGCATTTCGATTACTCCTCGAAAACCTGCGGATCGCAGGCAGCTCAAAACTTGCCACAGCCGGCCCCCCCCCCCCGTCAATACTTGACGCACACCGGGTCAAGTGCTACGGCGACTCCATGCGCCCATGGAGAGCATACAAGGCTCCAGAGCCCACTCCCATAGCTTGCGCCGCTCGCCCAGGATATCGGCCTCCAGCCGCATGCCGGGCTTGAGCGCTTCGTCCTGGCCGAAGGCGCGCACGGTCTGCCGGTCCAGCGCCACGACGATGCGGTAGAAGGGCTCGCCGGGCGGCGCGTTGCCCAGCAGCGCGGCCAGCTCGCTGGGGGCCAGCGCGCTGCGCGAAATGCGCTGCACCTGGCCTTGATGATGGCCGAACCGCTGATTGAGAACAATTCACGGTTGCTTAAACTCAACGGAGCATTTTGGCGTCAATAGCGTTACCGACATTGAAGCCAAACGCACCCAAGAGTGCGATCAACGCCCAATTGTTTTTGTCACTTGCCTCCAACTGCGCGAGCGCAATAAGCAAGGCAATCAAACCAAGTCCACCGTAGATGATCCAGTACGCGTTCACCATGAACGCCGGCAGCGACATCCCCTTTGTGACTGGCACGGAATCAGCCTTGCTGAGCAAGATTGCGAGCACTGCAGTTACGGGAAGCACCCACAGGTGGGACAGCACATCCTGAGCAAAGCCCAAGGCAAAGGTTGAGCCCCTGAGAAAGAACGCCAGAATGCAGGATGTGACGAGAACCAGAACGCCCGCAATTAGCGCTTGGGCATGCAGCTTGACTTCATCAATTTGGCTCATCGACATTACCTTTAACTCTCTGAAGGTTCCTGAATGGAGAACACCTGGTTACCTTCGGCCCACCTCTTCATAGAACACCCAAGAAACCACAAGGTCTTACTGAAGAAACCGCGCAGGGGCTAAGCCCTACGCGGTTTGCAACTGCCTAAATTACGTTAGAGCTGGGAGCCAACGAATGCGCCCGCAGCACAACCGACAGTCTGCCCAAAGGTCCGACCGGCAAGGTAGCCGATGAGCGCCCCTGGCACTGCGCCAAACCCGCCGAACGCCGACCCAATTGCAGCGCCCGTTGCGGCGCCAGCCCAGCCACCACCAAACTGGCCAGCCACACCACCCCCAACGCATCCAATAAAAGAAGCGCCGGCATTACCACCGCCCACATACTCGATTTCATTCACAGTCAACTCGCGCATTTTCGTTCCCCTCGAAAAACCTGCGGATCGCAGGCAGTACGTAAAATAAAAGTGGGGGGATTACCCATCATGCGTGCCGGCTCCCCCAACGGACCCTTCTACGGCTCCTGCCTTTGCGCCTGCCTTGCCAGCCACTCGCGCAGTTCCAAGAACTGCTGTTGCGGCGACGGCCCGTACAGCGGCGAGGGAAGCGGCGGCGTAGTGGCACCACCCACATACTCGATTTCATTCACAGTCAACTCGCGCATCTTCGCTCTCCCTACGAAAAACCTGCGGATCGCAGGCAGCACGAACCCTGTCACAGCCGCCCCCCCCCCCCCGTCAATACTTGACACGCACCGGATGAGGTGCTATGGCGACTCCATGCGCCCATGCAGAGCATACAAGGGCTCCAGAGCCCACTCCCACAGCGCACGGCGCTCGCCCAGGATATCGGCCTCCAGCCGCATGCCGGGCTTGAGCGCTTCGTCCTGGCCGAAGGCGCGCACGGTCTGCCGGTCCAGCGCCACGACGATGCGGTAGAAGGGCTCGCCGGGCGGCGCGCTGCCCAGCAGCGCGACCAGCTCGCTGGGGGCCAGCGCGCTGCGCGAAATGCGCTGCACCTGGCCTTGATGATGGCCAAACCGCTGATAGGGAATGGCCTGGTAGCGCAAGCGCACGCTGTCGCCGGGTTCGACGAAACCGACCGCGCGGCTGGGCACCAGCAGATGCGCTTCGAGTTGGCTGGCCGCCGGCAACAGGCTGAGCAGCGGCTGCCCCGCCTGCAGCGCCTGTACGGCACCGAGCTGTTCGAGTTCCGCCGCCTGCTGTTGCTGCAGTTGCAGTTCGGTGACGAATTGCCGGGCGCGCAACTCGGCTTGGGCGTTGTCGATCTGCGCCGCCAGACCAGCCTGCTGCGCCTGCCATTGCGCGCGCTGCGAATCGAAGCCGCCGGCCAGGCCTGCCTGACGCAGGGCGATGGCCGATTGCAGCGCTTGCGCGGTGTCGCCGCCAGCCAGGGTGGCGCGCGGTACCGCCAACACCGCCAGCACCTCGCCAGCCAGGACGCGCTGGCCTTCGCGCACCGGCACCTTGGCCAAAATGCCGGTGGCCGGCGCGGTAACGGTCGCCACGCCCAAGTCCGGCACCAACTGCGCGCTGACGCGGGTGCGCCGGGTGTAGTCGCCAAAAACCAGAAACAGCACGATCAGCGCCGCCGCGCCGACGGCGAAGCCGGTCAGCAGCTACAGCGAGAGTGGCTGGCCGAGCGAGATGCCACCCAGCCAACGGGTCTGGCGGGCTTCCAGGACTTCCTGGCGGAACAGGCTTTCACTGCCCATGTCAGGCCTCAGCAGCCGGTGCAACCACGGCGGGCTTGGCGTCAGTGGCGGGAGCCGGGCTTGCCGGCGACCCCGAAGCGCCATCGCCGCCCGCCTTGTCGGCCAGATTGCGCTTCCTGTCGCCGTCTTTCTTGAAGTCGGTCTCGTACCAGCCCGCACCGGCCAGCCTGAACTGCGGTGCGGTGAGCTGACGTCCGATCGCGCCTTCGGCACCGCAGGCCGGGCAGGTGCTCGGGTCGGGGTCGGCGAGCCGTTGCAGGCGGTCGAAGGTGTGGCCGCAGGCCGAGCAGGCGAAGGCGTAGATGGGCATGGCGGGCGGGTTTCGGGTGGCGGAACGCTGCGGCTGGCTTGGGGGTGGCGGGTCGGGATTTCAACCCGCCTCGATCTTCTCGGCGAGTGCCAACCATTCGAGTTCCAGGGCCTCGCGCTCGGTCTGGAGACTGTGGCGGCGTTGGCCGAGCGCGGCCATGGCGCGGGCCGACTGCGCATCGCCCTTGGCTGCGGCGATGGCCAGTTCGCCGTCCAGCACCTCGGCTTCGGCGGCGAGCGAGGCCAGCCTGGCCTCGACCGCGGCGTGGCGCTTCTTCGTCGCCGCATCGACCGGCTTCGCCGGCCGCGATGACGTTGCCGGGGTCGCCGTCACCTTGGCAGGCTCGATCTTCGCGACGGGCTTCGCCTCGACGGGCTTGGGCTTGGCGTTGGCATTGTTCCCGCGCTGCTTCAGCCAGGTCGCGTAGGCGTCGAGGTCCTCGTCGTAGGGCTCAACGAGGCCGTCGGCGACGCGCACGTAGCGGTCGCAGACGAGGCCGATCAGGTGGCGATCGTGGCTGACCATGACGATGGCGCCGTCGAAGTCGGCGAGCGCCTCGGCGAGTGCCTCGCGCATCTCGAGATCCAGATGGTTGGTGGGCTCGTCGAGCAGCAGCACGTTCGGTCGACGCCACGCGATCATCGCCAGCGCCAGTCGCGCACGCTCACCACCGGAGAAGCCGTCGATCACCTCGAAGGCGCGGTCGCCGGGGAAGTTCCAGCGTCCGAGGAAGTCGCGGAACTCCTGCACCGTGGTGTTCGGCGCGATCGTCCGCAGGTGGTCGATCGGCGTCTGGCCCTCGTGCAGCGATTCGACCGTGTGCTGGGCGAAGTAGCCGATGACCAGATCGGGATGCCCGGTGCGCTCGCCGCTGAGCAGGGGCAACTCCCCGACCAGCGTTTTCACCAGCGTCGATTTGCCGGCGCCGTTCGGGCCGAGCAGGCCGAGGCGGTCGCCGGCTTCGATCGACAGGCCGACCTGGCCGAGGATCTTCGTGACGGCACCGGGCCCGACGCTGGGCTTGCGACCTGCTGCGCTGTCGGACGTATCGGCATCGGAGGCCCGATAGCCGCAGTCGGCCTCGCGCAATTGGATCAGCGTGGTCGGCTGCTTGAGTGGCACCGGGAAATCGATGCGCACCTCGCGCTCGGCGCGCACCGCCTCGGTGCCGGCCAGCTTCGCAAGGCGCTTCATGCGGCTCTGCGCCTGCTTGGCCTTGCTGGCTTTCGCCTTGAAGCGGTCGATGAAGGCCTGCAGGTGGGCGCGCTCAGTCTGTTCCTTCTCGTGCGCGATCTGCTGCAGGCGCAGGTGCTCGGAGCGCTGGCGCTCGAAGGCCGTGTAGCCGCCGACGTAGGTCTTGGCCTTGCCCTCGTGCAGGTGCAGGGTGTGCGTGCACAGGCCGTCGAGAAACTCGCGGTCGTGCGAGATCACCAGCAGGGTGCCCGGATACGCGCGCAGCCACTCCTCGAGCCAGAGCACGGCGTCGAGGTCGAGATGGTTGGTCGGCTCGTCGAGCAGCAGCAGGTCGGAGGGCGTCATCAGCGCGCGGGCCACGTTCAGGCGCACGCGCCAGCCGCCCGAGAACTCGCCGACCGGCGTGGCGTGGGTGTTCGAAGGGAAGCCGAGGCCGTGCAGCAGCTTGGCCGCGCGCGAGGGCGCGTCGTAGCCGTTGAGCTCGGCCAGCAACGTGTGGGCGTCGGCGACCTTCTCGTAATCCTCGGCGGCCATCGCTTCGGCTTCCATCCGGATCGCCGCGTGCACCTCGGCGTCGCCAGACAGCACGAAGTCGAGCGCGGCATCGGGCAGGGCCGGGGTTTCCTGCGCCACCGAGGCCATGCGCAGCTTGTTCGGCCGATCAATATCGCCGCGATCAGGCTCGATCTCGCCGCGCACCGCGGCGAACAGGCTGGATTTTCCGCAGCCGTTGCGGCCGACCACGCCCACCCGCCAGCCGGCGTGCAGGGTCAGGTCGACATCGGAAAACAGCAGGCGGGGCCCGCGACGGAGGGCCAGGTTCTTGAAAGCAAGCATCCCCCATTGTAGCCGCCCGGACCGGTCGACCCGGCCGAGCGGGGCGGATGGGGCATCTTCCCGGGCCACAGCGGACTTGCATCACACCCCCTCGACGTGAAACATGGGCTTCATGAACCGTGCTTAACCGCCTGCCCTTGCCGAGAATGCCCGCATGAACCGACCCGCCCTGCTCGCCGCCGCCATCGCCAGTGCGCTGGCCCTCCCCGGCCTTGCCCACGCCCAGACCCCGGCGGTGCCGACCCCTCCGACCGAAGCCAGCGCCCAGGACGAGGCGCGCGTGCTCGATGCGGTGATCGTCACCGGCACCCGCTTCGAGGGTCGCTCGGCTGCCGACACCGTGGCCCCGGTCGATTCGATCCCGATCCAGCAGCTCGAACGCAAGGGCAGCACCGAACTGAGTCAGGCCCTTTCGCTGGCCCTGCCGTCCTTCAACTTCCCGCGCCCGGGTCTGACCGACGGCACCGACACCGTTCGCCCGGCCACCCTGCGCGGCCTGGCCCCGGACCAGACCCTGGTGCTGGTCAACGGCAAGCGCCGCCATGCCTCGGCCCTGGTCAATCTCAACAACACGGTCGGCCGCGGCTCGGCGGCGGTCGACCTCAACACCATTCCCACCGTGGCCCTGCGCGGGGTCGAGGTGCTGCGGGACGGCGCCTCGGCGCAGTACGGCTCGGACGCCATCGCCGGCGTCATCAACGTGTTGCTGCGCGAGGCCGACGAGGGCGGCGGGATCAGCATCAGCCACGGCCGCCGGATGTCGGAATACACCGTGCCGGTGACGCCGTTCGCGGTGATCCGCACCCCGGTGGTCGGTGGCGTGCAAGCTGGTGCGCCGCTGACCCCGAACTGGGCGCAGCCGACCACGGTGACCCGAGAAGTCGATGACGGCGCCACCACCACCGTGGCCGGCTGGAAGGGTCTCTCGCTGGCCGGGGTGGGCTTCCTCACCCTGAGTTTCGAGCACCGCGACCAGGAGCGCACCGAGCGCGACGGCTACGACAACCGCCAGCAGTACCCGCTGCTGCCGGGCAACCTGTTCGACCCGCGCGAAGCGACCATCGACCGCTTCAACGCCTGGTACGGCGAACCGGACGTGCGTCAGACCACCCTGTTCGCCAATGCCGGCATCGACCTCGAGGGCGGCGCCGAACTCTACGGCTGGGCCAGCTGGCAGGATCGCCAGGCGGTCTCGGCCGGCTTCTTCCGCACCCCGCGCGATGCCCGCAACGTGCCGCAGATCTACCCCGACGGCTTCCTGCCGCAGATCGCACCGCAGGTGGTCGATGCCAGCGCGGCCGGCGGCATCCGCTGGAACTGGGGCGACTGGGCCATGGACAGCTCGCTGTCCTGGGGCAGCAACGTCATGGATTTCACCATCCAGAACACCCTCAACCGCTCGCAAGGCGCGGCCAGCCAGCGGGTGTTCGATGCCGGTGCCATCGAGTACGCGCAGACCGTGTTCAACTTCGGCGGCACCCGGGCTCTGGCCGTGAACGGCCTCTACTCCGACCTGTTTCTGGCCGTCGGCCTCGAAGCGCGCAACGAGAATTACCAGATCCATGCCGGTGAGCCCTCGTCTTGGATCAATGGCGGCGTTCTGCTTAATGCGGCACCGACCGCTCCGGGTGCCCAGGTGTTCCCCGGCTTCCGCCCCGCCAACGAAGTTGACGCCTCGCGCAACGCCGTCGGCATCTACCTCGACACCGAGACCAACCTCAGCGAGCGGATGATGGTTGCCGGCGCGGTTCGCGCCGAGCGTTACTCCGACTTCGGCAGCAACGTGACCGGCAAGCTGGCCAGCCGCTTCAACTTCAGCGATGGCTTCGCCCTGCGCGGCTCGATCCAGAACGGCTTCCGCGCACCCTCGCCGCAGCAGCAGTTCTTCACTTCGACCGCCACCAACTTCATCGGCGGCGTGCCCTTCGACATCACCACTTTCCCGGTGGCCGACCCGGTGGCGATCGCGCTGGGCGCGCGCCCACTGGAAGCCGAGGAATCGATCAACCTCGGCCTGGGCGCGGTGTTCAACTTCGGCCAGGCCAGCCTCACCATCGATGCCTACGCGATCGACATCGATAACCGCATCGTGCTCTCGGAGAACCTGATCCAGGCCAGTGTCCGCAACTTTCTCACCGCGCAGGGCTTCGTCGGCATCGGCGGCGGCCGCTTCTTCCTCAATGGCGTGGATACCGAGACCCGCGGCGTGGATGTGGTGTTCAACCTGCCGATCGAGACCGCAACGGCCGGACGCTTCGACCTCACCCTGACCGGCAACGTCAACGAGACCTCGGTCACCCGCACCCCGACCACCGCGCCGATCGCCGCGATCGATCCCAACATCCGGTTGTTCGATCGGGTCAATGTGCTGATCTTCGAGGAAGGCAACCCGCGCAACAAGTTCGGCGCCAACCTCGACTGGACGCTTGGCCGCTTCTCGGCCACGCTGCGCGCCACCCGTTACGGCGAGGCCCTCAACCCCGGCTCGAACAACCCGCTCGAAGCCGGTCTCGACTTCCGCATCCCCGCCGAGGTGCTCATCGATCTCGAAGGCCGGGTGCAGTTTTCCGAGCGTTGGGAGCTGGCGATCGGTGCCGACAACCTGACCGACACCTACCCCGAGCCCTTCCCGGTCAATATCACCGTCAACAGCCAGCAGCGCACCCTGAACCCGACCGGCAACACGCCGTTCAGCAACTACTCGCCATTCGGTCGTTCGGGACGCTTCGTCTACGGCCGGCTGAATTACCGCTTCTGAAGCTTGCCGCCGCACCCTGCCCGGAGCGGCGGCTCAGCGGAACAGATCGCCCTGCGTTGCCCCGAGCGGCGCAGGGTTTTTCTTGGCCGGACCGTGGAGCCGGGGACGCGCCTGCTTCTGCCGGCTGCCGTGCCGTGCCAGCACAGCACGGGCGCCCTCGCGCATGCCGGGGTGCTCGCGCCACCAGGCGGTGAGCCTTGCCTTGGCCGCGCGTGCGGCCTGCTCGTGGTCGCAAAGCGGCGCCGGGTAGTCGCGGCCCAGCACCACGCCATGACGGGCAAGCTGGGCCGCGGGCAGCTTCCACGGCAGGTGAATCCACGGGGCCGGCAGCGCTGCCAGTTCGGGCACCCAACGGCGAACGAACGCGCCCTCGGGATCCTGATCGAGACCCTGCTTGACCGGGTTGTAGATGCGCGGAATGTTGATGCCGGTCACCCCGCTTTGCATCTGCACCTGCGGCCAATGGATGCCGGGCTCGTAATCGGTGAACTGTCGCGCCAGGTGCAAGCCGGTCTCACGCCAGTGCAGCCAGAGGTGGTAGCTGGCCACCGCCACCAGCATGGCCCGCATGCGGAAATTGATCCAGCCGGTGGCGGCCAGCCTGCGCATGCAGGCATCGACGAAGGGCCAGCCGGTGCAGCCGCTGCGCCAGGCCTCGAAGGCGCTGCGATCGAAGAACGCCTCGCGCAGGCCATCGAAGCCCCGGTGGGTGTTGCGGAACTCGATGGCCGGCTCACTCTCGAGCTTCTGCATGAAATGCCCCTGCCAGTGCAGGCGCGACTCGAAGCTCTGCAAAGCCCGCACCGGCGTGGCACAACCCGTCGAGGCGGCGGCGCGGGTGGCAGCCACGGCCTCGCGGATCGACAAGGTTCCGCTGGCGAAATGCACCGAGAGCCGCGAGCACACTTTCGCCGCACTGATCGGGCTGCTCATGCCGCGCGAGTAGTGGGCACCCCGGCCGTCGATGAAGCTTGAAAGCAATCGCAGGGCCGAGGCTCGGCCACCGGGCTGGCGACCGGGGCAGGGATCGTCGGCGAGGCCAAGCTCGCGGCCATCGGGCAGCCGTTCGCGGCGGGCATCGGCCAGCCAAGCCCGGGCGGCCACCTCGTCACCGCAGGTTCCAGTCTTGCTGCTCTGTGCCGCGCCATCGAAACCCTGCAGCGCCTCCGGCAAAGGCAGCGCCGCCGCGTCCTTGTGCCGCTCCCATTGCACGAGCCAGGCCTCACGGCGCGCCAAGCGGCGCACCGTGCTGCCGTTCGGATGCTCGATGAAAGCCACACCGCGCTCGCGCAACAGGCCGGCCACGCGACGGTCGCGGGCATAGGTCCAGGCATTGCCGGTCTCCTCGTGCGCATGCACCTCGGCAAGCCCGAAGGCCCGGTGCAGGGCATCGAACGCTGTGCCCGCTTCGGCTTGCAGCACCCACAACGGCGCGCCCAGAGCGGCGAGTTCGGCACGCAGTTCGCTCAGGGCCTCGCTGAACAGCCGCCAGTGCCGGGCGCTGGCATCGGCCTGCGCCCACAGATCGGGCTCGACGAGGTAGAGCGGCAGCAACGGGCGCCCGCTCGCCGCCGCCGCATGCAGGGGCGCGTGATCGCTGCAACGCAGATCGCGTTTGAACCAGACAACGGCAAGGGCCATGCAGCCGAGACTGCCAGCATCGCTGCTGGCAAGCGGTGAAGCCGATGCCGCTCAGCCGGCGCTGAACCGGCGCTGCAACAGGCTGCGCAGGCGCAAGGGCCTGAGCGGCTTGGTCAGCGGCTGGGCCCCGGCGGCGAGCACCGCGGCACGCACCGCTTCGCCGTGGTCGGCGCTGAGAACGAGGCCGAAGCCGGCAGGAAAGCGCGCCGCCAGCCGGCGGTGCAACTCGGCTCCGGTGGCGCCATCGTCCAGATGGTAGTCGAGCAGCCAAGCCTGGGGCGCGAAGCCTTCGGCCAGGGCCAGGGCCTCGTCGGGGCCGGTCGCACCCCGGACCTCGACGCCCCAGCCTTCGAGCAGCTGCCGGGTGGCGTGGAGCACGCCGGCCTCGTTATCGACCACCAGCAGGCGCAGCGCCAGCTGGCCCTCCACCGGCTCCGGTGGGGGTTCCGGCAGCTGCGTGGCGACGACCGCGGCGACCCTGGGCGATTCATGGTGCACGGCCGCGACGATGGCCTGGTCCCCGAAGCTTTCAGCAGCACGCCCTACGTCGCCTGGGCGCGGAACGAAGGTGCCTCGGTGGCGCACTGGTCGGTGGCGCATGTGCAGCACTTCGATGCCTTCCGCTCTGCGGCACACCGATCTTGGCCTGTCGGCCGCCGAACCCGGCACCTGACACAGCCGCTTCGGGCGCGCCAGCCTGTGCGGGAAGCCTCGCGCAGCGGACAATCAGGACCCGTTCCACCTGCCGTCGAGTCCCGATGTCCGCTCCCGCCGCACCCACCCCCGAAGCCGTCGGCCTCGCCGCGCCCATCCGTTCCGCCAGCACCATCGCGAGCGGCATCGCCCAGCGGATCGCCGCCGAGATCGCCGCGCAGCCGGCCCAGGTGAGGGCGGCCATCGACCTGCTCGACGAGGGCGCAACCGTGCCCTTCATCGCCCGCTACCGCAAGGAAGTGACCGGCGGCCTCGACGACACCCAGTTGCGCCACCTCGAGCAGCAGCTGGGCTACCTGCGCGAACTGGAAGAACGCCGCGACGCGATCCTCGCGTCGATCGCCGAGCAGGGAAAACTGACCAAGCCGCTGCTCGACGATGTGCTCGCCGCCGACGCGAAATCGCGCCTCGAAGACCTCTACCTGCCCTACAAGCCCAAGCGCCGCAGCAAGGCGCAGATCGCCCGCGAGGCCGGCCTGGAGCCGCTGGCCAACGCGCTTCTCGCCGATCCGACGGTGGCGCCCGAAGCACGCGCAGCCGGCTTTGTCGACGCGGACAAGGGCGTGGCCGATGTCGCCGCCGCGCTGGACGGCGCGCGCGCCATCCTGATCGAGCGCATCGGCGAGAACGCCGCACTCGTGGGCGAGCTGCGCGAGTGGCTACAGGCCAAGGGCGTGCTGCGCTCGAAGCTGATGCCGGGCAAGGAGGCCGCGGGTGCCAAGTACCGCGACTACTTCGAGCACGTCGAGCCGATTGGCGCGATTCCCTCGCACCGCATGCTCGCCCTGCTGCGCGGGCGTCGCGAGGAGATCCTCAGCGTCGACCTCGAACCCACCGCCGACCTCGAAGCGGGTCACGCCTATGCCGAAGGCCGTGTCGCACTCGCTGCGGGCGTCGCGCCGAAGGGCCGCCCGGCCGATGCCTGGCTGCTCAACACCTGCCGCCTCGCCTGGCGCGCCCGCCTGCTGATGCACCTCAGTGTCGACTTGATGGGTGCGGCACGCGAGAAGGCCGAGGCCGAGGCGATCACCGTGTTCGGCGACAACCTCAAAGACCTGCTGCTCGCGGCACCCGCCGGCATGCGCCCGGTGCTCGGCCTCGACCCCGGCCTGCGCACCGGCGTCAAGGTGGCCGTGGTCGACGCCACCGGCAAGCTGGTCGCATACGACACGATCTACCCGCACGAGCCGAAGCGGCAGTGGGATGCGTCCATCGCGCGCCTGAAGCAGCTCTGCGCGGCGCACGCCGTCGAACTCATCGCCATCGGCAACGGCACGGCCAGCCGCGAGACCGACAAGCTGGCCGGCGAGCTGATGGCCAAGCACCCGGAATTGAAGCTCACCAAGATCGTCGTCAGCGAGGCCGGAGCCTCGGTGTACTCGGCCTCGGAGCTCGCGTCGCGCGAGTTCCCCGACCTCGATGTGAGCATCCGCGGTGCGGTCTCGATCGCCCGCCGCCTGCAGGACCCGCTGGCCGAACTGGTGAAGATCGAGCCCAAGGCCATCGGCGTCGGTCAGTACCAGCACGACGTCAACCCGTTCGCGATGGCGCGCGCGCTCGACGCCCGCGTCGAGGACTGCGTGAACGCCGTCGGTGTCTACGTGAACACCGCCTCGGCACCCCTGCTGGCGCGCGTTTCCGGCCTCAGCAGCACCGTGGCGGAGAACATCGTCCGCTATCGCGATGAACACGGGGCATTCAAATCACGCCGCGAGTTGCTCAAGGTGCCGCGTCTCGGCGAGAAGACCTTCGAGCAGTGCGCGGGTTTTTTGCGCATCGCCGACGGCATGCAGCCGCTCGATGCCTCCGCCGTGCACCCCGAGGCCTACCCGGTGGTCGAGAAGATCGTCAAGGCCTGCGGCCGCCCGATCGGCCAACTGATCGGCGACGCCGCCAGCCTGCGCGGCCTGAAGCTCGAACAGTTCACCGACGAGCGTTTCGGCCTGCCAACGGTGAAGGACATCGTCCGCGAACTCGAGAAACCCGGCCGCGACCCGCGCCCGGCGTTCAAGGCCGCGCGCTTCGCCGACGGCATCGAGGATCTGAAGGACCTGCGCCCCGGCATGGTGCTGGAAGGCGTGGTCACCAACGTCGCCGCCTTCGGCGCCTTCGTCGACCTTGGCGTGCACCAGGATGGGCTGGTGCACATCTCGGCGCTGTCGGACAAGTTCGTGAAAGACCCGCGCGAAGTCGTGAAGGTCGGCGACGTCGTGAAAGTGAAGGTGCTCGAGGTCGACGTGGCGCGCAAACGCATCGCGCTCACCTGCCGGCTCGACGATGTGCCCGGCGAGGCCCGGGGCGGCAAGCGCGAGGAGCGGCCGGCGCAGAACGAACGCGGACCGCGCGATGGGCGGGGCAGCGGCCGAGGCGATGCCTCACGCGCTGCCGCACCCAAGCCCGCGGCGGCACCGGCCAACACGGCGATGGCCGATGCCTTGAAGGCTCTGAAACGCTGAGGCAGGTACTGGCCCAACCCGGCGCTCAGAACGCCGCGTCGAAGGCCACCTCGCCCTCCACGCCCACTTGATAGGCGCTGACCCGCCGCTCGAAGAAGTTGGTCAGCTCCTGCACGTCCTGCAGGTCCATGAACGGGAACGGGTTGCGCGCCCCGGTCTTGGCCTTCAAGCCGAGCTGCACGCGGCGCTGGTCGGCCACGTAATCGAGGTATTCGCGCATGTCCTTGAGCGAGAGGCCGGCCATGCCGCCGGCCAGCACGTCCTCGGCGAAGGCCAGCTCGACGGCTACCGCCTCGTCGAGCATGCGATCGACCTCGATCGCCCAGGCGGCATCGCACAGATCCGGCTCCTCTTCGCGCGCGGTGTGCAGCACCGCCATCGCGAAGGCCATGTGCGCGCTCTCGTCGCGGAACACCCAGTTGGTGCCCGAGGCAAGGCCGTGCAGCAGGCCGCGCGAGCGCAGGTAGTAGACGTAGGCGAAGGCGGCGAAGAAGAACAGGCCTTCGATGCAAGTGGCGAAGCAGGCGAGGTTGAGCAGGAAGCGCCGGCGGTCCGCGGGCGTGTCCAGCCGCTCCATCGACTGGATCGAATCGATCCAGCGGAAGCAGAAATCGGCCTTGGCCTTGATGCTGGGGATGTTCTCGACCGCCGCGAAGGCCTTCACCCGCTCCGCTGGATCGGGCAGGTAGGCATCCAGCAGGGTGAGGTAGAACTGCACGTGCAGGGCTTCTTCGTAGAGCTGGCGCGATAAATACATCCGCGCTTCGGGCGCGTTGATGTGCCGGTAGAGGTTCAGCACGAGGTTGTTCGCCACGATCGAATCGCCGGTGGCGAAGAAGGCAACGAGCCGCTGCACGAGATGCCGCTCGGCGGGGCCGAGCTTGGTCGCGAGGTCCTGCACGTCCGGGGCGAAATCGACCTCTTCCACCGTCCAGGTGTTGCGAATGGCATCGCGGTACATCGCATAGAACGGCGGGTAGCGCATCGGCCGCAGGGTGAGGTCGAAACCGGGGTCGAGCAGGCGTGGCGTGCTGACCTTCGGCAGGGCGGCACCCGTGCTGTCGGTGCCTGTCGTGGCGGCAGAAAGGTCGGTGGCGTTCACTGGCAGGCCTCGCAGCTTCCGGGGTTTTCCAGCGAGCAGACGATCGCTGCCGTGTCGTCCAAAGCAGCTGGATCATCCACTCGCGAAGTCGGTGTGGCCGAGGCTCTTGCCGCCACCGTGATCTTGGCGATCTTCGTGGCCGGCCGCGAGCGCAGGTAGTAGGTGGTCTTGAGCCCTTGCTTCCAGGCGTACATGTACATCGAGGACAGGGCACCGATGCTCGGGTTTTCCATGAACAGATTGAGGGAGGCGCTCTGGTCGATGTAGGGGCCGCGCGCGGCCTGCAGGTCGATCAAGGCGCGCATCGGCAGCTCCCAGGCGGTGCGGTAGATCCGGCGTAGGGTCTCGGGGATCTCGTCGATGCCAGCGATCGAACCTTCGGCCTGCTTGATGCGATCGCGCACCTCCGGCGTCCACAGACCGAGGCGTTTCAGCTCCTCGACAAGATGGCGGTTGACCTGCAGAAAGTCGCCGGACAGCGTCTCGCGCTTGAACAGGTTGCTGACCTGCGGCTCGATGCACTCGTAGCAGCCGGCGATCGAGGCGATGGTGGCGGTTGGCGCGATGGCGATCAGCAGCGAATTGCGCAAGCCATGCGCGGCGATACGCTGCTTCAACGCGATCCAGCGCGGCTCGGCCGGCTCCACCCCCCAGAGATCGAACTGCAGGCGACCCTGCGCGGCATGCGTGTCGGCAAACGCCGGATGCGCGCCTTGCGCTTCGGCCAGCTCGCAGCTCGCCGACAGCGCATGGAAGTAGATCTCGGCACTGATCCGCGTCGACAGCGTCTTGGCCGCGTCCGAATCGAAGGGCAGGCGCAGGGCGAAGAACACGTCCTGCAGGCCCATCAGGCCGAGCCCCACCGGTCGCCACAGCGCGTTCGAGGCGGCGGCTTCGGGGATCGGGTAGAAGTTGAGATCGATCACCCGATCCAGCTGTCGCACCGCGGCACGCACGGTCTCGCCCAGACGCTCGAAATCCACGCCATCCTCGCCGAGGTGCTGGGCGAGGTTGATCGAGCCGAGGTTGCACACGGCCGTGTGCGCGCCCGAGGTGACTTCAAGAATCTCGGTGCAGAGGTTCGACAGATGCACCACATTGCCGGACTTCAAGGCCTGGTTGCAGGTGGCGTTGGCACGGTCCTTGAAGTTCATCCAGCCGTTGCCGGTCTGGGCGAGCGTGCGCATCATCCGGGCGTAGAGCTCGCGGGCACGCACCTGCTTGCGGGCCAGGCCGCGCGCCTCGGCACTCGCGTAGGCCCGTTCGAAATCGGCACCGTGCAGGTCGGTGAGTTCCGGCACATCGCTCGGGTTGAACAGCGACCACACGGCGTCGGCTTCGACCCGGCGCATGAACAGATCGGGCACCCAGTGCGCGAGGTTGAGGTTGTGCGTGCGTCGGGCCTCGTCGCCGGTGTTGTCGCGCAGCTCAAGGAACTCCTCGACATCGGCGTGCCAGGTCTCGAGGTACACGCAGGCGGCACCCTTGCGCTTGCCGCCCTGGTTCACCGCCGCCACCGAGGCATCGAGCGTCTTCAGCCACGCCACGATGCCGTTCGAAAGCCCGTTGGTGCCGCGGATCAGCGCGCCGCGTGAGCGGATGCGGGTGAACGACAGTCCGATGCCGCCGGCGAACTTCGAGAGCCGCGCCACATCGGTGTAGGCCTTGTAGATGCCCTCCAGCGAGTCCTCGGGCGAGTCAAGCAAAAAGCAGCTCGACAGCTGTTCGTGCCGCGTGCCGCTGTTGAACAGGGTCGGCGAGCTCGGCAGGTATTCGAGCCGCGCCATCCGGCCGTAGAGTTCGATCGCCTCAGGCACTGAACCCGCCAACGCCGAGGCGATGCGCAGGAAGAACTGCTGCGGGGTCTCGATGACGAGGCGTGTCTGCGGATGCCGCAGCAGGTAGCGGTCGTAGACGGTACGCAGGCCGAAGTAGTCGAAGCGGCGATCAAAGCCGCGGTCGAGCGCGTCGTTCAACTTGCGCGCGTTCTGCTGCACGAACGCCAGCAGGCGCTCGTTGACGAGGCCCAGCTCAGCACCGCGCTGCACACTCTGCGAAAAGGCATGGATGCCTTGCCCGCCCACCTCCTTATCGATCACCGCGGCCAGCAAACGCGCAGCGAGCCGGCCGTACTCCGGCTCTTCGGCGGTGAGCAGGGCGGCGGTGCGGATCGAGAGTTCGTCCAGCTCGCGCGTGGTCGCACCGTCGTAGAGGCCCGAGATGGTGCGGGTAGCCACTCGCATCGGATCGACGGCGTGCAGGCCCTCGGCGGAACGCAGCACGGCGCGGACGATCTTGTGCAGATCGACCGGCTCGCGGCGACCGTCGCGCTTGGTGACGCTCATCACCGGCGCATGGTGCGGCGGCCGCAGGTCGAAACCGGCCGGTGGCTCGGCAGGATCCCGTCCCGGAGCGGTCTCGGGTGCAAACAAGGGGGCGCGTTCGTGCAGGGACGCGCCACGGACGGCGTCGACCGTCGCGGGGATGGTGCTCATCGGTGGTTCTCCGGCGTGGAGCACGGGCCGCCAACTCCTCCCTCGGGAGCGACGAGCGACACCGCGCGCTGTGCTTCGCGCGGCGGGTCGGCAGGTCTTCGGGCTCGCGGACGCGGAAGGGTTCGCCTTCCTCCTACTGGCCGTCGCTTCCCGGGCGGTGAGGCCCAGTGCATTGACGGCGGTCGTTTCCACTTACCGCTGCGGGGCAGCCCCGGAATCGCACCGGGTTCCCTTTTCATCCCGGGCAGGCCCGGGAACCGACCACCACAGCCTATGGTGGTTAGCAGTCCGAGTCAACACAAGATGTGGTGGGGACAAGGCGAAACGTTCGGCGGAGCCGCACCGAGCTCGAACACCGTCTGGTGTCGATTCCGCATGGTATAGAGGGACAGGGATCGGACCGTTATGATAAAACTATATAACATTACAATGGCCCATGGACCCCCGCCTCCCCGTCACTGTGCTGTCCGGCATCCTCGGCGCCGGCAAGACTGACCTGCCTGGTTAGGGATGGTCTGAACAACCCGCCGAACCCTCGTGATTTCGCGGCTTGAAGGCCGAAATCGCGCCCATCCGGTCGGAATTCCACGTTTTGCCGCGCCGCCAGACGGGTTT
>Ga0207951_100086_pt1 | contig 66882 bp, 79 predicted proteins | sample Subbio12Aug_8Bad_FD_184830 | JGI IMG/M metagenome (GOLD analysis project Ga0207951, IMG submission 184830) | Serpentinite rock and fluid subsurface biosphere microbial communities from McLaughlin Reserve, California, USA - CR12Aug_8Bad (SPAdes) | ecosystem: Environmental > Terrestrial > Deep... | reverse complement strand
CAGTTGTTTGATGACAAAATCGGGCATGGGGGCTTCACCTTCAGGGTGAAGCACACTTGGGGGTCAAGATGATGATTTCAATGGGAAATCAAGAGTATTTTTGGTGTGGGGTCACGGATTCAGGTATAGTCTCGATGCACCATTTTGGGTTGGGCGAGAGGTCACTTCTAGCTAAAACGGCTTAATCACGACGATAGGAAAACACCATGAAAGAAAAGAAAGTCAAACCGATGACCATGGATATTGGCATCTCGGATGCCGATCGTAAGAAGATCGCAGAGGGTCTGTCTGCGCTCTTGGCCGACAGCTACACGCTGTACCTGATGACCCACAACTTCCACTGGAACGTCACCGGTCCCCAGTTCAACAGCCTGCACAACATGTTCATGACGCAGTACACGGAGCAGTGGAACGCATTGGACATTGTTGCTGAGCGCATCAGGGCTCTGGGTTTCCCTGCACCGGGCACCTACAAGGAGTTCGTCAAGCTCGCTTCCATCAAGGAGGTCGAGGGCGTGCCCAAGGCTACCGAGATGATCCGCCATCTGGTGGCCGCACAGGAAGCCACCGCACGAACCGCCCGCAAGCTCTTCCCTGTCGTGGACGAGGCCAACGATCAGCCCACGGCTGATGTGCTGACCCAGCGTATTGATGTCCACGAAAAGACTGCGTGGATGCTGCGTAGCTTGCTGGAAGAGTAAGGCTCGATTGCACGGTTTTTTTGGCAAATCCTGCCATGGGCAGCACAAAAAAACCGCCCTGAGGCGGCGTGTCGGCGCGGCATGGAGGTCAGCGCCAGCCTGCCACCAGCGCCTCGCGTTGCGCCAGCCAGGACGCCGACAACTTGCCGCGCAGCAACTGGCTGACGCCCACCTCGAGACGTCCCAGGGCGATGGCTTCGATCAGGTCGGGGGCCAGTTGTGCCAGTCGGCTCATCTTGCTCGCTTGGCCGAGATCGATGCCCTCGGCTGCCGCGATCTCGGTCATCGAACTGAACCGTCCTTCGTCCAGCAGGCGCTGCCAGTGGTGCGCGAGGCCGAGCGCCCGCATCAAGGGGGTGTCCTGCGCCATCTCGCGCACCTGCCGCTCACGGCGGGCCTCGTCCAGGAACTCCTGCGGCGCGTCCAGCGGCGTGATGACCTGCTTCTTCAGGCCCCGGCGCACCAGTGTCCAGGGCAGGAAGGTTTCCATCTGCACGCCGCCAGCGGGCAGCGGCGTCTGATAGGTCACCGGGTCGCCCTTGGCGTGGCCGCAATGCTTCTTGCTCATGCCTCCTCCTCAAAACTGGCCATGAGCTGGCGCTGGGCGTGCCAGTCGACCATTAGGCGGTTTCGCTGAAACCACATCAGCGTCAGCCGCCGTGGCTGCTTGCCCGCCATGAACTGCTCAATGATGTCGGGGGCCAACAGCGTCAGGCGCAGCAGTTCGTTGACCACCGAGTGGTGCAGCTTCTCGGCGCGGGCGATGGCCGAACCGCTCTGCATCGCGCCGGTGTCCAGCAGGTGCTGCCAGTAAAAGGCCCGTGCCACACCGTCGAGCAGGGTCACGTCGTGGACGCTGCGCTCGTCGGTGGCCACGCGCTGGACGCCCCGGCGTCGGAACGTCAGGGGCACAAAGGTTTCCATCGATTCGTCCATCAGGCTTCGACCTCCAGCAGTTCGGCACCGATGCTGTCCGGGGCGAACTCCGCGATCAGCGCGTTCCAACCCACCTCACGCCACTTCACCTTGATCCCCTGAACCTCGCCCGTGTGGACGAGGTCGATGCGCTCGATCATCAGATTGGCGATGCGGTGGCGCTCGACCGGGAACAGTTGATCCCAGACGTTGTTGAGCCGTCCCATCGCCATCACGGTGGTGGCCTCATCGATCTGGGCCCCGTTGCGTTGGATGTGCCGCACCACCGACGCTACGGTCTCCGGGCTGGTCAGCACCGTGCGGATCTGGGCCACCACAGCCCCCTCGATCTCCGGCGCGGGCAGGCGCTCATAGCCCTTGCCCGGCGCGCCGAACCGCGCTTCCGACTTGGACACGTAGTAGTGGTACTTGCGCCCGTTCTTACGCGAGTAAGTCGGGTACATCCGCTCGCCTGAGGGTGCGTACAGCAGGCCGCGCAGCAACGCGTCGGTGCGCGACCTGATCTTGGTTTCCACCGACCGGGTGTGACCGTCCTTGGCCAGCACCTCGTGAACCCGCCCCCACAGCCCTGGATCGATGATGGCTTGATGCACGCCCGGGTACCAACTGCCCTTGTGCGACAACTCCCCGAGGTAGATGCGGTTGCGCAGCAGCTTGTGCAGATACTTCTTGTCGATGCGCGTGCCCGCCCGCGTCTGGCCGTCCTGTGTCGTCCACGCCTTGGTCGTGATGCCATCCAGCGTCAGATTGGCGGCAATCTGGGTGGGCGAGCCGATGGTCAGCATCTCCTCAAAGATGCGGTGCACCACCGCCGCCTCGGTGTCGTTGATGACCAGCAGACGGTTCTCGACGTCGAAGCCGAGCGGCGGCACGCCACCCATCCACATCCCTTTGCGTTTGCTGGCGGCGATCTTGTCGCGGATGCGTTCGCCGGTGACCTCGCGCTCGAACTGGGCGAAGGACAGCAGCACGTTGAGCATCAGCCGTCCCATCGAGGTGGTGGTGTTGAACTGCTGCGTGACCGACACGAACGACACGCCGTGGCGCTCGAACACTTCGACCATCTTGGAGAAGTCGGCGAGGCTGCGCGTCAGACGGTCGATCTTGTAGACCACCACGATATCGATCTGGCCGCGCTCGATGTCCGCCATCAGGCGTTTCAGCCCGGGTCGATCCGTGTTGCCGCCGGAGAAGCCGGGGTCGTCGTAGTCGTCGGCCACCGGAATCCAGCCCTCGGCGCGCTGGCTGGCGACATAGGCGTGGCCAGCTTCCTTCTGCGCGTCGATGGAGTTGAACTCCTGGTCAAGGCGCTCGTCCGACGACACCCGGCAGTAGACGGCGCAGCGTTTGCGTGCCTTGGGAGAGGCGATTTGGACGGCATCTTTCATTGCGCACCTGCCTTGCCGGTCAGGCCGAAGAACAGCGGCCCCGACCAGTGCGTGCCGGTGATCTGCCGGGCCACGGCGGTCAGACTCTTGAAGGTGCTGCCCTCGTACTCGAACAGGCCATCGGCGGTGACCACCACCTTGTGCTCACGCTCGCCCCATTCGCGCAGCAAGACAGTGCCGGGCGCGAAGTTGATGTCGCGTGGCCGCGCCCGCAGCTTGATCTTGGAATGCTTGGCACCAATAGCTTCCAAGCGCTGGCGGGTGTTGTTCGACAGACCACCGAAGGCCTCCTCTTGCAGCTTGTAGGCGATGCGCGACTCGACGTGCGTGCGGTTCGGGTAGTCCGGGCGGCGCGGGAAATACCGATCCCACTGCGCCCAAAGTTCGGCCATCGGCAGGCAGGCCAGCTCGGCGATCCGTGCGGCGACGGGGGCTTGTTTCTCGTTCATCACAACTTCTCCGGTTGATAGGGGGTTGTATGAACGCGCTGCCCGGGCAGGAAGCCAAGGCCAGATTCTCTGTCTTGTGGCTTTGCAGCAACGAGCGTGCGCACGATGGCGGCCGCAAGGATGGCGCTGATTTCAGCAGCGCGGGCGCTGGCGGACAGCTGCGCGGGTGAGGTGAGTTCGAGGTTCTTCATGACGGCTCCGAGGAATTGCAACCGTCTCAGATGATGCGCGCGATGCTCCGAAGCGGATGGCAATTCCGGGTAATCGGACTCATCTTTTGGCACGACCACAAGTCCCAGGCAGGACAGCGGCGCTTGTCTGGCAGAGATCGTGGTTGCGCGTTAACGGAACAGTTGACAGGCATCGATCTGCTCGCTACAATCGCGTCAATTAACTAATCACGCAACTGGGTCACAACATGGCATTTGGCACTTACATCAGACAGAAGAGGGAGGCGAGGGGCATTCAGATGAATGACTTCGCCCGACAGCTGGAAATCTCGCCTGCCTACTGGTCGCGCATAGAGCGCGACATCGAGAAGCCGCCCAAGGACGAGCTGATCCGCAGGGCGGCAGAAATCCTTGGCGAGAATGTCGACGACGCCTTTGTTGAGGCCAGCCGCCTTCCGCCAGACATGCGCGACGACGTGGGGGGCCTGGTACGGATGTATCGCAAGCAAGCGACGGGGGACAAGTGAATGCCGGTGTTGACTCTTGGCTACCGGCATTGCGACCGAAAACGCCCCAGCTACATCAAGAATTCCGAGATTGAGGGCATCGCCGTCCTGGCCCGCCAGCAACTGGTGGAGGCGGCTGCCGATGCCATCCCGCTCGCAACCCTGAGCGCCATCTCCGGCCTGAAGATTAACGGCGTGGTCTTCGACCTGTTCGTCGGCACCGGGAATGTCGTGCATGACGAATGCGGCAACCCTGTTCTGGGCATCTGTGAGTACGACCCCGGCGTGCCGGACACGGCGATGGTGTCAGTGTCGCCGGTTGGCGTGAACGCTAGCGAGGAACTGGTACTGAGCACCCTCGGCCACGAACTCGGCCACGCCATTTTCGATGCGCCAGGATGGATCGTTGATGCCAGCAAGGGGCCGGGTCTGTTCGATGACCCCAACGATGCGGCGCGACGCGCCTACCGCACGACCACCCGTGACGTGGAGCACTTGGCGAAAGTCCAGCCCGTCGTCGAGGCGGCTGCGAGCCCCTCTCTGGCAATTCCAGGCCACACCACCAAGGAAGAATACTTCGCCGAGCTGCGTGCCAACGAGTTCATGGGGTCGTTGCTGGTGCCGCGCCAACGCCTGAATCTGGCGGTCGAAGAGTTGGCTCCGAAACACGGTGTGACGATCCACCGCAGCCCGTCGCTTGATCCCGATTTGCCCGGCACCTGCCTTCACCTGACGGGTGATGGCGATATCGGGTTCTTCGACATCGAATGTTTGCAGAAGGCCGTGGCCAAGCGCTTCGGCGTCAACCGACGCTTCATCCAGGTACGGATGGAGCGCTATGGTCTTCTCAAGCCGGGGGCCAAGATCGTCTGATCAACGCCTTCATCTCGCCGCCGACCGCGTGTCGGCATTTTTTGAACCGTTCAGTTAACCACTCGCGCAATCGCGCACTTCGTTTAGAAAAGGAAATTGCCTATGCCAGCAGACGAACACATCACCGCCCAGGAACACGACGAGTCGACTGCCGCGCAGCAGCAGTCCTCGAAGCAGGTGCGACCCCGTCAATCGGACGATGGCCCGGAAATCCTGCCGTGCATGGAGCACTTCGTCACCGTGGTGCGCAAAGCCAAGCGTCCCGGCCTCGTCTTGCTCCTGGTCGAACGTGCCAGCGCCACTTCGCTGCCGGAACTGGCAGCGCTTACGGATGCGGCCAAAGGCATCCTCGCGGTGCAGTCCCGCAAGGCGATGTTCCACGCCGTCGCCAAACTTGGCTCGGACGTCCAGCAGCACATCGAGCGTGCGGCCGAGCGCGTGGTGCTGCTCGATGACGAGTACGGCACGCAGGCCGTCCAATCCCTCCTTGACGACCAAGACGCCAGCGACGCTGCCATCTTGGCCACGCCCAGTGACCGGTATAGCCGGGCCCTGCACCTCTGTCTGCGGCAGGATTTTCCGGAGGTCGGTGCCAAGCGCGATCAGCGCTTCGACAACGCCGAGCGCTTGCAGGTGATGCATCGGCAGTGGAAGAGCGAGAACTACTCCAGCCACTACCTCGGCCCGAAAGGCGTGGTGCCGAGAATTGATGCCGATGTTGAGGGTGTGTTGCGCGGGCGCATTTCGGCGCTGTTCCCGCAAGTGGCTTCTGACCAAATCCTCATCGAGCAGTTCACTCGTCGTGATCTTGCGCATGCCGACCGCTGCGGCGGCAAAGACACCGACGAGGTCACGCCCGTGCTCTTGCACACCCTGACTGCAACTTTCAACGGATCGACGGCGCACTTCCGGCAGGTTGCCAACGGCGAGGTGGTCGAGCACGAAGAACCTGCAGCGATGTCGGCCAGCTTCTCGTGGGAGCCCGGCACCGGTGCGCTCGGTGTGTTCTGCGAAGACCGTGAGGTGCGCCGTGAACTGGCGACCATCTTCCGCGATGTCGTTTTGGCGTGCGACGGGGAGATCAACGACATGCCGATGCGCGAGTTCGACCTGTTCGGCTTCTCGACACCGGCGATGCTCAAGCGCATTGAGCAGGAGCGTGTGGCGGGCATTGAAAAAATCTCGATCCTGCAGATCAAAGTCGCCCGGCCTTTCGAGCAGCAAACCACCGACGCCGCCAATGGGCGTGATCTGATCCAGCACCTGTCGAGCACGATGCTGATCGGCAAGGATCGGCGCGACACCCGCCAGATTTATCAGGTCGCCTACGACGACTATGGCATCGACGACCTGACGGGATACACGCTGGCGCAGGTGAAGCTGGTGTTCCGAATGGCCAAACAGCCGCACCGCAAGGCCCACAACGTTGCTGTCCAAATCACGTCGCCGAACGGCCTGAACGACAAGAGCAAGACCGAGGATGACCGCAAGCGCGTGCTGGAACAGCTCACGCGCATTGGGGTGCTCCGTGAGTTCTGATAACGCTACCGCGAAGTCGGCACATCTGAGCTTTCTGGCAGCGCTGGAGCGGCTGCCCCGGGTCGATTCCCGCGTCAGGGCGGCCGAGCTCGGGCGATGCAGACCGACGTTTCTGCAGCGACGATGGATCACGGAAGAGGACTACCTCACACATCTGATGGTGCCCGTCCTGGATTCTGAGCAGGAAGTCGAGGTTGAGATCGATCACGACGCGGCGGTGTACCGGTACCGCAGTCCCCAGCAGCGGTCACGAACGGTTGAGCGACCTCTTGCCGACATCGCGCTGTATGCCCTCCAGGTGGATGTGTGGCTCGCCGACTTGGCGTCCTTGATCGGCATCGAAGATCGACGACGATCCGACTGCCGACATCGCGTGCCGGGCCACCTGTGGCACCTCGGGGAAGTGCGAATCGCTGGCACACACGACTTCGCCCCGGTGTTCGTTGCCAGAGCGTGGGAGCGTGCTCCTGCTGCCGCGATGACCTCGGTGTTGAGCGACCCAATCTGGCCGCGTGGCGGCATCGTCTTGCGGCATCAGCGATATCCCGTTGATCTGCCCCGTGACCATGTCATGCGCTGGCTGGACGAGTTCGTTCGCGTGGACGACGGCCAGGACGTTTTCGACGCGAACGCATTCGACAGGGTGCTGCGTGGCTACGTCACGCCCAGCGGTGCGCCAGAGCCGGTTGAGTTCTTCCAAGGCAATCGACTGAAGCTGCCGCACTTCACCGAGTCGCGTGAGCTGTCTGCGGAGCGCGCCAAGATCGTCAAGCAGATGTGGAGTGCCGACGGGAAGAACGCGCCAGAGGTGTCCTGGGCCGAGGTCAACAGGATCGCCAATACCGGCTACCAGTCGTTCGATGACGCCTTCGGCGGAAAGGCCGAGCGCGAGGACGTGATCGCATTGGTCAAGCGCGGCAAATACCGTCTGCGACGCAACCCATAAGCGCGCCCATAAATCAAACCAGACACGGGCCATAAACCCGTGCGGAGACTTCGATGTGCCCATTTCATCTAGGAGGCACATCGAAATGCAAACCCAAGTTCCATCAATCGAATCCGGTCGGAATCCCCGCCGGATGAATCCCGGCGGTGCCACCTGCATCGCCCTCGACGAAAACGAGCTCGCCATCCGCTGGGGGCTCTCGGTCAAGACGCTGCGCCGCTGGCGTCAAGAGCAGCTCGGCCCGATCTACTGCAAGCTCGGTCGCCGGGTCACCTACCTCGTGCACGAAATCGAAGCCTTCGAGCGCCGCGTCTCGCGCTACTCGAGCTTCACTCGTGCGTACCAGTGAGGAGAACGGCCATGAGCGATCTGACCATCTTCCCCGTCGACATCGCCGAGATGTCCGTGAGCCAACTGGCCGCGCTGCCGCCCGAGCAGAAGCGCGAGGTCGACAAGAACCTCGACACCGCCATTGACTGGCTCAAGAAGGCACGCACCAAGTTCGACGCGGCGCTGGAGCAGTGCTACGGCGAGCAGGCACGCGCCGCGCTGCGTGAATCCGGCCGTGACTTCGGCACCGCCTACATCAGCGACGGCCCGCTGCACATCAAGTTCGAGCTGCCCAAGAAGGTCAGCTGGAACCAGAAGCAGTTGGGCGAAATCGCCGAGCGCATCGTGGCCTCGGGCGAGAAGGTCGAGGGCTACCTCGACGTCAAGCTCTCAGTGTCCGAGTCCCGGTACATCAACTGGCCGCCTGCGTTGCAGCAGCAGTTCGCGGCCGCCCGCACGGTCGATTCCGGCAAGCCGTCCTTCACCCTGAGCACCGATGGGGGTGAGGCATGAAGCGGCTACCCATCGTGTCCGCCGTCGAGCGAATGGCCGAGCGCAAGGGCGTGAAGCTGCTGATGCTGGGCAAGTCCGGTATCGGCAAGACGTCCCGGCTCAAAGACCTCGACCCCGCCACCACGCTGTTCCTTGACATCGAGGCAGGCGACTTGGCTGTCGCCGACTGGCCGGGCGACACCATCCGCCCGGCGTCCTGGCCCGAGAGCCGCGACTTCTTCGTGTTCCTCGCAGGCCCCGACAAGTCGCTACCGCCGGAGAGCGCGTTCTCGCAGGCGCACTACGACCACGTCATCGAGAAGTTCGGCGATGCGACGCAGCTTGGTCGCTACCAGACCTTCTTCCTCGACTCGATCACGCAACTGTCTCGCCAGTGCTTTGCGTGGTGCAAGACGCAGCCCGGCGCGGTCAGTGATCGCTCTGGAAAGCCCGATCTGCGCGCGGCCTACGGGCTGCTCGGGCAGGAAATGATCGGCGCGTTGACGCATCTGCAGCACGCCCGTGGCAAGAACGTGGTGTTCGTGGCCATCCTCGATGAGCGACTGGATGACTTCAACCGCAAGGTGTTCGTCCCGCAGATCGAAGGCAGCAAGACCAGCCTGGAGCTGCCCGGCATCGTCGATGAGGTCGTGACGCTGGCCGAGATCAAGGCCGAGGACGGTAGCTCCTACCGCGCCTTCGTCACGCACACCGTCAATCCCTACGGCTTCCCGGCCAAAGACCGCAGCGGTCGTCTCGACCTGCTGGAGCCGCCGCATCTCGGCGCGCTGATCGCCAAGTGCGCGGGCGCAGTTCCCACGTCCGCCAGTGCCGCCAACCCCACACACATCGAATCTCAGGAGTAATCGCAATGACCGCATGGAATGACTTCAATGACGCCGACTCTCAGCAATCCGGCTTCGATCTGATCCCCAAGGGCACCGTCGTGCCGGTGCGCATGACCATCAAACCGGGTGGCTATGACGACCCCGAACAAGGCTGGGGTGGCGGCTACGCCACCGAGTCGTTCGAGACTGGTTCCATCTATCTGGCCGCCGAGTTCGTGGTCACCGCTGGCGACCATGCCAAACGCAAGATGTGGAGCAACGTCGGCCTTCTCTCCAAGAAGGGCCCGACCTGGGGCCAGATGGGGCGCAGCTTCATCCGGGCCGCGCTCAACAGCGCCCGCAACGTCCACCCGCAGGACAACAGCCCACAGGCCGCAGCCGCGCGTCGCATCAATGGATTTGCCGAACTGGACGGCCTGGAGTTCTTGGCGCGCGTCGATATCGAGAAGGACGCCAAGGGCCAAGACCGCAACGTGGTCAAGCTGGCAGTCGAGCCCGATCACCCCGACTACGCCAAATTGAAGGGTGTGCCGCCGAAGGGCAGCCCGGGAGGTGGTAACTCCGGCGCTCCGGCGCAAGCGGCTCCTGCCTACGCCGCGCCCACCCCGCAACGCGCGCCAGTGACGGGCAAACCGTCCTGGGCTCAGTGAGGGGACGGCCATGAATACAACCGTCCTCACTGCCAGCCACTACGGCGTCGTGCGTTTCGGCGATCTGCAATGCGAGGCCGTCGTCCTCAAGGGCGGCGAGCGTGGCTACGTTCGTCGCCAACTGGCCAAGCTGCTGGGCTTCCACGAGACGCACAAGGGTGGCCGATTTGCCCGGTTCCTGGCTGACTTCGCGCCTAACTCCTTGTTGGCATTGGAGAAAACTCGTGAGCCGATTCTGTTGCCATCAGGTCGGCAGGCGCAGTTCTTCCCGGCCGGGATCATTGCCGACGTCGCGTCGGCGGTGGTCAGCGCCGCCATCAACGGCACGCTGCACAAGGCCCGCCAGGGCATCGTGCCCAACTGCATGAAGATCATGCGCGCGCTGGCCACCACCGGCGAGGTCGCGCTGATCGACGAGGCGACGGGCTACCAGTACCACCGCGCGCCTGACGCGCTGCAGGAACTGATCTCCAAGCTGCTGCGCCAGTCGTGCTCTTCGTGGGAGCGCCGCTTCCACCCGGACTACTACCGCGCCCTCTACCGGCTGTTTGGCTGGAAGTACCAGGGCCACGACCAGAACCCGCCCCACGTTGTTGGCCAGATCACGCAGCGCTGGGTCTATGGGCCGGTGTTGCCCGCCACGCTGATTGATGAGATCCGCGCTCGCAAGGGCATCTCGCAAAAGCACCACCAGTGGCTGTCCGATCAGGGCCTCGCCCGTCTGGAAACGCAAATTCACGCGGTCACCGCCATTGCGCGCAGCTCGACCTGCTACCGCGACTTCGACCGCCGCTGCGAAGCCGCCTTCGCTGGCGGCTCGCTGCAGCTGGCGCTGCTGGCCGAAGACTTTGAGGAGGGGGCGTGAAATGCTGGGTCTGCAAACGACAGGCCCGGGGATTCGGTCACACCGACAACCGACATGGTGTCGGCGATCCCCGGCGCTACCCCATCGACTGGGTGTTTTGCTCGCAGCGCTGCCAGACCGCGTTCCACGCGATGTACGGCAACTGGCTGCGCGCCAAGGATGGTCGCAGCGACATCAAGGGGGTCGCCATGATCGATCCCTCTGATATCGAGCTGGCCGCGATGCGAAAGTGCCTCAAGTCCTTCGGCGAGGCGGCAGGCGAGATCGGCTTCACCAAGCCGCTGGGCAACTACTCCGAAGCCGAGGCGCTGCAGGTGATCGACGCCATCGTCACTTGCTACACCGAGGCGATGGTTGAGCACCACGAGGCGAGCAAGTACCCGCCCGTGCGCGGCATGACGCCAACGCCCGACCCCATGACACCGAGTGCAGCCAATCCGTTCGCGGATCTGGACGACGACCTGCCTTGGGAAGAAGCGAAGGGGAAGAAGCCATGATGGACTTCAACTCCACTTCGAGCATCTCGGGCCAGATCACTGCGCTGGTCGACGCCGGGATGCAGCGGGCGCGAGCCCAGCAGTCCGAGCGCCAGTACCTTGGTGCCTCGCGGTTGGGCGCTGCCTGCGAGCGTGCGCTGCAGTTTGAGTACGCCAAGGCTCCCGTCGATCACGGCCGGGATACCCCGGGCCGGATGCTGCGCATCTTCGAGCGCGGCCACGTCATGGAGGACTGCATGGTCGCTTGGCTGCGCGACGCCGGTTTCGAATTGCGTACCCGCAGGGCCGATGGCGAGCAGTTTGGCTTCTCCGTGGCTGATGGCCGTCTGCAGGGCCACATCGACGGCGTCATCATCGATGGCCCGGAGGGCTTTGCCTACCCGGCGCTCTGGGAAAACAAGTGCCTCGGCATGAAGTCCTGGCGCGAGCTGGAGAAGAACCGGCTCGCCGTGGCCAAGCCCGTATACGCCGCGCAAGTGGCGATCTACCAAGCCTATCTCGAACTGCACGAGCACCCGGCGATCTTCACGGCGCTCAACGCCGACACGATGGAGATCTACACCGAGGCCGTGCCCTTTGACGCAGCCCTGGCCCAGCGAATGTCGGATCGGGCGGTGAAGGTCATCACGGCGACCGAAGCGGGAGATCTCCTGCCGCGCGCCTTCAATGACCCGACCCACTTCGAGTGCCGGATGTGCGCGTGGCAAGACCGCTGCTGGAGAACACAAGCATGACCGACAACAACACCCCGGCCACGGGCATCGAGCCGATGATCGATGCCAAGCAGGCGGCCGCCGCGTTGCGCCTGCCGTACTACTGGTTCGCCGACCACGCGATGCGCACCAAGTACCGGATTCCGCACTACCTGATGGGTGGTCTTGTGCGCTACCGGCTGTCCGAACTCTCTGCGTGGGCCACGCGTACCACCGCCGTTCAGGGCCGTGATTCCCAAGATGCGGACGCACCTGTCGAGGGAGCCGAATGATCGACTTCAACGACACCACCCAACCTGCGGAGCACAACAGGGAATCTGAACGAGACGAGATTCGCGCCGACTTGCTTGCGCGTCTGGAGTCGGTGCTGACCACGATGTTTCCGGCTGGCAAGAAGCGCCGTGGCAAGTTCCTGATTGGCGACATCCTCGGCAGTCCAGGTGACAGCCTCGAGGTGGTGCTGGAAGGTGAGAAGGCCGGTCTGTGGACGGATCGTGCCACCGGCGATGGCGGCGACATCTTCGCCCTGATCGCGGCCTATCTCGGTGCGAACGTCCACACCGATTTCCCTCGCGTGCTGGATGAAGCTGCCGATCTGCTCGGGCGGTCGCGGTCGGTGCCAGTGCGCAAGGCGAAGAAGGAAGCGCCTGTCGACGACCTCGGCCCGGCCACCGCGAAGTGGGACTACTTCGATGCCGGTGGCAAGCTGATCGCCGTCGTCTACCGCTATGACCCACCGGGAGGCAAGAAGGAATTCCGACCGTGGGACGCGAAGCGCCGCAAGATGGCCCCGCCTGAGCCGCGCCCGCTGTTCAACCAGCCGGGCATCGGTGCGGCCAGTCACGTCGTCCTGGTCGAGGGCGAGAAGTGCGCGCAGGCCTTGATCGCCAGCGGCGTGGTGGCCACCACCGCCATGCACGGTGCCAATGCCCCGGTCGACAAGACCGACTGGTCGCCACTGGCTGGCAAGACGGTGCTGATCTGGCCCGACCGCGATGCGCCAGGGTGGGACTACGCCGACCGCGCGTCGCAGGCGATCTTGCAGGCAGGCGCGACCTCGGTCGCCATCCTCATGCCACCCGACGACAAGCCGGAGGGGTGGGACGCTGCAGATGCCATTCCCGAAGGTTTCGATGTCGGTGGCTTTCTGGCCGTCGGCGAGCGGATGCCGGTGATGCGCTCGGTGGAGGAAGCGCCTTCGCCAGACTTGCTGTCGGGCATTGATTGGACGACCGAGGATGGCCTGTCCAGCGCTTTCACCCGCCGCTATGGCGAAGACTGGCGCTACTGTGCCCTGTGGGGCAAGTGGCTGGTCTGGACGGGTGTGCGCTGGAATCCCGATCAGGTGCTCTACGTGTCGCATCTTTCCAGGGGCATCTGCCGCAACGCCTCGCTGAAAGCCGACACGCCGAGGCTCAAGGGCAAGCTGGCCAGCTCCGCCACGATCTCGTCGGTTGAAAAGATCGCGCGCTCTGACCCGAAGCACGCATCCACCGCCGAGGAATGGGACGCCGATGTCTGGGCGTTGAACACCCCCGGTGGCGTGGTCGATCTGCGCACGGGCCGGATGCGCCCGCACCGGCGCGACGACCGAATGACCAAGGTGACTACGGCCACGCCGCAGGGCAATCCGGACAGCGCCTGCCCGACGTGGCGAGCCTTCCTCACGGATGTCACAGGTGGCGACGCCGATTTGATGGCCTACCTGCAGCTGATGGTTGGCTACTGCCTGACGGGCGTCACCAGCGAACACGCGCTGTTCTTCTTGTACGGCACGGGCGCGAACGGAAAGTCGGTGTTCGTCAACGTGCTGACCACCATCCTGGGCGACTACGCGGCCAACGCGCCGATGGACACGTTCATGGAGGCGCGCAATGACCGGCACCCCACCGATCTCGCAGGCCTGCGCGGCGCACGCTTCGTGTCATCCATCGAAACCGAGCAAGGGCGGCGCTGGAACGAGTCCAAGGTCAAGGCCATCACGGGTGGCGACAAGGTGTCCGCGCGCTTCATGCGCCAGGACTTCTTCGAGTACCTGCCGCAGTTCAAGTTGGTGATCGCGGGCAATCACAAGCCGTCGATCCGCAACGTCGACGAGGCGATGAAGCGGCGACTGCACCTGATCCCGTTCACGGTGACGATCCCGCCCGAGCGCCGCGACGGCAGGCTGACCGAAAAGCTGCTCAAGGAACGCGATGGGATTCTGGCGTGGGCGGTCGACGGCTGCAGCCGCTGGCAACGCCAGGGCTTGAAGCCGCCCGCCAGCGTGGTGTCGGCGACCGAGGAGTATTTCGAGGCCGAGGACGCGCTCGGGCAGTGGATCGAAGAACGCTGTCTGCTGGCCAAGTCCCACCGCGAAGGCGTCTCCGAACTGTTCGCCGACTGGCGCGAATGGGCCGAGCGCGCGGGCGAGTACGTGGGCTCGGTCAAGCGCTTCTCGGAGCTGATGGCGACCCGCAAGTTCGAGAAGTGTCGGCTGACCGGAGGGGCTCGCGCCATCGCGGGCATCGCCCTCAGGCCCAAGCCGCACAGCAACGCCTACCCCTACCGCGATGACTGACCAATCCGGGCGAGTGACGGATTTGACGGGTTTCCTGATTGACGCGCTACGCGTGCGCGCACGTAAAGGCTGTATTCCAAAGAACCCGTCGCATCCGTCACTCGCCCCCGAACTGGAGCACGACGATGAACACGACAATCTTGGCCCTTGATCTGGGCACACACACCGGGTGGGCGTTGCAGCACCTGGATGGCACCACAACCAGCGGTACCGAGCATTTCAAACCGCAGCGATTCGAGGGCGGCGGAATGCGATTCCTTCGATTCAAGCGCTGGCTCAATGAACTGCTCTCGGCCAGCAACCACATCAACGCGGTATTCTTTGAGGAAGTCCGACGGCACGCGGGCGTCGATGCGGCGCACGCCTACGGCGGCTTCATGGGTCATCTGACCGCGTGGTGTGAGCATCACAACATCCCATACCAAGGCGTTCCGGTCGGCACGATCAAGAAGCACGCGACCGGCAAGGGCAATGCGGGCAAGGAGGAAATGATCGCATCCGTCCGCAAACGTGGTCATGCACCGACCGACGACAACGAAGCCGACGCGCTGGCCCTGCTGCACTGGGCTGTCGAGACGCAGGAGGTGTGACGTGAAGGTTCCGACACCCCAATACCGCTGCCCCCTCGGTCGGCTGCAACCCCAAGCCACGGATCTGGACGCCATCAAGGAACGTGGCTGGCGCGACCAGCACATCTTGGTGGTCAACGCGTCCGACGAACGTCTGGACTTCATCGAGCGCGAGATCGTGCGCCGCATTGGTGAACGGCTGTACGGAGGGCTGCGCCATGGCTGACCGTCACACCACTTGGACGATTGAGGACGTGGCTGCACGGTTTGAGGATGCAGCCACCACCGGACGACGCCTGCCTCCTGTGCGTGTGCAGGGCTACTTCAATTGCTGGCCTGCCTTCGCTCGCAAAGAGTGGGAAGCCTTTGCTGCGGACGAGAAGGTGTACCGCCCATTCCCACCCAGTCCCGATGCCATCGACCGGATGCTGGAGACGATGCGCTGGGTGCAATGGCTGGAGGTCGAGCAGCGCCACCTCGTGTGGATGCGCGCGAAGCGATACGGCTGGCGGGAGATCACGATTCGCTTCGCCTGCGACCGCACCACGGCGTGGCGACGCTGGCAACGGGCACTGGAGATCGTGGCGGCACAACTCAACAGCGATGGCGTGCGATTGCCTTCCAAAAACGTGGGCAATTTAGGGTAATGCTTGCCGCATTTGTCCTCGCCTTGCCTTGCTTGTCCGTTTCGAGGCCCGACAGCACTGCAACAAAACAGCCCGGTCGAGGGTAGTATTTCAGCTATCTTCTGGACAGCGGTGACGGTTGAGGAAGTGGCCCAAGGCAAAAGGGGTCCTTCCTGGCCAAAACCCAATGCGGGGGGCGACAGCGCGGCGCTTTTTTAGCGTCAGGGTGCGAACCAAGGTTCGCACGGTTCGCAGTTCGCACCCCGTCAGTTCGCACCAACCCCAAAAACCCGCCCACGGTTGTCGTCGGCGGGTTTTCTATTTTCAGGAAACCATCTTTGAATACGCTCAACGTCGAGTACCGCAAGGTCGAGGCGCTGATTCCCTACGCCCGCAATCCGCGCACACATTCCGATGCCCAGATCACCAAGATCGCCGCCAGCATCGTCGAATATGGCTGGACGAACCCGGTCCTGGTTGATGGCGACAACGGCATCATCGCGGGCCACGGTCGTTTGGTTGCTGCACGCAAGCTGGGGCTGGATCAGGTGCCGGTGATCGAACTGGCCCATCTCTCCACCGCGCAAAAGCGCGCCTTGGTCATCGCCGACAACCGGCTGGCGCTTGACGCTGGCTGGGATGAGGAGATGTTGGCGCTCGAACTGGCGGAGCTTTCCGAAGCGGGTTTCGAACTGGCGCTGACCGGCTTCGAGAACATCGAGATCGATGCGCTGCTGGCAGATGCCACGCCCACCGAAGCAGAACCTGCGGCGCAAGATGATGCAGATGCCGACGAACCCGATACGACTGATGACGTACCTGACAAACCAGTGGTGGCGGTGTCGCGCGAGGGCGATGTCTGGGCCATCGGCTCGCACCGGTTGATCTGTGGCGACGCCACTGACCCAGCCGTGGTCGCCACGCTGATGCAGGGTGACACCGCGCAGCTTTGCTTCACCTCGCCGCCGTATGGCAACCAGCGCGACTACACCTCCGGCGGCATTGCCGATTGGGATGTCCTGATGCGCGGTGTGTTCGCACATCTGCCGATGGCGGGCGACGGACAGGTGCTGGTCAATCTTGGGCTGATCCACCGCGACAACGAAGTTATCCCCTATTGGGACGGCTGGCTGTCCCGGATGCGTCAGCAAGGGTGGCGGCGCTTCGCGTGGTACGTCTGGGATCAGGGGCCAGGCATGCCCGGCGACTGGCAGGGCCGATTGGCTCCCAGCTTCGAGTTTGTCTTCCACTTCAATCGCAGCACCCGCAAACCCAACAAGATCGTGCCCTGCAAGCATGCGGGCCAGGAATCGCACCTGCGCGCTGACGGGTCGTCCACAGCGATGCGTGGTAAGGATGGCGAGGTCGGCGGCTGGACGCACAAGGGCCAACCCACGCAGGACACCCGAATCCCCGACTCGGTGATTCGCGTGATGCGCCACAAGGGCAAGATCGGTCAGGACATTGATCACCCCGCCGTGTTCCCGGTGGCGTTGCCGGAGTTCGCCATCGAGTCCTACACCGACGCTGGAGACATCGTGTTCGAGCCGTTCGGCGGCAGTGGCACGACGATGCTGGCCGCGCAACGCACTGGTCGTATCTGTCGCAGCGTGGAAATTGCGCCGGAGTACGTGGACGTGGCCATCAAGCGTTTTCAGCAAAACCACCCCGGCGTGCCGGTCACTCTCATCGCCACTGGCCAATCTTTCGACGAGATCGCCACTGAACGCGAAATGGAGGTGGCGGCATGAACTGGCTGGCCGACAAGATCGAGCAGTGGCCGACAGCCAAACTGCTGCCCTATGCCCGCAATGCGCGGACGCACTCGGATGATCAGGTGGCGCAGATCGCCGCATCGATTGCCGAGTTTGGCTTCACCAATCCGATCCTTGCAGGCAGTGACGGCATCATCGTCGCTGGGCATGGCCGCTTGGCCGCTGCGCAGAAACTCGGGCTGGAAATCGTGCCCGTGGTCGTACTGGATCACCTGAGCCCGACCCAGCGACGCGCCTTGGTCATCGCAGACAACCGCATCGCGGAGAACGCTGGCTGGGATGACGCGATGTTGCGGATCGAACTTGAGGCTTTGCAGCTGGAAGGTTTCGATCTGGACATCACCGGCTTCGACGCCGACGCGCTGGCCGAACTGATCGCGGGCGACGAGCCGCACAACGAGGGCCAGACCGATGAGGACGCGGTACCGGAGGTTGGCGAAATTCCAATATCGCGCCCGGGCGATGTCTGGATCATGGGCCAGCACCGACTGCTGTGCGGCGACTCGACCGTGGCAGAGAGCTATGCCCGGCTGATGCAAGGCGACATGGCAGACATGGTCTTCACCGACCCGCCGTACAACGTGAACTACGCCAACAGCGCCAAAGACAAGATGCGCGGCAAGGATCGCGCGATCCTGAACGACAACCTGGGCGACGGGTTCTACGACTTCCTGCTGGCGGCATTGACGCCCACCGTGGCGCATTGCCGGGGCGGTATCTACGTGGCGATGTCTTCCAGCGAACTGGATGTGCTGCAGGCCGCCTTCCGCGCAGCCGGTGGCAAGTGGTCGACCTTCATCATCTGGGCCAAGAACACCTTCACGCTGGGCCGCGCCGACTACCAGCGCCAGTACGAGCCGATCCTGTACGGTTGGCCCGAGGGCGCGCAACGCCACTGGTGTGGCGACCGCGATCAGGGCGATGTGTGGGCTATCAAGAAGCCGCAGAAGAACGATCTGCATCCGACGATGAAGCCGGTGGAGCTGGTCGAGCGAGCCATCCGCAATTCGAGCCGCCCGGGTAACGTGGTGCTCGATCCGTTCGGTGGTTCTGGCACAACGTTGATTGCGGCCGAAAAGTCGGGGCGCGTCGCGCGGCTGATCGAACTCGATCCGAAGTACGTGGATGTGATCGTGCGCCGGTGGGAGGACTTCACCGGCCAGACGGCCATCCGCGAGGCAGCAGACCAGGAAGTGTGCGCCAGTTGAATGGCTGGCCAGGCTGCTTGGCCTCTTCTTCCTCGGCGATGCGCCGCAGGATTTGCATTGTGGCGAGATCGCGGGGCAACGCGGTACACATCACGCGCACGGCCTGCTCGATGGAGACGTCTGGACGCCGGTTGGCAATCAGCCAACGCAGCGCCTGCTCCCGTTCGGTGGCGGGCGTTTTCATCAGGCAGCCATCTCTTCGCAGATTTCGCAGTGGATCACAAAGCCGGTCAGGTAAGGCAGGCCGCGCGGGATGCCGTACTGCTTGCTGGTCTGGCGGCCAATCGTCCAGCCCATCCAACGTTGGGTGGCGGCGTTGATCGCATCCTGCAAGGCTTGGCCTTGGTACAAACCGTTCTGGACGTCGTCGGCAAAGTGGCGTCCGTGGCGGCTGTCGAGGAAGGTCCGCACCGATTCGAGGGGCTGGTGCGTGGCGTCCGAAATGGCGTTCATGGCCAGGGGCCATGCGGCGCTGGCGTGTTCGTTCATCGTGCCCCAAAAACCCCAGGCTTCGTTTTGGGTGGCGGGTATCTGGTTGGTGGTCATGGTGTCTTCTCCGGGTTGATCGTTGCGACACCTGTAGTAACGCGCTGTTCGATTGAGAAGCCAAGCTGTTCCTGGCCTCTTTCTCGATCAATTTCGCTTACCCGAGACGGGCTACGTAGCGGGCGTAATCACCGCCCTCGGGATTGACGTAGAGGTAAGGGCGTCCGGGAGCAGTGACCTCGACGCAGAGGTAGCCGTCGCCAGTGCCGCCACCCTTGCCACGCAGCCAGTCGCGTGACACCAGCAGGCTGCGCCCAAAGGCGTCGAATTCGGCAGGGGTGAGCTGCTTGGTCTCGGTGACGTAGACCTTGTGCTGGTCGCTCCCGCCCAGTTCGCCGAGGTCGGCAGGTTTGCGTGCAAACGGTAGGCGGATGCTCAACTCTTCGACCTGGAGGCTTTGGCCTGCGAACTGCAGAGTGCGTGGGGTGCGTTCGATGGTGATGGTCATGGTGCTCATGGCGGTTCTCCTGGAATGGCGTCGTCAATCACGACATCTGTATGAACGCGCTGGTGGGGAGAGAAGCCAAGCTATTCATGGCTCCTCTCGCCATCTTTTTGGCTTCGCCGAAACTCGCTGTGCTCGTTTTCAGGCGATGCGGTAGATCCGCTCGCCACCCTGCGGCTTGTCCGAGACGATGTTCAGGCCGAGCTTTTTCTTGAAGGCTCCGGCGAAGGTGCCGCGCACCGTGTGCGCCTGCCAACCGGTGGCGGTGCAGATCTGGCCGATGGTTGCGCCCTCGGGGCGTTGCAGCATCCGGATCACTTCGGCCTGCTTGCTGTTCTCGCGGGTGCGCGGCTTGACCCACGTTGCTTCTGCGGCGGTTACGGCGGCTTCCAGTTCGGGATCGCTCGCGGCCGCAGGCGCGCCTTCAGCGTTGGCGATGATCCGGTCGAGATTGGCTTCGAACTGACCGACGCCCTTCCTGTTCACGTCGGGACGCGGAATGCCCAGGGCGTCGTAGCCTTCCGCAGCGACAAACCAGCCGGTGCCGTCGGTTGTGATTAGTGCGCGGTTGAAAAGTCCGTCGAGCACCTTCTTGCGTGCGCCTCCTTTGATGTTGTCGGGGAACCATTCGATCTTGCCGCTGGTGTGTTCAACCGCGTGGGTCAGGATCGCGTGCTGGGCAGGGGTCAGTTGGGTGGTGGTCATGTTTTGCTCCTTCAATGTGGTGGACGGTGCTGTGATGAACGCGCTGTTCCCAAGTGAAGCCAAGCGCTTTCTGCTTGGCTTCGACAGTTCTTGATCAGTTGTTGGCCTTGTCCGAACTCGCCGCCTTGCGGCCCTGCTCGAGGCCCGCGTTGAAGGCGGCTTCAAGCGCCTCGCGCAGGCACCAGACCGCCACATCGTGGAAATCGAGTCTGTCCGAGCGGCGGGTTTCCAGGGTTTCGATGCCCAGCTTGTTTTGTGCAATCTGGGTCAGGAGTTGTTCGAGCTTGCTCATGTCCGTGTCCTTTCATGGTGTTGATGACGAACGTATGAACGCGCTGTTCCAGATGGAAGCCAAGCTCAATCCGCAGGCGAATTTGGCAAATGAGCGAACAAATGATTGAAGGTGCCCCGAAGGGGAAATATGGGTATTTCGATTCGTGCCTACGCACGCCACCGAGGGGTGTCCGATGCAGCGGTACGCAAGGCCATCGCTGCGGGGCGGATCACGCCGGAGGCAGACGGAACGATTGATACCGAGCGTGTCGACCGCGAATGGGCACGCAACTCCGCTGCGCCGCGCAATGGAACTGCCACGCGCGCCGTCAAGGTCGCCGTACCCGAATCCAGCAGCGCTGCGGGTGATGGGCCAGCCGCGTTGCCAGCAGGTGGCACTTCCTTGCTTCAGGCGCGCACGGTCAACGAAGTAGTCAAGGCGCAAACCAACAAGGTGCGTCTGGCCCGCCTCAAAGGCGAGCTGGTGGATCGGCCGCAGGCCATCGCCCACGTTTTCAAGCTGGCGCGCTCCGAACGCGATGCGTGGCTCAACTGGCCCGCACGCATATCGGCACAGATGGCAGCCAAGCTCGGCGTCGATCCGCACACGATGCACATCGCCCTGGAGGCGGCGGTGCGCGAGCACCTGCAGGAACTGGGCGAGATGCGCCCAAGGGTGGATTGATGGACATGGATTACGAAGGCGCTGCCGAGATCGAACGCGCATGGCGTGAAGGGCTGACCCCAGACCCGTTGCTCACCGTGTCCGAATGGTCGGATCGCCATCGGATGCTCTCCAGCAAGGCATCTGCCGAACCCGGGCGCTGGCGTACCAGTCGCACGCCGTACCTGAAAGCAATCATGGACTGCCTGTCGCCGACCTCGCCGGTCGAGCGCGTGGTGTTCATGAAGGCGGCACAGCTTGGCGCGACCGAGATGGGATCGAACTGGATCGGCTATGTGATCCACCACGCACCCGGGCCAATGATGGCGGTGTGGCCAACAGTGGAGATGGCCAAGCGCAACTCCAAGCAGCGGATCGATCCGCTGATCGAGGAGTCGTCCGCACTGGCTGAACTGATTGCACCGGCGCGCAGCCGGGATTCCGGCAACACCATCCTGGCCAAGGAGTTCCGGGGTGGCGTGCTGGTGATGACCGGCGCGAACAGCGCGGTCGGCCTGCGGTCGATGCCGGTGCGGTATCTATTCCTCGACGAGGTCGACGGCTATCCGTTGGACGTCGAGGGTGAAGGGGATGCGATCTCGCTGGCCGAGGCGCGTACACGCACCTTCGCGCGGCGCAAGATCTTCATCGTCTCGACGCCGACGATCTCAGGGGCATCGGCTATCGAACGCGAGTACGAGGCCAGTGACCAACGTCGCTACTTCATTCCGTGTCCGCATTGCTCTCACCGGCAGTGGCTGCGTTTCGAGCAGCTGCGTTGGGACAAAGGGCAACCGGAGACCGCTGCCTACATCTGTGAGTCATGTGACACCGCGATTGCCGAGCATCACAAGACGTGGATGCTGGAGCACGGCGAGTGGCGCGCGATGATCACCGATGGCGCGGGTAAGACGGCAGGCTTCCACCTGTCGTCGCTGTACAGCCCGGTGGGCTGGCGCTCGTGGCGGGAGATCGCCGCTGCGTGGGAAGCCGCCGTCAGTAAAGAGTCGGGATCGTCCTCCGCCATCAAGACCTTCAAGAACACCGAGTTGGGTGAAACCTGGGTCGAGGAAGGCGAAGCGCCGGACTGGCAACGACTGGTCGAACGCCGCGAGGACTACCGCGTCGGCACGGTGCCGCAAGGCGGCCTGCTCTTGGTCGGCGCGGCCGACGTGCAGAAAGATCGCATCGAGGCGTCGGTCTGGGCCTTTGGGCGCGGCAAGGAGTCCTGGCTGGTTGAGCACCGCGTGCTGATGGGTGACACCGCCCGCGACACGGTGTGGAAGCGCCTTGCTGAAATGCTGGCCGAAACCTGGACACACGCCTCCGGCGCGGCGATACCGCTGGCCCGCTTTGCACTGGATACCGGCTTTGCAACGCAGGAGGCCTACGCCTTTGTGCGGGCCTGCCGCGATTCGCGTGTGATGGCGGTCAAGGGTGTGCCTCGCGGTGCAGCCTTGATCGGCACGCCGACCGCCATCGATGTCTCGCAGGGCGGCAAGAAGCTGCGCCGGGGCATCAAGGTGTACAGGGTGGCGGTCAGCATTGCCAAGCTCGAGTTCTACAACAACCTGCGCAAGAGCGCAGATGTTGGCGAGGACGGATTGACCACGATGTTCCCGGCCGGGTTCGTCCATCTGCCCAAGATCGACGCCGAGTTCATCCAGCAACTCTGCGCGGAGCAACTGATCACCCGCCGCGACCGCAACGGCTTCCCGGTGCGTGAGTGGCAAAAGATGCGTGAGCGCAATGAGGCGCTCGACTGCTACGTCTACGCCCGCGCGGCTGCATCGGCGGCGGGTCTGGATCGCTTCGAGGAACGTCACTGGCGGGAACTGGAGCGACAACTGGGGCTGGCCAGTCCGCCAGCCCTTGAAACACCCACTGAATCGATCAACGAGGCCACCCAACGCGGTGGCCTCGCTGTTTCTGGCAACCGCAACACCGGTCGGCGCGTGATCAAAAGCCGCTGGCTGTCCTGACACCTCAAGGAGAAAACATGAGTCTTGCTACCCGTATCGAAAGCCTGGTCATCCGCGTCGCGCAGGAGTTCAACGACGTCCGCGCCAAGGCAGGCAACCTGGCCAACCTCACCACCACCGACAAGTCGAATCTGGTCGCGGCCATCAACGAACTGAAAGCTGCCGTGGTGTCGTCGGCGGTGATCGACGATGCGCACGTCGCGACCACGACCACGTACTCGTCCAACAAGATCGTCTCGCTGCTCGATGCGCTCAAGACCGAGATCTTGGGCGGTGCCGATGCCGCCTACGACACGCTGGTGGAAATCCAGCAACTGCTGCAGAACGGCACCAGTGGTCTGGATGCGCTGCTGGCCGCCGTCAACAACCGTGTGCGCTTCGATGCGGCGCAGTCGCTGACCGTGGCCGAGCAACTTCAGGCACGCAGCAACATCGGTGCCGTCGCAGCCACCGATGTCGGCAATACCGACACAGACTTCGTCGCGGTCTTTGTGGGTGCGCTGGTCTGATGAGCCTCGCATCGCGCATCAGTGCGTTGGCCAGTCGTGTCGGACTCGAGGTCAAGACCAAGATCGACGCAACCCACCCCGGCGTGGCCCGGGCGTGGGTGTGTTTCGGCTATGTCGGCACGCAGGTCGTCGTGCGTGCATCGCACAACGTGGCCAGCGTGACCCGGACGGCGGCGGGTCGCTACCGCGTGACCTTCGCCGTTGCCATGCCCGACGCCAACTATTGCTGGACGGCGTTTGCCCGCAGCAGCACCAACAGCGGCACGCAGCGCATTGCCATCGTGCGATCCAGCACCGACCAGAAGACCGCTCAGTACGTCGACATCAGTTGCGCCACCACGTCTGCATCGTTCGACGACTCATCCGAAATCAACCTCACGGTGTACCGCTGATGGCCTACACACAAGCACACCTCGACGCACTGGAAGCGGCGCTGGTCAAGGGCGAAAAGCGCGTGACCTTTGGCGACAAGACCGTCGAGTACCGCAGCGTCGATGAACTCCAGGCGGCCATTGCGGCGGTCAAACGCGACCTCTTCGAGCAGGCCGTGGACACCGGACTGTGGCCCGGCGCACCACACCAGATCCGGGTCACCACCGGTAAAGGGTTCTGAACATGCAATGGTTTGACCGAATGCGCAGGCGCGTCGGCATGAGTCTGCTTGGCGGCACCCCGTTCTATGACGGTATCGGTGGCGGCCGTCGCGCATTGGCGTGGCAGGTCGGCAACCCAGGCGCAGTCGCAACACTGGCGTTCACCCAGAACGAGTTGCGCGCCAAGAGCCGCGATCTGGTACGCCGCAATGCCTGGGCAGCGGCAGGCGTCGAGGCCTTTGTCTCGAACGCCATCGGCACCGGCATCAAGCCGCAGAGCATGCTGGCCGATCAGCCCCTGCGCGAAGCGATCCACAGCCTGTGGTGGGACTGGTGCGAGGAGGCCGATGCCGCCGGACTGACCGATTTCTACGGACTGCAGGCCTTGGCCTGTCGCGCCATGCTCGAAGGCGGGGAATGTCTGGCGCGGCTGCGCTATCGCCGCCCGGAGGATGGGCTGCCGGTTGGCCTGCAGTTGCAGTTGCTCGAACCCGAACACCTGCCAGCCACGCTGAATCAAGAGTTGGCTTCCGGAAACGTCATCCGTGCGGGCATCGAGTTCGACAAGCTCGGACGGCGGGTGGCTTACCACCTGTATCGCTCGCATCCTGGTGATGGCTCACTGGCCCCGATGTCGGGCACTGGTGGCGTGGTGGGCGGTCTCGACACAGTGCGTGTCCCGGCCAGCGAAATCATTCACCTGTTTCGCCCCTTGCGGCCCGGACAGATCCGGGGTGAACCGTGGCTGGCGCGCGCACTGGTCAAACTCAACGAACTCGACCAGTACGACGACGCCGAGCTCGTGCGCAAGAAAACCGCCGCGATGTTCGCGGGCTTCATCACACGCCTGTCCCCCGAGGACAACCTGATGGGTGAAGGCTTGCCGGATGCCAGCGGTGCGGCATTGGCCGGGCTGGAGCCGGGCACGATGCAGATCCTGGAGCCCGGCGAGGACGTGAAGTTCAGTCAGCCCGCCGACGTTGGCGCGAGCTACGCCGAATTCCTGCGCATGCAGTTCCGGGCGGTGGCAGCGGCGATGGGCATCACCTACGAGATGCTGACCGGCGACCTGACGCAAGTGAACTATTCGTCGATCCGGGCCGGGCTGCTGGAGTTTCGCCGCCGCTGTGAGGCCATCCAGCACGGCGTGATCGTCCACCAGCTGTGCCGCCCGATCTGGCGTGCCTGGATGGAGCAGGCGCTACTTGAAGGCGCGCTGGCGCTGCCGCAGTTCACCGAGAAGAAGCGCGACTACTTCGCGGCCAAATGGATTCCACAGGGTTGGCAGTGGGTCGATCCCAAGAAGGAATTCGACGCGATGCTGACCGCCATTCGCGCCGGGCTGCTGTCTCGCTCGGAAGCCATCTCGGCCTTCGGCTACGACGCCGAGGACATCGACCGCGAGATCGCCGCCGACAACCAGCGCGCCGATGCGCTCGGTCTGGTCTTCGACTCCGACCCGCGCCACGACAAAGCGCCCCAACCATCGACGTTGGGCGCTCCCATGAATGCGGCCGCCACGGTGACCGTGCCGCAAGACCAACAGGACAACTGACATGCAACTCGTTCATCTGGCGTCCCGCCTCTACGGGACGCCGCTCCTCATTGCGCGTCCCAAACTCGACGTGATCCTCTCCGTGCTGGGTTCCCGCATCGGCTTGCCGGATCTGGACATGGCGATGCCGCTGCCCATGCCGCGCCAAAGCGCCACACCGGGTCAGGCTGGCATTGCCGTCATCCCGGTGGTCGGCACGCTGGTCAGACGTTCGATGGGTATCGAAGCCGCCTCTGGCCTGATGTCCTACGGCGAGATCGAAGCCCGACTGGACGCCGCGCTGGCCGACCCACAGGTGGCGGGCATCCTGCTCGATCTGGATTCGCCCGGCGGCGAGGCATCGGGTGTGTTCGAGTTGGCCGAGCGCATCCGCGCTGCCAGCACCATCAAGCCGATCTGGGCGCACGCCAACGATGCCGCGTACTCGGCGGCTTTTGCCATCGCGGCAGCCTGCCAGCGCCTGACGCTGTCGCAGACCGCTGGCGTCGGGTCGGTTGGCGTGATCGCGCTACACGTCGACCAGTCGGTGAAGGACGCCAAGGACGGCCTGAACTACACCGCTGTCTTCGCGGGCAGCCACAAGAACGATTTCTCCCCGCACGAGCCACTCACCCCCCAGGCCACCACCGCGTTGCAGACCGAGGTGGATCGCCTCTACGACATCTTCGTGAATCAGGTCGGACAGATGCGCGGCATCGATCCGGATGCCGTGCGCGCCACCGAGGCGGGGCTGTTCTATGGCGAGCAGGCGGTGGCAGCAGGCCTCGCCGACGCGGTGATGCCGTTTGATGCGGTGATGACCGAGTTCACCGACGCGTTGGCGGCCAAGCAGCGGTTGGCGCAGCCCGGCGTGGCCCGCGCCTCGCCGCGAAGCCTGTCCACTCAATCCATTTCATACCCGCCCCGAAGCAAACCTTTCACCCTGGAGAACACCATGACCAACCCCAAAGACGACCACGAAAACCTTAAGCGTCCGGCCGACACCGACCCACAGGGCGACCAGCCGCAGACCGACAGCGATCCGCAACCGACACCTGCCGCCCAAGCCGCACTGGCGCAGTCGTTCGCCAGCGGGCGCGGCCAAGCTCAGGCCATTGCAGAGATGTGCCTGATCGCGGGCCAATCCCAACGCACAGCGGAATTCCTCGCAGCAGGCTTCTCGGAAGCGCAGGTGCGCCGCGCCTTGCTCGACGCTCGTGCCGACCAACCCGAAATCGCCTCGCGTATCACCGCCGATGCAGGAACCAGCCAGCACCCGGAAAACAGTCCGGTGGTCGCTGCCGTCAAGAAACTCACCGCCAAGGAGTAAGCCATGCCCACTGTCTCTCAACCCAAGAATCTCGGCGACCTGTTGAAGTACGAAGCGCCGAATCTCTACTCGCGTGACCAGGACACCGTCGCGGCCGCCCAGAACCTGTCGCTGGGTACCGTGGTGGGCCGCGAAACGGCTACCGCCAAGCTCAAGGCCCTCGACCCGAGCGCCTCGGACGGCACGGAAACCGCCGTTGGCGTGCTCGGAAATGACGTCGATGCGACGCTGATCGACCGTGAGGACGCGATCCTGATCGCCCGCCACGCCATCGTCGCGCGCGGCGCATTGGTCTGGCCGACAGGCATCAGCACTGCGCACAAAGTGGCGGCCATCAAGCAACTCGCAGAACGTGGAGTCCTGGCCCGCGAGAGTGCCTAAAACCCGCGCCTGACCCACTTCCAACGCTCCGTTTCACTCCCCCCAAAACCCGCCGCTGGCGGGTTTCGTCATTTCTGGAGATCCCAAATGCAGAACCCTTTTGAAAACCCCGGCTTCTCGATGGCCAGCCTGACGGCCGCCATCAACCTCCTGCCCAACCGCTACGGGCGGCTGGAGCAACTCAACCTGTTTCCGGCCAAGCCGGTGCGCACCCGGCAGATCATCGTCGAGGAGTACGCTGGTCGTCTGAATCTGCTGCCCACCCGGGCGCCCGGTTCGCCCGGCACGGTGGGTGAACGTGGCAAGCGCAACCTACGATCCTTCGTGATCCCGCACATCCCCCACGACGACGTGGTGCTGCCCGAGGAGGTGCAAGGTCTGCGCGCCTTCGGGTCCGAAACCGAGATGGAAGCCATCGGTGGTGTCATGGCCCGTCATCTGGAGACCATGCGCAACAAGCACGCGATCACCCTGGAGCATCTGCGCATGGGCGCGCTCAAGGGCAAGATCCTCGACGCCGACGGCAGTGAACTCGTCGATCTGTTCGACGAGTTCGACATCACTGCGCAATCGGTGTCCTTCGAGTTTTCGACGGCGGCCGACAACGGGCAAATCAAGACTGCCTGCCTGGAGTTGCTGGGCCTCATGGAAGATGGGCTCACCGGCGAGTTCTCGACCGGCGTGCATGTGCTGTGCTCGACCGAGTTTTTCCGGGCGCTGACCACCCACAAGGAGGTCAAGACCGCCTACCAGAACTGGCAGCAGGGCGCGGTGCTGATCAACGACATGCGCTCGGGCTTCAGCTACAGCGGCATCACCTTCGAGGAATACCGTGGCCAGGCGTCCTTTGTGCAAGCCGACGGCACGCTGGGATCGCGCCGCTTCATTGCCGCAGGGGAAGCCCATGCCTTCCCGGTCGGCACGGTGGATACCTTCGCGACCTACTTCGCGCCAGCGGATTTCAACGAGACCGTGAACACCATCGGCCAGCCGCTGTATGCCAAGCAGGAGCCGCGCAAATTCGACCGGGGCACTGATTTGCACACGCAATCGAACCCGTTGCCGATGTGCCATCGCCCTGGCGTGCTGATCAAGCTCGTTGCTGCCTGATGGATGTCGCGACGTTGTACGAGGCGGCCCGCAGTGCAGGACTGCTGACCCCCGTCACGGTGGCGGGCAGCACCGTGCACTGCGCCTTCCATGCCCCCGACGAAACCGTGCTGGATGGTTTTGCGCTGTCGCGGGACTACCAGATCGACTACCCGGCGTCCTGGCTGACGCTGGCTGCCGGGGACACGGTCGAGGTGGCAGGCAATACCTATCAGGTGCGCGATGTTCGCGCCATCGGCGACGGCTCCGAGCGTCGCGCCTCGCTCTCCCAACTCTGAGGAACACCCCATGAACTCCGTCCGCGAGCGCGTCTTGCGGGAGATCGTCACGCGCCTGGTATCTGCGATTGCTCCGACACCGGTGCTGCGCATGCCTGCCGTGCCGGTCACCCGCGAGGCCAGTCCAGCGCTGCTGCTCTTCGTTGATGGCGACAGCATCACCGCCCACGCCAACCACCTGGTCGACCGGCTGCTGATCGTCCGGCTTGCCGTGGTGGCACGCGGTGCAGATGCCTTCGACGTCGCCGACCAGGCGCTGGTCGCGGCCCACGCGGGAATGCTCGCCGACCCGAATCTGGGCGGTCTGGCCATCGCCGTGCGCGAGATCGACTGCGAATGGGAGTTCGACGACGCCGACGCCGGGGCCGTCGCGCTGCCCGCCCGCTACGAAATCCGCTACCGCACCCACGCCATCGACCTCACCCAAACAGGATGAACCCCTTATGCAAACCCTCTCCATCGAACTACTGAAACCCCATACCCACGCAGGCAAGCGCCTCGCCGTGGGTGATCGCCTTGACCTGAATGACGCCAGCGCCCGTTGGCTGATTGCACAAGGCACGGCCAAAGCGGCCACCCCCGCCACCGATTCCAAACCCACCCGCCGTGATGTCACGTCCGGTGTTTCCACAACTGCAGCCACCCAAGGAGACTGAACATGGCTTATTTTTCCGGACAAGGCCGCGTCTACATCGGCGCACGTGATGAACTCGGCAACCCTGCTGGGCTGACCTTTGTTGGCAACGTGCCCGAGCTGAAGGTGTCGCTGTCGGTCGACACCATCGAGCACCAGGAAGCGCAGTCGGGTCAGCGCCTGACCGACCTGCAACTCATCAAGACCAAGAAAGGCGAGTTCGCCTGCACGTTGGAAGAGCTGATCGCCACCAACCTGGCGCTCGCGCTCTATGGCACCACGACCACGATCACCCCCGGTACGGTGACCGGTGAACTGCTGCCCAACCCGGTCACCCCGGGCAGTCTGTATCCGTTGGCCATGCAAAACGTGTCCGCCGTGCAGATCCAGGACTCGGATGCCACGCCCAAGACGCTCCCGGTCAGCCAGTACAGCGTCAATGCCAAGCACGGTTCACTGGTGGTGCTCGATGCCACGTCGGGCGGCCCGTACACCGAGCCGTTCACCGTCGATTACGCCTATGGCGCGGCGCAGAGCACGGCGATGTTCACCCAGCCCTTGCCCGAGCGCTGGATTCGCTTCGAGGGGCTCAACACCGCCGACGGCAACCGCGAGGTGGTGATCGACCTCTACCGCGTGGCCATCAACCCGGCCAAGGAACTCTCGATCATCACGGACGAACTGCTGAAGTTCGAGCTGTCGGGCCAAGTACTGGCGGATCTGACCAAGCCAGTCGGCGGTGATCTCGGTCAATTCGGACGTCTGGTGCTGCTGTGATGGACGGCTTCAAGACCTTCCCCCCTGAGCCTGTGGTCGTGACGCTGTCCGGTACCGCGCTGGAACTGACGCCGATCCGGCTGGGCGAGTTGCCACGGCTGCTGGCCGTGGTGCGTCCGCTGGCCGAGGAAATCACCAGTGATCCGGACTGGATGGCGCTGCTGGGGCGGCACGGCGATGCCGTGCTCGATCTGCTGGCGATCACCACCCGGCGCGAACGCGCGTGGATCAATGACCTGTCGCTGGAGGACGCCGTTCTTCTGGCCGCTGCCGTGTTCGAGGTGAATGCGGATTTTTTCGTGGCGCACGTCGTTCCGGCGATTCAGGGCGCGGCCCAGCGACTCGCACCGACGCTGCGCTCGCTGACGAACTCGGCTGGGACGCTGCCGTCGCCCGCCTGATCCGCGCCGGTCACCGCCTCGGTGACTTGATGGGCTACACGCTCACGCAAGCCCAAGCCTTTCTCGACGCCGACGGGCAACTGGAGCGACAACAACTCGCCCAGTTGCTCGGCGTGGTCGCCGTGGCGGCGCAGGGCGAGAAGCGTGGCATCGAACAACTGCAACGCGATCTGCTCAAGGACTGATCCATGCGTCTCTCGCTCACCACCACTGGCCTGCTGGACCCGCGCCAGTTGGCGACATGGAGCACCGAGCGGCGTCGTGCCATCCACACCGCTGTCGCCAAGGGCATGCAATCGGGTGGGCGCGAGGTGCGTGATGCAGCACGGTCCGAGATGCGCAGTGCCTTCACCGTCAAGCGCAACAGCTTCATCTCCTCGATGGGCGTGAAGGTGTTCGACAAGAAGCCGGAGCAACTGCCTGCCTTGCTGGTCGGCAGCAAGATTCCTTGGCTCGGCCTGCACGAAAAAGGCGGCACGGTGAGCGGCAATTTGCTGATACCGCTGCTGCCAGGGCGCATCGGCCCCAAGCGCTTCAAGGCGGTAATCGACGGCCTGATGCGCTCGGGCAATGCCTTCTTCATCGAGAAGAACGGTCGCGTGCTGCTGATGGCCGAGAACATCAAAGAGAACGCATCACAACTCAATCGCTTCAAGCGCGCTGAGCGTGCTCGCACCGGGGGCAAGCAGATCAAGCGCGGTCAGGAAATTCCCATCGCCGTGCTGGTCAAGCGCGTCGATCTGAAACGGCGACTGAATCTGGCGGGCGGCGTGCAACGTGCGCTCCCTGCCTTGGCTCGGGCGATTCAACAAGAACTGGACAAAGTCTGATGGCAAGCAATCGTGCCCAAATCCTGATCAGTGCCGTCGACCAGACCAAGACCGCTTTCGACTCGATCAAGCGGGGCTTAGGTGGCCTGACCGACACCGCCAAGAGCATCAACGGCGTGCTGGCCAACCTCGGCGTGGGCGTTTCGCTGGCGGGCATCGGGGCCATGATCAAGTCCAGCATCGATTCGGCGGATGCGCTGGACGAGATGGCGCAGCGTACCGGCATTGCCGTCGAATCGCTGTCGCTGCTGGTGCCGGCCGCCGAGTTGTCAGCGGTGTCCACCGAGAAGTTCGAAGCCGGGCTCAAGAAGCTGGCCACCGGCATGCTGGAGGCCGCAACCGGCTCGGAGGCATCGGCACAGAACTTCGAAGCGCTGGGGGTGGCGGTCCAGAACCAGGACGGCACCCTACGCGACAGCGAACAGGTATTGCTGGATCTGGCCGACCGCTTCCAGGCCATGCCCGATGGCGCTGAGAAAGCGGCTTTGGCTGTCGATATCTTCGGCAAAGCCGGTGCGGAGATGATCCCCTTCCTGAACCAAGGGCGGGAGGGCATTGGTGCGCTGAAGCAGGAGGCGGCTGAACTCGGGTTGCAGTTGTCCGCTGACACCGCCGCACAGGCGGGCAATTTCAACGACGCGCTCGACAAGCTGAAGCTGGCCACCCAGAGCATCGGCAACCAGATCATCGCCTCCTTGCTGCCTGCGCTGAATGACATGGCCGGTGGCATGGTCGAGTCGGCCAAGCAAGGCGGCACGCTGCGGGTGATTCTGGACGGCATCGTGTTGGTGCTCAAGACGCTGGCCCTCGGTGCCGCCACCGTCGGCAAGGCCTTCGTCGCCTTGGGCGAAGCCATTGGCGCGGGTGTCGCCGCCGCTGTGGAGGCGCTCAAGGGCAACACCGAAGGGGCCAAGGCCATTATTGCCGACCTCAAAGGCAATCTGGTCAAACGGCTGGATGAACTGGCGTCCTTCCGTGACAGCCTGTTCGACCCCAAGCCCATCGAGGTCAAGGCACCCAAGATCCAGGCCGATCCGGAATTGCTTCAACGCCTGACCAAGCCCAAAGCCGTCAAGCCAGCGCAGGACACGACCGGCGCGCAAACCACGCTGATGAAAGCGCAGCTGGACGCCGAGTTCGCCCTGCTCAAGGACGGCCTGGCCCGGCAACAAACTGCGCTGGACGCTGCACTCGAAGACCGTCTGGTTTCGGTGCGCGACTACTACACGCAGAAAACGGCCCTCGAGCAACGCGAGGTTGATGCCGAGATTGCCCGCAAGCAGCAGGAACTGGCCCGCAGTCAGCAAGTCGTCACCACCGGCAAATCGGAAAACGACCGCCTGAAAGCCAAGGCCGAGGTCGCCAAGGCGGAAGCGGACCTCATCACGCTCAACAACCGGCGCACGGACATCGAGCAGGCCAATGCCCGCAAGGCGGCACAAGCCGAGCGCGAATTGGCCGACGCCTTGGCGCAGGCACGTGAGGAACTGGCACAGATCACCGGCACGGCGACGGATACCGACCGGCAAGCCGCCATCGAGCGCAGCTACCGCGATCTACGGGCGCGACTGGCGGCAGAAAGCGATGCCGACGGCGTGTCGCTCATTGATCGGCTGATCAATGTGAAAGCGGCGCAGGCCAATCTGGCGGCGCTGGAAGCCCAATGGCGGCAGGTCACCGAGCGTCTGCGCAATGCGCAGGAGGCGATCCAGACCCAGCAACAGGCTGGACTACTGACCGAAGCACAGGCGCGTCAGCAGATCGTGGCCCTGCAACAGCAATCGGCCACCGAGATGGAGCGTTTGTTGCCGACCATGCAACAGGCGGCGCAGGCCATCGGGCCGGATGCGGTGATTCGGGTACAAGCGTGGCGCAACGAGCTGGATCGCACCAAGCTCACGGTCGATGAAATGGCCCCGCTGTGGAATCGCATCGGCGAGAGCTTCGGCGGTGCGCTCAACGGGATGATCACCGGCGCGCAGACCTGGCGCAGTGCCTTGGCGAGCATCTTTCAGCAGGTGGCCGATGCCTTCCTGCAGCAAATCGTGATCCAGCCCTTCCAGCAGTGGATCGCCATGCAGGCGCGGATGCTGGCGCTCAAGCTCGGCTTCATCCAGCAGGAGCAGACCGTCGATGCGGCGGCCAGCGCCGCCAAGGTCGCGCAAAAGACCACCGAAACCACCGCCGTGGTGTCGATGGATGCAGCCAAGGCAGGAGCCGGGGCGGCAGCCTCGCAAGCCTCGATTCCCATCGTTGGCCCGGGACTGGCCATTGCCGCAATGGTGGCGATGGTCGCCGCGGTCATGGCGCTCTTGGGCGGCATCAAGAAGTTCGCGGGCGGCGGTCTGGTCTCCGGGCCGGGCAGCGCTACATCGGATTCGATCCCGGCGCGTCTCTCAGCAGGCGAGTACGTAGTGCGTGCTGCCGCCGTGCGCCAGGTCGGTGTGGCCTTCCTCGATTCGCTCAACGGCTTGTCGGCAGGCCCGCGTTTCAAGGGCGGCGAATTGGCCTTCGCAGCAGGTGGGCTGGTTCCGGAAGTGAAAGTGCCTCCTGCACAGCCGCAGATGAACCAAGCGGTGCGCATCGTCAACGCCATCGATCCCGGCGTGACCCACGACCACCTGCAGTCGCCTGCCGGAGAGCGGGTCATCGTCAACATCATCGGGCGCAATGCACGGGCCATCCGCTCGGCGCTGCAAAGCTGAATTTTTAGGGGAAAGTCCAATGGCACTTCTGTTCATCGACGGTTTCGATCACTACGACCCGCAGGCCGTGGACAGCTTTGGCGATCCGTGGCTTGCGCGTGGCAAAGCGGCGTATCTGTCACCGCAGGCCACCAGGATCAATGGCCGTCGTCCGTCCTCCTATGCCCTGCGTTTGCCGGAAGGTTCTGGTGGTGGCTACGTCAAGAACCTCGACGCCACCAAGACCAGCCTGATCGTCGGGGCGGCCATTCGCGTGGTCTCCTTTGAAAACACCTACACCGAGCCACTGCTGCTGGGCGTGCGTGACGCCAACTCGCAGGTCGCGCATCTCGTGAAAATCGGCGAGGACGGTCGGCTCAAGCTCTACCGCTGGCAATACGGCTATGACCAGTTGATCTCTGTCTCAGTCGCAAGCGCTCCGGCGCGCGGCTGGCACTACATCGAGTTGCAGGTTACGCAAGGCACCAGCAACGGCATTCTGTCAGTGCGCATCAACGGCATCCTGGCCATACAGATGACTGCGCAGAACACCATCCAGGGCGGTGGCCAATTGCTCACGGCATTTGTGGGTGCCGTGCCCGGACAGAGCTGTCCGCTCACCATCGACGTCGACGACTTCTATATCGCCGACACCAGCGGCACGATCAACAACACCTTTCTCGGTGATGTGCGCGTCGATGCCTTGCAGGCACAGGCTGATGGCAGCCTGAACCAGTGGGCCGCAAGCCCGGTCGGCACTGCCGCATGGGAAGCCGTGAGCGACGAGGACGAGGTCACGTCGCTCAGTGCGCCCAGTGCCGGTCTGCGTCAGTCCTTCGATGTCGAGCCGCTGCCGGTGATGGCCACGCCCGCCATCTACGGCGTCCAGCTCACGATGCTGGCGCGCAAAACCGACGCCGGTCTGGGCAAGGTCAAAGGCCTCGTGGTCAGTGGTGCGCAAAGCGCCGTCAGCACCGACATCATCCTGCAGGAGCAACTGGCCTGGCAGAGCACGCTGTTCGAGCGTAATCCGAACGGCAACGTGCAGTGGACGGAGGCCGCCTTCAATGCCGCTGAGTTCGGCGTGGAGTCGGCATGACGGATCGCGTCCTCGTTCAAGACCTCGCGGAGGTTTCCAGCAAGCCAACGCCGGGAAGCGAACTACCCGTTTTTCAGAGTGAGGTGCTCTCGCGCGCCACCTTCGGGGCGAGCGCAGCCAGCTTCACGCCGGAAACAGCTGTCGCTCCGCTGCCGCCCAATCTGGCGGCCAGCCTGCTGGCGGAATCCTTGGCGGGCCCCTGGCCACCCATCGATGCACCGACGTTCTTGGTCGAAGTGTTGCGCCGGGACACGGCCTCGAGCGCCATCGTCGCCACCGGTATGAATGCCTTTGGCGACCAGCCTTGGCCGGATGCGCAACGCGGCGTGTTTGCCTTCCGTCATGATTGGATGGAGCCCCTTGTGGAACGGCTGGAGTGGCAGACCAGCGTCACGCGGCTGGCCAGCGGCAACGAATCCCGTCAGGCACGCCGACGTGTTCCTCGGCGCTGGCTCACCTACAAAGTAGGCAACGCCCGCCAGACCGATGCCCTGGTGGCCGACTGGCTGGCCGATCATCTGGGCCAGGCCGCGTGGTGGCCCCTGCCACAGTACGCCGTTCATCTCACTGAGAACGCTGAGGAGGGCGCGCTGACTCTCGGGGTGTCGGAGGCTGACTGGCGGCGCTTTGGCCCACCGGCTGCCGCGCTGCGTCTGACCTATGACGGCGTGCAGGGCTGGGACAGCGACGAACGCTGGGTGCTGATCATTGCGCCCGAGGGCTGGCAAGTCGCCCAACTCAGCGACGTGGAAACCGATCTGCTGTGGCTGGCCGAACCCTTGGCGCGTGCTGCCGGAGCCGGTAGCAGCGTGATGCCGCTGGTGTGGGGCTGCGCTGTCGATCCGGCGGACTTGACCCAGTGGGTGCCGGGGATGGTCGGCGGCAGCGTCACCACGACTGTCACGCCCGCGCAAACGCCGGACATGGATGCACTCGACGACGCGTGGCTCGACGAGATTCCGGTCTGGCCCGATGGCAACTGGCGTGACGATCCGACGGCCGTAGCTCTTGCCACGATCACCCGACAAGACTTCTCGCCCGCAGATCCGTGGGTGCGCCGGGACGATCCCTGGGCGACGACAGCTTTGCAACGGCGCTATCTGGCCAGCTCACTCGATGAAATCGAAATCTGGCGGGCGCGGTTGTGGCAAACCCAAGGCCGTCTGGAAGCCTTCTGGCTGCCCGATGGCTTGGCTCCGATCCTGTGGGTGACGGCAGAGGCCGATCCCGAAGATGGCTACCTGCGCGTGGATGGCAAAGATATCTCCGCGCGAATTTCGGATTTTTGGCATCGCCCCGCCGCCTGCTTGATCGTGCATCCAGACGGCTATCGGCAGTACGCCCTGACGGCGACCTGCCATCTGGATCAAGGCGGTGTGCTGGTGCTGCGCTCGGGCCTCGACGACTGGGTGCCCACGGGCAGCCGCGTCATTCGCCTCGTGCGCTGCCGCCTTGACCACGATGCCATCGATCTGTACTGGCACAGCCCGACGCTGCTGGAGATCACCCTGACCGCACGTCAGTTGCCCGAACCACGCGGTAACGACCGCATTACCTACGAGCCCGCCTGACCATGAGCCAGAATCCTTTGCAGGAGGTGGAGCTGTATGCCTTCGCCAGCAACAGCGCGCAGTTCTACCTGACGCCGCACGAATTCGACGTTGATCTGGATGGCAATCTGTACGCAAGCCTGTCCATCGAACGCAACGAGCTGGCACTGGGTGCTGAAGCCGCCAAATCGGCGCTGGATCTGAAACTGCCACCCGACTGCGATCTCGTGCGCCACCTGCTGGCCACGTCGCTCACCGGGGATACCACCTCGGTCACCTTGCGGATCGGACGGCGCGACTCCTGGGGCGACTACTGGTGGATCTCGGGCACGCGCTGGATGGGCCGGGTGCTGGGCGTAGAGGTCGCTGACGATGTCGCTCGCGTTCGCTGCGAGTCGGCGCAAGTCAGTCTCAAACGTATCGGATTGCGGCGGCTCTATAGCCGCAAGTGCTCCCACGTTCTTTATTCCTCGGCCTGCGGGGCTTCGCCGATGACAGCCAGCGCCTTCGTCCTGGAGGTCTATGGCCGCAGTGTCGAACTCGATGGTGGTGTACCGGGTTGGGTCAGCGGCGGCCTGGCCGGTGGCTGGCTACAAACCCCGGACGGTGCGCGCCACATGATCATCGGCGACTACGGCAGCGGCGTCGAGCTGCTGTATCCAGCGGCCCTTGAGCCCGGCACGGAAGTGCTGCTGACCGTCGGCTGCGATCACAGCACGGCCACCTGTCAGACGCGCTTCGACAACCTCGACAACTACGGCGGCTTTCCCGCCATCCCAAGCAAGAACCCGTTCTCGACAGGCGTGTTCTGAATCCCCGGAGAAATCGCCATGTGGTACCTCGTCGTCATCGTGGTGGCGGCGCTGGTTTCGGTCGCGCTCGCGCCGAAGCCGCCCGAGCCCAAACCGGCATCGCTGTCCGATGTCGATGCCCCAACCGCAGAAGAAGGCAGACCGATTCCCGTCGTGTTCGGCACCGTGCTGCTGCGCGGCGCGAACGTGGTCTGGTACGGCGATCTGGAAGCCGAGCCGATCCGCAAGAAAGGCGGCAAGAAATGAGCACCAGCGTGATCGTCACTATCGACGACGTGCGCGCCGTCGGCCTGTGCGTGAACGGCTCGCGTACATGGTTCGAGCGGCATGGCCTGGACTTCCGCGCCTTTCTGCGGAAGGGACTTGATGCCGAAACCCTGCTGGCCACGAATGACGCGATGGCGCTGCGCGTGGTCGAGCACGCGCGTACCCGGCAGGAGATGCACTGATGGGTGGCAGCAGCAAGAAGCAAACCGTCGGCTACCGCTACCGGATGGGATTGCACCTGGTGCTATGCCAGGGGCCGGTCGATGCCGTGCAGGAGATCCAGATGGGCGACCGCACTGCGTGGGGTGATGCCGACCGTGCGCCGCTGTCCAGCGGGCACGGCCTGACCACTCTCAGCATCAACAAGCCCACGCTGTTTGGTGGTGACGAGCGTGAAGGTGGCGTAGTCGGCAACATCGATGTACTGCCTGGTGGCTCTGGACAGGGACGCAACGACTATCTGATGAGCCGCCTTGGCAGCGCCATTCCAGCCTTCCGGGGCGTGCTGTCCTTGGTTGCGCGCAAGATCCTGTTCGCGGCCAACAACCCCTACATCAAGCCGTGGGCAGTGCGCGTGCGCCGTTTCACGGCGGGTTGGAACGACTACCCGTGGATGGAGTGGAACGCCGAAGTCCGTGCCTGGGATAACAATCAGGGCCGCGAGATCAGTGTCGGCATGAACCCAGCCCACATCCTGGTGCAATGCCTGACCGATCCGCACTGGGGCATGGGCTACCCGCAGGACAGCATCGGCTGGAGCTTCTGGAATGCAGCATGGGCCCTGTCGGACGAAGGCTTTGGTCTGAATCTGATCTGGACGCGCCAGCAGCCCATCGAGAGCTTCATCAGTCAGGTCATCGACCACATCGGCGGCATCCTCTACACCGACCCTGAGCAGGGCACGTTTGAGCTCAAGCTGCTGCGCGACGACTACTGGATCGACAGTCTGCCGCAGTTAGGGCCGGACGAGATCGTGCGGCTGGAGCGTTTCGAGCGCGCGCAATGGGGTGAACTGCCCAACGAGCTGACCGTGGTCTACACCGACTGGCAAACCGGCGGTGATGCCACGGTCACGGTTGAGAACCTGGCCGCCATCCAGTTGCAAGGCGGCGTGATCAATCAGCGCCGCGACTACCCAGGTGTCAACTATGGCCCTCTGGCCGCGCGTCTGGCGCTGCGAGATTTGCGTGCTTTGGGTTCACCCCTGGCGCGGATGAGCCTGACCGTGGCACCCGACACGCTGGAACGCGCGCCGCTGCCCGGTGACGTGTTCCTGCTCAACTGGCCGCGCTTGGGCATCGACCAGATGGTGGTGCGCGTGACCGGCATCGACACCGGCACACTGGGGTCATCTGAGTGGCGCATCGAGGCGATGGAAGATGTGTTCGGGCTGGATAACGCGGTGCTGGCACCGCCACCACCGATCATCGACGAGCCAACCCTGGAGCCGCTGCCGCCCGCGTTGGTGCTGGCGGTGGAAATTCCGTACTGGGAACTGGCGCGCACCTTGTCACGAGCCGAACTGGACTACCTGACCGACACCGATGCTGCGCTTGGCGCATTGGCCGCAGTGGGTGGTGCGGGCCAGCTCAATTGGCAGCTCGCCACCGGTGCCTCGGCCAGTGATATCGCCAGCGTGGCCAGCGAGGACTACGCGCCACTTCTCACGATCGATGTGGCACTGCCTGCCAGTGAGGCTGTTGCCGTCGGTGTGCCAGTGACCGCCATCAGTCAGCCGGAAAGGCTGACCGTGGGCGACTATGCCTATCTGGCCGATGGCAGCGGAGCAATCCGCGAAGCCGTCGCTGTCCTTGACTTCGATACCGCTGCGGCCACCCTTGTCCTTGCACGCGGTGTGCTCGACACCACACCCCAAGCACATGCCTCGGGGACTCGGTTGATCGGCGTTGGTGAATGGCTGGCGTCGGAGGGCGCTGAGCGCGCCCCGGGCGAGTCGGTGTTCGTGGGCGCGATCCCGCGCACATCGACCGATCAGGGCGATCCTGTGCTGGCCACCAATGGGCAGCCGATTGTGCTGACCGGTCGGCAGGCTTTGCCGTACCCACCCGGTCGTATCCGCCTCAATGGCCAGACCGAGCCTGTCGTGGTGGGCGGTGACCTCACCGTCGCGTGGGCCCATCGCGACCGCACGCAGCAGACAGCCTATCTCGTGCAGCAAGACGAGGGCGACATCGGGCCGGAGCTGGGCGTGACCTACACGCTGCGCATCCGCAATCGCAGCAACGTGCTGGTTCGTACTGAGACGGGGCTGCTCGGCACCACTTACCTGTGGACGGCAGCAGTGGCCGCGCTGGATGCCGGTGCGCTGGGTGACCGCATCACGGTGGAGATCAGTGCCGAGCGCGATGGTTTGAGCAGCTGGCAGCCGCAGGTGCGGGTCATGGATCGCGCGGGCTACGGCCTGCGCTGGGGACAGTATTGGGGAGGTGTGTGATGGAGCCGCGCATCGATGTTCATCTGCTCACCCTGAACGAGCCTGCCGAATGGCGGGAGGCCTGCATCGCCAGCCTCGAGGACGCACCGATCCAGTTGCACGTTTTGCCCGGCGTTCCGGGGCGTATCGGCGAGGCACGCGCGGCAGGCTATGCACAAGGCACGCTGCCGCTGGTGTCCTTTGTCGATCCCGACGATTTGTACGAAGCCAGTGCCTTCACACAACTGGCCGATGCGCTGGATGCCTGCCCGCAGGCCGTGATGGTCTACACCGACGAAGCACTGACCGACGAGAACGGCCACGACATCGCGGTGCGGCGTCTGGCCTACAGCCGTTGGCAGCACGCGAACAGCGCCAGTCACGTGCACGGCCTGATCGTGATGCGTCGATCCGTCGTCGAAGCCGTGCTCAAGGAAACCACCGACCTCAACAACTTCGCCGACTGGCTGCTGACCCTGCTCGTAGCCAAGCGCGGTGGCGTGCTGTACCTGCCCATCGTCGGGCGTCATTGGCGGCAGCACCCACAGCAAAGTCATCGCACCGGCGACCCGGACGCCGTCCGGCGCATTCGCCACGCATCGAATCTCTGGAGATAAACCATGTCATCAACCGATCCGAACCTTGGACTCAATTACGGCTGGACGCTCGGCGAGAGCGGCTGGGACACCGGCATGGATGCCAACCTCAAGCGCCTCGGCGCGGTGGTCGGCCTGTCCGTGAAAGACCGCGACCTGACCACACCACCGGCCAACCCCGCCAACGGCGACCGCTACCTCATTCCTGCGGCTGCCACGGGCGTGTGGGCGGGCAAAACCAACCAGATCGCGGTGCGCATTGCCGATGCCTGGGAGTACCACGTGCCCAAGATCGGCTGGCTTTGCTACGTCGAGGACGAGGCCAAGCTCTCGGCCTACAAGTCCACCGGCTGGAGCGCAGGCCTCGCCATCTGATTTCCCATCTTCGTACCCACCAGAAACCCGCCCACGAGGCGGGTTTCGCATTTCTGGAGACTGCTATGACCGAACCCGAACAACAGCCTGCGCTCGTCGAGAACATGCTCCTGCTGCGACGCGAGGACTTCGACGAACTACTCGACCGCGCCGCAGAACGCGGAGCCGAGCGTGTGCTGGCGCACCTTGGCCTCGAAAACGGCCACGCAGCCCGCGACATCCGTGAACTGCGCGACCTGCTGGAAGCGTGGCGCGATGCCCGCCGCACGGCGTGGCAGACCACCATCAAGGTCGTGACCACCGGCATCCTGGCCGCGCTGCTGGTGGGGGCCGCCATCAAGTTGAAGCTGATGGGAGGCGTGCAATGACCGCCAAGCCGAAGATCTGCCTTTTGGACGACTGGCGGCGCGTGTTGCGACGTGCCTGGAGTATCCGCTTCTCGCTGCTGGCCGCTGCCTTCACAGCGGCGGAGGTGGTGGTGCCGCTGTTCGGGGATGTACTGCCGCGCGGTGCGTTTGTGCTGCTGGCCTTTGCCGCCAGCATCGGCGCAACCGTTGCTCGCATCGTGGCGCAGCCGGAGATGCACCGATGACCCGGACACCATCACCCGTGATGCGCAGGACGGTGGCCGGACTGACGCTGTCCGCCGCCGCCCTGGTCGGCATCGTGCTGCACGAGGGCTACACCGATCGCGCAGTGATCCCGGTCAAGGGCGATGTGCCGACCATTGGTTTTGGCACCACCACTGGGGTGAAGCTGGGTGACACCACCACGCCGCCGAAGGCGCTGGCTCGGGCGCTCACCGATGTGCAGCAGTTTGAGGGGGCGCTCAAACAATGCGTGACCGTGCCGCTGGCCCAGCACGAGTACGACGCGCTGGTGAGCTTTTCCTACAACGTCGGCAGCCGCGCATTCTGCCAGTCCACGCTGGTCAGGAAACTCAATGCCGGTGACTACGCTGGGGCGTGCTCCGAGCTGCGGCGCTGGCGCTTCTTCCAGGGCAAGGACTGTGCGCAGCCTACCAACGCGCGGCTGTGCGGCGGGCTGGCTACTCGGCGAGAAGCCGAATACCGGCAGTGCATTGGGGAGGCGTCGTGAGCGTGATTCCGTGGCCGTACCGGCTGCTGACCCTCGCGGCGCTCAGCGTCGCCCTGGTCGGCTTCGGCTGGATCAAGGGTGCGAGCCACGTTCAAGCGCAATGGGATGCCGCCATCCAGCAACAAGCCCTGCAAGCCGCCGCCGTCCGCGAACGGCAGGCGCAAGCCACCGTCAAGGTCGTTACGCAGTACGTCGACCGCGTCCGCGTCGTCCGCGAGAAGGGCGACACCATCATCAAGGAGGTTCCCGTCTATGTGCCCGTTCAAGCCGATGCTGCTTGCACTATCAACCGTGGCTTTGTGCGCCTGCACGACGCTGCCGCCGCAGGTGACCTGCCCGAGCCCGCCCGAGATGCTGATGCGGCCGCCGCAGGCATTGCGCTCTCTGCCGTCGCCGGAACCCTTGCCGCCAACTACCAAACCTGCCACGAAAACGCCGAGCAACTGAGGGCGTTGCAGGCTTGGGTCAGCGAGATGGCATCCACCACCAAGTAGTCAGCGCTTGACGACTTCGCAACATCTGATCGTTCCATCCCGAATGCGCTTGGCTTTCAGCCCGAACAGCGCGTTCATGACATCCGTACCCACCACGGAGCATTGACCATGAGTAACCGATTCAAGCACGCCGTCATTGACGACGTGACCTCGCGCAACATCGACGCCAGCCTGCAAGAACATCTGCTCGACCTGTTCGAATCGGCCATGAAGTCGGTGGCCACGACGCTGGTGCGCGAGGCCAAATTCGACACCACCGACTTTGCCACCGCCAAGGGGCGCGGCTGCGAGGGGTTCACGTTGCTGGTGAGCCGCACGCGCGCCGACTCGCGCGATGGCTGGTTCGGGGCGTTTCAGCGTGGAGATGAACGCCTCGACGTGATCGGCCATCTGGAATAAACCGTCAGTCCCCCGTCTCGGGAACATCCCAGTCCGCCGGGCGCGCCTCGCCGGTCTGGTAGAACTGCTTCACCAGCTTCACGTATTCGAGAAAATCACGGTTCTCTGTGGCCAGCCGATTGGCCATGTCCCAATCGATTTCGTCACGCTCGCGGGCAGGAATCAGCACCTGACTGTCGGCAGGGTTGTCCACGTCCAGTTTGATGAAACCGATGCCGTGGGCGGCGAACAGCATTCGCAGCTCCTTCAGCGTGTCTGTGCCACCGATTTCCGCCGCGACCAGATAGCCGAAATTGGCCCACGACGAATTCGACACAGCCTGAAAAAAGCACTCGCGCACGTTCGAACGGTTGATCAGTAGCTTGGCCTCGAACGACCACAACTTAGTGCGTTTGTCGGAATACTGGTTGACGCAGTCGCGCACCTCCTGGTGCCAGTCCGCGCCCAAGTCCTCCATGCCGACCACGTCCGGGTACAGCCAGCGGTTGCCGTTGGGTCCGCGCTTGTTGGACGAGCGCTTCTCGTCGACGCGCTTGGAGAACACGCCGAATTCCTCCCACAGGTATTGCGACAGCAGTGGGTACAGCGCATGCTCGTCAATCTTTAATGCACTCACATCCGCAGCCGCTGACGTACCCTCGCTTTCGACTGCCGCCACTTCGGCGCTGTCCGAGCGCTCCGAGTAGTAGTACCTGCGGGGCCGTCCCTCGGTCGTCTTCAGTTCTGGGTGCTTCGTTTGCATGCGCGGGCGCTGCGAGCTGATTTCTGCGACGAGCTGCTGCACCAAATCCGCATCAGACTTGATGTAATCGCCGCGACTATTGGCCCGCTTTTCCTGACACTCATCCGGGTAGGTGGCAAAGATCCATTCGGCGACTTGCCGAGCGGTGAACTTTTCCTCGGGGCGTTCCTTCAGGTAGCCGATGACGGCCTTTGCGAGATTTAATGCCATTTCAATACCCCCTCAGAGCCTGAACAACTTCTTGACCTCATTCTCAGCCGTTACTGGCATCTGGTCTTTCTCGCATTGCCTGACCTTGGCCACAATAGTTTTTGCACGCGTGATTTCATTATTGACTCGTTGCGAGTAAGACGAGTCGGTGCTGAGATTGTCGATTACCGAAAACAGGTAGTCCTTTTGATTCGACTGGAACCAGAAGCCCTGACCACAAATCCACTTCTCCATCGCAAATGAATCGAATGGAAATCCGCTGGCCGCATTCCAATATTTCATCAGACGAATAGTTGGCTTGATCAAAGAGTTGTTGTCCTTGTTCTTTGCTTCAAGCGTGGCGTTGAAGTCGTTCGGATTCGTGGTCATCCAACCACCTGACCCGTTGGGAATCTGGAGCTCGCCGAGCCACGTTTTTGTCGCGGGCACCAGATCGAACTTGATGTGGTTCAACTCGAGAACAATGGTCGGGCTGGACTGATAGATTTCCGATGAGCCGTACCGTTTTTCGACAAATGTCTTCAACCTATTCAGGTAAGTCTGCGGCGTGGCGCTGCCATCGCTGAAGACCACCATGTAATCAATATCGGACTGTTCGTCCATTGAGCGAGGCAGGATCGTGCCTCGCGTTGAAGAGCCGAATCGGAAATGCTGCGCAATTACGCCGCTGTCAAAGTGCAGCGCCATCCGCGATTGAAGTGTTGTGATCGAAGTCGTGATCGACGACTGCTCAGTTGTGGAGAGCACGGCACTGCTGGCCGTGTCCGTCAGAAAACTCAATACCGACATCTTGTCATTTATCCTTGTCCACTTTGTGGGTGGCTTCGCCTTCTTCGATGCCTTTGCGTGCAGCGACAAATGCGCGCCTTGGAATACTTGGGCTCTTCTGGTTCAGCTCATTGCGTGCAGAGGAAAGGACCTTCAATCTCTCAGGAAGCTCGCCCAGCCGACTCGTATCAAGCAATTCGATCTCGCGGAAAAAGCGGGCTTCATTCCGAAGAGCCAAAAACTGTCCGGCAGCGGCCCGGTGCATTGCAGCGCGCTCGTTGGGCTTGAGAAAGGTCATCAAACCGGTCAGCAGCGACGCCAACAAGGTGAAGGCACTGGCCCACTCAGGTTGGCTTTTGACCAACGCGGCACCTGCAATCGCACCAAGAGCGGTTGCAGGCACACCCAGCCAGTAGTTGCGGCGAACCCATGTGTCTTCGGCGTTGAAATGCCCCTTGCTGGAATACAGGGCATCTTCTTCCAGTCGCTCAGCCTCTCTGCAAAGCGCAGAGATCTTGGCTTGATCCTCTTGCGATGTCCCGGTCATCACGTCCTCCCGCACCAATTCGTTCTCATGCTGACGCTCCAGCCTGTGGCGGAGCCTTCGGCGGAACCGTCCCCTGCTGATAGGTCGCATCGAAAACGGTGTCCGTCAGCCAGCGCTTGAAGTTGGGGTTGTCGCTGAACTGCTTGAACAGTTCGGTGTGGTCGGACAGCAGCTCCAGCACCACGCGGTTGAGTGCCTTGTCGTGCTCCAGCTTGGCGTTTTGCTTGTCGGAGTTCGCCTGCGCGTTCTGGTAGGCCTTGTCCTGCGCTACCCGCGCTGGGATTTCCTCGGCGATGACCTTGCGGATCTTGTCCTCGTCCTTCCACTCGATGTTGCCGAAGAGGTCGTTGAAGGTCTTGATGATCGCGGAGAGCCTGTCGATGTCGGCTTCGCCTTTGCCGCCTCCACCACCAGGCGGCACCGGCTCGACGGTGGCGTCGGCATCGTCCATTGCCATCTTCAGCGCTGCTTTGGCCTCAACCCGGTAGCTGTCCATGTCGATGGTCTCCAACACACCCTTGGAGAGGTCTTCCTCCTTGGGAGCGGGCAGCTTGGGAATGAGGAAGTTCAGGAAGATCGACAGCTTTTCCCACGTCGGGTGGCCGTAGCTCAGAATCGCGGCAAGAAAGCCGTAGCTGCGCACGAAGGCCTTGGCTTTGCCCTTGAACTTGACCTGATCGTCCTCGCCGAGCTTGTCGGTGTATTCGGCCACGCACGCATCGAGGATCGGATCGAGTTTGTCCCGGTCTGCGCCGCTCACGTACAGCGCCACCAAGTCTTCCACCTGCTGCCAGCTGTACACCTGCTGCCCATCGAGTTCGGCCTTCAGGTCGTGCAGTTTGTTGGCGTCGGTTTCGCCGGTCTGGATGGTCGCGCGGTAGTAATCCTGGAACGCCGCCTTCACCGCTTCGGAGTTGTCGGCGAAGTCGAGCACAAAGGTGTCGTGCTTCTGTGGATGCGCCCGGTTCAGGCGTGACAGGGTCTGCACCGCCAGCACGCCCGCCAGCGGCTTGTCCACGTACATCGTGTGCAGCAAGGGTTCGTCAAAGCCGGTGACGAACTTGTTGGCGACGATCAGGAATCGATACGGGTCTTGCTTGAGATTGGCCGGAATGTCCTTGCTCGGAAACCCGTTGAGATCGGCCTCGGTCTTCTTCTGCCCGCCAATCTCGAAGTCGCCCGAATACGCCACGATGGCCTTGTACGGGCTCTTGATCTGCATGAGGTAGTCCGACACCTCGCGCCAGTAGTCAATGGCCCGCGCGATGCCGTTGCACACGATCATCGCCCGCGCCTTGCCACCGATCTTCTGTTTGCCCGCCACCTGCGCGATGAAGTGGTCGACCATGATCTCGGCCTTGCGGCGGATGGCCTTGTCGTGCGATTCGACGTAGTGACGAATCTTCTTCAGCGCCTTCACCTTGTCGAATTCCGGGTCGTCCGCGACCGTCTTGGCCACTTGGTAGAAGCTGTCGTAGGTGGTGTAGTTCTCCACTACGTCGAGGATGAACTTCTCCTGGATGGCCTGCTTGGTGGTGTAGGTCAGTTCTTCGGGCGAGCGGAACTGCACCTTGTCGCCGACCAGGGTCTTCTCGCCGAACAACTCCAGCGTCTTGTTCTTGGGTGTGGCAGTGAACGCGAAGTAGCTGGCGTTGGCCAGAAGCTTGCGCGAGGCGATACGCTTCTCGATCTCTGCGTTGACCGCATCCTGCGTGCTGTCCTCCTCGAACTCCTCCTCGGCCGCCTTGCCGCCGAGGGCTTCGTGCATCCGCGCCGTGGTCTTGCCGCCTTGGCTGGAATGCGCTTCGTCGATCAACAGCGCGAAGCTCTTGCCGGAGAGGTCGCCCAGCTCATCGAGGATGAACGGGAATTTCTGCACCGTGGTGACGATGATCTTCTTGCCCCGGCGCAGGTACTCACGTAGCTCCTGCGCGTTGTCGGAGTGGCCGAAGATCGCCGCCACGTGGTCGTACCCCTTGATGGTGCGGGCAATCTGTGTGTCCAGCGCGCGCCGGTCGGTGATGACGATGATGGAGTCGAATTGCGCCGTCATTGGGTCGTCCGCGCGGCGCAGCTCCACCAATTGGTGCGCCAGCCAGGCAATGGTGTTGCTCTTGCCGCTGCCCGCCGAATGCTGGATCAGATAGCGCTTTCCCACTCCGTCGGTATGGGCGCGGCGCAGCAGGGCACGCACCGTGCGCAACTGATGGAAGCGCGGGAAGATCTGCTTGCGCTTCTTGCGTTTCTTGCCACTGGCATCCGCTTCTTCCTCTTCTACCACCTGCGCGTAACTCTCGATGATGTTGGCCAGCGACTCGCGGGTCAGCACCTGCTTCCACAGGTAATCGGTCTTCAGACCATCCGGGTTGGGCGGGTTGCCCGCGCCGCTGTTCCAGCCCTGGTTGAACGGCAGGAACCAAGAGGCTTTGCCCTTCAACTCAGTGCAGAACGCGGCCTCCGCGTCATCGACCGCGATGTGCGCCACGCAACGGCCCAACTGGAACAGCAGTTCCTGCGGGCTGCGCGTGGTCTGGTACTGGACAATGGCGTCGGCCAGGGTCTGCTTGGTCAGCGAGTTTTTCAACTCAAAGGTCAGCACCGGCAGGCCGTTGATGAAAATCGCCAAGTCCAGTTCATTGCCGGAATCGTTGCTGTAGCGCAGCTGCCGGGTGACGCTGAAGATGTTCTTGCCGAAGGCATCCGCTGCGACGGCGTTGCCCGGCGTGGGCAGCAGCTTGTAGAGATCGACGTGCACCGGCCCATGACTCACACCCTTGCGCAGTACATCGACCACGCCGCGCTTGGTGATCTCGCCTTGCAGGCGGTGCAGAAACTGGGTGCGCTTGATGCCGTCCACCGCCAGCTCCAGTGTTTCCACCGCCTTGGGCTGGGTGGTCTGCAGGAAAGCCAGCAACTGCGCCACATCCAGCGCCACATCGCGGTTGTAGTCCGTGGGCTTGCCCTGCACGTAGCCGTTGTGCGTGGCAGCAAAGTCCGTGGGAGCCAACTCATGGCTGTACTCGGGCTGCGGCACGCCGGTCAGGCCACGCACCACACGCGCCTCGAACCAGCGCTCGCTGGTGTCAGTCTTCGCCATCGCCATCCTCCTCTACGGTCACATCATCTGGGTCATCGCCGAGCGCGGCCAGCGCCGCGTCGTCCACCACGTCGTCCGGGCCGGGTTGCCAGCCGCGCACGTCCACTTGACCGGTGACCACATCGGCAATCTGACGGTCGCGGTATTCGCGGATCAGCTTGATTTCCTCTTCGGTGCGGGCAATCGCGTCATCCAGCGGCTTGCATTCGTCGGTGATCCAGCGGCAGATGGCTTTTTGCTCTTCGACGGGTGGTAACGCGATGACTGCGTTCTTCACATCGTGCTTACCGAGTGCAAAGCGCGTGACGCCGGTGGCGAGAACATGGAACTGCTGCGCCGTGCGCGCCGAGCCGATGGCGCGAAACAGGAACTCTCCCAACACGCGATCCGGTACGGGGCGCAGCAGACCAAGGTGATACGCGCAAACCACGCCGGGCAAATCCTCCGGTACCCACGCGGGTACACCGATGTCGTCCGGCGTTTCGGAATCTTTCGTCAGAATGACATCGCCCGCTTTCAGCGTCAGGCGGGCGATCTCCGCCGCCGTCGCTGTGGCGCGCATCAAGTCCATATCGTCGGTGATGCGGTCATTCTTGTAGACGTCGGTGTAATTGCACAGGCGCACCGGTGTTTCGTGGTCGTGTGAATGTTTGTCCACACCGCTGAAGCGCACGTCCGCGACGTGCTTAATGAGGGCTACTTCCCAATGCTCCGGCACCTCACCCAGCCATTCGATGCCGGACGGCTTCAGCGCCACCGATGCGTCGAGGCCACGTGTTACGGCGTGGTCGATGATGCGCAGCTTTTGTTCGGTGAGCAGCTTGATCAGGTCTCGTTTGGTCTTGATGAAGCGGGCGATGTGCGCGTCCTGCGCGCGCAGGTAGGCGACGATCTGGACTTGCTCCTCCGGTGGCGGCAATAGTGCCGTCACGTTGTAGAAATCGTCTGTGTAGAGCCGCCAGAACCCCTCGACGATGCCTTTTGTTCGCCGCCGAAACTCTCCAACGTACATCGGCGTCTTGAAAAGGGATTCGCAGTATCGGACAGATGCATCGCCTTTTGGCCTAAACACGGTGTAGTCCGGGCTGACGACACCCGCTTGCTTCGCTCGCGCGAAAACACCGAGATGCGCCTTCAGGCGATTGAGCACCAAGTCGTGTTCTGCCACGAGCTTCCCGCCCGCGTAATTCTCCGACTGGAGGCTCTTACGGCCGAGGTCCTTACTCGGTACAAGGCCGTGAACTTGACTCATTGAGAGGTGAGTTTCCTCACCATGCTTCGAACGACGATCTACTTCCCTGAATAGGAAACGATTACGGCGAGTCTGCCAATGCGCTGGAATCTCGCCAACCCACGGCAAACCGGATTCTTTGTACTGCGCGTGCCGAGGAAGTTGCTGCATCACGCGTCCCCCACGATCTTGTGCAGCAAGCCTTCGCTCTGCTGCTCCAGCGCGAGGATGTCGGCGCGGATTTCGGCCAGTGTGCGCAGCGGCGCGGGCTTGTAGAAATAGCGGGCAAACGAAATCTCGTAGCCGATCTGGGTCTTGTCGGTGGCAATCCAGGCATCCGGTGCGTGCGGCAGCACCTCGCGGGCGAAGAAGGCGTCGATGCCGCCCGGTTCCTTCAACGGCACCTGCTCGGTGTCGCGCAGCTCGCTGTCGGGCTCGTACTCGACCATGAAGCGATCCTTGCCTACGGTCTCCAGGTACGCGCCATCGAAGCCGGGCTCGAAGTGTTCCCCTGCCTTGAGCTTGCTGCGCTTGGTGATAACCGGCGGCGCGGTTTCGTCGCGCCAGCTCACCGCCTTGTAGATGGCCTTTTTCTCCGGCGCGCCGAGCTTGTCGCCCTGCGCCTTCAGGGCAGCATCGAAGCGGGTGCGGAATTCATTGTGGTCGTCGAACACGGCGCTGCCCAGTGCCTGCTGCACCCGCTTCGCCACCTCCATCAGCTCCTTGTCGCGCTGCCACGTCGATGCGTCGAGCAGCTTCTTGCGGCGCTTGGCGGGCACGGCCTTGCGGGTGGTGGCGGCTTCGCCGTCATCGCCGTTGTCGCCGTCTTCGCTTTCGTCGTCTTCGTTCTCGTCCTCGCCCTTCAGCCACGCCTCGATGGCCGGCTTGCGCTTGGCGAACTCGGTATAAAGCGCCTCGCCGTGGGTGGCGTAGATCTCGGCGCGCAGCGCCTCGTCGCCGGTGGCAAAACGCAGGGGCTCGATGCGTTCGTCGGAGAGTTGGCTTTTCAGTCGCAGCGGACGCTCGACGGTAATCTTCCAGTAGCCGAAGTCCTGGGTGTCGAACCATTTGGACTGGGCGGTTTCCTGCGCCTCGCCGAGGTAGAGGTCGAGGATTCGCTGGATGTCTCCGTCCGAGAGTTCGCAGTTCTTCTTGCCGAGGTTTGCGGCGCAGCGGCTGGAACCACTGCGATGCATCGATCAACTGCACCTTGCCACGCCGCGCTTCGGCCTTCTTGTTGGCCAGCACCCAGATGTAGGTGGCGATGCCCGTGTTGTAGAAGATGTTGAGCGGCAGGGCGATGATGGATTCGAGCCAGTCGTTCTCCAGCACCCAGCGGCGGATGTTGCTCTCGCCCTGGCCTGCGTCCCCGGTGAACAGCGCCGAGCCGTTATGCACCAGCGCGATGCGGCTGCCCAGCGGCGTGTTGTGCTTCATCTTCTGCAGCTTGTTCACCTGGAACAAAAGCTGTCCGTCGCTGGAGCGGGTGATGAGCTTGAACTCGTTGTTGCCCGCGTGGCTGACGATGAAGCGCGGGTCGTTGAATTCCTTCTTGCCGCCCATGCGCTCCAGATCGGTCTTCCAACTCTTTCCGTAGGGCGGGTTGGAGATCATGAAATCGAATTCGCGGCTGCGGAACTGGTCGGCGGACAAGGTGGATTTGTCTGCGCCGCCGACGATGTTCTCGGCCTCCGCTCCTTCGCCCTTTAGAAGCAGGTCGGCCTTGCAGATGGCGTAGGTTTCGTCGCTGATCTCCTGCCCGAACAGGTGAATCGACACTTCCTTGCCGTGCTGCTCGGCCAGATCGTGCAGTGCCTCCTCGGCCACGGTGAGCATGCCGCCGGTGCCGCAGGAGCCGTCGTAGAGCGAATAGGTGCTGGACTCGATCCGGTCGGCCACCGGCAGGAACAGCAGTTTGGCCATGAGCTGCACCACGTCGCGCGGGGTGAAGTGCTCGCCAGCCTCTTCGTTGTTTTCTTCGTTGAAGCGGCGGATCAGCTCCTCAAACACCGTGCCCATGCCGTGGTTGTCCAGGGCGGGCAGCTTGATGCGGCCGTCGGCATCCTTCACCGGCAGCGGCGCGAGATTGACCTCGGGGTCAAGGAAGTCGTCGATCAAGTAGCCAAGGACGTGCGAATCCACCAGCTTCTGGATCTGGTTGCGGAAGTTGAACTTGGTGAGGATTTCCTGCACGTTGGGCGAAAAGCCGTCCAGATATGCAATGAAGTCATCGCGCAAGCGCTGGCCTGCTGCGCTGGCCTTGAGCTTGGCCAGCGTGAATTCCGAGACGTTGTAGAACGCCTGGCCTGCCGCCATGCGCAGCGCGCCGTCCTGCTCGGCCACTTTGTGGGTGTCGAGAAACCTCTTGCGCTCGAGCACCGCGTCCTTGGTGGCTTCGAGTACGGCGTCGAGCCGTCGCAGCACGGTGAAGGGCAGGATCACGTCGCGGTACTTGCCACGTACGTAGACGTCGCGCAGGCGGTCGTCAGCGATGTTCCAGATGAAGTCGGAAATCCACTTGATCTGGCTTTGGTCTTGTTGTTGGTTCTTCTGCATCGATACGTTCCTCAACTCGCCGCCGTGCCTGTGGAGACGGCGAGATTCCAATGGTCTTTGAGGACGCCCACAAGGCGTTTCTGGCGTTCGGCCAGAAGCGTGGGCGTCCACTCGTTTTCTGCTCTGACTTCCTGCGTCAACACGAAGGGCGACGCCTTGCCTTTGCCCTTGAAGTAGGCGTCCTTCTTCTTGGCAAAGTCATAGTTGCTGGCAGACGAGTTCTTGTTCCTATCCAGCGGAACCAGATTGGCCAGACGGTGCGTCCAGCCGTCGCGCTCGTCTTCATCCGGGAACCACTTGATCCAGTCCGAACCGTCTGGCGGGGTTTGCGGCAGAACGTGCTCCAGAGACACGGCATCTTGAAGCTGCACGCCGGGGGCGCGCACCAAGGACTCAAGGCGCAAGACCAGGGCCATCCGTGCCTTGGGCAGATCGTCGTACACGTCGCCATCGAGGGCCGCGACGAACTTGCGCTTTTGCGCGTCTGTCAGTGTCAGCGTGGTGAGCGCAGCCAGATCCCCCTTGAAGGCCTCCGGTTCAATTTCCTTGGTGAGCGCGGCGTAGGTTTCTATGCGCTCGTTGATACCTACCTTGGTGACCAACAGGAAATAGGTCAGGCGTTCCAGTGACTGGAAGAACTCTGCGAGCAGTTTGGGTTGCTGCCGGAAGCGCTTGAAGTAGACCAGTGCCGGGGGCACCCAGTCCTTGAAGTCCACGCGGTTGAGCCAAGACAGGTGCTCGTTGATCGTCTCGGCGTGCTCGGTGGCTTCGAAGTCGGCATCACGCACGAAGTCCCACACTTCGGCGTAGGGTTTGATGACCTTGTCGACGAGGTCGATAGGGGTCTTGTACTCGGTGACGTGCTCCTGGAACTCCTTGACCAGGATGTACTTCTGCTTCTTCTTGGCGTAGATGCTGCGGATGTGGCCAAACAGGTCACCGAAGGCGTCGCGGCCCAGCGAGTTTTCGATCCGACTCCACTCTTTGGCGTAGGCGCGGCTCTTGACGTCGCCTGCTGTAGTGCGGATCAGGCCAAGGACCTGCGCTTTGATGATGTCGATAGGCGCGAGGTCGAGTCCCCGGTTGTTGAGTACGGAGAAAATGCGGTATGCGGCTTCGAGGTCGGGCGTGGAGATGACAACCAGCGAGCAGTCGTTGGCGAGGAACTGCCACAGCGCAATGAGGTCGGCAGGCGGAAGCGCCTTGGCCTTTTCGAGCAGCAGCGTGGCGTTTTCTCGGTAACGCAGACGGCTGTCTTTCAGCTTGTCCGTACTGGCGACCAACTGTGCGATGCCACCCGGTTCCTGAATGTTGGTGCGGAAGAAGTCGGCATCCTCCTCGCGAGCTGTCAGGCGGTACTCGTTCTTCTCGCCCAGACTGACCTTGCCCTTTTTATAGAGGAAGTCGGTGATGTCGTCTGCCGCGTCCGGCATCACGGTGCGCAGCACAGCAAAAAGCATCGTGAGCGTGGACAAGCGCTGCTGGCCATCGACCACCGATGACTTCGGGTCACGGTCATTTTTGATCAGAACAATGCTACCGAGGAAGTATTGGCTGCTGGCTCCGGAGACGCGCGCGTCCTGCATCGCCGAATACAGATCATCGAACAACTCTGTGGCCTGCTCGGTTGTCCAGGCGTAGGGGCGCTGGTAGTCCGGAATCTCGAACTGGTAGCTGCCTTCGAAGATCTCCCGGATCAGTTTGTCGTGGGCTTCAAGTGTCTTGGCCATTGGTTTTCTTCTTTCCTATCGTTTCTTTGGGCTGCTTGGGGCTTGGTAGCCCGGAGCCAGCTTGGCGTTCTCGACGCCGTACAGCGCCAGCGGATCGCTGAGCCACAGGCGGTACTGTTCTTCCTTGAGACGATGGTCGGGCGAGCAGTCCACGCTCCAGCGCAGCAGCATGTAGCCCGCGACGGCGGCGCGAACACGCATCCGGATCGAGCCGTCGGTCATCCCGTAGTCCATCTTGATGATCTCGGGGCGTTCAAGGCGCGGGTGCGGCACGAAGTCCAGCTCGACGATGCGCGTCCACTGGATGTCGTTGTCCGGCCGCTCAAAGGCCTGTGGCTCCTCGTCGAGCAGCGTTGGCGCTTCGATACGGGTAACGACGAAGTCCCGAAACTCTCCGCTCTTGCGATCAAAGGCTCGGACGTGCCAACGCAGACCGGTGTCCACCAGGGCAAAGGGCACGATGACCCGCTCGGACTCTCCGCTGCTCATCGAGTGGTAGCGGATGGCGACGGGTCGCTTGGCGTGGATCGCCCGGCAGACCGGGGCCAACACATCCATCCTGGGATTGCTCAGGGCGGTGGGTGACTCGCACGGCAGCAGCGGCTGCGTTGCGCCGTTCACGCCATCGCCGAAGCCCAGAGCCAGCGCCGACAGCACGCGCTGCGATGCGTGATCGAACAGAGGGGAGAACGCCTGCCCGATGCGGTAGATCTTGTTGCTGCCGTCGAAGGTGATGTTCTGCGGCGCGATTTCCCGGTACAGCGCCAAATCGCGTGTCGCCCCTGCCGGAGCCACACCGAAGCGCTCAATCAGGTCTGGGCGACCGATCTCACCGAAGAAGTAGAGCCGGAAGTCGATGTAGGCCAGCCGCTCGCGCTGGGCGTGGCTCAAGCTCTCAACGCGCTGGGGATGCATGGTCAGGTGATCCTCACCCACGGAAGATGACGGTTAGACCGAAATTGGTTGTTCGATTGCTCATTGCTAGGCAGTTTACATCATCAAATTGATGACATAATACTCTGCGGCGGAAGCTGGGGCAATGAGGTATGGCGAGTGAATGCCGGGGTAGTGTGAAGTTGATCGGTTTGCGCTCCTCGCCGTCCAGGATTTCGCTTGTCGTAACGTGAAGCGTGGAATCGAGATCACTGCCATTCCCTACATCTGCCCCGCAGGCTTCTGGACGATTGGTTACGGCCACTTCTGCGATCCGAAGCATCCGCCGATCACGGAGGCAGAAGCCGAGGCCTATCTGGCGCGAGATCTGCAGACGGCTCTGGCGGCGACGCTGCGCTACTGCCCTGTGCTGGCCACCGAGCCCGAGAGCCGGATCGCGGCCATCGTGGACTTCACGTTCAACCTCGGGGCGGGGCGGCTGCAGACCTCGACGCTGCGACGGCGGATCAACCAACGAGACTGGAGTGCAGCCGCAACAGAGCTGCGTCGATGGGTCTATGGTGGCGGCAAAGTGCTGCCGGGACTCTTCGCGCGACGAGAGGCTGAAATTTCCTTACTGGACACCAAAGTGTAGGGCATCGAGTTTCTGCGGCGCGAATACTTCATGCATCCCATCGCTATTCTTTGCCGATCCCCAGAAGTCCTCAACTCCAGATCAGGCGCCAGGTTGCAACTCCACGCGCACTTCCCGTGGTTTACCGGCCCGCTCAACTGACAAGACCACAACATCTCCTACCTTTCGGTCGTCAAGCCGTGCGAGCAGTTTGGCGACATCGTCGACGGGAGCGCCGTCTATGCCTGTGATACGGTCTCCCGGCACGATGCCTTCGGGGCCAACGGTGATACCGCTCAGCCCCGCCTTTTGCGCCGCTGAGCCAGGGGCGACACGGAGCACAAACACGCCTTGGGTGCTGGTCAGTGCCTGCAATCGGCGGTTGAGCTGCTCGTCTACCTCGATCCCAAGCGCCGGACGGATGTATTTGCCGGTCTTGATGAGTTGCGGGACTACGCGCATGACGGTGTCCACCGGCACGGCGAAACCAATCCCGGCCGAGGCGCCGGAGGGGCTATAGATCGCCGTGTTGATGCCGATGAGCCTTCCTGCCGAATCGAGCAGCGGCCCACCGGAGTTGCCAGGGTTGATGGCGGCGTCGGTCTGGATCAGGTGATCGATGGCCGGGCCGCCCGCTTCTCCGGGTAACGAGCGGTCGAGCGCGGAGACGATGCCGGTGGTGAGCGTCCAGTCCAGGCCGAAGGGGTTGCCGATAGCGAACACCTTCTGACCCACCTTGAGGTCGGCACTGGTGCCGACCGGCACGGCCGGCGGGCGCTGGAAACCGACGCCGATTTTGAGCACCGCGATATCGTGGGCCGGACTCACGCCGACCAGCCCGGCTTGGTAATCGCGGCCGTCGGCCAGTTTGACAGTGGCCTCCGACGCCCCCTGAATCACATGAAAGTTGGTAACGACATGACCGGCGTCATCCCAGATGAAACCCGAACCCGTCCCGCGCGGCACGGAAAAGACGTTGCGCGTCCAGGCATCGCGCACCAGTTGGGACGTCGTGATGTAGACCACCGATGCTCGGGATTGCTCGAACAGTTCGATGGTGGCCTTTTCATCAGCGGCCAGATCGCCACGCGGCGTGACGGTGCGCTCAGCGGCTTGGCGCGGACTGAACCAGGCCTCGATGGCGGGCAGGAACTGCCAGAACAGCATGAGTGCGGCAACGCACGCAGTGATGAAGAGCCACCGCCGGACGAAATGATCCGGAGCTGGGCGTTGTGGGTAAGGATCGTGGTAAGCCATGGCGGGGGTTCCTTTCGAGTGATTTAGCGCCAAAGGCCGCTCAGGCCCCGGCGTGGCGGGCGCATCGGGGCGAACGACCTTGGCGCGAGATATTCCGTTTGGAACGGCAGGGCCTGCGATGGCTGAGGCGCCAACGCCATCAGGCGCGCGATACGATCCTCTGTCGCCGGATGCGTGCGCAACCAGGACGGTTCGGGATTCCCCCAGCCGGGCAACAACCAGGCTCGCCACGAGCGGCTCACCCGCTCGATCTTCGCCAGCGCCGAGGCGAGCCCGTGCGGATCTCCCGTCAGCTCTACTGCCATCCGGTCGGCATCGAACTCTCGCACACGTGACAGACCCAACTGTGCGAGCAGTGCCAGTTGCGGCGAAGCGGCCAACAACAGTAAGCCAATCCAGTTAATTTCTGCTGCACCGACCAGCAAGGCTGGCATGCTGATCAGGAGCGCGACCTGACCCGACAACGCCAGCAGGTTCGTGAGCCGGCTGATCGAATCGGCCAAGCCCATGACACGAAGATCTTCTTGAGCGATGTGCGCGACTTCATGCGCCAGCACGGCTTGCAGTTCGCGCATACTCAGGCTGCGGAGCAGGCCATCGGTGAGGGCAATGGAGGCAAGGCGCCTGGAGCCGGTGGCAAAGGCATTGACGATGTCGCTGGGCACATAGTACGGAACCGGCGTGTTCGGCAATCCTGCGCGAGCTGCGAGCGCTCGCAGCAACGACCAGATTGCGGGGGCTTCATCAGGGCGCAAGGGACGGGCGCCATACAGACGCAAGGTCATCGCGGAGGCGGCGACAGGTTCGATCAGCAGGGTCAATGCGCATGTTGCCAGTGCCAGCCAAAGGCCAATCTCGCCGAACAGCAGACTGCCAGCGGCAGCTGCGATCCCCACCAGGGTCAAAACCAGCAGCGCGGTTTGAAAGCGATTGAGCCAGCGGTGCCTCGACCTGGCATCGTGTCGGCCGACTAGACCATAGGGGGTCATGCCTCCATTACTCGCTCTTGCGGTCATCGCGTTCACGCATGAGCCAATAGGTCAGACCCAAGGCCAGTACCGTCCCCGCCAGCGCGGCCACTTTGGCAGGATCAACGTCGGGTTCTAGGATGATGAACTTGCGGGCCAGTGCCAGGATCGCGATCAGAATGACGGTCTTGACCTAGATGATGCTTTCCTTGCGCAGAGCCACTTTGACGATCGAATGCTTGAATTCCATGGCGATCAGCAGCGTCATGGTGGCCCCGAACACCAGCTGGAAAACCTTATGATCCAGTGGATTCAGCGCATCCATGACGAGCAGTGTGAACACCAGCCGAATCAACTGAATCAGCGAAATCACAATTACCAACGCGATGACGCCCGAAAGCGTGATGGCAACGAACTGCTCGAAGCGCTCGTAAACCGTCATCAACCGCCACTGGGAGCGTATCTCGTCAAGGGCCGTGTGGCCAGATTCTTTATTCATAAGCGTTGCGCTCTCTCTTTCAATGAAACGTTAATGGAACGGAGAGTCCGAGAAGACGACTCGATCACACCTGAATCACCGGGGCAATTGCGAAGCCACCCAGCGCATAATGTCCTGCGCGCCCATGGCGCCCGCCTGACGTGCAACCTCATGTCCCCCCCGGAACAAAATCAGGGTTGGAATGCTGCGAATACCGAACTGGGCGGCCAGGTGAGGCTCGGCCTCGGTATTTACCTTGGCCAACCTCACCTTGGGTTCAAGCAGGGAGGCTGCCTGCTCGAACTGCGGCGCCATCATCTTGCACGGTCCACACCACGGCGCCCAAAAGTCAACCAGCAGCGGCAGGTCACTGCGCTCCAGATGACGGGCGAAGGTCGCTGTGGTCAGATCAATGGGTTCTCCGGTGAACAGCGGGTGCTGGCACCGCCCGCAATTGGGCTTCTCTGCCAACTTGTTGGCTGGCACGCGATTGATGGATTGGCAGTGTGGGCAGACGATATGAAGGCTGTCACTCATGAGGGGCTCCCTGGGACACAGAGGAAGCAATGGCTCCGGCAGTTGGGCCGCTGTGACATGGGGATTCGAGCTGTAGCCCTTGCGTCAGTTGCCGGATGCTGTATTCATCCAGCGTTTCCCGTGCGAGCAGTTCGCGCGCGCACCGCTCCAGCACTTCTCGGTTAATTTCGAGAATTCGGTATGCACGATCAAACACACCCATCACGATGTCACGGATGGCTTGGTCGATGCGTGTCTGAGTCGATTCGGCTACCCGGCAGCCACCCTGTACCAGTTCAGGCGCATCAAGAAAACGCGGCCTCTGTGCCTCAAAAGCAACGTACCCCAAGCCCTCATCCATGCCGAAGCGCGTAATCATATCGCGGGCGATGTCGGTGGCCCGCGCGAGATCGTCTGAAGCCCCTGTGGACAGCTCGCCAAACACGAGCTTCTCAGCCGCGCGCCCTCCCAGGAGCACGGCGATCTTGTGCTCCAGGTCGGCACGTGTCATCAGAAATCGGTCTTCGGTGGGCCGCTGCAGGGTGTAGCCGAGTGCACCGATGCCACGCGGAACGATTGAAATCTTGTGTACCGGATCGGTGCCGGGCAGCGCCAGCGCCACCAGCGCATGCCCCATCTCGTGATAGGCCACGGTTTCCCGCTCCTTGGGATTGAGCACTCGGTTCTTCTTCTCCAGGCCCGCCACGATGCGCTCGATGGCGGCGGTGAAATCCTGCAACTCCACGGCGGACGCTTTGCGCCGGGTCGCGGCCAGCGCGGCCTCGTTGACCAGGTTCGCGAGGTCTGCACCCGAAAAGCCCGTGGTCAGCGCAGCCACCTGTTCGAGATCGATATCCTGAGCCAGCGTCACCTTCTTGACGTGGACTTTCAGGATGTCCAGCCGTCCCTTCTTGTCGGGCCGGTCCACCAGCACCTGGCGGTCGAAGCGGCCGGCGCGCAGCAGCGCCTGGTCGAGGATTTCGGGGCGGTTGGTGGCGGCGAGGATGATCAGCCCCACCGAGCTGTCGAAGCCGTCCATCTCGGTGAGCAGCTGGTTGAGGGTCTGCTCACGCTCGTCGTGGCCGCCGATGGGTCCGCCGACGCCGCGTGCACGGCCCAGCGCGTCGAGTTCATCGATGAAGATGATGGCCGGCGCCTGCCCGCGCGCCTGCTCGAACAGGTCGCGCACGCGCGCTGCACCCACGCCGACGAACATCTCGACGAACTCCGAGCCTGAGATGGAAAAGAACGGTACCCCGGCCTCGCCCGCCACGGCCTTGGCCAGCAGGGTCTTGCCCGTGCCGGGCGGGCCAACCAGCAACACACCTTTCGGGATGCGCGCCCCGAGCCGTCCATACTCCTGCGGATTCTTGAGGAAGTCGACGATCTCAACCAACTCCGCCTTGGCTTCATCAACGCCAGCGACATCGGCAAAGGTCACGCCAGTATTCTTCTCCATGAATACCTTTGCACGGCTCTTGCCAATGCTCAGGAAGCCCCCCATGCCCTGTTTCTCAGCGAAGCGTCGGAACAGGAAGAACCAGACGCCAAAGAAGGCTACGGCCGGCAGAATCCACGACAAGATGTCGCGCAGCCATGTGCTTTCCACCACACGGGCATAGGGCACTTCATATTTCGACAGGCGATCTGCGAGGTCGGGTTCGACGCGGGTCGCTACGATGGTGGTCTTGCCCCGGCTGTCCGGCGATTTCAGGCGCCCGGTCACCGTGCGGTCCGCCACCAGCACATCGGCGACGCGCCCCTCGGCCAACGCTTTCTCGAATTCGCTGTAGGGTACGGGCTCGACGGTCTTGGCCGCCTGCCAGTAGTTCTGCAGCGTCAGCAGCAACAGGACGGCGACGATCCAGTAGCCAATGTTCCATTGATCTTTCTTTTCCATGGGCAATGTTCCTCGCAAGTCGTGTCGCTAGAGAATGGGGGTGAACAGACGGGCCAACCCGTCGCGTAAGCGGATGGCCAGCGGGCGGGCGCGCAACGCCTTCGCCGATATCTCGCCCGACGCATCACGAGCGGCATCCAAAAGGGATGACAGCCGCGTAGACAACGCGGTGTCGTACACCTCCACATTGAACTCGAAGTTGAGGCGCAAACTGCGCGCATCCCAATTGGCCGAACCCAGGCAGCACCACGCTCCGTCTACCAGCATCAGCTTGCTGTGGTCGAACGGGCCAGGCCGTTCGAAGATGCGCACACCGTGCTCCAGCACCTGCCAGTAGTGGGCGCGCGCGGCCCATTGCACCGTGGGATGGTCGCCGTTTGCGGGCGTCAGCACGTCGATACGCACGCCGCGCAACGCGGCCGTGCTTAGCGCCGCGATCATCGGCTGATCGGGCACGAAGTAAGGTGTCCAGATGCGCACCGAATGCTTCGCCGCGCTCAAAGCGCCCATGAAGGTCCAGCGCATCCGGTCCAGGGCCTCGTCGGGACCGGCCTCGATGCCGCGCGCCCAACTGGTTCCCGGCTCATCAGCCGTTACGGGCGGTTCACCCCAGAAACCCTTGCTGAGCCGTTCGCCCGTGGTATCGCACCAATCATCGGTGAAGCTCCGCATCAGATGCTCTACCACCGGCCCGCGCAGACGAAAGTGCAAATCGTGACAGGCCTGGCCCGGCGCATCGGGCCGCCAGTACGGGCTGAAGATGTTCAATCCGCCGGTGAAACCCGTCTCGCCATCGATCACCAGCAGCTTGCGGTGATTACGCAGATGCGCGGCATGCAGGCGCGCGGGAATCAATGTCGGGTTGAACGTCGCCACCGGAACGCCGGCGCGCTGCAAGGCGCGGTAGGCGCTGCGGGGCGTCCAGCGGGCATACACGTCGTCGATCAGCACCCGCACTTGCACGCCGCGCTCATGAGCCCGGCGCAGCGCATCGACGAACTGCGCCCCGATGCCTTGGCTGTCGAAGATGTACGAGGTCAAGGCGACGCTGTACCGCGCCGATTCGATGGCGGCGAGCATGGCCGGGTAGGCCTGCTCGCCATCGACAAGCGGCTCGATGCGGTTGCCGCTGGTCAGCGACTGGCCGGTGGCGCGTCCCACCAGGTGGGCCAGACCGGCAAGTGGCGGCGATACAGCCTCGGGCATCGTGGGTGAGAGGTCCTGCCGAGCAGCAGGATCTGCCCCCGGGAAGAGCCGCCGCGCCCGCCGCTGGTAACGGTTGACGCCGAACAGCCCATACAGCAGCGAACCGGCCAGCGGCAACAAGGCGATCAGCAGTACCCACAGCGTGGCCGATCGAGGGTCACGCTTGTAGATGACCGCGTGCCCCGCTGTGGGGACAGCGACCGCCAGCGACACGAGGGTGGCTGCCCATGTCAGCCCATTGGGGTCGGACACGACAGCCTCCCATCGCTCAAGATTCGCCGTCCGCTGACTTCTTCTTGCGCGCAGGCTTGCTCGTGTCGCCAGGCGGTGCCTCGGCCACGTTCGCGGCATCGGGCTTTTCAGGCTCAGCCGGCTTCGCGGGTGGCTCCTGGCGCTCGAAGACCACCCGTTCGGCCTTGTCGTCCCAGCGGGCGCTGGCGTGATCGCCCTTGCCGATACCGCCACCCAGCATCTCGCGCGCCAGTGCCGTCTCCAGCTCGCTGCGGATCAGCCGCTTGAGCTCACGCGCGCCGAACTCGGGCTTGTAGCCTTCCTCCGCGAAGTGATCGATCAAGGTCTGATCGAAGGTCAGCGTCACGCCCTGGCTGGCGGCGTTGCGGGCTACACGATCGAGCTGCAGGCCGACGATATGGCGGATCTCCTCCTTGCCCAGCGCATGGAAGACGATGATCTCGTCGATGCGGTTGATGAACTCGGGGCGGAAGTGTCCGCGCAGCACGTCCATCACCTCGGACTTGGTCTTCTCGTATTCCTCGCCGGCGGCGCTACGGGCCTTCAGCCGACGCTGGATGATGTCCGAGCCCAAGTTCGAGGTGGCGATGATGATGGTATTGGTGAAATCCACCACCCGGCCCTTGCCGTCGGTGAGCCGCCCGTCGTCGAACACCTGCAGCAGGATGTTGTAGACGTCGGGGTGCGCCTTCTCGATCTCGTCCAGCAGCACCACACTGTAGGGCTTGCGCCGCACCTTCTCGGTGAGCTGACCGCCTTCGTCGTAACCGACATAGCCCGGAGGCGCGCCAACCAGGCGTGCCACGGTATGGCGTTCCCCGTACTCGGACATGTCGATGCGCAGCAGCGCACCTTCATCGCCATAGATGGACTCGGCCAGCGCCTTGGCGAGCTCGGTCTTGCCCACGCCGGTCGGCCCGAGGAACAGAAAAGTCGCCACCGGCTTGCTGCCTTCGCGCAGGCCCGCGCGCGACAACCGCACGGCATCGGCCACCGCGCGCACTGCTTCGTCCTGGCCCACCAGGCGCTCGTGCAGCCGCTGCTCCAGATGCAGCAGCTTCTCGCGTTCTTCCACCGTCAGCTCGTTGACCGGAATGCCGGTCAGGCGCGAGACGATCTGCGCGACATGCTCGGCCTTGACTTCGGCGCTGCCCGAGGCGCGCTCGCGTTCCCATTCCTCGACAAGCTTCTTGAGTTCGGCCTCTTTGGCCTCGATGTGCTTGCCCAGCTCGGCGGCCTTGTCGTACTGCTTGCGCGAGGCCACATAGTCCTGCTCACGCCGCAGCTGGTGCAGTTCGGACTCCAGCTCTTGCACCGCCACCGGGCGGGCCGTGGCCGACAGCTTCACGCGTGCGGCCGCCTGGTCGAGCAGGTCGATGGCCTTGTCAGGCAAAAAGCGCGCGGTGATGTAGCGGTCCGACAACTCGGCGGCGGCGATGATCGCATCCTCGGTGATGCTGACCTTGTGGTGTGCCTCGAAGGTGTCGCGCAGGCCGCGCAGGATCATCATGGTCTGCGCTACCGTCGGCTCGGGCACCATCACCGGCTGGAAGCGACGCTCCAGCGCGGCGTCCTTCTCGATGTACTTCTGGTACTCGTTGAGCGTGGTGGCGCCGATCAGGTTCAGTTCGCCGCGCGCCATCATCGGCTTGAACACGTTGGCCACGTCCAGCCCGCCTTCGCCGCCACCCTGGCCTGCACCGACGATGGTGTGCACCTCGTCGATGAAGAGAATCAGCTCGCCCTGGTGCTCGGTCACTTCCTTGAGCACCTTCTGCACGCGCTCCTCGAACTCGCCCCGGTACTTGGCGCCAGCCACCATGGCATTGATGTTGAGTTCCACCAGGCGCTTGTCGCGCAGCGTCTCAGGCACTTCACCGGCCACCATGCGCTGCGCCAACCCTTCGACGATGGCGGTCTTGCCGACGCCGGGCTCGCCGATCAGCACCGGGTTGTTCTTCTTGCGCCGGGCCAGCACTTCGATGGTCGTCTCGATCTCCTGCGCGCGGCCGATGACCGGATCGAGCTTGCCCTCGCGCGCCATCTTGGTGAGGTCGCGCGAATACTTGTCGAGTTCCGGCGTGTTGGTCGGCGTCTCGGCGCGGCCATCCTCGGCCCCTTTGCCGACCACCTTGCTTACCTGCTGGCGCAGCGCTTGCGGCGTGAGGCCGTAACGGCGCAGCAGGTTGGCCGCCAAACCTTCGCCTTCCTCGGCGAGCCCGATCAGGAAATGCTCCGGCCCGACATAAGAGTGGCCGAGTTCGTTGGAGGCCACGAAAGCACGGCTGAGCGCGTCCTTGACCCGGGGCGACACGCCGATCTCGCCCTCGAACGGCTTATCGCCGCGCTTGGCTTCGGATTCGATCTGGCGCTTGAGGTCATCGACCTTGATCTTGAACTGCCCCAGGATGGTCTTGACCACGTCGCTGTCGGATAGCGCCAGCAGCAGGTGTTCGGTATCGACTTCGGCGCGCCCGAACTCTGCAGCGTGTCGGGCGGCCTCCTGCAATAGGGCCTCGGACTGTTCGCTGATACGGCTGGCGAGCCCACTGCCGCGACGGCGCGCGGTGCCCGTACCGGCCGGGGCGGGTTCGCCGAACGAGGCATCGACGACCTCGTCGGTATCGGCCGCCATGGACGGTGCGTCGTCACCGATGCGGAAGAAGTCGCTGCCAAGGAAGTCTTCGAACAGCCCGCTGCGCGAGCCGAACAAGGCTTCCAGCGGTGAGACGGTGCGCTTTTGCTGGCGCACCAGTTGGCGATAGTGATCGTCACACAACAGCATGGTGCTGTGGCGACCATTGAGATTGGCTTCCACCCGCACCGTGGCGGGCTGGCCGCAGACTTGGCATTGTTTTCTGGCCATGCTGATGCTCCTGTAAAGATTGATCTGACGAGGCACCGCCGATCGCGGTGCCTCATCTCTTTGTGGTTTTTGAGAAAAACGCGCTGCCCCGCGTCAGCCGTTGATCGGGATCGAGCGCCCCTGCTTGGGCGTACTGGCCTCGCGCTTGTCCATCGTGATCGTGAGCACGCCGTTCTTGAAAGCGGCCTTGATCGTGTCCTGGTTGGCATCGGCCGGCAGGTTCAGAGCGCGCTGAAAGCTGCCGTAGGAGCGCTCCACCCGGTGGAAACCGCCGTCTTTCGTTTCCTGCTCCTGACGCTTTTCACCGCGCACCAGCAGCACGTCGTTGTCGAGCGTGATCTGGATGTCTTTTTCCTCGATGCCGGGTACTTCCAGGGCGATCTTGTACTGCTTGTCGGTCTCCTGGATGTCCAGCGCCGGCTTCAGCATGCCCGGCCAGTCCGACGGCCAGCGTGGCATGGCCAGCGTCGGGAAACCGAAGCCTCGAAACGCGTCGTCGAACAGGCGGTCGATCTCGCGATGCAATTGCAGGATGGGACTGACGGGCCCACCCGCCACAGGCAGGTCATTGCGCTGCACCGGCAGCGAGGCAGTGCTCTGTTGTTCTTCCTGCTCCTTTTTGAACCAGTTCCAGGGAGCCAATTTCTTGAAATCAATGTCCATGTCATACCTCCAGAAATCAATTGAAGACTCACTCAATCCGCTTGCCTGCGGCTATGGATAGCGCGCCCAGGCAACACGGGATGTTTCGCTGACTTCGGCTGCTCATCTGTGCGTATCACCTCCTTCTTTCTGCCTGCTTGGATCTGATCATTGATCCATTGATCGATTTCACTTTGACGAAACCGCCACGTCCCGCCGACCTTGAAGGCCGGAATTTCCCCGTGCGCGGCGAGCCGGTAAAGCGTCCGCTTGCCGACCTTTAAGTAGGTAGCCAACTCGTCGAGTGTGAAGATCGCCTGCTGGCGCGCTATCATACCACCCCCACAAGTTCCGTCGTCACGCGGCCTCGCTCGAGGAAATTCTTGCAAGACTTTGCAAGATATTGCGCCTAACATGCCGAAAGTCAAGAGTCAACATCCAGCGACCTGCTGGCCGATTGATGTGACTCAAATCTTCAAGGACGGTATGCCAGGGCGGGCCGGTCCGGCGCAGGGGACGGTGGGTTGATCGGGACCTTGCGGGCGCCGCCCACGGCCGCAGATCAAACACCGATCCTCACGTTGTAACCGAGCGCCCGCAGCCCCTTGCTCGTGCGCATGTTCCTTGGCGGAAACTCGTCTGGGCGCGCCCAGCCGACGATTTCCCCGAGACTGCTCAGGCCAATGTGCGGAATGGCCCAGTCGTCGCTGCGGATCGCGCTACCCAAGAAGCCCAGTGGCAGCGCAGGACGATTTTGGCCAAATCATCGAATCCACGTCCTCAAGGCCAAGGCGTTACTATTTAGTTCGGATTACGGACGCGGGTTCGGTTCCGTGTTCCACCACCACTCACCCAAATCCCGACCCCTCTCCGGTCGGGATTTTTTTTGGAATTTTCCAAATGGAGTCAACCACTTACACGTGTTGCCTCGAGAGCGCCCAGCGCCGAAAACGCCCTCATTCCCCCCC
>Ga0207951_100085_pt1 | contig 67798 bp, 60 predicted proteins | sample Subbio12Aug_8Bad_FD_184830 | JGI IMG/M metagenome (GOLD analysis project Ga0207951, IMG submission 184830) | Serpentinite rock and fluid subsurface biosphere microbial communities from McLaughlin Reserve, California, USA - CR12Aug_8Bad (SPAdes) | ecosystem: Environmental > Terrestrial > Deep... | reverse complement strand
CTCTACCTCCTGAGTTTTAGACCTCAAGAGGGTATTGTTCAGGACGCTAGTAGGTGGCTCCTTCTTTTGGTGCTACCATTCTGCATTTTTAACTGCCACACTCTGTACTTTCATTTTGCCAGACACACCATGATGCGGATAGATACATTTTTCAATTCATTAACCTCCCCCATTAAATTAAAGATCAGCAAACCGATTAAACGTCAGCTCATTCCTCACCTCCTAGGCAATAAATATTCGAGATCTCGACTAGGTAGTCCAATAGCAGATAAGATAAGATAAGAGGAACATCGTCAGACAATAGAGAAAGTACTTATTGAGGAATCTTTATTACTTCATTGTTCAGAATATTAACACTAGTCTGTTCTTGTGTCAATATATGATGGAGAAAACTTTTTTTATTGTTACGGGTTGGGTATGTCAAGCAAAACCATACGACAGGCAGGAGAGTGCTCCTGCCTGTCGTATGGTTATTATAATCTATAGAGATTTTAGGAGGTTAGACAGTGCAATTTGTAGACCTTGAAAGGGACATAAAGAATATCGTAGCACGCATACAAGAGACGCACCGCAGTTAAGCAGTGCGCTCGGGATAAGCGATCATTTTTTCTCCCTGTGGAAACCAGTGCCTCGTGTTATTAGCAATACGCACCAATATGAGCATAACCGGGACTTCAACCAGCACCCCCACTACTGTAGCCAGCGCAGCACCTGAATCTAGGCCAAACAAGGATATTGCTACGGCCACTGCAAGTTCGAAGAAGTTGCTGGCACCAATCATGCCTGCAGGGGCGGCAATAGAGTGATCGATCTTCCAGAGCTTTGCCCAAACATAACCGATGAAGAAGATAAAGAAAGTCTGGATGATTAAGGGTACTGCGATCAATAGAATATGCAGTGGGTTGCCGAGGATTACGTTTCCTTGGAATGAAAATAGGATGATAAGGGTTAGCAGCAACCCTACAATGGTGAACTTGCTAATACTTTTTACAAATATATTATCAAACCAATTTTTACCTTTATTCTTGATAATGAGCACTCGAGAAACGTAGCCGAGGGTTAACGGTATAAGCACAAACAGGACCACGGATAACAACATGGTGTCTAGTGGTACTATTACATTGCTTACATTAAGTAAAAGCATTACTATCGGGGCGAAGGCAACGAGCAGAATAATATCGTTTACAGCAACCTGCACCAAAGTGTAACCGGGGTCCCCTTTAGTTAGGTAGCTCCATACAAATACCATCGCCGTACATGGAGCAGCACCTAGTAACACAGTGCCGGCAATGTACTGCGTAGCAAGATTATCGGGGATAAAGGGTGCAAAGATAATTCTGAAGAACAACCAAGCAAAGAAAAACATGGTAAAAGGCTTAATCAACCAGTTTAAAGACAGGGTGATAACAAGGCCCTTGGGCTTCTTACCAGCGTTGACGATGCTGCCAAAATCTACTTGCGCCATCATCGGGTAGATCATAAGCCAGATTAAAATAGCTACAGGTATGGAAACGTTAGCTCTCTCCCATTGGCTTAGGGTCTGGGGAAAGGCAGGTAACCAGTGGCCGATAGCAACACCCACGATAATGCATAGAGCGACCCAAATGGTTAGATAGCGCTCGAAAACACCTAAGCCTTTGTCGGCCTGATTCACTACTTGACTATTTTTCATCTTTTCTCCTCACAATGTTTTTCCTTAAGATGCAGCTCTAATCTGTCAAGGTCTGAGTAGTGCTCCGGTGAGTTCTGCAGTTTAGTGTAGACATGGGCTAACAATTGACTATTCTCTACCGCGAACTCGGGTTTTACCTGATAATAAATCCATTGGGCTTTCTTACGCGTAGAGACTACCCCCGCCGACCTAAGTTTGCTAAGATGGCGGGATACGTTCGACTGGGTTGCTTCTAACACAGATTCCAAGTCGCAAACACACAATTCCCCCTTTTGTAGAAGGTTAATAATGCGAAGCCTGAGTGGATCAGCCAATGCTTTTAACACCTCGTGCAAGTCTACACCTCCAGTTATATTTATATATTTAATTATACGCATATGCAATGTATTGTCAATACAAAAACGCACAACCGCAGGGGTCGTCCCCCTGCGGTTGTGCGTTTGGAGCCTAGAAAAACAACTGAATGATATAGGGATTGAGTAACGCAATCAGCCAAGCACCTACCGGGGGTACTACGAATAAGACCATGGGGATAGCCCCCATATTTTCACTTACGCACTGTAGAGTTGACATGGTGCTTGCTGGGATACCAAGCGCAAAGCCGGGTAGCCCTGTAGCAATGTAAGCCGCTAGGGCATTATTGCCGTAAAGCTTGCGGATTACGAATACAGCCACGAGAAACACTAGGGCCGTTTGAACCACGGTGATTGCAATGCTGCTCGCGGTGAGCTTAGCGATGGTGTCCCACTTGAGGGTGGCAAAGACGAAAGTTAGGAATAGGGATAAGCTAAAGTTACCTATTAGGTTTACATGAGGTACTTGGAGCTCAAACCACTTGGTTTTGTCTAACACTAAGCGCACCATTAAACCAAACAGGAATGCTCCTCCAATAGGTGTAATCCACTTGCCAAGACCGTTTTGCAGGGGTAGAAAGCCTAAGCCCACTGTCAAACCAAAAATGAATAAATATTTAAGTAGCTCCATGGGGCCAAAGGGAGCTGCGGGTGGTTTAATGGTACTAGAAAGATCTGCCTTACCCTGCAAACATCTAAAGACCTGACCACCCAGTAGTGTTCCAACAATAACTGCCAAGGTCGAGACCCCACCGAGGAGGGGTAGGCTGACTCCACCAAGCTCCGTGAAAAGTGGTCCAAGCCCCGCATCGCCCATAAACGCTAACGACCCATGTAGCAGTGCCCCTTCACGGCCCAAACCAAAGGCGGCCGCGAGACCAATAGAGACGACATTCTGTAAAAATGCCAAGCCTACGACAATCGCCAAGAAGAGCATCTGCTTGCCGAAGCCTTGGCTAATAACGGTCTTATTACTTCTGAGCCCCACAGAGGCAAAAAAGCCGGCGACGAACACCACCATTAGGGAGGTATCTAGCTGAATCGTGATGTATGGAGTCAACGCTAGCATGAATACGCCGCATGCTAGACCGCCGATAAACGGTGCGGGGACAAAGTTATCTTTTAGGCTAGGAATCTTTTTCTGGAGAGTATAACCGATGAGTAAAAACCCCAGTATTATAGCAATGCTTTGTATGGTGTTAAAGCTATATGTCATATGTATGCTACTCCACCTTGAGCGATAGCTTATCCGCTAGGTTCTCGTCCTTAAGTAACTGCTCGGCTACCCAGGCTGCGACTTCGCCGGTGATGTTAACGCAATGAGCCTTGCGCTCTGGGCTAGTAAATACGTAGTTCTTAACTAAAACACGGCAACACGTGCTCTCATACACATCCTTGATGTGATCATGCAACCTAGCCGCTACAGGGAACATCCTTTCATTCATTGGTTCGCCGTGTTTGCGCCCGTAGGCCATACCCAAAGCCATACACCCTCCACTTACTGCGCCACAGAGGCAGCCTGCCTTACCGATACCAATGGGGAAAGCAGAAGCTAGTTTAGTAATCTGTTCAGGAAAGGGCCAGCCTATCAGCTCATTAATGGTATGTATGACTGCCTCTGAACAAAAAAATTCACCCCGTTGAAAATATCCCTCTGCCCTTGCCCGCACTGCGTTGACTAGTTCTTGTTGTGTCACAAATATCTCCCCTTCAATAGTTCTTTATTGTCATAAGACATAAGTCGCAAGGGGCTCATTCCTTATGACTAATGACTTTTGACTTGCGACTACCTCTATGCTCATATCATTAGAACTCCTTATATATATAATCACAAAACCTAATAGCATTCAAGAATATTTGACAAAATCATTAAAAAAACCGTTTGCGATCGCACAAACGGTTAACTTATACTTACTACCTGCTAAAGGTGGCTTCGCGCTCTGGCCCCACAGAGATGAGTGTGGCTGGTGCGCTACAGTAAGATTCGATTAGCCTAACATATTCTTGCGCCCTGCGAGGGAGTTGCTCCCAGCTACGGGCACTTGCTGCTTTCTGCTTCCACCCCGGTAGGTCGATATACACAGGCTCGACACGGTAAAGATCATCTGTTAGAGGCATGTAACCTATTTCCTTGCCGTCAAGCTTGTATCCAACGCACACCTTCAGAGATTCTAGGCCATCGAGTGTATCAAGCTTGGTAATAGCTATTTCTGTAAAGCCATTGAGCATAGCCGCGTACTTGAGCCCCACTGCGTCTAGCCAACCACAGCGGCGGGGGCGCCCGGTAGTGGCGCCAAACTCAAGACCTACTTCGCGCAGATAATTCCCGACTTCATTGTTCTGCTCAGTAACGAAGGGACCCTCACCTACCGAAGTAGAAAAAGCCTTGACTACCCCTAATACCGAAGTTATTTTGTGTGGCGGTATGCCTGCGCCTGCAGCTGCACCGCCCGGAAGTGGGTTAGAGGAGGTGACGTAAGGGTAGATCCCCCAGTCAAGATCTCGCATGGTGCCGAGTTGGCCTTCAAGGAGTATATTCTTATTTGCAGTCAAACCCTGCTGAATAAAGCCTAAGGAGTCACAAACATAGGGCTCTAGGCGGCGCGCATGCCCAAGGTAGCGCTCCACAATTTCGTCTAAGTTAAGTGGCTCTGCGCCATAGATCTTAGTAATAAGCCTATTGCCGCCTTCCAGCACTTCTGTAAGGCCTGTTCTAAACTTGATTACGTTATGCAAACTGCCCATCTGCAAGCCCACACGCAGCGCTTTCGCAGCATAAGCGGGAGAAATACCACGCAATGTAGACCCCTGCTTGCGCTCGCCACGTTCTGTTTCGGACAACCGTTCGAGCTGGGAGTAGACGGGTAGCGAGATGTGTGCACGGTTAGAAATTCTTAGATTCGCTGTACTAATTCCCTTGTTTTCGAGCATATCAATCTCTTTGATTAGCTCGTCGAGATCAACCACAGTGCCTGTGCCAATTATATTTAGTGTATCAGGATTAAAGATACCACATGGTACTAGGTGTAAGGCAAACTTACCTAGTGAGTTTACTACCGTGTGCCCTGCGTTAGCACCACCTTGGAAACGAACAACGATATCGGCTTCTTGCGCAAGCAGGTCAACAATTTTGCCTTTCCCTTCATCGCCCCACTGAGCACCTACGACTGCCTTGACTGTCATCAATGATACCCCCTCAGTTGTTCTCCGTAGATATGTTAACAGAGTTGCTTGTTGCAGGGAAATAGCAGTCCGGAATGGAAAGGATAACTGTAGGGAATGGGGGAACAAATTGTGGACTTAAATACCCTTAGCACATTTATAAAAGTTACGGAACATCTCAACATTACACGGGCAGCAGAAGAACTCTTTCTCAGCCAACCCGCAGTTACTAAGCAGATAAAGGCGCTCGAAGCGGAATTAGGAGCAGTGCTACTGATTAGAGGGCCGCGCAGTCTAGCCTTAAGCCCCGCCGGCATAGCCGTGCTCCCGGTGCTGCGGCAAGTAATAGACCTGTTAGCTAAATCCCGAGACATGGCACGGGAAGCCAGTAGCCCTGGACGAGGTCACATCATTATTGCATCCGGCACCGCAGTGATGAGCTACATCTTGCCAATAGTATTAGCTTCTTTTAGGCAACGGTATCCTGAAGCGGAGATTACCGTGCTTTCGGGCAAGACAACAGAGGTAGTGCGGCTAGTAGATGACGGGATTGCCCATGTGGGCCTCGTCACGTCAGAGGTCAGCCACAAGTCACTTAGGGTTGAACCATTGTTCTGGGACCGCATGGGCATTTTCGCTTCCCCTAATCGGCGTACGGCGCAAACCTTGGATGAATTGGCCAGAGAGCCATGGCTACTCTTTGCTCGTGGCACTGGTTTTCGCACTTTTATAGATAGCGTATTTGCAGTCGAAGAAGTAGCCCCTCGGGTGGTCATGGAGCTTGAAAGCGTTGAGGCCCTAAAAGAGATGGCAGCCATTGGGATGGGCTACACCCTATTGCCCCTTAAGGCAGTGACAGACCACCTCAGGGAGGGGCGTCTAGTACATATGCCCATAACCAGTAAAGTGCGCCTAGCGCGCCACAACTCCTTGGTATACCGCCAGGATATTGGTCTGAGTTTAGCTAATGACTTTATCAGTTTGGCGCGAGAACTTCTGCATGAAGAGGCTGTAGAATAATACATTTTACACGGAAGGGTGCGAAACACAAAATGAGTAGATCATTTGATCTACTCATTTTAAGTATTTTTCCATTATATAGCTTCGGTAGGTCTTTCCGTCCCACTGAACTTCCTCGATAATCTCAAAGCCTAGGCTCAGATATAGCTTAACCAAATGAGTAGCGGGGGCTGCAGTATCGAGCTGTAAGCGATAGATGCCTTTCTCCTTGGCTTTTTCTTCCGCCCACCTCAACAGGATGCGGCCTAACCCCTGTCGCTTATACTTGGGTGCGACTGCTAGTTGGGTGAGATAGAGCACGGGTAACTTGCCTTTATGGGTTTCAACTTCAAGAGAAATAGTACCAACAAACGCATCGTTTACAAAGGCAAGATACACGTCGTTATTTAGCATACGCTCTCGTGTAATCTCTTCATCCTGATAAGTACCTGTAAAGTTAAGGCCGAGATCAGCTAGCTGCTGATAGGCAGAATTAACTAAGATACGCAGCGCAGGCACATCCGCATCGGAAGCCAAACGAAACTGTATTGAGGCTAATCCCAAAGAAGTTTCTAACACATTTCATCCTCCTAAAGGTTAAAGAACCCCGTATTCCCGGGGTTCTTTTGCTAACTTTTCAGACCTTTAGACCAGCTGTCTTTTAGGCCCACGATGCGGTTAAATGCCAACTGACCTTCCTTAGCGTCCACTGGGTCTACAAAGAAATATCCTTGACGCATAAATTGAAACCTATCACCTGGCTTCGCTTCAGCCAAACTAGCTTCAACCATGGCATCCTCGACTACTAGAGCATTGAGGTTAATTAGGGAGATAAAGTCCTCACCTTCTGGTGCCTGCTCAGGGTTCTCCTGAGTAAAAAGCGTGTCATACAACCTTACTTGGGCGGGAACTGCATGTTCAGCCGAAACCCAATGCGAGGTACCTTTGACTTTTCGGCCGCTAGCCGGCCCGCCGCTCTTGCTCTCGGTGTCATAGGTGCAACGCAACTCTATTACTTCACCAGTAACCTCGTCCTTAATTACCTGCTCACACTTTATGATATAGGCACCCTTTAAGCGAACCTCTCCACCAAGAACAAGGCGATGAAACTTCTTAGGCGGGTTCTCCATAAAGTCTTCGTGCTCGATATAAACTGTACGGGAGAATGGCACTTTGCGGCTTCCAGCCTCGGGGTTCTCGGGATTGTTCTCGATCTCAAGCCACTCTACCTGACCCTCAGGATAGTTTTCAAGTACGATCTTGAGAGGTTTTAGAACCGCCATGGTGCGGTGTGCAGACGCATTTAACTCCTCACGGATACAGTACTCAAGTAGAGCGAGATCCATGACCATGTTTTTGCGGGCTACCCCACTCTTTTCGCAGAAAGTGCGAATGGATGATGGTGTATAACCTCTGCGACGCAATCCTGAAATAGTAGGCATGCGCGGATCATCCCAGCCAGCCACATGACCCTCTTCAACCAGCCTGCGTAGCTTGCGCTTACTCATGAGAGTGTACGTCAGGCCTAATCTACCAAACTCGGTTTGACGCGGGCGACCAGGAAGTGTGGGGGTATGATCAATATTCTCGATTACCCAGTCATACAGGGGACGGTGATCAACATATTCCAGTGAACAGAGCGAGTGTGTAATGTTCTCTAGATAGTCACCGATCGGATGCGAGTAGTCATACATCGGATAGATACACCACTTGTCACCAGTGCGATGATGATGGGCGTGGCGAATGCGGTATAGGGCTGGGTCTCGCAACGTAATGTTAGGGCTAGCCATGTCGATTTTGGCACGGAGGACCCTAGTACCATCGGCAAATTCGCCATTTTTCATGCGTTCAAACAGGTCGAGATTCTCTGCAACGGAGCGGTCGCGGTAGGGACTATTCCTGCCAGGCTCGGTGAGAGTGCCGCGGTATTGACGCATCTCATCTGCACTTAGGTCTTCTATGTACGCAAGCCCCTTCTTAATTAGCCCAACGGCAAAATCGTATTTCTCTTGAAAATAATCCGAGGCAAAAAACAGCCTGTCCTCCCAATCAGCCCCAAGCCAGGCGACGTCAGCCATGATCGAGTCCACAAATTCCTGATCTTCTTTAAGAGGATTGGTATCATCAAAGCGCAAGTTGAACTTGCCACCGTTAGCGACCGCTAATCCATAATCCAAATTAATGGCGAAGGCATGCCCAATATGGAGCCAACCGTTAGGTTCGGGTGGAAAACGCGTGTGCACCCGACCGGCATTCTTACCGGAGGCAAGATCCTCGTCGATAATATCCTGAATGAAATTACCTCTTACATCAGCTTCATTGACAGACATTGTAACTTCCTCTTTTCCACAGCTTAATCAGTCTATAGCTTTTTTGTGTTCTACAGCGAACCGCGATTTCCTTCTTATTATCATGGACAATCTAGGGTTAGATTAACCGAAAATTGTTATGTACTCATAATACGATCAGTGCTGCTATGGCATAATTTAGCGATTTTGCGAAGGATATAGGTGGGTGTGCGGTTTGTGCTGGTTGTTATTGCTACTAAGGGTTACCCTAAGGCAAATGTTAGTCTATGTTAGTCTTTTTCTTTACTTGATGCGTTCCCCAATAATGCGGGCTACGTGCACACCACTAGCGCTAGCCTGAGCCAGCCCGCGGGTCACTCCTGCACCATCACCTACAGCAAACATGTCAGAAATCTCTGTCTCCAATTCATTTGTAAGCTTAAGCCGCGAACTGTAGAACTTAACCTCAACCCCGTAGAGCAGCGTATCGTCATTAGCCATGCCTGGCGCAATCTTTTCGAGAGCATAAATCATCTCTACGATGTTATCTAAGTGCCGCTTAGGAAGTACCAGGCTCAAGTCCCCAGGTGTAGCTTGTAGCGTAGGCTTAGTAAAGCTCTGCACGAGACGGTGTTCATTTGTTCTCCTGCCCTTAATGAGGTCGCCAAAACGCTGCACTAGCACCCCCCCTCCGAGCATATTGGAGAAGGAAGCGATACGCTTACCGTACTGGTGGGGTTCATTAAAGGGGTGGGTAAAACGATTACTCACCAGTAGCGCAAAGTTGGTATTGCGGCTGTGGAGCTTTTCGTCGCGGTAGCTGTGACCATTAACGGTAATGATACCGTCTGTGTTTTCAGTTACTACATAACCGTTGGGGTTCATACAGAAAGTGCGCACCAGATCGCCGTATTGTTTGGTACGGTAGACTAGTTTTGCTTCGTATACCTCGTCGGTTATGTGCTGAAAAACCTCTGCCGGGATCTCTATGCGCACACCGACGTCGACTTGGTTATTATATAGACCCAAGCCTAGTCCCTTACACTGCCCTGAGAACCACTCTGAGCCGGCTCGCCCGGGTGCTGCAATTAAGTAAGCTGCCTCTAGAGAAGCTGGCACATCTTTACCCTTTAACTTGAGAGAAAACCCTGGCTTTTGCGGACATATCTCTACTACTTGGCAGTTAAACAATAGGGTTATGCGCGTTTTGAGGTGCTCGTATATCTCCTGCATAATGCGTAGGTTATTCTCTGTGCCGAGGTGCCTAACCTTTGCCTGTAATAAATGTAGGTCGCTAGATAGCGCAAGCTTACGCAAGCGACTGTTGTGGGTGCTAAAGAACTCAGTCGGCGCCCCGTAACTGAGATTAATCTGATCAACATAGTCGATCAGATCTAGCACGTCTTGATCAGGTAGGTACTCTTGCAGCCATCCGCCAAATTCAGTAGTGAAGTTGTACTTACCATCAGAATATGCCCCAGCTCCGCCAAACCCACGCATAATACCGCAAGGTACGCAGCCAATGCAATGGCTAACTTTCTTCTGGGCGATAGGACATTTGCGAGTGTAGATGTCGGCTCCTGCCTCTATCATTACTACCTGAAGGCTAGGTTTCTTCTGTACCAGCTCATAGGCAGCAAAAATGCCAGCAGGACCTCCGCCAATAATCGCTACATCAAACTTTTGGCTCATTCGTAGCTCTCCCATCCATAAGATCTTTGTGCAACACTTCTTTGGAGCCTCAGGCTTTAAGTGCCTCGGCAAATTGCTCCGGTAGACCTGCAGCAATTATGGCGGCGGCGGCCTCAGCGTAAGAATAAGCTACTTCCACCGAGGTTAGAGTGATTCTGTCGTCCTTTATTTCAATGATGCCGTACACTGCATTATCATTGCCGTGCTTCGGCTTTCCGACACTCCCCGGGTTAATGATGTGCCGCCCCTTGGCTACACGGTGGTAGGGTTGGTGTGTGTGTCCGCACAATAAGACATCAAAGTCGACAGCGCTTGTGGCCTCAATTAGCTCTGCTTCACTCAAATATCTGTGCAAGTACTCGTTATTCTTGCGGGGGCTGCCGTGCACCACTAAAATGTTGACGTTTTCGACCTGTAGGCGCAGGTCCCTTGGCAAATTTCGTAGCCACTCCTTATTCTCGTCAGTGGTGTTATCAATACTCCAGTTGTTAGAAATCTCCCCTAGGCGTGCTGATTCGCCATCAGCAAAATCGCAGCCGCAGGTAATCAACTCTTCCCCCACACTTTCATCATAATTTCCCTGTATGGCTATAATCTCTCGCCCACGCAGCTCTGCTACAACCTCGTTAGGGAAGGCTCCGTACCCAACATTGTCCCCTAGACAATAAATCCGCTCAATATCCTGCTTGTCAATGTCTGCTAGAACGGCACATAGGGCGTGTATGTTAGAGTGTATATCTGATATTATGGCAAATCGCATCAACAGCCCTCCTTATATTCATGTTCAAGAATGGACATAATCACTATAGATTGGAATTTGCCTTCGTATAAATCGCTACACCCCTTTTTTAGGAAATTCGCCAACCCCTTTCCTCTAACCGTTTATAGATAGAGTACCAGCCCTCTTTTTGGGCTAGTTTGTCCGGGCTCCCGCTTTCCATAACCCGACCGCGCTCCATGATGTGTACGACATCAGCGTCGATAATTCCGCTCAGCCGATGGCTAATAGTAATAATTGTCCGCTTAGTGCTCATCTTGCGAATGGCTGCGAGCACGTGCTTTTCTGTTACTGCGTCTAGACCCGAGGTCAACTCATCTAAAAGCAGAAGCGGAGGGTCCGTCACAATAGCTCGTGCTAAGGACAGGAGCTGTGTTTGCCCAAACGAAAGCGTGCTGGCGCCCTCGCCTATAACCGTGTCCAACTGCTGCGGGAACTGCTTGATTGTCTCTAACAATTCTACAGTAGCGAGAGCTCTTTCTGCCTGTTCGCGGGTTATGGAGCGGTCGCGCAAGGTGATGTTATCATAGACGGTTCCATTGAATAAGTGCACGGTCTGTGGAACTATACCTATCAGTCTACGCCTGCTACTAGGGGTGAGCAAGTAGGGGTCTACCCCACCTATGGTAATTTGCCCAGCTCGCAGGGGGTAGAGCCCTGCGATGAGGTTCATAAGGGTCGTTTTGCCTGAACCTGTTCTCCCGGCGATGGCGGCCTTTGCACCGGCAGGAAGGATGATAGTCGTGCCACGTAGTACGTCTTCGCTATTTTTATAGGCGAAAAATACGTCCTCAATCTTGACGGTTACATCATTCTCATCCCACACCGTAGGGCCTTCGGGCCTCTCACCTTTTTCAGTCTCCTGCTCAAAAAAGCCATCAATCCTATTGAGGCCAGCCCTAGCCTGTTGAATAGTCTGGATTTCGGAAGATATAGCTTCGATGGGCTCGAAGAGGCGAATAAAAAGATCGGCGGCAGCAGCCAGTGTGCCTAGAGATAGACCTAAAGCAAGTGATGTTGTGTTGTTCGACGCACCTATAAAGATGGCCAGAGCTATTACTGCGGCCCGCAGCGTCTGTGTGATACAGGGAAACCACGCCTCGTAGAAGCTGTTAGCATTCATTGCTAGGCGGTGATTTTCCAGCGTAGGCTCGAACCTCTCTGCAAAGAATTGTTCTCTGCCGAACGATTTAATTACCTTCATACCCGAATATATCTCCTGTAGGCTCGTATTAATGTCCGATACTCTCTTGCGCACAAGAAGCTGTTTCTGGTAAATATTCTTCCTGAAGTAATCAGCCACCACATAGACTACCGGCAATGCTCCCAGCGCAATCAGCCCGAGAGGTTTTGAGAGGGCGAAGAGAGCGATTACAAAACCCGCTATCTTGAGGAGATCCGCTGCAGCGCTTACCAGACCTGCAGAAAACAAAGTATTGACTGCGTCTATATCGGCTGTAAATCTCGATAGTGTTTCCCCCGTAGGAACATTCAAGTAGTAGGACATGGGCAGGAACCTAAGTCGATCTAGCATTCTCACCCTGATAGCCAGCAGCGTACTCTGGCCAAACACAGTGGCACCATACTCGCGCGCTAGATCTACCAGCCCTATAAGCAGCATCGCACCTAGATATACGAAGGAGAGCAGCCACAGGTTTCCTTGCCCCGAGAGTAACGGTCCATCCACTAATCTCCTAAGCACTAATGACGGCCATACATTTATAATAGCTCCTGCTATTACTGCCAGGCTGAGTAAAACTGCGTGCATGTAGTTTTGCTTAAAGGTCTCTTGGAGCGCCCCTTTCAGGTAAGTGGCCTTAACCTGCTTGTTCATTGTTTTCACCCTCCATAAAGACCTGTGCCTTAAATATCTCGGCGTAAAGCCCAGCAGCATCTATCAATTCCTCATGTGTTCCATGCTCGGCTGTGCGCCCTTGGTCAAGTACTAAGATGCGATCTACATGCTTAAAAGCAGTTAAGCGATGAGTAAAGAGCAGCACAATCCTATCCTTGTACTCACCCTTAAGGTGGTCGATGATCTCCTTTTCGGTAGCGATATCCACTGCGGAGAAGGGATCATCAAGCAGTAAGATACTTGCGTCGGAGTAAATGGCCCGGGCCAAAGCAATTCTTTGTCGCTGTCCACCCGAGACTCTCACGCCTTTTTCACCGACTTTAGTCTCAAGACCCTCATCAAACCGAGCGAGGTCCTGAGTCAAAGCCGCGGCTGAGAGGGCTCGTACAAGGCGATTAGCATCTCTGCCTCCACCTGCAAAAAGAATATTCTCTTCGATAGACATGGAGAACAGAAATTGCTCGTGGCCTGCGTAGGCAACCAGGTTTCTTCTCTGACTCTCGGATAGCTGCTTTAGCTCCATACTATCTAGCTTAATACTACCCCCATACGAGTAAAGTCCGGTTAACGCATGGGCAAGCGTCGTTTTACCCGACCCGACAGCCCCTGTTATACCGATAATCTGGCCCTTGTAAGCTGTGAGGCTTATATCTTGAAGTGTGTCGTTGCCACCAAGTCCGAAGGTCAGGTTAGAGACCCTCAAAGACTGACATCCCGTGCTTTGCGAAAAACCCGTTGGCTCAGGGGCGCTCTGCTTATTCATCTTTTCCTGGACCCTATTCCAAGACGCACGCGCGGCATGCCAACGATTAAATACCCGCGCGGCGACACGAGTCCTGCCCGAGAAGGCGATAAACATGACCAAGTAAGCATTAAAACCACCTACGGTCCACTTACCCATCACTACTTTATGGCCCCCAAGCGCAACTACCACAACAACTCCTAAGCCCGCGATCAAGGCGTATATGGGTAGCAATGCCTGTTGCAGCAGCATTTCCTTAATGTTAAAGCGAGACTGCTCTGCAAACGCTCCCTGAATATCCTCGGATTCTGCCTCTTCCCTACCGAACAGCCTTAGCACTGCTACCCCATCAAGATAACGATACAATCCGCTATTTGAGGACGATGCTGCTCTACGCGCCGACATAGAGTATTGGTAGAGTACATGGCGCATTCTCTGCGCTAGGGCGATAGTCACAGGAACCATTACTGAAGCCGCTAGGGTGATCCTCCAATCCCAAAACATGAGGACCACGAAATAGGAGACCATTAGTAGCCACGTGTCCCAGCCCTCATTAAGGGTGCTCATTACTGTGTCTACAACTAGAGTAATATCCCCTACTGTTCTAGACATCAGATCCCCAACTGTCTCTTGCTTGAGTTCCGGGAGCCTTTTACCCAATATGCGCTCCACAAAAGTCTGCCGCAAGTCGCAGGAAACACGGTTAAACTGGTCGCGCATATACCACCTTTTAACGAAGCGGGCTAATTGAAAGAATGCCGTTACTCCCACGAAGTAGAGGGCTGAGAGCAGCACCTGTTGACCATTCCCCCCGCCGGCTGCATCAAGTAATCTGCCTAATAGTATCGGCCCTAGCACTATGGCCGTGTTGTAGATGATACCAGCCACCGACGAAATGACGAACTGAGGCATATATTTTGTCAGGTAACGGAGTAGTGTCTCCTTACCTTTGGGTGGCCCAAAAAGCTTCATATATCTCGCCTCATCATTCTTTTATTTCCCTAAATAGTTCATAAGCCTTGGCCCTGGCCTCGGCTAGTACGGTAGCACCCGGCGGGGTAATAGAATAGTACTTACGAATTTTCCCTTCTACATTTAGCTCTTCTAGAGCGAGCAGTCCTTCGCGCTCCATACTGTGCAGTATAGGGTAGAGAGTTCCGGCACTCATGCTATACCCGTGGTGTCTTAGCTCTTCAATCATCCATGAGCCGTAAATTGGTTGTTTTTTTGCATGATACAAAATGTGAATACATATAAACCCTAGAAAAAGCCGCCTCTCAATTTTTGTCTGCACTGATTTCACCTCCAGTTATCTAATCTCGATATCGTATTATGATAATAATACTTGATAGAAGAACTTATGTCAAACAAAAGTTAAAACTACGGCCCATGCATCTCGCCTTCGAGGCAGACCGTCGACATGTATTAAATGACCATGAAATGGTGTCCACTCTCGGATATACTAACACCAACATCAGAATGAAAGGATGTTTACCTTGAATCGACTGGCTAAAGAAAAGTCGCCTTATCTTCTGCAGCATGCCCATAACCCCGTGAATTGGTATCCATGGGGTGACGAGGCATTCGCTGAGGCGCGGCGGAGGGATGTGCCGATATTCTTATCCATAGGCTATTCAACTTGCCATTGGTGCCACGTGATGGAGCGTGAGACCTTTGAGGATAAAGAGGCGGCACTAGCGCTGAGCGATGCCTTTGTTTGTATTAAGGTGGACAGAGAGGAACGACCAGATATTGATGCGACTTACATGGCAGTATGCCAGGCAATGACGGGGCAAGGCGGCTGGCCGCTAACCATCCTGATGACAGCGGATAAAGAGCCGTTTTTTTCGGGCACATACTTCCCTAAAAAGAGTAGGCATGGCCGTCCGGGGATCGTAGACGTCTGTGCTTCGGTAAAGAAGTCTTGGGCTGAGAAGCGCAGCGAGGTACTAGGGGTAGCTAGTCAGGTAACTGCACAGCTCAAGAAGATTGTCAGTGTTTCGCCCCTTACTGGGACCTTGGATGAGGGGACGTTTGAGCGAGCTTACAAGGGTTTTGCCAGTCGCTACGATAGTCAATTTGGAGGCTTTGGCAGTGCACCCAAGTTCCCGAGCCCGCATAACCTCTCCTACTTGCTGCGTTATTATAAGCAAAGTGGAGAGAAAAAGGCCTTAGACATGGTGGTTGAGACTTTGCGCCACATGGGAAGAGGCGGGGTATATGATCAGATTGGCTTTGGTTTTCATCGTTATGCCACTGATAGAGAGTGGCTACTACCCCACTTTGAGAAGATGCTCTATGACCAAGCGCTGATTAGCATTGCCTACACAGAGGCTTACCAGATTACAAAGGATGAAGATTTAAAGCAAAAGGCTCAGGAGATTTTTGAGTATGTACTGCGGGACATGACCTCGACCGAAGGGGGTTTTTACTCTGCAGAAGACGCGGACAGCGAGGGCGAAGAAGGCAAGTTTTACGTATGGAGCATCGAAGAGCTACGAAGAGTCCTAGGGCAGGATGCAGACTTAGCGCTATCGGTCTACAACGCCACACCTGAAGGCAATTTCATAAATGAGGCCACACATAAGCGCACAGGTACGAACATATTGCATTTACGCCAGCCAAGCGCAGAGCTAGCTGAGGCAGAAGGCGTTAGCCCAGAAGATCTTAAAGCCAGCCTAGAGCCACTCCGCACGAAGCTTTTTAGTGTACGCAAGGAGCGTATCCACCCCTATAAGGACGATAAGGTCCTCACCGACTGGAACGGCCTGATGATTGCAGCTCTCGCCATAGGGGGGCGGGCGTTCAATGAGCCGCGCTACCTCACCACTGCCACAAAGGCAGCCGACTTTGTTCTTGAGCGATTGCGAGATAAGGGTGGCAGGCTCTTAAAGCGCTACCGCGACGGCGAAGCGGGGCTACCAGCCCATGTGGATGACTATGCCTTTATGGTTTGGGGGATGATTGAGCTTTACCAGGCTACCTTCCTCCCTTGTTTCTTGAAAGCAGCGCTTGAACTTAACGACACGCTCATAGAGCATTACTGGGACAAAGAACAAGGAGGTTGCTACATTACGGCCCACGACCAAACTGATTTACCGATCAGGCCAAAGGAAGTGCATGACGGCGCCATCCCATCAGGTAATTCGGTAGCAGCCCTAAACAACCTGCGCTTAGCTCGCCTTACAGGTAAGCAGGAACTTGAGGAAATCGCCGAGAAGACGATTTCTGCTTTCGCTGGCGACGTTGCTCGCCACCCCATGGCATATACGTACATGCTGATGGCGCTGGACTTTAGCCTCGGGAAGACACACGAAATTGTGTTGGCGGGAGACATTGACTCGCCGGATACCAAAGAGATTATCCGCGGCATAGCTGAGAGTTTCTTGCCACGAACGGTTGTGTTATTGAACTCTCCTGAAGCTGAGCAAGAGCTGGCGAAATTGGCTCCGTTTACTGCCGGGCAAACGAAGGTTAATGACCGAGCTACAGCCTATGTGTGCAGTGACTTTGCCTGCATGCAGCCCTCAGCAGATGTAAACGAAGTACTCCAAACCATTCAGTCCTTTTTACCCCTAGCCATCAAGTAAAACTTATTTCTTCCACGTTGGTATCTACTATGGCCATAATCGTCTGATACATGCCTGGCCTAAAGGCGGCGTAGGCATTGATACTCTTACACTAGCTACTTTAGAACCAAGTACCACAGCAGCAGAACCTATCTGCGCTAGCTGACCACGACCACGCAAAAGGGGCTGTTACTGCAACAGCCCCTCTTTTTTTATTTGCCTTTACCTTTGGAGGCATTGTTACCTTTACTCTTGCTGCCCCATTTTAGTCGTTCACGGTTATCATCATCATCGTCATCATTCTCGCTCTCATCGTCGTCGTGCTCTTTCGCCTCGTCCTTGGAGTCTCTAACTAACCACTGCTTTTTGGCTTCCTTGTTTACTTGGCCTGGGTTAGTGTTAAAGGCCTTCATGGTTTGACCAATGCTCTTGTTCTCAGCGAATTTTGCTATTACTTGCTCCAATCTGTTATCCTTAGCCACTGCTTCCTCGGCTTCGTCATCGTCTTGGTTTTCGATTGAGAGAGTGGATGCTAGCTTGGTAAGCAAAGCAATTTGCCCATAACCTAACCCCTTAGTGCGCAGCTCGATGATAATTTCCTCGTCGATGCCTCTTACCACTGCAGCTTGAACCTTTATGGATTTGGTTGTCGTCTCAATTTTAGATTTGATTTCGTCTATCTTTTCAGTCCGGCGGACAACTTCTGGTAGCTCCAGACTATTCCCTTGCTGAGCTACTTGTTCTAGGGTCGTAATTAAATCACCGACCTCAACGCCCTTCTCAACAGCCTTAGTCACAGCATCGGATGCTTGTTGGAGTGTTACAGAGATTTCGTTTAGCAACCCATCAATGTACTGGTTTAGTTTTTGGGGGTCAAGGGCTTCGATCTCCGCCAAACGCTCCTGAGAAAACGCTGTAAGTAAGGTTGCTTTGGCTTGTGGAGTTTTAGTGAGTGCGAGTTGGATGTCCTCTATAAGTTTATCAAGGAAATAAAATGCACTGTCAGGAGTAACTCCAGCAGAAACTGGATTAGCAGGGATCTCGGTTATTGTCTCTGCACCTAAGTCATAAATGATCTGTGAAATTGCTTCCGCTTCAGTCACATCCATATTCGCGTCGTTAATCTCTGTTTTTTCTTGACCTTGGCTCGTGCTCGCCTTTTGCGTGTCTACAACAGGCTCTTCGGCGAGGGCAGGTAGTGCGAGATTGAGGCAAAGGATCAGTGTTAGCACTAAGGAAAACATTTTTATCATTAATATAACCCCCCTATTTTCTGCTTACACTATAGTTTTCGGGGTTAACCTTGCCCTTAGGGGGGTAGGACCTACTTCTTTGTATCGCAATACCCTAGTAGCGTTAAGCACGGCTAATACTGCTACCCCAACGTCCGCAAAAACTGCTCCCCAAATAGTAGTAATGCCGAGCACACCAAACAGCAGAAAGACTGCTTTTACTCCCAAGGAAAGAACTACATTTTGCCTAACAATCACTCCTGTATAGCGAGCAATTTCCACTGCGGTGGCTAACTTGCCTAGAGCATCCTGCATGAGTACTATGTCCGCAGCCTCGATGGCGGCGTCACTTCCCAAACTGCCCATAGCTACGCCAATATCGGAGCGAGCAATTACCGGTGCATCGTTGATTCCGTCACCCACGAAAATTAGCTGACCTTTAGCAGAAGGTATAAGTTTTTTGAGAGACTCGATTTCCCCCACCTTGTGTTCAGGTAAGAGGTCGGCGATAAAGTCGTCTAGCCCTATCGCAGTAGCGATCCTTTCCGCGGCATCTTTGCGATCGCCCGTGAGCATCACGATCTTGCTTGCGCCAAGCGCCTTTAACCTCTCTACTGTGATTTGGGCCTCGTCCTTAAGCTCATCCGATACAACGATGTATCCTGCGTACTCTTCCTCTACAGCGATATAAACTATGGTGCCAAACGTGTCTACGGGAGCCACTAAGACACCGTACTCCTCAAGCAACTTAAGACTCCCAACCAGTACACGTTGTCCATCAACCATAGCGAATAAACCTTTACCTGAAAGCTCTCGCACTTCGCTTACTTCTAAGCCAAGCGGTTTGCCACCCACAGCGGTGGTGATGGAGCGTGCTACAGGGTGATTGGAGTGGGACTCTACAGCACCTGCGATACGAAGCAAAGTAGCCTCGGTATACTTAGTAGTTGGGCGAACATGAGTAACCTTGAATACGCCTTTGGTAAGGGTACCGGTCTTATCAAAAACGACTGTATGCATGTTAGACAAGGCGTCTAGATAATTAGCACCTTTGAACAATACGCCATAGCGAGAGGCTGCTCCAATTCCTCCGAAGTACGTGAGAGGCACAGATACAACAAGTGCACAAGGACACGATATTACTAAAAGAACTAAAGCTCGGTATAACCAGTCGCTAAACAGTGCTCCAGGTATTAAGAGCGGTGGCAGCAGCGCAATCAGAGCTGCGGAGATAACTACCACTGGGGTGTACACACGTGCAAACGAGGTAATAAATCTTTCAGCCGGAGCCTTGCGCTCACTAGCCCGTTCCACCAGCTCTAGGATCCTAGCTACAGATGAGTCGGCATAGGACTTCTTGACCTCTACAGTCAGTACACCTTCAAGGTTAATCACACCTGCAAGAATCCCGTCTCCTACTGTTGCCTGCCGTGGCACAGCCTCTCCAGTTAAGGCTGATGTATCTAGGATAGAAGATCCATCCATTATTGTGCCATCTACAGGTACCCGCTCGCCAGGTTTAACCACTATCAGCTGTCCGACGCACACACTTTCAGGTGAAACTTGGCGTAGACCATGTGGAGTGGATAGATTAGCGTATTCCGGCCTAATATTAAGTAGTGCGGCGATTGATTTGCGCGAACGATTAACAGCTAGTTCCTGCAGAAACTCACCCACGGTATAGAAGACCATAACTGCGGCGGCCTCTGGTAATTCCCCTATGGCTATTGCACCAAGTGAGGCAATCGTCATCAGGAAGTTTTCGTCAAAAACCTGGCCACGCATAATGTTACGAATAGCCCGGTACACAATTCGCCAACCGACTAGTAAGAACGAAGACAAGAGAACTACGTACTCCCCTAATTGAAAGGGGGTTGCTTTTAGTTGTTTATTAAATACCACACCGAGCACTAGCAACAGCCCGGAAATAGCGATGGTCGCTATTTCACGTGTATGAGACTTTGAAAAAACCTCTTCTCTGCCCTTTGTAATTAATGTGACGTCTGGCTCGAGCGAAGAGATTATCCGCTGTGCATCGCTTTCGTAGCCTCGGGGGAGTTCGACTGTCTTTGTAGCAAAGTTAACTGTGACTTCTTCGAGGCCACTAATTTTACGAAGCGCAGCCTCAATTTTAGCTGCGCAGTGTGCGCAATCAAGACCTTCAAGTATATAGCGCATGGGGTGTTCGCCTCCTTGTCTAGATGATCCGTATAATCGTTCCCTGTTCCTTGTTCCTCGTGATTCGCCATCCTCTCTTACCGCTCCTCTGCAAAATGCTCCTGGGCTTCATGGATAATATGGAGAATATGCTCGTCTGCTAACGAATAGTACACCATTTTACCCTCTCGACGGTTCCTTACTAAGCGCATAGCCTTTAATAAGCGCAAATGGTGAGAGACCGCTGGCAAACTCATCTCCAAAACCGCAGCTAAGTCACAGACACAGAGCTCGCGATAAGACAATAGATAGAGAACCCGGGTCCTGGTTTCATCGCCAAGGGCCTTAAATATCTCTGACAAACCGGCAACCTCTAGAATTTTATCTCTAAGCTCGCTAACCTGACACGACGGAGAAAATGTTTCACATAGGTCTCTCTTATCATGATCCACAATTACACATCCTTTCTCAACAACGATTAAGCAATTGTTTAATAGTTATAGCATATCGCTTGTTATTAAAACTGGCAACAAAAAACTGCGGCTAAGCCGCAGTTTTTAAACTCTAGTTTTTTATCATCAGTGTCCCGTTAACTAATCGAATTATAACGCCGTACTGTGTGGCATCAAATGTATGACGCTGCGCACCAATGATTACAGCAGTATTCTCATGGGCTTTGGCAATAGATACTACGGCTGTACTGGGGCAAAAAACCAGAGTAAGTACACCGGACTCAGACCCCAACTCTTTAATGGACACATTATCCCCTGCACGCAACTCGCCACCTCGAAAAACGCCATTTATCAGTATCTTGCCACCTGCCAGCAAACGGGAGTTGTAACAGCCACCGCCCACTATAGTAATGTTTCCAGAAGCTGTTAGGCTAGAGTTTATAATATTTTTCGCCACACCATGAGCCTGAACAATCTCGTTAGTACTGAGCTTTTCATTTACCTCGACAACTTGCTTTTGAAGTTTTAACAGAACCGCATCAGACTTTAATCCCATGTCTACCTCCCGAAGCAAATCTGTAAAAGCATCCACAACCTTACCTCCCACAACTTCTAACAGGCGCGGCGACAATTTTATGAACTCCTTTTTTAAAAAAGCGACCCTGTCATACAGATCCGGGGTCTTCTGAGCGACTAATGACGTCAGTAATTGCGGCAACATGGCCTTACGATTTTCCGGTATACGCTCTTTTAGTTGAGGATACGCCGATAAAAGTTGCTGTAACATCTCCTGCACATTCTCCAACACTGGATTTACCGTCTTGAGGAACATAGGAGAAACTCCCGCAGAAACTTGTGATGAAATAATATTACCCACCACCGACACTGAGCCACATGCCTGCAGAACTGCCTGCTCTACGAGGCCACTCACTTTAATGACTCCGCCGGCATAGACAGAGCAACCCGCCGTTACGTCACCTGCAATTACTACGTCTCCCACAAAAGAGACGTTACCTGTGCCCAAATCAACGTTGCCCTTAATCATGAGGTCTGGCATGACATCAACCCGTGCTATTGACCCCGCCCGACGCAGCACCGGACGGCCCGCTTTGGTTGCCACTAATTGGTTTGACCACTCTTGTAGAATAACCCCCTGCCCCGGTACTAACTCTACATCACGCGGTTCAGGAGGGAAAACAGGTGCGCCGTACACTCCGGTACCAGGTCGGCCCGGCAAGGGAGGGGTCCGTTTAACCAGAACTTGCCCCTGCTCCACAGCTGTAAATTCAAAGCGCTCTCGAAAATCTATCTCGCCCTCTTCTTCAATTTCCTTAAGAGATTTAGTTTGTGTATCAAAATACACTTGCACATCAGCATGTGTTCCAGGCACAGGAGGTATCCCTTCTGCCACTATTACTTCCTTTTTTTCCATAGCGGTGACTAGTTCGGCATACGAACTAACGTTTAGCCCAAAGGTGACCCCTTTTTGCCGCAAGACTTGGGCCAACTCGTCCATAGTAAGAGGTGAACTCGAGGTACGGTTCTCTACAGTTGTAATGACGAGGTGAGGTGCAGGGTCTAGGTTGGGAATAGCCCTAGAGACAACCACCCGTGGCACTACACACACACGAGCAGTAAGATCATCTGGCGAGACTATAAGTGACCAATGTCCGTCTTGCACCTCGGCAAGAGACTCCAGCTCAATTGTGTCGTCCTTACGCACTGACACGTTTTGACGCTGTTCTACCCCATTTACCTTAAGTTTTAAACCCAAGGTTGGAATGAGCGTTGGATAAGGCCCTTGGCTGTCGTGTTCAACTACCACTTGACCCGAGCGAACCATTGCCCATGGCAGCTTAATCTGGTTCTGTACTGACACAGTGTTCCCCCCTCCCCATCCTTTTACCCTCTATGACAGCACGCATAACGTTATACGACGCTTGCACAATTAAATCTCCTGCCTGCTGCATTGCCACGTCTAGATCCATAGGCCGACAACAAAGGCTAAATACTGCCGAGAATACTCCAGCGTTAGCCGACGCAGCAGATTGGTCTATTCCACCTGCAATGGCTATAACCGGAACACCTAAGATGCTTGCTACTTGTGCTACCCCCCACGCTGTCTTACCCCGGACTGTCTGATAGTCTATCTGCCCCTCCCCCGTTAAGACAAGGTCTGCCCGAGCAATTTTCTCCTTAAGTTGTAAAGCCTCGCACACAATATTAATACCCTTCTCGAGCTTAGCTCCAAGGAAGGCCATAAGGCCAGCCCCCAGACCGCCAGCTGCACCAGATCCAGGGACAGCTGCGACTTCCATCTTGAGGCAACGCATTATAGCCCGTGAATACGCTTGTAAGCCTAAATCAAGTACGTCAACCATTTCGGCAGTTGCGCCTTTTTGTGGGCCATACACCACTGCAGCTCCATTTACACCGAACAGGGGGTTATCTACGTCACAAGCTACAACAAACTCCATATTTTTTACACGGGGGTCCATACCCGATACATCAATGTCGGCGATCTTTGATAGATACAGACCCCCTGCTTCTACGGCTTTTCCTGTGCAGTCGTAAAACTGAACACCTAGGGCCTGGGCCATACCTACGCCACCATCGTTAGTGGCACTGCCGCCAATACCAATAATCATGCGCCGACACCCGGCATCTAGTGCTGCTAAAATTAATTGTCCCGTGCCAAAAGTGGTTGTGTAGTAAGGATTTCTTTTATGTAAGGGTACAAGAGTAAGCCCCGAAGCAGCTGCCATCTCTATAACTGCGGTTGAGCTACCATCTCCCAACAGGCCCCATTCAGCAACCACCGCCTCACCAATAGGGCCTGTTACGAGAGTCTGATGCAATGTGCCTTCTGTAGCCGCAACTAAGGCTCGTACCGTCCCCTCTCCACCATCAGCCATAGGAACCTTAATTACCTCGATTGCAGAACAGGCGCGGTGAATTCCTTCTTCCATGTGAAGAGCTGCTTCTTCGGCTGTTAAGCTCCCTTTAAAGGAGTCCGGGGCAACCACGACTCTCATAATCCCTCACCTCATAATCTAATAATTTCGCTATAGAGAATCTTTTTCCTTGCTCCCATGTTAAGCTTAAGAAAGCATTTCTTAGTCTATTGGAGCGTCTGTCCTAAAGAAATTATTGATAGTCAAAGCGAAGAGTGTAGAAAACCACTTTGCGTAGGAGGAATGTATAGTGCAACACCTTACTAATTTACTGCAAGAATATATCTTCAGCAAAATAACCTACTTAAAAGATCCCTCCGTTGCTGAGCTTAAGAACCTCAACAATGGCTGGGAAAGTGACGTCTACTCGTTTATGCTAAGCTACACAGACAGCGGCTTGCCGTATCAGCGAAAGATGATTTTACGTTCTTACACTGGTAAGGAGGTTCCCCTCTTTCCTAACAAACCCTTGCATGAGTTTAACGTACTCAGACAACTGTGCCTCGATGGTTATCCGGTGCCAGAGGTATACCTCTTAGAATGCGACGCCAGTTACCTAGGGAGCCCCTTTGTAATTATGGAGCTCATAGAAGGAGATGGTCTGGATCAAGTATTCTACCATGCTACTGCTGCGGAGCGGGGCGAGTTGCTCAAGCTTGGTGCTGAACTCTTTGTTGCACTCCACGACTTGGATTACAAACCCTACATGGGAGATGACGCTTGCACAAAGTGTGGCGCTATTTTACGGGAAATTAATCGGCATGCAGCAATCGCCGAACACTTTAAGGCCAATTATACTCTGCCAGGTTTGGAGTGGCTACGTACGCAAGCGGCAGCGATAACTCAGGGGAGGCTTGCTTTGGCCCACTGGGACTATCATTTTGGCAACATCATCTTAACTCCGAATAAGCAACCGGTGGTGATCGACTGGACCATATCCGCGGTGACGGACTATCGCTTTGACCTAGCATGGAGCCTGCTTTTCCTTGGGGATGCTGCCGAGAGCTTCGTGGCCTTGTATGAAGAGGCTAGCAAAAAAACGGTTGAGCACCTGGACTTCTTTGTAGCCTTTGCCTGCTTGCGGCGTTTGCTCACCATGCTTATTTCGCTTGAGCACGGGGCAGAAGTCCTAGGGATGCGCCCCGGAGCAGAACACATCATTCGCAAACACAAGGCACATCTGCAGGGTCTTTATACGAAATGGCTCGAGCTTACCCAACAGCCAATTCAACATGTAGAGACCGTTATAGCTGGTCTGTAACAGAATAGTGCTGGCGCATGGCGCGGAGCGTTCCTGCGTTTTATCAGAAATTAGGAATTGAATAATCTGCACTGTATCCCTTGGCTCTGCGCCTAACTATGCCCCAGAACTCAGCGAATGTTCCTCCTACCTGAGAGAATATGCCCTGTGGCGGGAATGCTGCGCTTCTGTAAACCGATTGACAGTTTTAATGGATGGAAGCTAAACTAAGAGTGTGCAAGATATAGAGAGGAGAGAGTCTCACTAAGATAGTGTGTCACCTACACAGGCCTGACGAAAAAACATGGAATCTTCTTTTTAGGTTGATTGGAGGAGTAGAAGTGAACTCAGTTGCAAAACCCCCGTCTTGGCTCGGGGTGGACTTGGTTAAACATCGTTGGTTGTTCCCTCTCATGGGTGCTCTGACAACGCTCATGGGCGGCTCGAGTTACGCGTTCAGCGTTTTCATTAGGCCCCTCGAAGCCGAATTTGGATGGACTCGGCCTGAAACCGTGGCTGCTTTTTCGGTAGCTATGTTTGTGATAGGCGCTTTTATGTGGATCACCGGTTTTTTTGTGGACAAATACGGCCCTCGTATTCCCTTCTTGATAGGTGCCTCTTTAATGGTATTATCGCAAATCTTATCTGCCCGAGTAGACAGCGTGACAGAGCTCATCATTACCTATGGCATTATCGGCGGCATGGGTATCGGAATGACCTATTGCGCTTCAACTATTGCTACGACCACCCGATGGTTCCCTGAGCCTAGTAAGCGAGGCTTGACGGTAGGCTTGTCCTTGGCAGGCTTTGGCATGGGTTCAGCCTTTGCTAGCCCCATTTGGACTGCTGCTATTGCTGTGTACGGATGGCGTACCACCTACACCCTGACCGGTGTAGTATTTGCAGTGGTTTTGGGGGTCATCGGCTCAATTCTACGTTTCCCTCCTAACACTTGGGAATTTGCTCCGGGCAAAGGTTGGCAACCACGCAAAGCCACCAAAGCGAAAATAAGCAAAACTCTTCCCGCAAACAACAGTGATTTTAATTTCGCCCAAGCTATAGTAACACCACAGATTTGGATAACTAGCTTTATGTTCTTTGCCAGTATTTTTGGCGGTCTCATGGCTGTTAGTCAACTTGCGGCATTTGCTACCGACAAACCACCGGCTGGTGTCGGAGTGGCTCCAGCAATTGCTGCCATGGCCATTACGATACAGGCGGTGTTCAATGGTATAGGCCGCCCAGCCTGGGGCTTTATTTCTGGCAAAATTGGCACTAGGACAGCCTATCTCCTATCAATTTCCATGATGATTATAGCCATGGTGACACTAGCGAATGCTACTAGTTTGCCTGTGTTAATATTGGGCGCTGTGCTTAACGGCTTTGCTTTTGGCGGCACTCTGGCGCTTAATCCTATTATAACGACTGCGTTCTTTGGCTCCTCGTTCATTGCTGCTATCTACGGTTTCGTATTTTTCTTGGGCTTTGGATTTGGCGGCCTTTTCGGCCCTATGGCAGGGGCCTTCATACGTGACAGCACTTCCACCTACCAGGCAGCCTTTTATGCTGCTGCTGGTGTAGCACTGTTGTCCCTAGTGGTTGCTGCCCTATTTGTTCCCAAAACTGGGCAAGAGAAGCTCTCTGTCCCCAAGAAACAACTTTAAGCTAGGTGGAAGATGGCTTCAATTATGAAAGGATGACACCTCTATGGGCACGGCCAACAACGATGCAGCGAAGTTTGAATGGAGTGTATTACAGAATCCAACGGCGCTTCGAGTTACTGCCGGGGCACTGACTTTTTTGGCCGGGATCATAAATGGGTTAGCTTCAGTAGCTTTGGTTTTTGCTCGGGTTTCACACATGTCCGGGCGTATCATCGACCAAGCTCAGTACTTGCTTATTTATCCAATACATGCGCTCTTTGTCAGTACCTTAATCTTTTCTTTTTTTGCTGGTACTATCCTTGGTTCAATTGCCTTACAGCGCTTTAAGTTGACTGGGGCCTTGCTCTTAGCTACTGTGCCTATTCTTGCGGCAGCCCTAGTGGTAACTCTAGGTATACATGGCAGTAGTGCGAATAGCTATGAGCCGGCGCGCTTTCTTATCGCTTTTCTACTGCCCCTCGGTATGGGCTGGCAGAACAGTGTTACGTCGCAGACCCGCCTTGGGCGCACCACGCATATGACCGGGGAATTGACGGATTTAGGCGTATGCATATCCAAGGGTTATTGGGAGCGTGCTGGTTTCTTGTTCATCAAGTATGCCGCTTTTTTCTTAGGAGCAATATTTGGGTATGTGGGAGCAAAGTTCTCACCAGCTTTGACGTTACTACTTAGTGCGGCAGGCATCGTCATGACAACTCTATGTTTACAGTACTGGGATAGCATCTCAGTTAATTCAGCTACCAAAACACAGAGTTGACCATCTCGCTACAATAATCATATATCCAGGCTCAGAGGTCCTTGGACCAGCCCGAAAGACTAGTCCAAGGACTTTACTCCTGTAAACATGAATAGGAGTTGTTACAGAATGGTCAGTACATTAACTGCCATCATTATAGGGGTGAGACGGTGTTAAATACATATGAGGAGTTTAAGAGCTACTTACAAAATGTCGGCTTCATGCCTTTGTCGAACAACAAGGTGGGATTCCCCTCGCTTTCTAGCCTCACGGCGGAAGAAGCATGGCACACCAATGAGGCTAACGACCCTTGGATTTGGAGGCGTGTAATTGCTGAGGAGAAACTAGCAGCCTACGGCAAGTTCTTTGACAAGAAGCCTTCGTTTATTACCCTGGAGTGGCTGCCGTACTTCTTAGCAGTTCGACGGGGGAAGAAAAGTATTACGTCTCTATATGAAACCGGCAAACTTAGCACAACTGCCAAGAACATTTATGCTCTGCTCGAAGAACACGAGCAAATCGCGGCACATGATGTAAAGCCCCTCTTGGGATTAGGTAAAGACAGCAAAACGGAAATTGAAAATGCCATGATCGAATTACAGATGGGCATGTTTGTGACCATATCCAACATGGTTCGAAAAGTCAGTGCCGATGGGAGTCCCTATGGTTGGCCATCCGTGTGCCTGATGAAAATTGAAGATTGGGTGGGAGACGCAATTATGGCTAAGGCTGCGGAACTTGACCCGACTGGAGCCCGCGCTGAGATAATTGCCAAGGCCCGAGAGTTTAGCCCAGATGCCAACGAAAAGCAATTGACACAGTTTTTGACCGTGTAATTAATTTCGTTTTTAGCTCCAAGCAACACCTCGGGCCCTGTTGCTATGCAGGCTAGGCTGGCGACCTTAGCGTGGTCTTTCCATCAAACACTTGACATGCTAGCATAGCCGTGCTAATGTAACTAGCAATAGCATGAAGAGTGGCTGTGAAGAGAATTAGTAGCAGTAAGACCCACTGTAAAGAGAGCCGGTGGATGGTGTGAACCGGCACATGGTTAGCTGCGAATTACCTCTCTGAGCTCTTCCCGTGAACTCAAGTAGCGGGGGGCGGCACCGAACTGTTATTTCGCCGAGTGGGAAGCTATGCTTTCAACAAGGGTGGCACCGCGTTAACAACGTCCCTTACCTATATGGGTAAGGGACGTTTTATTTTACTAAGGGGGAGTCGCGATGGCTACTACATCAGAACAACAGCCAGAGATCAACCGCCAGATAGATATTTTGTCTAGGGGCATTGTAGAGATTATTCCAGCGGAGGGGCTTCGGGAAAAAATCACACACTCCCTCTGTACAGGCCGGCCCCTTAAGGTAAAACTGGGCTTAGACCCAACAGCACCCGATGTGCACCTAGGGCATACGGTAGTGCTCCGCAAACTACGACAGTTCCAGGGCCTAGGCCATGAGGTGCAACTAGTTATCGGTGACTTCACTGGCCGCATTGGGGACCCCAGTGGTCGCTCGGATGCCCGCAAACAACTAACCGATGCTGAAGTAACAGCCAATGCCAAGACTTACGTTGAGCAGTTCGGAAAGGTTATGGATAGCTCTAAAATCAAAGTGCATTTCAATTCCGAATGGCTGAATAAGCTCAATTTCTCCGATGTAGTGCGCCTATCAAGCCAGATCACCGTTGCTCGCATGCTCGAGCGCGACGACTTTGAGAAACGCTACAAAGCCAACCTACCTATTTCTGTCCACGAGTTCTTCTACCCGCTCATGCAGGGCTACGACTCCATTACCCTAGATACTGATATAGAGCTAGGCGGCACGGACCAGAAGTTTAACCTTCTTATGGGCCGTCAGCTACAGGAGGCGTATGGGCAGGAGAAACAAATAATCATGACTTCCCCGTTACTCGAAGGGCTCGACGGAGAACGCAAAATGAGTAAATCCCTCGGTAATTGCATTGGAATTAACGAGACTCCTAATTCTATCTACGGCAAGACCATGTCTATACCTGATCATCTGATGCTGAGATACTTCATGCTAGTCACGGATGTAACCAATGAGACGCTCCAAGAGATGGAAGCTGGTCTTAAAGAGAACACCCTTCACCCACGTGATCTCAAAATGAGACTGTCTCGCACTATAGTTACCATGTACCATGGTGAACAGGCTGGCCAGGTGGCGGAGCAGCACTTTGTTACTGTGTTCCAGGAAAGGGCGCTGCCTGAAGACATCAACGAAGCACAGTGGAAGGGCAAGGCAAGTGTGGGGGTAGTAAAACTGTTGAGCGAATTAGGATTGACCGCATCCAATAGCGAGGCCCGGCGGATGATTCAAAGTGGAGCCGTACGGGTAAACGGCGAGCGTATGGTTACAGATGAACAGGTTGTAAATGTGGAGAGCGGTACAATAGTACAGGTAGGCAAGAGAAAGATCGTGCGAGTGAGGGTGTAGGCAGAGAGGTTTTGCCTACCTCTCTAGTAATTTTCTCAGAGTAGCTTCAAATCTCGTATCGTCATTGCCAGTACGTTTGCGCGGTCCCTTAGTTCTGCCCCCACCCCGCCGGAGCTTTGCCTTGACCTCTCGCTCTTCTAACAGAAAGGGCATATCTGCCTGAGTAAACTCACGACCCACTGGGTTCAGTGCTTTCGCCCCTTTACCTAGCACAATTGCTGCTAAGCCAATATCTTGCGTAATAACTACGTCGCCCTTAGCCGTCAAGTTCATGACCTTTAAGTCTACCTCTTGCGAGTTATCTCCCACCACAATGTGGTTTAGACTCTGCACAGCGTGATTAAAGCTAGCTACGGTGTAAGCAGGAATGCCTAACGCGCTAGACAGTTCCAGACAAATAGCTAGTGCCCCACGGGGGCAGGCATCGGCATCTACTATTATCTTCATACAGCGCGTCCACGGACTACTTGTATTTCTTACTTGATGCCATCCGCTTTTCGTGCTTGCGGGTGGTTTTTATTTCTTTGACGGGCTTGCGTAGTACTTCGCGTTTTTCGGCGGTGATGATTGCATACCCATCTTGTTCTATGACCCTAGATCCGCCGAAAACAGTCTTCATCTTATTGCGGTACCAGTCTGAGTTCTTTACCACAAGCCATATTGATCCACCCATGGCTAGAGCCTTGTAACCATCCTCTATAAATCCTTTGGCTACACTATAGTCACTATTGTAAGGTGGATTGGACAAGATCATATCAAATTGCTGGCTGCCTTCAAGCTCCTTAAGCCCATCGCTGGAAACGATTTGTACACGGGAGTGGTTACGCTCAGCGTTTTCTCTCGCCCAGCGTAGCGCTCGCAAATCTGAGTCAATCATGGTGACCGCTGTCGCGCCCTTGGCATGTGCGTAAAGACCCACGACCCCGTTACCGCAACCAAGATCAAGCACCCTACCCGAATGCCACTGAACTACGTCTAGCAACGCCTTTGTACCGGCGTCTAGTGCGTCACTGGAGAAAACCCCGGCCCCTGCTTGCAGGGTAAGGGTCTTATCTCCCGCTTCAAGGGTATACCTTACAGGTCTCTCATCGGCGTCAATAGGGCCATCCCAGCGGGTGAACGTTAATATCTTTTCTCCTACAAGAGACTCGTCGACAGTGTAGGGAATCATTAATTCATCAAAGGGAGTAACGGTATAGCCACGCTCTAGCAGCACATACAGTTTGCGGCCAGGCACAAGGACGCTGAGCAACTCTCTGACTAATTGCATATTCAGCGCTGTTGAGAACTGGGCGGTGAGAATGATTGCATGATATGTCTCGGGGAGTTCTTGAACTCTAGACACATAATGAGCCTGTACCCCCGATGAGGTATTGGATATTCTGTGGTCAGCAAAGGAGCACTCTAGTGTTAAGGCAATTTCGGCGTTACGGCTACCGTAGTCTAGCAGATTGCCTCGAAGTGTGGTCTGAAAACTATCTAGAAAAAACTTGCTAGGACGTGTCATTTCCATATAAGAAAGCCCCTTTCGGTTTTGTGATGAGGACCATTAATGTCTGCACAGGCGATGCATTGATTCGTTATTCTGGTTCTTGGAACCGTTGCCTCCTTGCTAGATCTCCACTACCCCAGAATTATACCAGAACACTGTGGTCACGGTAAGAGGGGGGCCGCCCACAGCCTCATCCTTGATCTTAACTTTATTAATAATAACCCTAATCTTTTACTTGGCAGCTGTTGACTTTAAAGCTAATACGTGATAAAAATAAGGCATAGTCTTAATATTATTAATAAAAAACCTAGGAGGCGCGAAATGAGCAATAAACTTTTTACCCGAGACTTTTCTCTGCTGTGGCTAGGTAAATCAGTTTCGCAATTGGGCGATGGCGCTGGATTTATTGGCCTCATGTGGTGGATTCAGAGTAGTACGGGGTCTGCATCCGTACTTGGACTGATGGTAATGATATCTACTTTAATCCGCGTCTTCCTAAGCCCTTTTTCAGGCGTTATTGCAGATAAGTTTAATAAGAAGACAATTATGGTTTTGACAGACACCATAAGGGGCCTAGTTTACTGCATACTTGCTTACCTTGCTTTCACGAACCGATTAACAATGCCGCTGCTCTTAACATGCTCTGCTGTGAATGCGGTAAACTCCGTGTTCTTTGGCCCTGCCATTAGTGCTACTGTTCCCCTGCTTGTTTCATCTGAGAACCTACCTCGCGCTAATTCGTTTATGCAGATGACATCATTCATTGTTTCGATAGTAAGCTATACCGCTGGTGGCCTGCTTGTGACGCTACTGGGCCTGCCGTTACTGTTCCTCATAGACGGGGTTTCCTTTCTATTGTCGGCCTTATCTGAGACATTTATAAACATACCGCACATTTCTGCTGGTACAACATTTAAGTCCCGCCAATTCGCTAAGAACATTCGCGAGGGATTCGACTATGTAAAGAAAAATCATGTCCTTTTCGAGATTATGAAGGTCGCTGCGCTCCTCAACTTTGTGGCCGCACCAACGTTTGTTCTCTTACCAAAGTTCGTCAATGATTACTTGGGCGCCCCTGCCAGTATGTACGGCTACCTGTTAGCTGCATCCATGGTCGGAACATTATGCGCTAGCCTTGTCATTGCTCTGACCAAGATAGTAGAACGCAACGTGTGGATGGTTATGCACAGCCTTACCGTTCAAGGCGCTCTTTTCGTTGGCCTGGTACTGATACCAAAACAGGCGCACTACGGCCACCTCTTTATCTTTGGACTAGTAGGTTTCGCGAATGGCATCTGTAATGTCTATTTTTCATCTATAATGCAAAGAGTAACCGCTAAAGAACACATGGGTAGGGTCTTTGGCCTATTGGATACGATGGGGAGTGCCTTGCAGCCGATCTCTCAAGGCCTTAGTGGGCTCGCGGGTGACCGCTTTGGTATACCCCTTATCTTTGGACTAAGCGGCGCATCCCTAGGAGCAGGTGGAGTAAAGTTTTCACTTATTCCAAACCTCAAGCATTTTCTAGCCTCAGAGCCAGCAGCGAGCTGCGCCACTACTGCGCCTGCAATAGCAGATGATTAGAAGATGGGGCCACCACAAATCCTGTGGTGGCCCCATCTTCTATTGGTAATCCTTTTCTAAGAAGCCACGTCTTGCTAGTTCCTCTACTATGCGCGTGAGGGTAGCTTCATCTTTAGCTTCAATCGTATGAAGATGCAAGCCACCAGTCAGAACAGAGAGAGGTTCAGCATGAGTGTCCTGCAGCTTTTTGATAAAGACTTCGACATCGTGGCGCGAACTCAGATGTAAACTTCCGGTTATTTCACCATAGAGGGGATGCTCAATTATAACGTCAAGTATAGTGCCGCCATAATCCACTACTACATTTAGTTCTTCTCTAATATGCTCTAGTGCGGCACTGTGCCTAGAAGCCAAGGCCCTCCTCGGTCGTTTATTCATAGAAGGGGCACGCAGATAGCCCTGAGGCGTGGCTATTATCCCCTCACCCGCTGCCCGTAACAGAGCAATATCTGCAACTATAACCTGCCTTGTGACACCTAAACGCTCGCTTAATTGGCTACCAGTGAGTGCATGAACACTCTCCCGCAGGATCTCGGCTAACTCAGCACGTCTTAATTCGCTGCTCATAAAACACCTCGCTAGGTATTGCTTAACATACTACTTTCATGATACCATACTAACAATGACAGCAGGTGTATATACATCTGTAAAGAAAGGTGTGTAGTTGTATGAAAATTAACACAAAGGAATTGCTTTACGGTGCATTACTGACGGCCCTAGCCCTAATGATACCATTACTATTTCGCGGATGGTTACAAATTGTCATACCGCCTTTTACTGCAACCTTAGGAAGCCATGTGCCAGTGATGCTAGCAATGTTTATAAGCCCTTTAGTTGCAGCACTGGTAGGGGTGGGCTCGACGGTGGGCTTTCTCATAACTCTAGGACCCGTTGTGGCTGCCCGTGCAGCCATCCACATCATCTTCCCTGCGATAGGAGCGGTGATGTTACGCAAGGGGTTCAAACCTTGGCAAACTCTAGTAATTATCGGTCCAATACATGCTGTAGGCGAGGCCCTAGTAGTCATGCCTTTCGGGTTCACAGCCTACTCTGCACTAGTTGTAGTAGGAGTAGGAACGCTTCTCCATCATAGTGCTGATGCAGCTATTACTATTGCTTTGCACGGTGCATTAAGTAAAGCTGGCGTCAAGTTTACATAGGAAATGGTAAACTAAATTAGGACTTCAGAGCACGGGAAGGGAATCAGAGGGGCAGAATGCGGCACCTCTAAAGTGGTATACTTGCAGATTAAGGAGTGAATCCGTATTTAGATGGATTGCCAGACTTGTTGAGATTATTAAAGGATGGGCCACACACTTTCTGTCAGATTATCTGCCCCGTTGAATAGAATGTCATAGGGGGTGAAGCAGTGCCCAGCTTTTCTACCTTTCGACCCAGCGGCAGGTTAGCACAACTACTACTGTCCCTAGGGCTTTGCTATGGGGTCTTGTTGTACCTGCTCTTAATCCTACCTCCGGGCTCGACTCTGGTAATCTCTTGCATGATCCTCGTTCTCTTCGCAACCGTAACGCTTACCATGTATCACCGATCTCTGGCGGAACGGCGCGTTAGCGTGGGCATATTCGGGGTACGCATTCACCGTGCAAAGCGCTTTGTTCATGTCCCATGGTCCCAAATAAGCGGAGTCAATGAAGTCTGGATAGGATATGGTCACCAACGCCATAGGCGCTTCTACTTAATCACTGTCAATGGCGAGATAATTGAGTTGATGCGTGATGGCGAGTATGCTCACCCGGACCAGATAATTGAACTGATAGAAAACTACAAAATAGAGACCGCGAGGCAATAACCTCACTGTCTCTAGTCATATTCCCTTTCTGCCATGAGGACAAGCGTGTCTGACGCGGCTACGAGTGGAGCCATTCTACCCTAGGCACTCCGATAACGGTGTAATGGACACTCGTCCTTGGCGCAACCTACGCCACAACGCAAACAGAGCTGCTCCCAATTAGGCCACTGCTGTACAGCGGCGGCAACTAAGGCTTCGAGCCCTTGCTGAAGCATCTGACGGTCTGGTTGGGGCATGCTGTTGAACAGGCTGGCGTAAGCCTCAATTTGCAGCTGCAAGTTTGCCTTAGCCACGTTCTTACCCCTAGGGGTAAGAACTGCTTTCACTTGGCGCCTATCTGAACCTTGAACACGGACTACCAGACCTTTGCGTTCCAGACGATCCATTACCTTTGTGGCTGCCGGGTTAGAAATATCAAGGCCATTAGCGAGAGCTGATAACGCGCAATCAGGATGGAGCAGGATATGCCGTAACGCTAGAAGTTGACTCGTGGTTAGGTCATCGTCAAAACTGGCTAAAGGTTCAACTGTTGTCCTTGCGCCAATTTGCATAAATAAGTCTGCTAAGTGCTTAAGAATATCTATTTGTTCCAAGTTTCTCACCCACCTATATTATGATACCGAACAATATTAACTATCATTATACTACAGCGTTAAGTATTTCCACACAAATGATTCTGAAACATTAAAACTTTTGTATTGTAAAAGGCAGTGCGAGCACTGCCTTTTATTATGGGTCGGTTGGTTCTTTAGATTCTATAATCCCAGTTATCAGTCCATTGTACACCCTTTGGATTATTTCGTCTTTACCTACGGTCTTGTAGTAATGCACCACATCAAGAGCGTGTTCTGCGGTAAAGTATAGATTATAACCCTCAAGCTCAGTGGCTGTTATCTGATGCACAACCTGCAATGAATAATATCCGCTGTTGTCGGACTCCGGGTGAATTATCTTAAAGTCTTTATTCTTAAGTGCAGCCTTAACATCGGCCAAGATAGCAGGTACGGTCCGATACTTATCAGGAACAGCGTTAGCAGCATACTCGGTACTTTCCTTATCTTTACTATCAATCAAGGTTACCATATCTCCCGCCTCTTTTACCTGATACTGCACTGGGTCCTCTGCGTCAGCTGCAGAATAGGAATACGTAAATTCTAGGGGAGATTTCTGTCCAACATTAGCTATTGCACGGTTAATGATTATTTTCTGGACACGGGGACTACTTGCGTAAGCCCGAGCGTTAATCTGTGGAACAAAATAAGAGAATAAGGCGGTTGCTGTGAAGAAAGCCAACACCGCATAGACAATAATCATGTCCCACCTAAACTTCGGGCCTGTCTGGCGCAAGCGTCTTCTGCGTTCCTGTCTGCTCATATACGTTTCCTCCTCAACTATTGACTGCTAGACAATTATTAGTTCTCTGCGAGCAGGAAATATCCCTGCCCAACGCTTAGACGAAAAAAATAAGAATGAGTTACGCAAAAATGACCCGATATTGGTAATGGGCAGGACGCATAAAAGAATACACCCCCTTCCTGCAATAAATTCGCTGAAGAGGGGTATAATCCTGCGCCGAACTATTGAACATACCTGAACATCTATGACTACTTTAGCTTACCTTGAATTCCTACATTAACGTCCATGACCGGAACATACACGCCAGCGCGCTTGATAGCCTCAGCTACTATACGTCCTAAGCCAAAGCAACAAGGGACTTCCATGTGTGCAATGGTAATGCTCCGAAAGTTATTTTGGCGGATCATTTCTGCAAGCTTTTCAACATAATGCTCGGCGTTATCTAACTTAGGGCAGGCGATAACGAGTGAGCGACCCTTGAGTAACTTGCGGTGGAAGTCCGGGTATGCAAAAGGAACGCAGTCTGCCGCAACAAGCAAGTCAGATTCTTGCAGAAAGGGAGCAGAGGTCGGAACTAACATAAGTTGCACTGGCCATTGCTGAAGCTGAGATTCACCTGCGCTTACGGTGGCATCGGCTGTCTCAGGCTTCTTGGCAAAGCTCATCATGCGGGACCCCGGGCAGCCGCCACCGTGACCATGTGTCGGCTGTGGAGAGGTTTTTTGCTCAGCTTGGCCATGGCTAACTGGAATAGGTGTCCGACCAATGCTCTTAAGCCACACATTAGTGGCTTCTTCATTAAACTCCTCAGAATCACGTTCTTCGATAGTAAGGGCACCAGTGGGACACTCACCTAGACACGCTCCCAGACCGTCACAGTATTGTTCCTTAACAAGCTTAGCTTTACCGTCTATTATCTGTAAGGCTCCTTCAGCACAACCAGGAACACATGCACCGCAGCCATTGCAGAGTTCCTCATCTATTTTTATAATCTTACGTGTTGCCATCTTAAAAACCTCCTAAAAATATTTATCCTGTTTAAAGTTTAACTTAAGATAGCTGCGAGTATTGTGACCGAGGTCACAGTTACGATATTTATCATGGCTCCTAGTTCCTTGTGGGACGTACACGGAACACAGTACACAGTGGCCCAGAAGGCTAAGCCAAGGGCTTTATTCATCTGAGGCGTGTTGGAGAGTCTTCTGCATCGAGAGCGTACAGTTAAATTAGCTAAAACACAATTCTGGCCCGACATGCCACTTACCTATGTGTCCAGCATGCTCGGCTGCTAATTCAAAGTGGAGCATAGCAATACCTAGGTCCATATATGTGAACCCTCCTTGCCTAGATGGCTTAAGGACAACTCTTGCAGGCGTACCACTTAGAAACCACGGTTGCCGATGTATAGCAGAAGGAGCTACCCGTACGGCATCCGCTGCAGAACGGACCCATCCCGCACTCTGCAGAAGGTCCTTATCAACTATTTGCTCTAGAGTTTTGCGCTTTACAAAAAAGTGGACTAGACTTCCCATTGGGTCTGTCTTGCTTATGGGCCAACCCACTGAAATAATAGCTGCCACCTTCTCGGCTGGCCCTATCGATAGACGGCCCATCAGGGTTTTAAAGTGAAACATACCGCCCACCCAACATGTGGCCAAACCCAAAGAGGTGGCGCGCAAAACATATTGCTCCCCGACATAGCCTGCCTCAAGCAACCCTAGTTCTCCACTGTCCTCAGGAACCAATAAAGCAATGAGCGCACTAGGCCCCTTTATTTTACCGTAGTTACCGATTATCCCTGAGAATACGTCATCAAGTTCTCCGGGCGCATGCGCCAACTCTACTCGGCATCCAGTTAAGTCTAAACGCCTAATGCCCTCAGAAACCATAAGTCGATTACGCAAGTCATTGGGAATCTCTTTGGCTGTGTACTGTCGCACCGAGTAACGCCTGGGAATAGCTTCTACCAAATCCCTAATATACATATTGTTCAACTATAAACACCTCAGCTTATTATTACCGCAAGCAATCATAAAATCCTTCCCGCTGAGTGCAGAACATTAGTAGTCAGTCACTAGTCGTCAGTCACTAGGAGGCGTTCTTCTGAAGACTGAAGACAATTGCAGCTACGGGCTGGGGAACTGGTCACTTGTCTCTTGTGGCAGCAGGACTTTTCCTTTCGCTAGTCGAACTGTAGTTAGTAACAAAACAGGGAGGATGATCATGATGAAAACGGAAAACGAGCTGCTTTTGTACTTAAATGAAATTGAGAGACGCCTAGAAAAGATTGGACAGGAATCCGGTTCTCTAAGTTTTGAGAAATTTGTAGATAAACAGCCCAAACCCAGGCTTGTTGAGCTTGAGAAAGAACGTAGTGAAATCGTGCTCGACCCTGTACTCCACGAGGTGATCAATACATGGGCAGAGCGTATTAGCGACCCCCTCTTAGCCCGCCGCGTGGAACTGTGGCAAAACACATTACTGGGGTCCAAAGTTGCCGCCCGCCCAGACGTACTTAAGCTTACCCGTGAGCTAGGTGATAAGATTATTGCCCACAAATATAACGTTAACGGGGAGTACATTGACATTGGTGCGCTGCGTAGCATTCTCAGAGGCAACCCCGATCGAGCCTTGCGTCAGGCAGCATTTGAGTCGCAAGCAGAGCTGTCTCAGAGCCTTGAAAAATGCCTCGTGGAATTAACTAACTTACGAAATTTAGCTGCGCAAGAAGCAGGCTACGCCAACTATGTCGATCTCAGCATACATTTAGGCGGCATGTCTACAGAGCAAGTTGAAGGCATTCTTCGCGAGCTCACTAAAGCGACTGACACCACCTACCTAGCAATTATGCAGCGCGGCGCAGAAGAGTTAGGCATACCTAGCATTGAGCCGTGGGATGTACAGTATATACTTGAGCAAAGTGGCCAGATTGACAAGTCTAAGTTCCCTGTGGACAAGATCAATTCAAGCCTAGAGACCTATGTTCAGAGCATGGGATACGCTTCGCTAGAGGCGCTTAATATCACACCTTGCGTGGTAGACATTCCTTATAACGGATTATGCATGGGTATCACTCGTAAAGATATTCGTATTCTTTTTAATCCTCGCGACGGGTTCGCCTACTACAAAACAGCCTTCCATGAATTGGGGCATGCCCTACACTCCTCCCTAAATACACAGGAACATCTGGGAATGAGGCGCGAGTCGGGTATCTTTACAGAAGGCATTGCTGAGATATTTGGCTATATCCCACAACATCCAGATTTCTTGCGGAGCATGGGGCTTTCCGACGAAGAACTAAGTGGAGCCCGTCAGGCCTTATTGGGACCTCTCTTCCACTATTTACGCCAACGCACGGCCTACTGTCTATTTGAACATGCCATGTACAAAGACACCACCCAGGACCTTGATGCCTTGTTGGGACAGGTCGAGAGTGAGATATTGAGGTGTAGCCTCAATCCTAGCCCACGCTGGGCTTCAAACGCGTGGTATGTGAATTACCCAGTTTACTGGCACAATTATGTGCTTGCGGATGTGATCGCCAGCCAAGTACACGAACATCTAAGGCAAAACATCGGTGATTTGTACAACTCTAAGGCTGCCTTTGACTACTGCATTAATGCCTATATAGCGCCAGGAGCGAGAATCCCCTGGCTAAAAAAAATAGCCGAAGGCACAGGTTACGAGTTGCAGGCCAAGGCCCTCATTCAAGATCTATCCTAAATTTAGAAATCAGGCGCGCATTTCCACACTTGCGTTGTGTATTTTAAGTAGTCTTTGATCTTCGCCTGAGCATGGTAGCAACTGGGGTGAATATTCTAGCCTCGTGGAGAATATCATTTCGTTAGAGAAAGGACGGTGCATACGTTATGCAGAACCAAAAGAAGGCTGAGCTGACTAAAAGGCTTATTGCTGCACTGATCGACGGAATTATCTCATCTATTATTGCCGTCATCCCTGTAATTGGTGCCATTATTGGCGCTGCTTACACTTTGACCAAGGACGGAATTATGTTTCAGGTGACGAAAGACGCGCAGTGGAAAAACCGTAGCATCGGTAAAAAGCTCCTAGGTCTTGAAGTCGTGACTGCTAGTGGGGCAGAGATTGATATCGTGGCATCATGCATGAGGAACTGGCCACTAGCAATCGGGATCATTATTATGATCGTCCCGATAATCGGCTGGGTTATTGGCGGACTCTTAGCCTTTGTTCTCGGCATGATCGAGCTCGTACTTGTTCTGATTGACCCAAAGGGTCGCCGTCTTGGTGATAAGACCGCCAGAACTATGGTAGTAGAATCTGCAACTGCTCAAGACGCAGCCTAGACCGGTATAAAAATGCCCCGGAGTACCAGCTTTGGGGCATTTTGTTATGCAAGATTAACTCGGGTAATCTCTTCGCAGTACTCACAACTATACGAACAGGATTTCTTGTCATGCAAACGAAAGCTAGGCATGACATATGAATCCGTATTAGTGACACAACGAGGGTTACTGCAAGTAAAGAGACCCTTTACTTCCTGCGGTATGGAAACCCTAACTTTGTTAGTAACATGCTCGCTCTCAATGACATTGACGGTGATAGATGAATCAATCAGCCCAAGCATGGCTGTATCTACATCAACGAAGTTTTCAATCTTAATAATGTCCTTCTTGCCCATACGGCCACTTGGCACGTTCATCAGGAGTACTACAGGATAACCTAAGCTAGCCAGATTGAGCTTGTTAAAGATGAGTAGCCCTTTACCTGCCGTAATGTGATCAATAACGATGCCGCGCTTAATGGATGCTACTTCTATCATTATTTACTCACCCCCAACAAGTGTGCCATTAAGGCCATTCTTACATAAACACCAAGCTCCGCCTGGGGGAAGTATACCGCACGTGGGTCGCGGTCTACCTCGTAGCTTATCTCGTTAACCCGTGGCAAGGGATGCATCACTATCATGTCTGACTTTGCTAGTTTCATTTTTTCAGCATCAAGAATGAAGCTATTTTTAAGGCGCAAGTAGTCGGCCTCATTAAAGAAACGCTCCTTTTGAATACGGGTCATATAGAGTATATCCAGATGCGGTAGTGCTTCTTCCATGCGCCTACATTCAATGATTTCACTGCCATATTTCTTAACAAGGTGCTCTTTTTGGCGTAGCGGCAGGACCAATTCTTCCGGGCTCACCAGATAGAATTTGCAGCCTTGGTAACGAGCCAGCGTCTCAATTAGGGAGTGAACAGTGCGTCCGTACTTGAGGTCTCCGCAGAAAGCCACACTAAGTCCGTCTAACCGTTGCCTATAAGTATCAATAGTCAAAAGGTCGGTAAGGGTCTGTGTAGGGTGCTGATGCCCGCCGTCTCCGCCGTTAATAAGCGGAATCGCAGAGAACTCTGACGCTAGCTTTGGTGCCCCTTCACGAGGGTGCCGCATAACGGCAATATCTGCGTAGCTACCAAGAACCCGAATGGTATCGGCAATGGATTCTCCCTTGGCTACTGCACTTGTGTTCGCATCGCTAAATCCGAGGATGCTCCCGCCCATGCGTAACATAGCAGATTCGAAGCTCAACTTCGTACGAGTACTGGGCTCATAAAACAGAGTAGCTAGTATTTGTCCCTGGCAGAGAGTTGAGTACTTGGATCTATTACGCTTCATGTCGTGCGCAAGTTCGATAATCGCACGGATTTCTTCTAGGCTGAGATCGTTCGGACTAATAAGATGACGCCCCTGCAAATTCTTCATGAAAAACATCCCTTCCTTCTTAGCTTCTCCGAGCTATTTTAAAGGCGGCAACAAAAAACCTTCCCACGGCGGGAAGGTAAATAGCAAAATGAATATTGCTGCCTTCCCAGCCTCACAGGGCTATACCACAACTCGTGCGGCGAAATTAAAGGCTCACTGCTAGTTAGTCTATCGCTCCTTACCGACTGTGTCAAGAGGCAACAATTAATAGGCAGAACGCAATACACCTATCCGACGACAGCTTTCCGGGTGAGGACTTGACATCCTCCCCTCTTTCGTATAGTGTTTATCAAAGTAAGTGTTCCTTTAACCTTGCCCGAGAGGCTGGAAAGGAAGTCGCCCTTAAATTAGTTTTGGGCTATTTAGCTTTCCTGCTTTGGCAGGAAAGCTTTTTTGTATTTGAGAGGAGTTGTGGGGATGAAGATCCTAATTAAAGGAGCTCGTGTAATCGACCCGCTAAATACTATTGATGCTGTTCAAGACGTATTGGTAAACGGGAACCTGATAGTCAGAGTGGGAGATGAACTCACTGCAGACAATGCCGAGGTTATTATGGCGCACGGAAAGTTTTTAGTCCCGGGGCTAGTAGACATTCATGTTCATCTACGCGAACCTGGGCGAGAACATAAGGAAACAATCCACTCAGGCTGCCGGGCGGCTGCAGCGGGGGGATTTACCACGGTATGCTGTATGCCAAACACCCTTCCGCCTATCGACAGCGCCTCTACCGTAGAGTTTGTATTATCTAAAGCAGCTACTGCGGTTATTAACTGCTACCCCATCGCAGCCATTACTGTAGGACAGCGAGGCGAGACACTAACCAATGCCAGCGGGCTTAAGACGGCAGGAGCGATAGCTTTTTCTGATGACGGCGAGCCGGTCAGTAACTCTCGTCTACTATACGAAGCTTTGATAGCCAGCAAAGAGCACGGTCTGCCGATAATCGTACATTGTGAAGACAAGCATTTAGCAGGCAAAGGAGCGATGCATGAGGGGTATCGATCTATGGTACTCAACATCCCCGGCATTCCTGCCGCTGCAGAGGACGCCATGGTGGCAAGAGACCTAACACTAGCTGAATTAAGCGGCGGCAGGCTACATATAGCGCACGTCAGCACTCAGGGTGCCATTACCCTTATCCGCCAAGCAAAAGACCGCGGCGTAAATGTGACATGCGAAGTTACCCCACACCATCTCTGTCTCACCCACGATCATGTGAATATAGATGATGCCAATACTAAGATGAATCCTCCGCTACGAACACACGAGGATGTCGCAGCGCTTCGCAAAGCACTACAAGATGGCACAATAGATTGTATAGCCACTGATCATGCCCCTCACCATAGTGATGAAAAAGCACAGGGGTATAATGAAGCCCCCTTTGGAATAGTGGGGTTAGAGACAGCACTACCGCTTATGGTTACAGAACTTGTCCTGACAAATGTCATCTCCTTGACACGTTTGGTGCAACTCATGTCCGCCAACCCAGCGAGGATTTTAGACTTAGAATGTGGGGAAATTATACCTCAGGGGCTAGCTGATCTTACCTTAATTGACTTGGATACGACACGGCAGGTAAACTCCAGCCGTTTTTACTCCCTTGGCCACAATACGCCCTTTGACGGCAAAAACCTTAGAGGATGGCCTGTTATGACAATGGTAAGCGGTAAGATTGTAATGAAGGATGGTGTAGTAGTGCATGCCTAAGCTTTTTTCAACCAGACTTAACGAGGCCATTATCAGCAAGAAGTGCTCTCTAGTGGTTGGCCTAGACCCACGAGTGCAAAGCTTGCCAGAAGAACTACTTGCCGCTGCTATTTCTATGCATGGCAATACTCTACAAGCTGCTGCGGCGGCTGTACTGGAATTTAACAAGGGTCTTATTGATGCGGTAAGCGACATAGTGCCAGCCATGAAACCACAGCTTGCATTCTATGAGCAACTTGGCGTCGCCGGTATGCAAGCCTTTGCGGAGACTGTCACCTATGCACAGGAACAAGGCCTGCTAGTAATTGCTGACGGCAAGCGCAATGATATTGGCTCTACAGCGGCAGGGTATGCGGACGCGTACCTCGGTCTTACAGAGCTAACCGCTAACGAATCAGCCCGGGCCTTTGCGTGTGATGCACTTACCACGAACCCTTACCTTGGCAGTGATGGTGTAAAACCCTTGATAGAGAGTGCGTTGCATCATAGCGGTGGTTTGTTTGTCTTAGTAAAGACCTCTAACCCCTCTAGCTCTGAACTACAGAACCTTGTGAGTAACGGCAAAAAGATCTACGAAATAGTAGGCGAACTGGTGCATACCTGGAGCAGAGATTACCTTGATGGGTTCGGCTATTCTCCTGTAGGAGCAGTGGTTGGCGCTACATTTCCTGCCGAAGCGCAAGAATTACGGACCATAATGCCCCACTCCATCTTCTTGGTTCCAGGCTTTGGGGCACAAGGTGGCGGCCCAAAAGATGTGGTCCCCTGCTTCAATACTGACGGTTTAGGAGCAATTGTAAACTCCTCGCGGGATATCATCTTTGCATTCAGAAAACGTTCCGGCGACTACAAGTCCAGGGCGCGCGAAGCGGCTTTAGAATCTCGCGACGCCATAAACAAAGCTCTAGGAGAGGCTGGTAAGAACGCATGGTAAACACAATTGCTATTTCACAAGCACGAGTAACCGAGCACAACTTCGTCGCCCCTAATATTAAGCGTTTGGCTCTTCAGGCGCCCGGTATTGCGCGCCAGGCCCAACCCGGCCAGTTTGTAAATATGAGATGCAGCCCGACTCTCGATCCACTCCTGCGCAGGCCGTTTAGCATTAACCGCATCGACCCAACTAGCGGGACAATTTCTGTTTTATATAAAGTTGTAGGCAGGGGCACAGAGCTCCTCGCTAATATACATCGCGGCGATAGCATCGATGTGCTAGGGCCGCTAGGCACTGGCTTTGAGCTAAAACCGCAGGGTCGCAAGGTTGTACTCATAGCCGGAGGTATAGGAGTAGCTCCGTTTCACCCCTTGGCTGAGCAACTCGTGAATACTGGCTATGACGTCACTTGCCTAGCAGGAGCTCGTTGCGATGAAGAATTTGCAGAGCTCAATGACCTAGCGGAATTAGGCGTAGAAATGTACTGTGCAACAGAAGACGGCAGCCGGGGGGAACAAGGCCGGGTAACTAATCTACTAGAGAACACCTTGCACAAGAGAAACTTCGATATGGCGTATGCCTGCGGCCCCAATGCCATGCTGGCCGCAATCAAGCAAATCTGTGGTCGGGCGCAATTGCCGCTGCAACTGAGCCTCGAACAAATCATGGCCTGCGGTCTAGGCGTGTGCCTCGGCTGCACGTGCGAAAAAGAGAAGGAAAATGGTTTTCTCCATGTATGCACCGATGGACCAGTAGTATGGGCTGAGGAGGTGAAGCTGTAATGGACGAACATAGTACACGGTACACGGTACACGGTGGAGAGAAGGCTAGCGAGCCCCAGGTAAAGAGCGGATTGCGGACAGCGGAAAGCGATTCAAGGCTCACCACCTCTCTCTGCGGCATCAAATTGAACAGCCCCATTCTAAGTGCTTCAGGCACTTATGGCTACGGAAAAGAGTTTTCGCGGTTATATGATCTAAGCCTGCTCGGTGCAGTAGTGGTAAAAGGAATCACCCTTAACCAGAGAGCGGGCAACCCGGGGCGTCGGTTAATAGAAACCCCAGCAGGGCTAATTAACTCCATCGGCCTTGAAAACCCAGGGTTAGAAGGCTTCATTTCCCAGGAGATGCCTTTCCTGCGCGAACAAGGCGTACCCGTCATCGTTAATATCTCAGGTAACACTCCCGAAGAATATGCTGCTCTTGCCGAGCGACTAGATGAAGAGCCAGGTGTTTCGGCATTAGAAGTCAACATCTCCTGCCCTAACGTAAAACAAGGCGGGATGGCCTTTGGAGTTACCTGTGATATGGCAGCTCAGGTAACCACAATCGTGCGCTCGCGCACCAATCTTCCTATGATAGTAAAACTTTCGCCTAACGTAACTGACATCGCCGGGATTGCGCAGGCGGTTGAGGCTGAAGGCGCAGATTGTATTTCCCTTATCAACACCTTGCTAGCGATGGCCATTGACATTCATACCCGCAAGCCGCTTCTGAAAAATACTTTTGGCGGCTTATCTGGGCCTGCCATTAAACCTGTAGCCCTGCGCATGGTATGGCAGGTTGCAGGCGCCATAAAAATCCCGGTTATCGGCATGGGTGGAATCAGTTCTTGGCAGGATGCGATGGAATTTATTTTAGCTGGTGCATCAGCTATAGCCATAGGCACAGCTAACTTCGTGAACCCCTACGTTGTTCCCGAAATTCATGCTGGCTTGAGTAAGTACATGGAAGAACAGGGCGTCAAAAATATATCGGAACTGGTGGGTGCGGCCCGCATTAATAGGTAGGAGGAAATAAACAATGCTTACAAAGGATCAGGTTTCCGAGATCTTTATAACTACAGGCACAATTATGGAAGGTCACTTCCGCCTAACCTCAGGACTTCACAGCGGACTATACGTAGAGAAGTTTCGCGTACTAGAACACCCCAAGTACACCGAAATCTTGTGCCGCGAGATAGCTAGGCGATATGAGAACAATGGCGTCACCCTAGTTGTTGGCCCCGCCATCGGCGGCGTTATCATTGCTTATGAAGTAGCCCGAGTACTGGGAGTGCGCTCTATTTTCTGCGAGCGCGAAGAAGGCAAACTCGTCCTAAGGCGCGGGTTTCAGATTAACCCCGCAGACCGCGTTTTGGTCGTGGAGGACATTGTTACCACAGGCAGTTCTGTAAAAGAAGTGCTAGATGTAGTAGCTTCATCTGGCGCGACGATCGTGGGTGTTGGCCTGCTAGTTGACCGCAGCAATGGCAACGTTAACCTTGGGTATCGCACGGAGGCCCTGCTCACTATGCAGGTTACCACGCATCAGCCTGACGACTGTCCACTCTGTAAGCAGGGACTGCCGGTTGTAAAGCCAGGCAGCAGGAAGATATAGCCTAGTTATAATACAAGGGGCACAGCAGTATGCTGTGCCCCTTGTATTATAAGCCTGCAAGATACCGAATGAAGAACGCTTTACGCCTGCAGCTTCTTCTTCCCGGCCATGGCTCGCTTCCATGCATACATAGCAAGAGATGCGGCAATTACGCCGTATGCTACAAAAGCACGGAAAAACTCGCCGAGCTGAGCATCTCCAAGAAGTGTCTTTCCTGCGTTTGGAGATACGATAAAGAGTGTGTGGAACAATACCATACCAATAAGCGCTTGCCCGACAGTCGCCTTAGCGACTGATGCACCCCCGATGAGTAATGCAGCAATAGCAAACATACCCACCGACTCGTGACTGCCATAGGTGTTTAGGTTGCCAAAATTCTGTAAGAGCAGCAGTTGCCCCCAGGCTGCCAGAACGGTTGATATTGTAATAGCGATAATCCTAGTTTTGTTGACATCAATCCCCGAGACTTTAGCGATATGCTGGTCCTGCCCAACAGTTCTAAAATCCTGGCCCAGCTTTGTCTTGATGATAAAGAGATTAAAAAGACACGCAATAGCAATCAGGGCGAATGTTACTGCAGGTACTTCTATGAAATTTATGAGCGAGTCCGAAGACTTGACCATCATAGAGCCGGCAGCAATTACTGCAGCCAAGCCAAGATAGAGAAACGACTTATTGCGGGCTGCAGCAGTACTGTGGCTTTGTCCAAACAGCGAAAATAAGTAGTAGGCCCCCATTGCAGCGGCCACAGCAAAACCGAATACAGGTAGCGACACTATATACATGCCATCAATAGCATTCGTTACGATTCTAAGGTCAACTGTATTCTTCACCCCGATACCGTTCCCGAGCAACAACTCAGGATTATTGATTTTGATCAAGGTGCCAACCAATACCAAAAGCAACAGTTGATACAGCCCGTTGGCAAAGAAACCTGTGACCATACTGGTTATCATCTCTTGACCGCGGGTTTTATTAAGCAATCTGCCGGTCATCACGCCAAAAAGCATTGCTAGTGGCGTTGATATAAGAACTGCCAGCAAAAAGCCAACAAGCCCCCCTATTTGCCAGTGCACAACCATGAGTATGGCCAACTGCCCGGCCATTGCTCCCAAAACAATTGCGAAGTTTAATCCCATACCCGCCATGACCGGGATGAGCAGAGCGAGAATTAGAAAAGCATTACGCGCTATCCGCACAACAAGGTCGCTCAAAATAAACGAAATTGGTAGCTTAGAAAACCAAATCCCTAATCCACAAATCACTACAAAGAGCAGCATAACCATATTGTCGAATAGAAATGACCTGACGTTACTTATGCCTTGACCAGTCTTCTTCGGCAGATTACCGACGTTAGTTTTAATTTCTGTTCTCATCTTAGTCACCTCCGCCAACCTGTGCCAAAGCGTACAGAATAATCCCGTTAGAGACTATTATTCTGGCTATTTCCGCCACACCACCCACAGTAATAATCTTGTTGGCCACTGGAAGGGCTATGACAAGAAGACCCTGCAGCAATATTGCACCGATAATAACATTAGAAATACTTGCTTTGCGCACGGTAGCTCCGCCAATCAGAATCGAGGCTACTGCCGCAAAACCCATAAACATAGGGGCTTCATAGAGCTGGAGAAAACCGAAGCTTTGTGAAAAAACTACGATACCGATGGCGCCAAGAGCAGTGGACAGGACGGTGCCTAGGATACGATTTGTGTCAACGCTGAGGCCACTGGCAACCGCAAATTGACGGCTATCCCCAACTGCTTTCATAGCAATCCCTGTCTTGCTCCTCATGAACAGCCACACCAGAAGACAAAGCACCAAGAATACTAAAATCAACCCGGTAGGAATTGTAAACCCGCCAATATTAATGGAAAATATCTTGTTAAGAACTTGGTCATAGCGATCTTCCAAGGATATAGTGACACGTAAACCGCGTCCTATGGGCCAACGCATAGCCGCGCTTGTAAAGGGTAGCAAAGTCCATCCAATATTCATGAGCGAGACAAACGAAAAACCAACATAGGTCGAAACCATCATCTCAGAGCCCTTAACCTTGTTGAGCAACCAACCGTAAGCCATACCAATTAAAACGGCTAGTGGCAAGCCTGTTAAAATTGCCACTATGATGGCGGTAAGACCAGTTAGGTTCCACTCTATAGCTAATAAAGCACCCACTAGACCACCTAATATACCTAATGGCAATCCAAAGTTTGGACCTATGCCGCTGACAATGGCTGGCAACATCGCTAAAACAAAGATACCGTTCATCCCTACGCGTACTAATAGGTCCGACATTAGTGCTGGCAAGGGAATGTCGTAAATAGCGGCCAATATAACTAATACAGCTAGAAATGAAACTATAATAGTGCGGGGCAGTCCTAATTCCTTCAGCAATAAGCGTATCCTATCAAGCATGCTGCGCAGCCCCCTTGCCACGGAATTTGTGATAGTCGCCGGACATCATCAAACCATAGTCGACATCACTATCATCTGGAGATAAAATGCCTTCGACCTGCCCATGACAGATGATTACGATACGGTCGCAGACAGAACGCAGCTCGGCTAGTTCGCTCGAGGTCATGATTATGGTCATTCCCAGTTCCTTATTAAGCTTGACTAATGTTTCCATAACCAATTTCTTAGCGCCTACATCTATCCCGCGAGTCGGTTCCGAAACAAAGAGAATGGTTGGATCAATAGCCAAGGCGCGAGCAATACATACCTTCTGCTGATTCCCCCCGCTGAGGCGTCGAGTCAGCTGCGTAGGCCCCGTGCAGCGAATATCCAAACCCTTAATCATTTTAAGAGCGTGTTGCCTAATCGCGGATGAATCAACTTGACTGAAGAGTCCAAATTTCTTTAGGAACTTGTCCTTCATCTGCATTGCAGTAAACGCAATATTTAACTCAATTGACGAATCCAGAAGTAGTCCTACACCGCGACGATCCTCGGACACAAAAGCTAAACCAGCATGGTATGCCGCCCTTGTGTCGCTGAGGGCCAGTTTTGCTCCCTTTATAACTACCTCACCGATTGCGGGGTAGAGCCCCATAATACCGTTGGCGATGCCGATCTTACCTTGCCCCCCCAAACCACCAATGCCTAAGATTTCCCCTTGGTAAACATCTAGATCGACCTTGCGGACCTCTTCTCCAGGCATAAGGACTCTGAGCCCACGCACAGAAAGTGCAACATCACTGTTGGAAATGTTGACTTCTCCTCTGTCAAGCTTCTGAATCTCGCGTCCTACCATCAGTTCAGCAAGTTGGAAAGTATTTGTATCCTGCTTCTTAAGAGTGCGCACGAGTTCGCCATCACGCAAGACAGTAATGTTATCAGCTGCTGTCATTACTTCGTCTAATCTATGTGTAATAAAGAGAATTGCAATTCCTGACTCTGCAATTGCTTTCATTGCATTAAGAAGTGTGGAAGCCTCGCTCTCAGTCAGCACTGCGGTAGGCTCGTCGAAGACCAACACTTTCACATTGCTCTTATCAATTTCGCGGGCTATTTCTACGAACTGCATATATCCCACAGGAAGCCCGGCAACCTTTACCCACTCGTCAATATTCATACCTACGGTATCAAGCGCTTTGCGGGCGTCCTTATTCATCGCATCCATATCTAAACTCTTTAGAGCAGACCCAAACAAACGGCTTACAACATTGTGCTTGGTGATCTCACGGTTGACTTTTATATTCTCGGTAATGGTGAACCCAGGAATCAACATGAATTCTTGGTGCACCATGCCTATACCAAGGTTCATGGCGTCATATGGAGATTTTACTTCTATTGGCTGTCCATCGATTAGTATTTCGCCTTCATAGCCCCCGGTGGAATGAATCACCGACATACCGAAGAGAATATTCATAAGTGTGGATTTTCCAGCACCATTCTCACCCAGAACGGCATGAATCTCCCCGGGCTTTAGCTGAAGGCTCACATTCTTCAACACCCTGTTGCCAGCGTACTGTTTACTGATGCCCTTCATCTCAAGGACAAAATTATCCTTCTGCAAATTAACCCACCCCTTGTTTTCTAGAAAATTTAAAAATGCAGGGGCACCAATTGCTGGTGACCCTGCACCACTGCTAAAACGCTATGTTATTTGGAGAAGTCAACGTAGTCAGATAGGAATAGGAAATAATGAGGATAGAGTACGCCGGTTTTGCTGCTCTTCAGGTTACTAAGGTATACAGGACCTCCAGCCTTGGCCATGAGAATGCCTTCAAGCGATACCATGTCAACCATGCCGTTAGTCTGATTGTTGAGATAAGCCATAGCATAGTCTACACCGGCTTCGATATAGAGCATGTTAACAGGTACTGGCCAGGTCGAAACACGCTTTTCCATACCAACCTTAGTGAGAGCGATCTTGATTTGCTCGATAACGTAAGGAACATTACCTTGCTTATCAGTCGGAATAGAGATACCTAATGCGCCGGGATAAGCATGGTAAGGCGATGGGCAGCATTGTACTGGGAATATGGCTTTACCTGCAATAACTTGCTTAATCATTGGCTCCATCATGGAGCAGTTAGTGCCAAAGAAAGCCGTATCTTTGCCGTATTGAGCGATTTTGCGAGGAACGTCTTCCATGATAAATTGTTGAGTACCCGGAGTACCGCCTTCACCTGTTGGATCTGGTGCATCAGCGAATACAAACTTAATGCCTAGCTTCTCACAAGTTTTTTCCATAAGAACTCTTCTGTCATACAGGGTGGCATTAGACATATGGCGAGCGAAAGAGTAGTGTACAAAGGTCTTAGCACCCATTTTGTGGGCTTGTTCGATAATATTTACGCCACGCTCGATGTCGTTAAGCTGCATGAGAATGTCTGCCTTGCCCGCCATTAGATCGCGATCTTCACCGGGTGTACCCGCGATGATGAGCATGTCTGGTCTCATCTTCTTAACTGCATCAATAGCAGAAGCAGATCCAACTACTGCTTGATTGATGATGATAGCCTTAACGCTCTTGTCAGAGGCAATCGCCTTGAGATTAGAGATGGTCGTTTCAGTTTCGGTGGCGAATTTTGCTGGATAAGTGGTAAGAACGATACGGTCTCCATATTTTCTCTTCGCGTTTTCAGCAGCGCGCAGTTCTTCTTCGTTCTGAACCGCGGTACCGGTCATAATGCCAACCTTAAAGGTGGTGGCAGGAGCTGGGCCCCTAACTACTACTGTTTGCTTGGATGGGACCCATGTAACATCAGCACCGAGGTTCTCGGAAACGAAACGGACAGGAACTAAAGTACGACCTTTAATGATGGTTGGTGCAACGTCAAGCTTTATGGCTTTGCCGTTAACGGTAGCATTGGTGCTACCGATTACCAACGAAACGGTAGTGCTTCCCTTTACGCCTGTTACCGTACTGGTAGCGTCGTTCCACTGAACCGAAGCTCCTAGGGCCTCAAAGAGCACGCGGAACGGTACCAAAGTACGGCCACTCTGGATAACGGGTGCCACGTCAAGGGTCAAGTACCTCCCGTTAAACATGAGTTGTATGGTTGATGCCTGCGCTGAGTTCTGTCCCATGCCAAGTAGACCTACTACGGCAAGGGCAAAAATTGACACTAGAGCTATTACCTTCTTCACCTGATCTCCTCCTTAAGTAGATTTGTACCGATTGCTCTGCAGACACCTCTGCGAACTATCACCTCCTTCAACTGATGCTACTTTCCGTCAACTCTTTTGCCAGCCCTTCAAGTTGATGATACAACTCAAATTAACTAACACACCTCTACTGAGAATAGCACTATTACTAGTTACATTCTGCACTTTGTATAAAAATCCTTCGCTGAATCTTAGGATTTTTTTGATAGTTCTATTAGAATCGAGCTTTTGAGATACTCCCTGCTACTATTGCGCCTTGGTGATAATTTGACGTAACAGGTTCTGCACGCGCTCTGCCGATTGGCGAGCTTCCCTAGCATCACGTTTAGTACCACGCTGCAACTGTCCATCCAGTGCTGCTCTCGCTTGTTGCCACAACAGATCCATCTCATCACTGGCCGACTTGGGAGCTGGCAGTACTTGAGCATGTCTAGTCATTTCACCACCCAGTAGATCATATTGGGTATAACAAGCAGGGACCTCTGTCCTTACACCCATGCGCCCCATCAAGAGATCCGCAAAAACACGTCGACTATCCGCCTCGCCGTGGGTTATAAACACTTGCTGCAGGTTATTCTTGAAGCCCTGTATCCACCAAAGCAGACCTTGTTGGTCGGCATGGGCAGAGAGACCCTCAATGCTGTGCACATGAGCCCTAACAGCAATTTCCTCACTAAAGATAGTGACGAAAGGCTCCCCGTCACGAATTCGTCTGCCTAAGGTGCCTTCGGCTTGATAGCCAACAAACAGAATGTGTGCTCCAGCTCTCCACAGGTTATGCTTGAGATGATGTTTTATTCTCCCGGCCTCGCACATGCCACTGGCAGAGATAATTACACAGCCCTGCTCTACTTCATTCAGCCCTTTGCTATCTTCCACTGACCGGGTAAACTGCAAACCTGGGTAATCGAAGGGCGACATATTCTCCCTGAGCCTGTCCTTCGTTTCGTCGTCATAGTACTCTTGGTATTTCTGGAATACCTCTGTGGCTGAAATGGCGAGGGGGCTGTCAATATAAACTGGGATGAGGGGTATTTCTTCCGCGCGGTAAAGCTCGTTAATTTCATACAGTACATCCTGAGTACGCCCCACAGCAAAGGCCGGTATGATAACCTTCTCCTTAGTTGCGACGGCCTGGAGTAGAATATCTCTTATTTTGTCCCTACGGACATGCGTCGCGTCGTGAAGGCGGTCACCGTATGTAGATTCTACAATGACAAAATCAGCCGCTTCAACCAGAGTGGGATCGGCGACTATAGGTCTGCCCCGCTCCCCGAGGTCGCCTGAGAATACAATCTTTTTATCAATATCATTATGCTGAACAGTAAACTCTGCGATTGCTGAGCCTAAAATATGACCTGCGTCGTAAAACCTTAGGCTTAGTCCAGGCAAGAGCTCACGTGAGGCACCATAAGTCATGCCCCTAAATTGTTTAAGAGCTCGTTCTGCGTCTTCCATAGTGTATAACGGCGCCGCCGACTCAGAGCCTGCGCGTTTGCTTTTACGGGCTTGCCATTCTGCCTCAGATTCTTGGATGTGCGCTGAGTCCCTCAGCATTAGGTCGCACAGGCTGGATGTAGCCCGTGTGGCAATAATCTCTCCCTTAAAGCCATCGCGTACAAGTTTAGGTATTAGCCCGCTGTGGTCAATATGAGCGTGAGTTAACACAACGCAGTCAATGTCTTGGGGTGAGAAGGGAAACGGCCGCTCGTTTCTTGTTCTTAGCTCCTTGCCCCCCTGAAACATTCCGCAGTCTATTAGGACACGGCCGGTGTCGGTCTCGAGCAAGTAACATGACCCTGTAACAGAGTCGCATGCCCCGAAGAATGTTAGTTTTAGCATGAAATTGATCCCACCTTCAAATTTAAATATTGGGCTATGTCCTCAATAGTTTGCCTGATGGCATCCCTGACGTCAGGAGTAGCTTTGTCTAGCCACATATTCATTATTTTCAGTTGCCCCTTGTCTCTGAGAGCTTTTAACTCAATTCGCCCTACGAAAGAGTTATCATATAGAATGGGCAGTACGTAATAACCATACTTCCGCTTTACTTCTGGCGTGTAAACTTCCCAACGATAGTCAAACTCAAAGATATCTAGGAGCCTATCGCGGTCCCACGCCAGGTTATCTAGGGGGGCGACGAATACTGCTTGCTGCACTTCCGGTAGAATTGTAGCCTCTAACTCTGGAAGTAACGCGCTCGGACAATAGTATTTGCGCTTCACCCCTCCTATCTCTACCTCTGTTACGCTCCCGGCATCAATCAGGCTAGATAAGTGTTTTTTCTTGGCGCCATCAAGCCAACCAAATCTAAATAGACTGCTTTGGCTCAGGCCATACGCGTTTAGGAACTTCATAAAGATAAAGTCCCGGTAATCGCTTAGACTAACATCTCTATTCATTAAGCCTAGGGGAACAATGCGCTCCGGAAGGTCATAGGTCCTTTGCATGCCCATACGACCCGAAATCATGACTTTCCCCACATAATGAAGAATGTCTAAGGCCTTTTTCTCAACCTTGGTTGACAATACATTTTGGGAATCCCAAAAACCACTGATTCTTTCGACGGAAGCGAAGTGCCGTGAACCGAGCGGGCCTTCGGACTCTAATCTATCAAGAATGTGAGCGGCTGCCTTGGCAACCTCTGGTTCCATAGTGTACTCCTGCTGGTGTTGTCGCATGCTGTAGGCAAAGTAAGGATAGTCCTCCATAGGGAGGATGCACAAGGCGTTGGCAAAGTATTCAAAAGATGACTTAGCCGTATAAAGCTCATGCTCCAACATTTCTGGGCGATAGCCCTCTACCCTGCAAAAGAGTGCATGGTGATGATTGCGCTCAAACACGTTAATCGGGTCTATCTGCACTGCGCCCAGATGCCTAATGGCATCGCCCACTCCTGCCTGACCGCTAAACTTCGGCCCATAGGCCCTAAACGTCTGCCGATTTATGAGAAACCTGCGGGCCTGCTCCCGCGATATTTTTATACTCGTCATAATCTAACCTCGCTATACTGTTACTCTATTATTTATACCGTTCTACAAATAACCGCAATATCCCTTATTTCAGCATAAAAAAAGACCCCCTAAGGTAAGGGGTCTCCTACCGAGTTCAGTGTAAGTAAGTGTCTTTTTGTGCCAGAACAGCCATATGCAAAACACAATGGCGCTAGGGGATCAGTCTACGGTCAGTGTTACCGTTTCCCTCCGCTTATGCCCTAGGGATGATACGCACGCCGATGCCTACTCCCCAGGACTTGCCTGTATCGTCTAGATTAAAGCGTATCTCCATCTCTTGTCCCTTAAGCACAAACAGACCGGTTATATCGTTAAGGCGCTTAATTACGCAGTGATCCTTCTTATACTTAATCCATAGTTCGCCTTCTTCGATGACAATGTCGAACTCAGCGCATAGGCGTCGTTGGAGTAGCTAAAATACTCTCCCGTTTTTCCCAAGAGATCGCACTCGTGCGAAGCAATATAGTCAATGAGTTCAGAGTAAGTGTTAACGGGTGGCTCTTCCTTTTGCTCTTTGGCAGGCTCAGTGATTTCTTTCTTGTCGGGTACGAGCTTATCTGGCACAGTGTTGCCACGTATGGATATGCCTAGAGCCGGCAAGGGTGGCATGCTACTGGTGTGAGTTAAGAAGTGGTGGATAGTTACGTCCTCCCCACCCCCGCCAGGTAACCTAAAATCGGGTAGGTATTTGATGACAGGGTCAGAAAAAGACAACAAGCCCTGCTCCACTAACTGCGCAACAGCGATGCCGGTTATAGTTTTGGTGATCGAAGCGATCCCAAAGATTGTTTCTGTAGTGGCAGTAATCTCTCTCTCTTTGCTTCGGTAGCCAAACGCCTTGGTGTAGATAACTTTGTTTCCTTTAGCTATGGCTACTGTAAGTCCTGGTGCGCACTGTTCATCCATTGACTGTATGACGTACTCCTCAAACTGGGTCACTCTTTTTGTATCTAGCATCTGCAACTCCTCCGTCCTTAGGGATTTATTTCTACAACCGATACTTAAATCCTGCGAGTAAGCGACACTGCACGAAACCTTTAATAGCTTATGCTATAGTGACTTTAGATTTCAGAAGGAATAAATAAGCACTCTATAGAATTTATAAGTCATGCCGTGAAAAGGGGTGTCTAGAATTGACCTATGGTTTTATTGCTCGTGAATACGTAAGCTTGGGAGAAGCGCCACATAAAAATGTAGTGAAGACGGTATTATCTCAAGCGCGGTTAGCAGAACCAATTAAGATTCTGCAACAGCAGGATGGGTGGTACGAAATCGAACAGTCTGATACATATCGAGGCTGGGTGTCTTCAACTGATGTAGTATTGACGACAAAGGAGTACTGGGAAGGCTATCAAAACTCTAGCTTGGTATTAATCACTAGTCCTTTTGTTTACATTTACCCTACGACTGACTGTTGTCCCCAAGGCAAGGATGCAACCACACTAGTAACTGGAGCAACCCTAGGCACGATGCTTAAACTCGTGAGCGAGGACAGCTCAGTATATGAAGTGGCTCTACCTGATGGAAGAATAGGCTATGTACCAGTAGAAAATGGCTATATTATAGAAGCCTTTAATAAAATAGCGCGTGGTACCGCTGACAGCATTATTGCTCTAGCCAAACAATTCTTAGGTTTACCCTACTACTGGGGCGGAACCACTCCTTACGGTTACGATTGCTCTGGGTTTATGCAGACCGTATATAAGATGAACGGCATTGACTTACTGCGTGATGCCCACCAACAGTACGAACAAGGCGAGGCCGTGGGGAGCAGAGACGACTTAGCCAAGGGAGACATGGTCTTTTGGTCCACCTACAGAGCCGGGGCTTCTCATGTGGGTATCTACCTTGGCAATAATGAGTACATCCATGCAGGTAGCTCGCGCGGTGTAGCAATTAACAGCTTTGACCCGACCCAATCAAACTACAGCGAAGAGCTAGACAAGAAATACTTGGGCGCCAGAAGAGTACTGTAAGGGGGAGTTAATAATGAAGATTACCTCTATCGAAATTGGTAAGCTCACAATCCCACTTATAAAGCCGTTTAAGACAGCCTTGCGCGTGCTATCCGTTTCTGAGACTTACGTGATTAAGGTTACCCTTGAGAACGGCATGGTAGGCTGGGGCGCAGCTTCGCCCACAGCAGTAATCACCGGGGATACTCTTGGCTCTATTCGCGGGGCTCTTACCGAAGTGCTTATTCCCCAACTAGTGGGGGCGGACGTTGAAAACTACGAGAGCATCTTGACTAAGATTAATGCTGGAGTAGTTCGAAATTCTAGCGCTAGGGCTGCGCTAGACATGGCAGTGTACGACCTAGTCGGTAAGCTCCATAATGCTCCATTGTACAAGTTCCTAGGTGGCCACAAGAATTCGTTTGAGACAGACATCACTGTAAGCGTTAACAGCCCTAAAGAAATGGCGGACGACGCTCGCAAGTTTGTGGTCGATAAGTTCAGTACCCTTAAGCTAAAGGTGGGCATTGACTCCACAGTAGATATTCAGCGGGTAAAAGGAATCAGAGAGGCAGTCGGCCCGAGCATCAAGATTAGGCTAGATGCCAACCAAGGCTGGACAGCTAAAGAAGCCATCCGCGTTATCACCAAGATGGAAGACATGGGATTAGCCATTGAACTAGTAGAGCAGCCAGTTAAGGCCCACGACATCGACGGACTCAAATATGTTACTGACCGCGTGCTTACACCCATCCTTGCTGATGAGAGCGTGTTCTCCCCCGAAGACGCTTTTAGAGTTCTGCAAATTAGAGCAGCCGATATCATCAACATCAAGCTTATGAAGGCCGGCGGCATCTACAACGCCCTTAAGATTAACGCCATGGCCGAGACATGTGGCGTAGAATGCATGATCGGCTGTATGATCGAAAACAAAATCGGCATTGCTGCTGCTGCTCATCTAGCTGGCGCCAAAAAGAACATTACCCGCATGGACCTCGACGCACCCTTTCTGCTCGCCCATGAGCCTGTGGAGGGCGGCATTAGCTTTGACGGGCCGCGCATTATTCTTTCTGATGCGCCAGGCTTGGGGATTACCGCAGTCAATACGCTGGAGGCATTGTAGAACTACACAAAAAGCAAAAATCCAATGGGGACTGGGGCGTGCAGCAGTCACAGAACGATCGCTACCCCAACCGCTAGGTGCTATCCGCCATGTGCCGAAAGGAGGAACGTCATGCATCAGTGCCCTTGTGAGCATATCTGTGCTTCGCGAGTACCCATATTTCAAGGTTTAACACTAGAGGAACTTACGCGTTTTAACGACATCCTCACGACCACCGACTATGCTGCAGGGGAGATAATATACAATCAAGGCTACCCTGCGCACAGTCTTTGTATAGTAAACACCGGTAGCGTGAAGCTATTTAAGACTTCCCCCGATGGTCGCGAACAGGTATTACGTATCCTCAGCCTAGGGGATTTCTTTGGCGAGGTCGTCCTCTTTGGGGAGCAGACGCTGGCTACTTCAGCACAGGCGTTAGAGTGTACGAAAATTTGCCGTATAGACAAGCGACAGGCCGAGGACATTATCCACCGCAATCCTGGTATAGCCCATAAGCTTATCGCGGCTCTCAACTTGCGCTTGCTTCAGGCTGAGGAACAAATTGAATTCCTTGCCACGCGCTCCTCTCTGCAACGCGTTACGAGACTGCTCCTCACTTTGAGCCGCGACCAGGGAACTAACGAGATAATCCTCCCTCTCAACCGGGAAGGCTTAGCGAATCTTACCGGTATGACTTTCGAGAACTTTAGCCGCAAACTGAGTGAACTTCAGCAACTGGGGCTGATAACGCCCCAGGGGCGCAGGAAGATGATTCTGCACGATACTAATAAGCTCCAAGAATTATCGTAGATGGTGGCTGTCAGTCGTCCGATTTTACCCCTTCCAGTGATCAGCGTTATCCTAGTTAAGTGGATTAGTCGTTTTTTCTCTAAGAGTTGACTCGAATTTGAGCTAACTCTTTTTTATTCCGCTAACTTGATATATATCATGTTTTGATTTTCGTATTTCCCAGATAATATGGCTATAAGAGATAAAGGAGCGGTAAAAATGAAAAACATTACCTTGCTTGGAGTAGAAGGATGTCCGACCTGCGCTAGGTTAGATGAAACAGTGCAAGCTGCGATTGAGACTCTAGATTTCCCTGTGGCTGTCGAAAAGATTACCGAACCGGAGAAGATTATGGAGTATAACGCAGGTGGCCTGCCAGCAGTCTTTGTGAACGGCAGGCGCAAGGCCGTACGTAGAGTGCCTGAAGTTGAAGAGTTCGTCACTTGGTTAAAGGAAGACCAAGCATGACTACAAAAACCAAAGTTACAGCTAAGCTTGAGCAGCTTTCCTGCCCCGACTGCGCGAATATGATTGCACGGGTAGTCGCAAAGATCAAAGGGGTAGAAGAGGCCGAAGTGCGCTACACAACCAGCAAACTTATCGTTACCTACGATACTGTGGTTACCTCTTGGGATTCAATTGCACAATCGGTGGCAAAGTTAGGTTATAAAATTCTTAGTAAAACCACAGGGAGTTGAGAAACATGGATGTACCCAGGATAGAAAACCGCCAACCCTGGCAGGTTTGGTTTAGGAAGAATGAAAAGTTGGCGGTGATTATTGTTTCCGCTGCTCTCATCGCCTTGGCCTGGCTTGTGGGTCGCTACTCCCCTGTGGCGAGCACCGTACTGATGATAACCGCTGCCCTCGTATCAGGATACCGCATCGCGCTAACCGCGTGGTTTGCTTTACGGGCTAGAATCATTAGTATACAACTCTTGGTTGCCATTGCCGCCATAGGTGGCATACTTATCGGCAATCAATGGGAAGCTGCTGCAGTCACATTTCTCTTCGCCTTTGGGAGCTACCTCGAGGCCCGCACCATTGGCAAGACCAGAGAGGCTATTCAGCAATTGCTAGACCTTGCCCCAGCTACGGCCCAGGTATTGAGGGACGGAAGCGAAGTAACTGTAGCGGCCGACGAGGTAATCCAGGGAGAGACCGTAATAGTGCGGTCGGGAGGCAAAATCCCCGTAGACGGTATTATTAGGAAAGGCGATGCCTCTGTTAACCAGGCGGCAATTACGGGAGAATCCGTTCCGCTTGAGCTAGAACCAGAAAGCCAGGTATTTAGTGGGTCACTAGTTGAAGCTGGTTACATCGAAATCGAAGCGCAACGCGTGGGCGAGAACACCACCTTTGCACGTATTCTCCATATGGTAGAGGAAGCTCAGGAACGCAAAGCCCCAGCACAGAAGTTTATCGAGGGGTTTGCCCGCTGGTACACACCGAGCATTATTGCGCTGGCCATATTCGTAGGGCTACTTACCAGAAACGTACACATTGCCCTCACCCTGCTGGTAATAGGTTGCCCCGGAGCCCTGGTCATCTCGACCCCTATCTCCATGGTGGCAGGCATCGGGAATGCCGCTAAGAATGGTGTGTTGGTTAAGGGTGGAGAATACCTCGAAAAAGCAGGTAAAATTACTTTGGTAGCCTTCGACAAAACAGGGACCCTGACCATGGGTAGACCACAGGTCACAGCGGTAGTATCGTTTAGCGGCAGTGAAGAAGATGTTCTAAAGCTGGCGGCAGCGGTAGAAAAAGGTTCGGAGCACCATATTGGTAGAGCTATCGTGACTGGTGCCGCAGGCCGTAACGTTGCCAATGCTGATGAAGTTAAGGTCTTTACCAGCGGCGGCATAAGTGGCCGTGTGGGCCAAAAACTAGTGCTCATAGGTAACAGGCGACTGCTGGAGCAACATGATATCTCTGTTTCTCAGGCAGCAATGGATTGGATGGAAACCCGTGAACACCTGGGCGAAACTCCCGTACTTGTTGCTGCTGACCAGCAAGTAATTGGCTCCATCTCTATTGCTGATACCATCAGGCCCGAGGCCTGGGGGGCAATTAAGGCCTTGCAGGCAGCAAAAAAGCGCGTGGTCATGCTCACCGGAGATAATCCGCGCACGGCTAAAGCAATTGCCGACCAATTAGGACTTAACGAGTATAGAGCACAGCTGATGCCCGAGGATAAGGTCGAAGCCATACGCAGTTTCCGTAGCGAAGGGCATGTGGTTGCTATGGTAGGGGATGGAATTAACGATACCCCTGCTTTGGCAGAAGCCGATCTCGGTATAGCTATGGGCGCTGCCGGAACCGATGCAGCTATTGAAACAGCCGACCTTACCCTCATGAGCGATAATCTTGACAAAGTGACGTATGCCCTTCGTTTAGGTCGAGCTACCCTAGTAAACATCCGCCAGAACGTCGCCTTTGCAGTTGCTGTAGTATTCCTTTTAGTCGTAGGCGTACTGGGGCAGAAGGTCTTCCTGGCCACAGGCATGTTAGCCCACGAAGCTAGCGTAATGCTAGTTATCTTAAACGCCATGCGTTTGAGATCGTGGAGATAAAGAGTCAATCCCCCCAAGCCTTGCTTGGGGGGATTTTAATCGCCTTTTTCGCTTGCCAGCAGATTTACAGCATTGGCTTGTGCCGCTGAATAAACGCCTTTTAGCTCTCTGAATAGTTTTCTTTGACCTCTCCACATGGGGAACGGACCTAACTGCTTAACAAGGGCCATATGTGGAGTTAAGGAACCTTCTAACGCAGGCAAGTCAGGCAGAGCCTCACGGCGGCCGGTCCAAAAAGAGGCTACCTCAAGGTGCTCTTCGGCAATTTCTTCTTCCACATCATCACCTGTGAGGGTACCTAGCCCCATGCGGTGCAGCAACTCCTCTTGGTCCAGACCACGCAATTTTAGAATTAGGAAAGGATCGCGCGCGAACTCCTGTGCCAATAGATAATGAACTGCGGCAATATGCTTGCAGGGGTTAGATGTATCGGGGCAGGAGCATTTCGTCCATAAATCACGTTGAGTGCGAGGAAAGAGTGATACACCGGCATTGTGGAACACATACTCCAGGCCATGGGGCATGACTCCGGCTAAGAGCTTAGCTACATCGCCCACTTCGTTACTTAACTGATCAAACACCTTGAGCCATTGCTCTTCCGAGAGTGTGGTCACACCCATATCTATGTGATAAGGTTCATCGCTTGTCCCCTGCACTTGAGCCATAACGGTGCCTTTCTCAATCAATAACGCCAACACTTGGCCCTGCACGGCGTACCTCTTCCCACGTACCTGGCGGTGTCCAATACTGAACTCGTCGAGGGCTTCGAGCCAACGCTCTGCCCACCACTGGCTCACGGAATCCTCCTCCAGCTTAAGTCCGCCCTGCACCTTTATGGGATTATGTGTCCAGTAGTCATCACGGTAAGGCAATGTTATCCCTCCACATTTCGGCTAAGCTTCCACAGCTCCCTTAACTCTGCGGTAGAGAGCTCCGTAAGCCACGTCTCCCCAGTGCCCACTACCTGCGTTGACATAGTCGTCTTGCTACTGATCATCTCATCAATTCGCTCCTCTAGCGTGCCCGCGCAGATGAACTTATGGACTTGAACCCGCTTATCCTGACCGATGCGGTGCGCGCGGTCGGTTGCTTGATCCTCAACGGCCGGGTTCCACCAGCGATCGTAGTGGATTACATGGCTAGCCTGAGTTAGATTAAGGCCTGTTCCACCGGCCTTAAGTGACAGGACGAAAAACGGGGGACCGTCTGGGCTCTGGAAAGACTCAACAAGTTTCTCGCGAGCAACCTTTCTTACTCCACCATGAAGAAAAAGTACTCGTTGACCTAAGCCTTCCGTCAGCGCGCGCACTAGCACATGGCCCATTTCCACATATTGCGTAAATATGAGCGCCTTGTCCCCCCTCTCATAAATCTCACCTGCCAATTCCATGAGGCGAGTAAGTTTGCCGGAGCGGTCTGGTAGCACACGTCCATCCCTTAAGAAGGCCCCAGGATCGTTGCATATTTGCTTGAGTTTAGAGATGGTGGTGAGGATTAGGCCCCGGCGTCCCATCCCTGTCGCACCCAACAGCTCCCCTTCAGAAATATTGATGACAGCGGCATAAAGACCAGCCTGTTCACGGGTTAACGTGCAGTAGACCTTTGACTCTACTTTGGCGGGTAGATCGTCAATAATACTCCGGTCGGTCTTGAGCCGACGCAGAATGAAGGGTTGAGTTATTTTCTTCAACCTCTGAACTGCTGCTTTATCACGGTAGAGGTGAATGGGGAGTAGAAAATGGCGCCGAAATTCAGCCTGCGATCCGAGCAAGCCTGGGTTTAAGAACTCCATGATGGACCATAAATCATTCACACCGTTCTCCACCGGAGTACCGGTTAACGCGACCCGAAATCCACTAGATAAACTACGGATTACCTTTGATTGTTTTGCCTCGGGGTTCTTAATGTTCTGGGCTTCATCAAGTATAATTCCCTCCCACTCCACGCCTTGCAGTAAGGCTTGATCCCGCATGGCTAAGGTGTAACTAGTAATCACCACGTTGCATTCTTGTAGGGCTATCCCAAGCTCATCACCATCCCGGCTACGCAGAGGACCGTGGTGTACTAATAGCTTCAGATGCGGCGTGAAACGTGCCGCTTCCTTTTCCCAATTGAAGATGATCGATGTTGGGCAAACCAGTAGATAAGGGCCGTCCTGCCCCGCTTCCAGACGGTGCTGTAAGAGGGTCAGGGCCTGAATCGTCTTGCCTAGGCCCATGTCGTCTGCCAGGCAGGCACCTAAGCCAAAGCGTGAAAGAAGCTCTAACCAACTGTACCCCTGCACCTGATAGCTACGCAGACTTCCCACAAAATCCGTGGGGAGTGGTACTGACTTATGTTCCTTAGTCCGGGTGAACTCCGCCAACAAGTCCCCTACCCAACCTGAGGCCCTAACTTGCTCTACAGGCAGGGCCGCGTCCAGTTCATCAGCCCCGGTTGTAGCTCGTAACAACCGAGCTAGGGAGAGCCGCGGATTACCAGCCCGTACGGCCTTAATTGTCCGCGCCAATTGACCTTCTTCCAGTTGCACCCACTGCCCCCTCAGCTTGACCAGCGGAGAGTTGAACTGCGCCAATTGCTCAAGTTCCTCGAGGGATAGGGTATCTCCACCCAGGGCGATCTCCCATTGCACAGACAGAAGGGAGTTGAGCGTCATCCGTCTCAAGGGAGGTACACTCGGCGAATCAACTTTAGCTCGCAGTGCTATCCGCACTTTAGTACTGGTACCGCCCCACCAGCTAGGCACCTCAATGAAGAAGCCTACCTGCCTCAGAGCTGGCACATACTCACTAAGGAAAACCAGTATCTCCGAACCCGTAAGGTCTAACCCACTGGGGATTGAAGCATGCGACGCACCCTCTAACAAAGGGCAAATAGCGGTGGCCTGTCCGATAGCCATCAACATAAACTGCTGCAAATCGCTATTAGCTGTGGGCCAAACATCTTCAACTTTGACAGTAGCCGTAGAAGTTCCACCCCGTAACATAAACTCAATGCGCCACGGTCGTTCAAGGGTAGCTGACTCAACCGCTCTAAAACCAAAAGTATGAGGGCTCGACGTAAGGCGAGACAGTCGCTTGCGCCACTCTGCAACGTGCTGTACCAGCTGAACCAGTTCAGAACTATTACCTTCAACAATCCCCTGTGGTGACTTGAGTGAGTTTAACCAAGCATCGTGAACACTGTGAGATTTCAAGGCCGAAGGTTGCGCTGAGCGGCGCACTAACGCGTCTACCAGACTACTTGTAGCGGTGTGCAGACCGCCAAGAGGAGGCCTCTCGGTAATGCTAGGACAGAGGGCAAAGCATGCTCCCGGCATCTGCTGCCTCAGTGCATGCTGATAAATACTATCATCACCAGAAATATAGGGCTCCCATCGCGCCAAGTAGGCGTTACTCCGTTCCACAATGGTAGGCAAATAGAGCTCTCTGCTCACTAGGGAAGCTGAGAACTCTAGGACTTTTGTCCATAGGCGGATATCTGTTCCTAATAGTACTCCCACCTGAAGCATTTCTCGGCCACGGCAGGTAGCTAAGAACTGTACAACATCTTGCGACGAAGCCTCTAAAGCCTCAACTTCCCATGCTTGCAGCGTGGGATCTTCGTTTTTGGCAGGTTGGGAGGCGATTAGTGGGGTCGATACACTTGGGACACCGCCGCAAGTGGGAAACCAAGCGTAGGCGGTGACTGGCTTAATGCTGGGCAAATCTAAAGGTAGGGACTCTGCAAGGTCTTGGATGTTAGCACCAAACGGCGACGGACTAACCCGGTCACTTCTTCGTGAACGCGCCCGCCCTTCCGCCCAAGATTCTGCCCATACAAACCAAGCGTCATCATGAAAACTAAGATGCAAGACTAGCATTTGGTAACCCCTTCAAAACTTATTATCTTATAGTATATCCCGCTAGCGGCGGACCACTACTATAGTTCCTGTTTAGCCGTATCCCTTTATAGTTCCTGAAACAACTGGTCATTTCCTGCTTAGGGAGTGAAAGATCATGGGGAGATGGGGTGTCACTTGTTGCTTGTCTCTTGTCTCTTGGAGAGTTGCCGCCAGCCGCCGGCCGCTAGCCTCTAGCAGTTTCCTCCGCAGCGTCCTGGTCTGTTGCTGCGCAGGCTTCCGTAGTACTGAAATGGTCATAGCAAGAGCCCTCAAGCTGAGCCTGAGGGCCTCATATCTCATATTTAGGTGCCTTGTTACACCAATCGACGCCGTAGTACGACGACTGCGCCTGCGAACAGGACTGTAATTCCTATAATCATCGGTGTCTTGTTGCCATCAGGAGTACCAACACCGTCCTCTGCTATTGAGAGAGCTGGAGCTAACGTTTTCTCCCCAATCAGGCTACTGCCGCGAAGGAAGTTATCATCCATGGTAGAGTACTCATACTCTTCATAAATGGTAACCACAGCAGCGTGTTCTGCCATAGTTTTAATCTGTTCTGCACTTAGTTCTGCGACCACGGAATAACCATTGTCAATATAGGTGACCCCCATCTCCGTTAGGACAGAGCCAATACTCGCAAGTGAGCCAGACATGGTCTGAACACGCAATTGTTCAAGTTCTGACCAGAAGGCGTTATACTCCTGCCAGTACTCTTCGCTATATTTGATTTCTTCTCTGGGCTTATCGCTCGGGCGTGCAGGATCAACGACAATGCTGTCTTTGGCAGGATAGCTTACTGCCGCGTCGGGAGTGGCCGAGCCGGTGGAACCTACTCCGTCGTTAGCCATCATCACTCGACTGGATACAGTCGCACCGTAGGTATTACCAAAAAAGTCATCAAGATTTAGGTTCACCTCAGCAAATACCTTGGGGTACTTAGTCTTAAGTGCTGCAAATTGAGCTCTGATCTCAGCGGTTATTACCAGAGTGGGCTGCAGAGAGACCTTGACTTTGTCGGAACTTTCCAATTTCAGTAATTTGCGGTAAAGCGATACGTCGAGCTTGCCGGCCTCTTGGCGTAAGCGTTCCCACTCTTGCTCGGCGAGAGTGTATTCCGCCGTAAAGTAAGGTTCCATCTCGTCTAGTTCTAAGATCTTACCAGACTCGATGTGGATGTATACCCCACCATAGACATAATTGTCGTAGTAGATATCCTGGGGTGGCATAGGCATGATCTCTGGCCGGTTAGCTGGTTCAGGCTTACCAATCCGATCCGGGGCGGGTAGTATTGCCGGCTCGGTACTGCCTGTGGGCAAGGGCTTCTCTCCCGAAACGCCTGTTATTGGTTTCCCATCTAGGGAGATGATGTACTTAGCAAACCAATAAGACTCCCCGGTAAACTCTAGCTCTGTAGTGCCACCCTCGTAGAGCTCAATAGTAGCACCCTTACCGCCGTACTTCTCATTGAGATAAGCTTCGGCAATCTCGCGGTACCCCGCGCCGAGCGCCGGGGTCACCATACTCATAAGCAGCAACGGCACTAGTAACAGTGACAGCAACTTTCGCATCATGTCTACCTCCATTATTGGTGTTTGCCTTATTTGACGCATAACTCCAGTTAATGTTCCCGGAAGAAATGAAGCAAAAACTGGTATCCTGCAGGAGACAGACGGAAGACGTGGAATATATTAGCCCTAATTCTCTGGGGGTGGATGCTGAATGAAGCAAAGTCTCCTGGCGGGGCTGTCTCAATAGGTGGCCCCGCGCATCGAAAGATGGCTGCTTAAGCCATGTTTACATGCCCAAACGCTCCTACAGAGCGGAAATAAAAATGAATAACTACTGTCTCGCTCTGTCCTGCAGGAT
>Ga0207951_100084_pt1 | contig 68472 bp, 75 predicted proteins | sample Subbio12Aug_8Bad_FD_184830 | JGI IMG/M metagenome (GOLD analysis project Ga0207951, IMG submission 184830) | Serpentinite rock and fluid subsurface biosphere microbial communities from McLaughlin Reserve, California, USA - CR12Aug_8Bad (SPAdes) | ecosystem: Environmental > Terrestrial > Deep... | reverse complement strand
CCAGGGGCTGGTGCGGATTCGCGGACGAGGGCCAGGACCACGGGCCGCGGCAGCGGCGGCGGATCGGCCGGGCCCGCCAGCGTCCCCGCCGCGGCGAAGGCGCAGACCGGCGCCGGGCCGGCGGGCTCTTCGTCGTCAGGGCCGCCGCCGGCCTCGGCCGGGGCGGCGGGGCCGCAGATCACGAGATGAAGGCTGTCGCCGCCCGTATCCGGCATATAGCCGACGGGAACCAGGGCCCGCAGCGTGAAGGCGAACAGCACGGCGAGCAGCGTCACCGCAAATCCGGCTGTATGGCGTCCCCCGGCGTACATGCTTCGCCTTCGCCGCCCGGCCGCGGCGGCGCAACGCGTCAGGTCGTCGCGGAGACGGGCCGCCCTACTCCGGCGCCCCGTCCGCCGGCAGCGCGGCCAGGCTCGGCCGCTCGGCCCGCTTGCTCGCCGCCACCGCCTCGACCCGCCGCATGACCCGCAGCACATTCTCGCCCGCCAGCTTGCGGATGTCGGCCTCGCTCCAGCCGTTCGCCATCAGGGCGGCCAGCAGGCGCGGATAGGCGTCCACCCCCTCCAGCCCGACCGGCAGGGCGCTGACCCCGTCATAGTCGCCGCCGATGCCGACATGGTCGATCCCGGCCACATCGCGGACGTGCTGGATATGGGCGACGACGTCAGCGATGGTCGCGGTCGGAACCGGATGCGCCGTCGCCCAGGCCGCCAGACCGGCGGTCACGGCCGCGGGATCCCCCGGATGCAGCGACCCCAGCCGAGCGGCTTCGGCCGCCCGCGCCGCGTTCCACGCCCGCACCGTCTCCGAGACGAAGCCCGGCACGAAGGTGACCATCACCACCCCGCCGTCCTCCGGCATCAATCGCAGCACACTGTCGGGCACATTGCGCGGATGGCCCGTCACCGCCCGCGCCGACGAATGCGAAAAGATCACCGGTGCGTCCGAAACCCGCATGGCGTCCAGCATGGTCTCTTCCGAGACGTGGCTGAGGTCGACCATCATCCCCAGCCGGTTCATCTCGCCCACCACCTCCTCGCCGAACGGCGACAGTCCGCCCCATTTCGGCGCATCGGTGGCCGCATCGGCCCAGCTGGTGGTGCGCGAATGGGTCAGGGTCATGTAGCGGACCCCGGACTCGAAGAATTCGCGCAGCAATCCGAGCGAATCGTCGATCGAATAGCCGCCCTCTATGCCGATCAGGCTGGCGATCCGGCCGCGGCGATGGATGCGCTGGATGTCGTCGGCGGTGGTCGCCAGTTCGAACGCCTCCGGATGGGCCGCGACCATCCGGCGGACGGTGTCGATCTGTTCGAAGGTGGCCACGGCCGCATCCGGCGGGCTCATCGAGGCCGGCACATAGACCGACCAGAACTGCCCCCCCACCCCGCCGGCGCGCAGCCGCGGAATGTCAGTGTGCAGGTCGGTCGAGGCCTCGAGATTGGTCGTCAGATCGACCGCATGGGGATCGTTGCCATGGCCCTGCCTCAGGGCCCAGGGCAGGTCGTTGTGCCCGTCGATCAGCGGCGTCCGCTCCAGGATCCGCCGCGCCCGGGCCTCCCCCGGATCCGCCGCCTGCGCCAGCACGGGCCCCGCCGCCAGAATGGCGGCGACGGCGCTCAGAAGGACGGTGCGGATCATGGCGGGCTCCCCAGGTCGAACACGGACAGTGGCAGAGGGCGCCGCGAAGGCAAGGGCGGCGAAGCCCTCACATTCCTTCTCCCCTTGAGGGAGAAGGTGCCCCCGGAGGGGGCGGATGAGGGGTGAAACGCATTTGTTTCGTGGTAAGCTCCGGTCATACTCAAGCCGACCGAGCGTACCCGAACCGCCGCCCGTCGCTCCCGCCGCGAGCCGACCATGGCCGAGGCTGCGATGTGGAAGCTGCTGCGGGACCGGCGGCTAGGCGCCTTCAAATTCCGCCGTCAGATGCCGATCGGGCCCTATGTCGCCGACTTCTGTTGTCCTGCGCTGAAGCTGATCATCGAACTGGACGGCGGGGTGCATGTCCTTCGCCCCGAAGACGACGCGAGACGGGATGGCTGGCTGACGGCCAAGGCCGGATTCACGGTCCTGCGGTTTGAGAACGAAGCGGTGCTGCGCAATCCGGCGGTGATGTTTGAGGCTGTGAGGCGACACGCGGCGCGTCAGGCCTGACCTGTCGTGTTTCACCCCTCATCCGGCCCTCCGGGCCGCCTTCTCCCTCAAGGGGAGAAGGAATCCGTGACGCTGCCCCCGGAATTATAGTCGCATTGGCGGAAAAACATTCTGCCCTTTCAACGCCCTGCGAATTCAAGACCCCCGTCTTCGCACACCCTCCGAAACCGCCCGCATAATACGCCCATCCCGTCGGTGGGGAGGGCGTCGGATCCACGTTCCTCGATGACGGCGGGCTGTGGTCGAGCGATGAAGCCCGGGCGGAGGAGAGTCCGGGGGTCCTCGCGGAGGTCGATGGATGGCCTCTGCTTGCTCGCCGCGCGCCTCTGTGCGGACCGCTGGTGTTAAACGTCGCCATGTCCGCCGCGCGTCGTCGCCCGCAAGGGCGGCGGCGGTGATCCGCCGAGGCCCGAACACAGGGCCGCCAATCGGATGGCGCGTGGATTAACGGCCGCGCGGGGCAGGTCTGCTTCGTCGAAACGGTAAAACACATAAGCACCGGGCGAGGCCCGGCCGCCCCGCTCCCTTCCCGAACTTTCAGCGGAAACGCCGAAGGGCGATGACGCACGCCTCATGCCGCGCTAAACCGCCGCCAACCCTTCAGGAGCCTGCCCATGACTGTCGCCGCCCGTCTCGCCGAACTCGGCATCTCCCTGCCCGAACCCGCCAAGGCCGTGGCCAACTATGTGCCGTACGTCCAGGCCGGGAACCTGGTCCATATCTCGGGCCAGCTGTCGAACGACGCATCGGGCGGGATCAAGGGCACGGTCGGCGCCGACGTGACGCCGGAACAGGCGAAGGACGCGGCCCGGATGTGCGGCGTCAACCTGCTGGCCCAGATCTCGGCCGCCTGCGACGGCGACCTCGAGCGCGTCGTCCGCGTCGTCAAACTGGGCGGCTTCGTCCAGGCCGCCGGCGATTTCGAGGCTATCCCGGCCGTCATCAACGGCTGTTCCGACCTGATGGTCGAGGTCTTCGGCGACAAGGGCCGCCACGCCCGCTCCGCCGTCGGCGTCTACCGCCTCCCCCTCGGCTTCGCCGTCGAGGTCGACGCCATCGTCGAGGTGCGGTGACGCACACCGCTCATCCTTCCCGCGAAGCGGCTTCGATGCCTCGCCGTGCGTTCGGCCGGATGACCTGGTCGGTTCATCACAACGGGCACAACGAAATCACAGCGAACACAACGGTATTTGCATCAGGCTCCGGCCCCGTTGTGCCCGTTGTGATTTCGTTGTGTTCGCTGTGATGAACCCGCTTCGCGGGGCCTGAGCATGACTTTCCGGATTCAGGTCCACAATACGGTCGGCGACATCGGCCGCGACGCCTGGGACGCCTGCGCCCTCCCCTCCGGCGACCCCTTCCTCAGCTTCGACTTCCTCGACGCCTGCGAGGCCTCCGGCAGCGCCGTGCCGCAGCAGGGCTGGGCCGGTCGTCACCTCTCCCTCCGCGATCCCGAGGGAAATGTTCGGGGCGTCATGCCCCTCTGGCTCAAGGGCCACAGCCAGGGCGAATATGTCTTCGACCACAGCTGGGCCGACGCCTATCAGCGCGCCGGCGGCCGCTACTATCCCAAACTCCTGGCCGCCGTGCCCTTCACCCCGGTCACCGGTCCGCGCTTCCTGGCCCACCCCGACGCCGACGCCGGGGTCGTGCGGCAGGCCCTGCTGCAGGGCGCCGTGGCCCTGACCGAACGGCTCGGCGTCTCCTCCCTGCACGTCAACTTCCCCACCCGCGAGGACTGGGCCGCCATGGGCGAGAGCGGTCTGCTGCAGCGTCAGGACATGCAATACGTCTGGCGCAACGACGGCTATGCCACCTTCGACGCCTTCCTCGCCGCCCTTTCGTCCAACCGCCGCAAGACCATCCGTCGCGAACGTCGCGAGGCGCAGGCCGGTCTCGACATCCGTGTCCTGACCGGCGCCGACCTGACCGAGGCCCACTGGGACGCCTTCTTCGGCTTCTACATGGACACCGGCGCGCGCAAATGGGGCCGGCCCTATCTGAGCCGCGACTTCTTCAGCCGGCTCGGCGCGACCATGGCCGACCGCATCGCCCTGGTCATGGCCTTCCGGGATGAGGTCGCCATCGCCGGCGCCCTGAACCTGATCGGCCGCGACGCCCTGTACGGCCGCCAGTGGGGCGCGCTGGAGGAGGTCCCCTTCCTCCATTTCGAGCTCTGCTACTACCAGGCCATCGAATTCGCGATCGCGCGCGGCCTGTCGCGCGTCGAGGCCGGGGCCCAGGGCGAGCACAAGATCGCCCGCGGCTATCTGCCGTCCCCCGTCTATTCGGCCCACTTCATCGCCGACCCGGCCTTGCGCGAACCGGTGGCCCGCTATCTGGACGGCGAACGGCCGGCGGTGGCCGCCGAGATCGATGTCATGACGGCCGAACTGTCGCCCTTCCGCAGGGGCGACTGATGCCTCAGCGTCGGTCGTCGCTGATGAACCAGCCCGCGATCCAGCTGACCACGCCGGTGACGATCGCCGCGCCGATCCCGGCCCACAGGCCGTTGACCACAAACCCTTCCAGCAGCACCGCCACCAGACCGATGGTTGCGGCGTTCACCACCAGCAGGAACAGGCCGAAGGTGATGACCGTCAGCGGAAAGGTCAGCACGGTCAGAATCGGCCGCACGATGGCGTTGGCCACGCCCAGCAGCACGGCGGCCAGCAACAGCGTCGTCGTATCGTTGAACCCCACCCCCGGCACGATCTGCGCCGCCAGCCACAGGGCGATACAGGTGACGAGAAACTGGACGATGAACCGCAGCATGGCCGAATCCCTGTTGAACCCGATCCTAACACCCGAACGTCGCCGGGGCTCCCCTCGCATCGCCAGTGTTGCTAGCCTCGCCTGAAATCCGGAGCCGTCCATGACCCTCAAAGCCGCCTACGATCCCGACAACATCTTCGCCCGGATTCTGCGCGGCGAGGTCCCGTCGGTGAAGGTCTGGGAAGACGACGCGGTCCTCGCCTTCATGGATGTCTTCCCCCAGTCGGAGGGCCATGTGCTGGTCATTTCGAAGACCTCGACGGCGCGGACCCTGCTGGACATCGAGCCCGAGGTCCTGGCCCGCCTGACCGCCGCGGTTCAACGCACCGCCCGTGCGATGGAGAAGGCGCTCGCCCCCGAGGGTTTCCAGATCCTGCAGTACAACGGCGAGGCCGGGGGCCAGACCGTCTTCCACCTGCATTTCCACATCGTGCCGCGCTGGAGCGGCCGGCCGATGAAGGGCCATGGCCACGCGCCCATGGCCGACGCCGACGACCTGCGAGCCCTCGCCGACCGCATCGCCGCAGCCCTCGACTAGTCGGCGCGGAACTGCAGCTCGGCCAGCCGCGCATAGAGGCCGCCCTGGGCCATCAGGGACTGGTGGGTGCCCTCCTGCACCACCCGGCCCTCGTCGATCACCACGATCCGGTCTGCCCGCAGCACGGTGGCCAGGCGGTGGGCGATGACGATCGTGGTCCGGCCCTGCATCGCCAGGTCCAGCGCGATCTGCACCAGCCGCTCGCTCTCGGCGTCCAGCGCCGAGGTCGCCTCGTCGAGCAGCAGGATCGGCGCGTCGCGAACCAGGGCCCGGGCGATGGCCAGGCGCTGGCGCTGACCGCCGGACAGGCTCTTGCCGCGCTCGCCCAGCGGCGTGTCGAAACCCTCCGGCAGGGCCTCGACAAAGCCGAGGGCCTGGGCCTCCTCGGCGGCGGCGCGGACTTCGTCGTCGGTGGCGGCGTCACGGCCGAAACGGATGTTCTCGCTGGCCGAGCCGGAGAACAGCGGCGCCTCCTGCGACACCCAGGCGAAGCGGCTGCGCACGGCCACGGGATCGGCGGCGCGCACATCGACGCCATCCACCGAAACCACCCCGGACTGCGGATCATAGAAGCGGAGCAACAGCCTGAAGACGGTGCTCTTGCCGGCCCCCGACGGCCCGACAAGGGCGACCGTCTCCCCGGCCCGCACCGTCAGCGAAAATCCCTTCAATGCCGGCAGGTCGGGACGGCCCGGATAGGCGAATTGCACCGCCGACATCGACACCTCGCCCGTCGGCGGTTCAGGCAGGCGCTCCGGAGCCTCCGGTGCGCGGATGGCGGCCTGGCTGCGCATCAGTTCGTCGATCCGCTCCATGGCCCCGGCCGCCTTCTGCACATCGCCCCAGCTCTCACCGAGGGCTCCCACGGCCGCAGCCGAGAACACAGAGAGCAGCACGAACTGCAGCAGGGCGCCCGGGCTCATCCGCCCGGCGATGACGTCCTGGGCGCCCAGCCACAGCACCAGCGTCACGCCGCCGAAGATCACGACGATAATCATCGCGGTCATGATCGCGCGCGCCCTCATCCGCTTGAGGGAGATGCCGAAGGCGGTCTCGACCGCGTCGCCGAACCGGGTGATCGCGCTGCGCTCGCGGCCGAAGGCCTGCACGGTCTCGATGGCGTCGACGCTCTCGCCTGCGAAACCAACGGCGCTGGCGAACTGATCCTGGGACGCGACCGTCAGTTTGCGCACTGTCCGGCCGAACAGGAACAGCGGAGCGATCAGCAGGGGCACCACAAGCAGCACGAGACCGGTCAGCTTGGGACTGACCACGAACAGCAGGATAGTCCCGCCGATCAGGGTCAGCAGGTTGCGCAGGGCGAACGACACCGAAGTCGTCAGCAGGGTCTCGACCAGGGCGATGTCGGTGGTCAGGCGGGACAGGACCTCGCCCGTCCGCATCCGGGCGTAGAAGGCCGGGTCCAGCGTCAGGATCCGCTCGAACAGCCCCTTGCGCAGATCGGCGATGACCCGTTCGCCGGTTTTGGTCACGAAATAGAACCGGATCGCCGTCGCAAGGCCCAGGAACAGGGCGTTGGCGCCGAGCAGCAGGAACCACAGGTTCAACTGGGCCCCACCGTTGTCGAAGCCGTTGTCGATCGCGCCGCGCGCCGCGGCCGTCAAAGCGAGGGAGGCGGCCGCGGACAGGATCAGCCACACCGCCGCCATGGCGGCATGGCCCTTGTGCCGCATCGCATAGGGCAGCAGCCGGCCCAGCGGACGAACATCGCGCGCCTTGCCGCGGCGTTCGCCGGCCTCGCCCAATTGTTCGACCAACAGGGCGCCGGCCCCGGGCCGTCCCCGGATGTCAGCAGAGTCGGCAGTGGCGTTCGCGTCTGTCATGGCGCGCGCCTCTTGCCCCGGATCGGCCCCCGGTGTAAACGCCGCCGCTCATTTCCGCCTCCCGGCATGGGTCAGGCGGGTTTTCTCATTTTCGCGCCCCGACGGTCGGCATCGTCAACGCGCAGAGACCGGACCAGCACCATGAAGGCGGATACGCACCCCGACTATCACTTCATCACCGTGACGATGACCGATGGCACCACCTACAAGACGCGCTCGACCTACCAGAAGGAAGGCGCTGTCCTGAACCTCGACATCGACCCGCTGACCCACCCGGCCTGGACCGGCGGCAACCAGCACATGCTGGACCGCGGCGGCCGCGTTTCGCGCTTCAACAACAAGTTCGCCGGCTTCATCAAGAAGTAGGCGGCCAACGGGGGCTTTCGGGCCACACCCCGCGGCAAGACGACCTCAAAGGCGTCGGTCTCCGGACCGGCGCCTTTCTGTTTGTCTGGAACGCCGATAACATGATCGCATTGGACGCCATGGGGGTGGGCGTGGTGTCCGCAGCGAGTTGGACGAAGAGATTTTGGCGATGAATCGACGGCAATTGGGACTGGGCGCCGCGGCGACGGCGATCGCCTCGGCGACGGGACTGGCGGCGCAGGCCCAGACCCGCGATCCCGGTGCGGTCGCCTTCTACGACGCCTTCAATGACCAGCTCGCCCGTCTGCCGGCCACCATCCAGCCGGATGTTCGCGCCTTCTATGAGCTCAACGGCTGGCGGCCGGTCTGGACCCAGGAGCGGGTGCGCACGCTCCAGGACGCCGCCGCGCGCGCGGAGCGTCACGGCCTGTCGCAGAGCGACTTCTTCGACTTCGAGGCCCTCGCTGCCGACCGTACCGCAGCAGAGATGCGCACCACGGCGGCCGCGCTGGTCTATGGCCGCGTCCTCGCAGAGGGCCGGGTCAGGCCTGAAACCGTTGAAGACCTGTGGGAGATGCAGAAGAATCGCGTCGACCTGCCCGGCGGTCTGAATGACGCCCTCGCCCGGGACCGCCTGGTCGACTGGCTGGAAGGCCTCGCCCCGACCGACATCGGCTATGCCCATCTGTCTGCCGGCTATGTTCGCTACCGCCGTCTGATCCGCGACAACGGCGGCTGGCCGAGCTTCCGTCAGGGACCGACCATCGAGCCGGGCACAAACGATCCGCGTATCCCGACCCTGATCCAGCGCCTCGTCGCCGAGGGCGACCTTTCCGCCGCAGACGGGGTGCGCCTGTCCGCCGGGGGCGATTTCTATGGTCCCGAGCTTGAGGCAGCGACGCGCGACTTCCAGATCCGCCACGGCCTCGCCGCCGACGGCCGGATCGGCACGGGCACCCAGCGCTCCCTGTCGGCCTCGGCCGAAGACCGCGCCCGCCAGATCGCGCTCAACCTCGAACGCCGCCGCTGGTTGAAGCGGGACCTCGCGCCCGAGCGGATCGAGGTCAATACCGCCGCCGCCATCATGGTCTACTGGAAGGACGGCAAGCCTGTTCACTCGAACCGCGTCATTGTCGGCACCGCCGCCAACCAGACGCCCAGTCTTGAGAAGCCGTTCGCCTCGGTCGTCGCCAACCCGCCCTGGTACGTCCCCGCCTCGATCGCCCGCGCCGAGATCCTGCCCCGCGGCCCGGCCTATCTGGCGGCCAACAATATGTACATCCAGAACGGCACGGTCATCCAGCGCGCGGGTCCGACCGCCGCGCTGGGCTATGTGAAGTTCGAACTGCGCGACAGCTACGCCATCTTCCTGCACGACACGCCCGGCAAGGCGGCGTTCAACCTGGCCTTCCGCCACCGCTCCCACGGCTGCGTCCGTGTTCAGAATGCAGTCGAGTTCGCCCGCCTTCTGCTGGCCCCGGACCCGACGCTGCTTGGCCAGTTCGACGCCGCCCAGGACAGCCGCCAGACCCGGCGCATCCAGACCGGCCGCGAAATCACTGTGCGCCTGCTCTATTGGACCGCCTTCGTCGACGGACAAGGGCGGGTCGCTTTCCGCGAGGACGTCTACAGCCGCGACGCCGTCCTGGCACGGGCGCTCGGCATCGCTCTCAGCCTGCCCAAACCCGTGGACGACGGGTCGCGGGTGGCGACCGACGTCGGACCATAGGTTCTGCCCGGCTCTAGGTCCGGAACGCCGCCGTCAGACGATCCAGCTGACTCTGGACGGGATTGACCGCGTCGGCCTCTGTCTCGTCCAGATACATGCGCCGGTCCAGGTGCAGGGCGCGATCGTAAAGCTTGTCGGTCCGCACCATGTATTCGACGAGGGCGATTGGCAGTTCCGGATGTGTCGGGTCTGACTCGATCTTGCGGTCTGCCAGACGATAGCGCGGCGCGCAGGCGGCCTCCGCCGTCATGTCGCCTTCCCGGACAGCGCGTTGAACCAGCAGCCAGGACGCAATCTGCATCAGCCGCGTGGTCAGTTTCATGCTCTCGCCGGCGTAGGCCAGGGCGGTGGCGCGCGACAGCAGCTTGGACTCCCGTCGCCCGTCGCCATCGAGATAGGCGGCGGTCTCCTCGACCAGCTCCATGCCCTCGTGGAAGGTGCGGTCGAAAAGCTCGGAGCGCGCGAAATCGTCCACGACTGCAGCGCGGGTGCGGCCGGCCGGCGGGAGGGAAGTGGCGTCGCTGGGCATGGAGGCGATAAAACTCATGAGGGTACGCGTATCCGTATCACGGCCGGCACGATCACGCCCGGCCCGAGAGATGTCTGCAACGGCTGTGCCAACACTCTGATCAGGAGCGGAAGTTGAACATGGCGTCGGCGGCGTCGCGCTGCGAGGACTTGCCGTCGATCGCGGCCTTCGACCGTGCGATCTCGGCCTCAAGGCCTTCAATACGGCGCTTCAGATCCTCGACCGAATAGGCGTCGAGGTCTTCACGCGTCAGGGCGATCAGCGGGGCGCCGCGCGCCGGCCGGGGCTCCAGATCCTCGAACATCGCCGCCTCCTCCATGGCCAACCGACTTGCAGCGCCCTATTTCAACGCCCGGACACGGACGATTGCAAGAACGGGACAGGGTGAATGCGCGCAGTTGAGATCGCCGGAGGCGGCGGACCGGCGGAATGCCTGACCCTCGTCGAACGGCCCGACCCGCAGGCCGGCCCGGGCCAGGTCCGCATCCGGGTGCGCGCCGCCGGCGTCAACCGGCCTGACCTCCTGCAGCGGCAGGGTCGATATCCGGCGCCGGCCGGCGCCTCGGACATTCCGGGGCTGGAGGTGGCCGGCGAGATCGACCAGGTCGGCGAGGGCGTGACGCGCTGGTCGGTGGGCGACCCGGTCTGCGCCCTGCTTGGTGGAGGCGGTTATGCCGATCTGGCCGTGGTCGACGCCCGCCACGCCCTCCCCGTCCCGCCGGGCATCGATTTCGTCCAGGCCGCCGCCCTGCCGGAGACCGTCTGCACCGTCTTCACCAATGTCTTCGAGGCCGGGGCGCTGCAAGCGGACGAAACCCTGCTGGTCCATGGCGCCACCAGCGGCATCGGCGTCACCGCCATCCAGATGGCCAGGGCCGCCGGCGCCCGGGTCATCGCCACCTCCCGCGGCCCCGAAAAGGCCGAAGCGGCCCGCCGGATAGGCGCTGACCTCAGCCTCGACGCAACGGAGGGTGACATGACGACGGCCATAGCCGAATTCGGAGGCGCGGACGTGGTCCTCGACATGGTCGGCGCGGACTATGCCGCGCTAAATCAGACAGCGCTGAAGCCCTTCGGCCGCTGGGTGGTGATCGCGACCCAGTCGGGCGCCCTGGCCCAGGTCGACCTGGGCCGGCTGATGATGAAGCGGATCACTCTGAGCGGATCGACCCTGCGCAACCGGCCAGCGGATGAGAAGGCCCGGTTGATCGCCGCCGTGGAGGCGACGGTCTGGCCCTGGGTGGTCGACGGAGCGGTCCAGCCGCCGGTCGAGGCGACCTTCCCTCTGGATCAGGCCTCGGCCGCCCATCTCCGGCTGGAGGCAGGCGGCCACGTCGGCAAGATCGTGCTGACGGTCTGAACGCCTACCAGCGCCCCCCACGCCGGACCGGGCGCATGGAGGATATCTGATCGTTCAGCCGCCACTGCTCCAGGTTCCAGACATCCTCGCGGATGACCTCGCACCGGCCGCGGAAATAGGCGTCGGTGCAGACCTCCCAGTCGCCGCGAAGGCGCATCGAGCTGATGCGGTCGTTCAGACCGCTGTTGGCAAGATTGGGAATCTCGCGGCTGAAGGTCTGTGACGCCCCCCGGTACATGGAGTCGACGAATACGGTGATCGACGTGTCGCCCCAACCGCCGCCGCCGCCGCCGCCGCCGCCGGGGCCCTCATAGCGGCCAGGGCGCAGCGACGAGATACGATCGTTCAGACCGAATGAGCGGAGGCTGCTCACATCGCCGGTGAAGGTCTGACACTGACCCTGGAAATGGGCGTCGCTGCAAGCCGTCCATGGCCCGCGCATCCGCATCGAACTGATCTGGTCGTTCATGCCCGACTGGCGCAGGTCGGATATGGCGCTGTTGAAGGTCAGGGACTGCCCCCGGTAACCGTCATCGCGATAGACGACGATCCCGCGCCCGTTCCAGCCGTCGCCGGGACCGTCCCAGCCGCCTCCGCCGCCTCCCGCACCCGGACGATCCTCATAATCGCCGCGGAACGGACCGCAGACCAGCCGGCCATCATTGTTGCGGATTTCATAGGCGGTGCAGCGGTTCAGCTCGATCGAGGTTTCGCGGATGCGGCCCCGGTTGTCGCGGCAGTCGGCATAGAGCCGGCCGCGGTTGACATATTCGCCGCTGCAGCTGGCGCGATAGTCGCCGCGGGGGGCGCCCCGGGCGCCGACTTCGGGGTCCTGCACGGGCGCGCCGGCTCCCCCTGAAGCGACCGCCGCAGCGGCCAGAATACCGATCAACATCGTTGTCCTCCCGGATGTTTGCCAACAGGCATTGGGTCTCGTGTGTCGAGTGTCCAGCTTGTTTGATGAACCTTGGCTGTACGCGCGTGTCGGGTTCCGTTTTCTTTTCCGGCGAATGAGACTATATCGCCATCATCAACGCCCGGTCGAAAGGCCGGGCGCCGTCGTATCCAGAGCCCGGATTCCGGGTTCGATCCACAACCGGAATAGCGTCCATGACCGACATCCTCATGCCCAAGGCCACTGCGGTCTGGCTGGTCGACAACACCTCACTGACCTTCGAACAGATCGCCGACTTCTGCGGCCTGCATCCGCTGGAAGTGCGCGGCATCGCCGACGGTGATGTGGCCCGCGACATCCGCGGCGCCGACCCCCTGGTCAACGGCCAGCTGACGCGCGAGGAGCTGGACAAGGCCCAGAACGACGGCGCCTACCGGATGCAGGCCGTGGTCAGCCGTCACGCCGAACTGATGAAGGGCGGCAAGCCCGCCCCGAAATACACACCGGTTTCGCGCCGTCAGGACCGGCCGGACGCCATCATGTGGTTCGTCCGCAACCACCCCGAGGTCACCGACGCCCAGATCGCCAAGATGCTGGGCACCACCAAATCGACCATCGAGAGCGTGCGCAACCGGACCCACTGGAACAGCTCCAACATCAAGCCGGTCGATCCGGTGACGCTCGGTCTGGTCGGCCAGCTCGCGCTGGACGAATTGGTGCGCAAGGCCGCCGACAAGAAGGCCAGGGACGACGCCAGGAAGGGCGGCGCCACGATCCAGCCCGTCGACGCTCCCGCCGAGCCGGTCGAGGAAGAGTTTGTTCCCGAGGCCCGCGAGCGCCGTGGGGCCGAGCCCACCGCGGCCTCGGTGTTCGGAAACAAGGAATAGTCTCTCACTCCTGAGCGACATGAAAACGGCCCCGGAGATCGCTCTCCGGGGCCGTTGTCTTGTTCGGGAGGCTGCCTCGCTATCCTGCGCGGGCCTCCAGACTGGTGATCTGTTCCTTGAGCCGGAGCTTCTGTTGCTTCAGCTCCCTCACGCGAAGCGAGTCCGTGGCCGGGTGGATCATCTCGCGCCGGATGGTCTCATCCAGATTGCGGTGACGGTTTCCCAGTTCGCGGATACGAGCTTCGATGGTCATGGCTTGCGCCTCCATGTCTAAGGGACCAGTACAGTCAGCGCCGGGTGTGGCCGACTGTAGAATCACATTCCGGTGATTGCCGGCCGTCCGGACAGCAACCACCCTGGAGCCCGAATTGGCCGAAGATGTGAACACAGCCGTACGGAACTCGCCCGGCTCGACGCCGGCCCGCCTGATCGTCGGAATTTCCGGAGCGTCCGGCGTGACTTACGGCGTCCGGGTGCTGGACGCCCTGCGTGAACTCGGGGTCGAGAGCCACCTCGTGGTCACGCGCGCCGCCCTGCTGACCCTGTCGCAGGAAACCGACCTTTCGGCCGACGATCTGACGAACCGCGCCGATGTCGTCCATCGTCTCGCTGACGTCGGCGCTACGATCGCTTCGGGCTCGTTCCGGACCATGGGCATGATCATCGCACCCTGTTCCGTGCGGACCATGAGCGAGATCGCCACCGGCGTGACCTCGACCCTGCTGACCCGGGCCGCCGACGTGGTGCTCAAGGAACGGCGGCCGCTGGTGCTGATGGTGCGCGAGACGCCCCTGCACCTCGGCCATCTGCGCACCATGACGGCCTTGGCCGAGATGGGCGCGATCCTCGCCCCGCCCCTGCCCGCCTTCTACACCCGGCCGGACAGCATAGCCGAAATGGTCGACCAGTCAGTCGGGCGGGCGCTGGATCTGTTCGGCCTGGACTGGTCGGCTGTGCGCCGCTGGGACGGTCTGAAGGGCCCGACCTCCGCATGAGACTGTGGGGCTGGGCCGTGGCCGCCTATGCCGCCGAGGGCGTGGCTGAGGCCTGCGTCGAATTGCAGGATACGGCGGGCCAGAACGTGCCGCTGCTGCTCTGGGCCGCCTGGGCCGCCGCGACCGGACGCCCCCTCGACGAGGATGCGCTGGAAGCCGGCTGCGACACGGCCCGCGCCTGGCAGGAGACGGCGATTGCGCCGCTGCGCGCCGTGCGCCGGGCGCTGAAGCCGCGGGCGCCGGATTTGGATGACGCCGCTCGCGAGGCTGTGCGCGACCAGGTGAAGGCGGCCGAACTGGCTGCCGAACGTCATCTGCTGGCGGCTCTGGAGGCGCTGGCGCCGCCGTCGGCTGGTCCGCCTCGCGCCCCGCTGGAAGGCATGGTCGCCGCGGCCCGACAATGGTCCCCCATGACCCCGCGCGCCGGCCTTGTCCGGCTCGCCGAACGCCTTCCGGCCTGAGGCCGCGCACAGTATAAGGCCCCAGCAGGACCCCGCATGAACGACGATCATCCCTTTTTGACCGAGGAAGAGCTGGCGCTGCGCGCCCGGCTCAAGGTGCTTCAGCTCGAGCATGCCGACCTGGACGCCTCGATCGAGGCCCTGGGCCGCATGCCGGTCCCGGACCAGCTGATGATCGCGCGAATGAAGCGAAAAAAGCTGTTGCTGCGCGACGAAATCACCAAGATCGAGGACCGCATCCTGCCCGACATCATCGCCTGACGCAGTCAGGCGGGCCGGGCGTCAGCGACCCTTCTTGCGCACCCACATGGCGGCGTCGGCCTCGGCCAGCCAGACCTCCGGATCGGTATGGCCGGTAAAGGCGCGGACGCCGAAGGAACCGCCCAGCGGCTTCTGCTTGCCTTCCCACCGGAACCCGTCGCTCTCCAGAGCCGTCGCCAGCCGTTTCGCCTTCTCGCGTCCCTCCTCGAGACCCGCGTTCAGCAGGAGCAGGGCGAACTCATCGCCGCCCAGCCGCCCGACCGCATCCGACTCACGCAGATTGGCCTTCAACAGCTCCGCGACCTGCACCAGCGCCGCGTCCCCCGCAGCGTGACCAAGGCTGTCGTTGACGCCCTTGAAGCCGTCCAGATCCAGATACAGCAGCACCGCCGGTGTCCCGTGCCGCTGGCAGAAGGCCATGGCCCCGCGCATGGCGGCGACGAATCCCCGCCGGTTCAACGCAGGCGTCAGCACGTCGTGATCGGCCGAGGCCTCGGCCGCCTCGGCGCGCAGGCGCAGGGCCTCGACCTCGGCGCGCAGGCGCTCGATCTCGGCGTATGGGTCGGTCACGGCCACGTCGGTCACGAGCGAAAAGGGCTCCACGGCCGGCGACTCAATACATCCGGCCGATCCGGAGCCTAACGCCGTCGGTTGCGGGCGCAACGCGAGTCCTGTATCGCGCCGCTTTCCCGCGAAAAGGGCGCGCCTCCATGACGACCGGGACACCACCAGTAGCGATCATCATGGGCAGCCGCTCGGACTGGCCGACGATGAAACACGCCGCCGACGCGCTGGATCGGCTGGGCGTGGCCTGGGACGCCCGGGTGGTCAGCGCCCACCGCACGCCGCAACGGCTGTTCGACTTCGCCACCGGAGCCCGGGCGGCGGGGTTCAAGGTCATCATCGCCGGCGCCGGCGGGGCCGCCCACCTGCCGGGCATGGCCGCCTCGATGACCCAGCTGCCGGTGCTGGGGGTGCCGGTCGAATCGAAATCCCTCAAGGGCATGGACAGCCTGCTGTCGATCGCCCAGATGCCGGGCGGGGTGCCCGTCGCGACCCTGGCCATCGGCGAGCCCGGAGCGAAGAATGCGGGCATACTGGCGGCCCAGATCCTGGCCCTGTCGGACGAGGTCCTGGCCGGACGGCTGGCGGCCTTCCGCGAGGCCCAGACCGAGGCGGTCCACGAGACGGTCGAGGACTGAGTGACTGCTCTACCCCCCGGTTCGACGATCGGCATTCTCGGCGGCGGCCAGCTGGGCCGCATGCTCAGCCAGGCGGCGTCGCGCCTCGGCTTCAACGTGGTCATCCTCGATCCGGAAGAGAACAGCCCGGCCGGGCGGGTGTCCCAGGGCCAGATCGTCGCCGCCTATGACGACCCGACGGCCCTGATGGTGCTCGGCCAGACCTGTCAGGCCGTGACCTTCGAGTTCGAGAACGTCCCCGCCGCCTCGGTCGAACGCCTGCTGCAGGGCGGCGCGGCAGTGGCGCCCGGGCCCCGGGCCCTGGCCGTGGCCCAGGACCGGGTCGAGGAGAAGACCTTCCTCAACGGCGTCGGCGCCCCGACCGTGGACTTCGCCCCCGTCGACAGCCTCGACGACCTGCTGGCGGCGCTGGACCGCCTCGGCGCCCCGGCCCTGCTCAAGACCCGGCGCGACGGCTATGACGGCAAGGGCCAGGTCTGGGTGCGGTCGGCGAAGATGGCGGCCGACGCCTGGGCCGCCGTCGGCGAACGCCCGGCCATCCTCGAGGCCCGGGCCGACTTCGTGCGCGAACTGTCCGTGATCGCCGCCCGGGGGCGCGACGGGCGGATGGCCGTCTATCCGCTGGGCGAAAACATTCACAAGGGCGGCGTGCTGAAGACCACCCTCGCCCCCGCCGCCGTCGATCCGAAAACGGAGAAGCGGGCGAAAACCGTCGCCAGGGCCATCCTCGAAGGCCTCGACTATGTCGGCGTCCTGGGGGTCGAACTGTTCGATCTCGGGAACGGCACACTGCTGGTCAATGAGATCGCGCCGCGGGTCCACAACACCGGCCACTGGACCCAGGACGGCTGTGTCTGCGACCAGTTCGAACAGCATATCCGCGCCATCGCCGGCTGGCCGCTGGGACCGACGACGGCCCACGCCCGCGTCGAGATGACCAATCTGCTCGGCGACGAGGTCGAGCAGTGGAAGACGCTGGCGCCGCGCGCCGACGCCCGGCTGCACCTCTACGGCAAGGCCGAGGCCCGCCCCGGCCGCAAGATGGGCCATGTCAACCGGGTGAAGGCTCTCTGATCGTCCCCTCTCCCCTTGGGAGGGGGTATAGTGATGTCGGACGAATAGCAGAACCATGACCACAAGCTGGGGTCATCATGGCGCTAGACTCGATGATGGGTTGCCGCCAGCGTATGGGCCGTCCAGCCTCTCGCGAGGTCGCCCCTGCAAACAGTCCATCGAGGTCGTGAATGGTTGATGTCATTCCTCAATCACGCCCGTTCCGAACTTCAGAAAGTATGGACGCTGAGAAGGCAACGCGAGACGCTGTAGGGCCATATCTGGAGGCGTTGGGGTTTGCGGTGGTCGATACCCGAACGCATCACGGAACCGCTCAATCGCAGACTATCGCAGCGAGCAAAGATGGCTTGGACTTCACCGCCCGCGTCAAAATTTGCTGGAACCGCGAGGACCGAAGAGCCGGTGGCGCTAAATACGCAGCCGCTCAACTCGCAGCCAAACTCAAGAATGGCGATTGGGGAGAGACGCTGAGGTCAATCAGCGACCGGGAGAAATCAGCGAACAACTCCCACAACCTCTTTATCCAATCGGACGGAGGGCAGCTAGTTCACGCCGCTCTGGTTCCGAGCGATCAGCTACCGGCCATATGGCAAAGGCAGCGCGAGGTTTATGCGTCCCTGATCGCGAGCGGACGGGCTGGCAAGGCCACTCGGAACGCGGTGGAAAATGGTCAGAGCCCCACCCTCTATCTTCAAGATGACCGAACCAGTGACACCCCCGAGGTAGCCAAAATTCTTTGGACTTGGCCCGGCGTCCTCAACCTCAACGCACTGCAAAACGCGCCGGATGCGCTGGCAGAGCAGAGCGACACGTTTGATGATCTACCAATCGAACCGAACGCTTTGGGCCGGGACGGCGGGGACCGATACACAACGATCAAATCCGGCTTTCGACGGGATGCGAAGGTCCGACAAGAGGTTCTTCGCCGCTCAAACGGCGTGTGTGAAAAAGAGAATTGCCACGCCACGCGGGCGTTCAAGGGATTCTTGGACGTCCACCATATTCTCGGCATCTACAGCAGCGACCGAGTTTGGAGCTGCGTAGCACTTTGCCCCAACTGTCACCGCGATGCGCATTTCGCGGATGATCGGGATGCGATCAACGCAGCTCTCCAACGATACGCTGCGCAGTTCAGGTCCGCCTAGCGTCCTACAATGCTTTCGATCAGGCGACGACCCGGCGGCACGTCAACTGACGCCTCGCGGTAGGCGGATGCTGCCGCATCGAACTCGGCTTGGACGGCGACACTCAACCGCTCAAGTCTGACGTGCTGGACCGCTACTCCGGTGCAAGGCTGTGTTTCGGCGGCGTCGCGGGCATCGGCGCAATAGGTGTCAATCGAAGCCGCGAGCGATCTGGCGCTCTCGAACTGGCCATGCATTTCCGACCGGAGCCTGCCAATCTCCAATCCTACGGCGTCGATATCCAAGGCGTAGCTTTGGGCATCCGTTCCGGCTCGCATTGCCGCCACACCTTGGCCGGGACTAGTGCTCAGCACGGCTTGGGCGCGGCGGCGGTTATGCATTCTGGAAAACAGATGGCGATATCGCTCCGATGCGCTGGCGAGTTGGTCGTGCAACACGGGCGTTTCGGCTTCTATCCTGTCGAGAACCGATGACAGCCGAGCGAGGTTTGCCGTCGCTGTGACAAAAGCGGTTTGAGCTTCGATCTGGTCTGAGCGTGTTTCCAAAACCGCGACCGCCGCCCGGTATTGGTCGGCGGTTCCGCGACGATAGGTGCGATGCCCGCCCTGCCAAGACAGGTCGAGAACGTCGCCATCGATCACGCCGGACAGGCCGTTCAACACGATGCTTGATCCATCAGCCGCGCCTTCAAGTCCCGCCGAAGAGGCTTCAACCGCGCCGGTTTCCTTGAGCGACGATGATTCCAAGCGACCGACTAGCCGCCCATCCGGCGTTTGAACGAGGACGATCATTTCAGCCGAACGCTGCGATGCGCTGACGTATGTTCCCGATAGGCCGGACTGAGCGAAGCTAGGGGTGGCGATCAACGCCAGCGAAAATGCGAGGCCCGCCGCGATGCGGCGCGTGATCGTCTGAGCGATTCTGATCAGGTATGCGGCAGTCATGTTCGATGCCCCGGTTGGTATCCTTCCAATCTACCCGAACAGGTTCAATGAACACCTAATAGGGTGATAAAATCACCTCATAGTGGCGACGATCCCGCGACTGGTGATCGTGGCACTTATGATCACGCCACGACAGATAAGGGCGGCGCGAGCCTTGTTGGGCTGGTCTCAGCAAGAGTTGGCGGATCGCGCCATCGTATCGCTCAACGCGCTGACACGATTGGAGCGCGGCCAAGTCGATTCACGGCTGAGTACCCTTACGGCAGTCGAAACCGCCTTGATGAAAGGTGGCGTTGAATTTATTGCCGCCGCCGACAAGGGCGAAGGGGTGCGGCTGAGCCGCGTATCGAGTTAGTGTTTCTAACGCGCTGCTAATGCAGCGACGTTTTGGCCACCCGCTACGATTTCGGCGGTCATGGCCGCGACCCGCCGGGCAAGCTGCGCCCCGACACGGCACACTCCGTCGCTGCGGAGTGTGAAATCGGCTCCCGAAAGCGGCGTCGCCAAAACGAACCGCAAGATCGCTGCATCTACAATCGGGCGTGACGGCTCCATCAAGTCGAACACGAACGCGGGTGATCCTTTGAAGCCGTGGTGCATGACGCCGATGGTCGGATCGTAGCCTTCCCCCAAAAGTTCGATCTGCAACTGCGATTGCAGGATCGCATAGGCGTAGTTGGCCTTCCGCGAAGCCGTCATCAAACTAGATGGCGGTAAATGCCTGCGGTGCCTTCGGTCGCGCGCTGGTGGTATTGTCCTACAGGTTCACCACAAGCATTACGTCGCGGGGCGTAAGCCGTGGGAATACGACTACGACGAATGCGAGACGCTTTGCCGGGGCTGCCACGGCGCTGAACATGGCAAGGTCAGGCCAAAGCGTGGGTGGGAATGCGTAGGCTCTGACGATCTTGGCGATTTGATCGGCGAGTGCGAGCTATGCGGGACAAACCTTCGCTACCTCTATCTAGTTCAGCATCCCAACTGGCCTGCGATGGAAGTTGGGACCGATTGCTGCGACAACCTCACGGGTTCGCTAGAAGCAAGCGAACATCTCGACGGTTACAAGAAGCGCGCGGACAAGGTGAAGCGGTTCGTTTCATCCCCACGTTGGAAGCTGCGCGGCCCCGGCGAGTTGAAGATCAAGCAAGACGGCATCTACGTAGTCATCAGGCCGAACGGCGAAGGCTTCAAAGTCAGTATGGAAGGTGTGACTGGCAAGGCGGACTTCCCAACCCTGCTAGATGCGAAAATGCGTGTCTTCGAAATCATCGAATCCGGCGAAGCGGCGCAGTTTCTTGCCAAGCGTAATGCTAAGCTCGTCTCTCAATCTAACGGGCCACGCTACCGATGAACTTCACTACGCCGATTATCGTCGCAGTCATCACCGCCGGGGCAGGCGTGATAGCAAGCGCGCTATCCTTTTTCCTGACGAAGATGAAAGAGCGTGAGGCAGAATGGCGAACGCAGAAGCTCAACCACTATAAGGCGTTCATGGTGGCGCTGAACGCCATCGTTGGTCCGCCCGCACCTGTTGAAGATCGTGTGCGCTTCGCGGATGCGGCGAACAACCTGTTCCTATTCGGGTCCAAGGACGTGTTGGTCGCACTTCGCGACTTCCTCGATGTTACCGCCGATAGCCGAACGCGAGCTGACCTTGATCGACATGACGAACTGCTGACAAATCTCATTTTAGCGATCCGCAAGGATATCGGGATCACGGGGGCACTATTGCCGGAAGATTTCGAGTTTCGTCTTTGGTCCGGGAGATCAGGCCAAGCCTAGCGGTTGTTGCCGATCATCTCCCCGTCGCGACGGTTGGGCGCATTCAGGCCGAGATGGTGTCTTTGGGAAAACCCTATCAGGGTGCCTTTTGGCCGGACGCAACCCCTGTAGTTAACCACAGCACGCCCGGTCCTCTTGAATGGGTGGACACTTCACGTCCCCAAACGAACAGTAGACGCAGCAGTCTCCGCTCAGCGGCTTCAACTGCACACCGCAGCCGGGACAATCGAAGAAGTAGATGCACGCATCCAGCGGCATCTCTCCCAATGTCTGGGTGCCGCATTTCGGGCATGTGAGCGTCGAAGCGGTAAGAAATTCCAACAGATTACCTTCCAAGAATAATGCTCAGGAGCCTCGGCTCTACGAGGGGCTGCCAGACGATTGCCAAGATCAGGAGGAACGAAGCAACCGACATGAGAGCGACATTCAAACGCGAGGGCGGCTTACAACCCCTGTCGAGTTTGCAGCGTCGGGACCGCCGCCACAGCAGGACCCATCCCAGCGCCAACACGACGGCGGCGAGGGCGGTGAGCCACGCGCGCTGCTGGGCGAAGAACGCGGTCCCTGCGAACGTCACCCCGGCAGCAGCGAGGCTCATCGGCAGCACACAGCATGCGGCCCATGCCACGACCGCCGAAACGGAAGTTCCAATGGCGGCCCAACTCCAGCCATCGAAACCGACCGGACGATCCTCATGTCTTGTCGCTGGGTCGTTCAAGGGGGTCGTCATGACGCTTCTCCTCTTTCGGAGATGACCGTGCCCCCTGTAGTGACTACAGGTTCAAGCGGTTTCTTTCAGGTGGACGACATGTCGCGTTTTACCATAGGTGCGCTTGCCGCTGAGGCAGGGGTCAAGCTGGAGACCATTCGCTTTTACGAGCGGGTTGGCGTGATGCCGAAGCCTGACCGCACTGACGGCGGCCACCGAAGCTACACGGAAGAACATCGAAAGAGGCTGACCTTTGTGCGTCGCGCCCGCGAACTGGGCTTCTCGCTGGACGACGTGCGTGCACTTCTCCACCTGTCTCAGCCCGCCTCTCTCTCCTGTGCCGAGGCCGAGAATATCGCCACCACTCACCTCGCCAAGGTGCGAGCGAAACTTGCTGATCTTGCGCGGCTAGAAGGCGTCCTTGCGAACACGGTCGAGCGTTGCGGTGCCCACGCCGACCCGTCATGCCCATTGATCGAGATGCTGGTTGGCAACGAGGTCGACGGTCACAGCATGTAGCCGATGTCAGATGCACCAGTGGGATAGGCGAACATGGTGGACTTAAGATCGTCAGCGGTCAGATCGTGGCGGATAGCGAGACCGAAGATGTTGATCACCTCGTCGGCGGCTGGACCGACCAGATGCGCTCCCAGAACCCGCCCGCTGCCTTGTTCCACTATGGTCTTGTAGCCGTAGACGGGCTGAGCAACGCGGCGCGCGGAAAACCAGTGCGGCGTCCGCTCGGACTTCACCGTTATCAGTTCTCCTGTTGATCGAGCCTCGATCTCTGACATGCCGACCGCCGCGATGGGTGGCAGCGAGAACGTGGCACTAGGAACGCCGCGATAATCAGGGCGGCGGCTATTTCCGTTGAGCAGGTTCTCGGCGACCACCCGGCCATCGTGGCTGGAGACCGGCGTCAAGGGCGGCCCGTTCTGGGCGGCGTCGCCCGCTGCGTAGACCGCATCGTTCGTTTCGCTTTGCAGGAACTCGTTTAGCTTTAACCTGCCGTTTTTAGTGCCAACGCCGCCATCGACTAGTCCCAGATCAGCCAAGGCGGGAGAACGACCTGCCGTATTAACTACGAGATCGGCAGGAAACGATTGGTCGCCGTCCGGGCCGGTTGTCAGCACTCGATATCCATTGCCATCGCGTTCAACCGCCGTGGCGGTGGCGTTGAGCCGAACATCAATCCCGGCAGACAAAAACCCTTCGGTCAGCCAGCCGACCAAGTCGGGATCAAACATCGGAAGGAGGCGATCTCCACGCTGCAAGACAGTCACCTTTGCCCCCGCACGTGAAGCGATGTTGGAAAGTTCAGCCGCGATGTAGCCACCTCCAATGAAGACGATCCTAGCCGGAAGCGTTTCAAGGTTTAGAAAGTCCTCGCTCGTGGGCAGATCGTCGGCCCCGGCGATTTTCAGAGCTATTGGCTCAGCACCCGAGGCGATCAAAATGTGTCGAGCGGTCACCGCCCGCCCCGCCACATCTAGTTCGTTACGCCCAGTGAAACGCGCTCGACCACTCAAGACATCCACGCCCAGTTTGGCGTAGCGGGCCTCGTTCTTGGCGGGCACCGGGTCAGTGAAGGTTCGTTTGAAACGCAGAAGGTCGGGCCAGTCGATCTTAGCGTCGCCCGTCACTCCATGGGTTCGAAGTAGCCGCGCATGGTCAATCGCCTCCGCTCCGCTCAGCAGCATCTTCTTAGGATCGCAGCCCCGAAGCGCGCACGTGCCCCCCAATGGGCGGTGGTCAATGATCAGCGTGTTCCACCCTGCCTCTCGCGTTCGGGAGGCGACTACGGAGGCTGCAGTTCCGGAGCCAATGATCGCCAGATCGTATTCCATGCGGTCTCAACGAACCTCGACCTACTACGGGTTCCGCGACCGTTAGTCCTGACTGGTCTCCGGCTCACGAACCATCTGAGAAGTGCATCCGCTACCACCCTCAGCGGACACTCCGCACGACTGCACTGGCGTTGCCTCTGTTCACACCCCATCATCAACCCCGTCCGTGTCGGGTTGCAGTGTGGTCACAGGTGGCAGAGGAGGCGGATATCACTATACCCCCTCTCCCCTTGGGAGAGGGTTCTCTATTCCGCCTTCGCCCCGTAGCGCATCCGGCTCAGCACATCCGTCACCTTGCGCATCGGCGCGTCGAAATCCTTGCCGGCCTTCCACTTCTCGAAGCTCATGACGTTCTCGATCCGGGCGGCGACGAAGGCCTCGGCCGCATCGCGGCCGTCGAACCAGCGCATCGTCAGGGCCGGGATCAGGATGCCCGACAGGATGGCGCGCTTGGAATAGTGGTTCCAGTCCGTGGCCGTGTCCCCGGCCCAGTTCCACAGATGGTCCGCGCTCTCCCACGCCAGCTTCAGCCCCAGATCGGCATTGGTCGGCAGGGCCAGAAAGGCGGCGCAGCGGCGGGTGGCCTCCAGATCGGCGGCCCCGGCCTCCATCCGCGCCGAGACGGCGCGGCCGATTCGCTCGCGCATCTTCAATGACTTCGCATCAATCTCGCCCAGTTCGGCCAGGGCCCGGTCATCATGCCGCCGCGACAGCAGGGCCGCGAGATCCCGCGCGCCATTGGGCAGCAGCAGTTCCTCGTCGCCGCGCGACAGGCCGCAGGCCTCGCAGGCGGCCCGGACCATCCGGCTGTTCCAGCCCAGCCGGGGCGCGAGGCCGACGGCGGCGTCCAGCACGGTCTGCTCCATGCGGTCGGCCCAGTCGCCGCCGGAGGCCTCGTTCGACAGGTGTGGCGCATCGGTCATGACACCAGCATATCCCCGACGGGCGGGCGTTTCGACCCTTCAGATAGAAGCGCGACGATCTGGACAGGCGGGGACTGAGCGTGTATCAGCCCGCCTTCATCCGCGGGCCCTGTCTGTCGGACCGAGATTTTATTTGTCTGCCCGTCTCCCTTTCGAGGTGCGCGGCGGGCGGCCAAAGGAGAGTTCAACCTGGTACAGATTTTCGTTCGCGATAATAACGTCGATCAAGCCCTGAAGGCCCTGAAGAAGAAGATGCAACGCGAAGGCAGCTTCCGGGAAATGAAGCGCCACGTGCACTACGAGAAGCCCTCGGAGAAGCGCGCCCGCCAGAAGGCCGAGGCCGTGCGCCGCGCCCGCAAACTGGCCCGCAAGCGCATGCAGCGCGAAGGCCTTCTGCCGCCGCCGAAGCCCCGCGTCCCGGGCGCCGGTCCGGCCCGCGGTTAAGTCGACAACCGAACGAGACGATCAAAAGGCCGCTCCGGGAAACCGGAGCGGCCTTTTTCTTGTCTCCTCCCTGTCGCGCAGCGATGGGTAGGTGGATCGGCGGCGCAGCCGACGAGACGGAGGTGTGGGGCGGGCACGGTCCCGTGGCCGCCCCACACCTCCACCATGCTTCGCATGGTCCCCCTCCCCATCGCTGCGCGACGGGGAGGAGACGTGGCCCTACCTCCCGCCGCCCCGGATCGCCCCGGCGAAACTCTTCCAGTTCAACTTCACGTCGGACAGGGCCCCCGCGCGGAACGCCCGGCCGGCGATCCACACCATCAGCAGGGCGAAGGCGAACATGCCCGCCATGGTGCCGATGATCTCGATCATCGGCGGCTCGGACGGGGCCCGGGCGCTCATCAGGAAGGGGGTGAAGAAGGGGATCCAGGACATGATCTGGACCAGCGGCGCGTCCGGCGTACGGATCGCCATCTGCATGACCAGCAGCGGCACGACCAGGATCATCATGATCGGCCCCATCAGGGTCTGGGCGTCGCGCGGCGTCTCGCAGAAGGCCCCGATGGCGGCGAACAGCACCGCATACATCAGATAGCCGCCGACGGCATAGGCGAGGAAATAGCCGATCAGCCCGTTGCTGAGCAGCACCTCCGCGACCATCGGCGCGTACTGCGGCAGACCGGCGATCAGGCCGAAGGCTCCAATCCCGCCCCAGACCAGCAGCACGGTCATGGTCAACAGGGCCACGCCCGCCACCTTGCCGGCGAGAATTTCGGTCGGGGAGGCCGAGGACAGCAGAACCTCGAGGATCTTGTTCGACTTCTCCTCCATCACACTGTTCAGCAGGATGGAGGCCCCGGTGATCACCAGCGACCACAGCAGGAAGCCGGAGGCGAGACCGATGATCTGGGGCAGCCTGTCGCGAACGGACACCTCCCCGCCGCTCGCCGACCGGGGCGACAGGGTCGTGACGTCGGGATCGAAGGCCGCCGTCGCCGAAACCACGCCGGGATCGATCCCGGCCCGCTCGAAGGCCACGCGGCGATGCTCTTCCTTCAGCGCGGCCCGCACGAACCGCTCGACCGCGGTGTCGGTGGCCTTGCGTGACCACACGCGGGCCGTCGCCTGTCCGGCGGCGTCACGGTTCAGCAGCACCACGGCGTCCAGCCGGTCGTTCTCGGCCACCTCGTCGCCGAGATAGAGACGGACGATCTCTTCCCGGGCCTCGCCCGGTGCGGCGGCCGCCAGATCGGCGGGGGGAGAGACGAGGGTCAGCTGCGGCCCGTCGAGGCCGCTGAGCGCACCCCGGGCCACATTGCCGCCCGCGGCGCCCCCGGCGGCTTCCTGGATCCTGGCTTCCGCCTCCTGCCGTTGCTTCGCGCGTCGCGCCTGATCCTCCTGAAGCGAGGTCTGGATGGCGGCGGCGAGCCCGGAGGCCCGCGGCCCCTCTTCCACCACCACCACCTGCCGGACGGGCTGGTTGGACGCCATCAGCACAGGGATGGCGCCGCCGAGGACGGCGAAGATGGGAAGGGCCAGCAGCGACAGCCAGAAGCCGACGGTCTTGGCATAGGCGGCGTATTCGCGCCGCGCGATCAGCAAGATGCGGCTCATCGGGCGGCCTCCTCGCCGGCCTTCACCGACTGGTCGATATCGGGATTGTCGCCGGTCAGGCCGATGAAGGCGTCATGCAGACTGGGTTCGCGCAGTTCGAACCGCCGCACATCCAGCCCGCCGAGGAAGGCGGCCTTGAGGGCGTCCTGGCCCCGACCGCCCTGCCCCAGCGCCGCCTTCAGCACCCGCACCCCGTCATGGTCGGACACCACCTCGACGCCGGTCACGCCGGGCAGGCCGGCCGCCTGTTCCGGCGCAATAGCGCCCTCCAGCTCCAGGAAGCGCGGCGTGGTCGCCCGCGCCTCGGTCACCGTGCCCTCGAAGGCCTTCTGGCCGCGGGCCAGCAGTACGACCTTGTCGCACAGCCGTTCGGCGTGCTGCATCACATGGGTCGAGAACAGGACCGTAGCCCCGTCGGCCGCCAGTTGCCGGATCACCGCCTCCAGCCCCTGCTGGTTGACCGGGTCGAGGCCCGAGAACGGCTCGTCCAGGATCACGAACTCCGGCCGGTGCACCACAGAGGCGATCAGCTGGACCTTTTGCGCCATCCCCTTGGACAGCTCCTTCATCTTCTTGCGTTTGGCGGCGCCCAGCCCTTGGGCGTCCAGCATCTCACGCGCCCGCCGACGACCCTCGCCGCTCGGCAGGCCCTTGAGGGCGCCGAAGAAGGCGATGGCGTCCACCGGAGTCATCTTCTTGTAGAGGCCGCGCTCCTCCGGGAGGAAGCCGATCCGGTCGCGCACCTTGCGCCCGTCATCGGCGCCGAGGATGCCGATCCTGCCCGCGGTCACGCCCTGCAGGCCGAGGATCATGCGGATGGTCGAGGTCTTGCCGGCCCCGTTCGGGCCTAGGAAACCGCAGATGGTCCCCTTCTCCACCTCAAAGCTTAGGTCGCGCACGGCCTGGAAGTCACCGTACCGCTTGCTCACCCCTTCGAGCGTCAACGCCGCCGTCATGGTCCCTCCAACCGCCGTGTCTCTTGCCGACAGGGATAGGTGTGTAAAGGATGTTTGACAAGACGTGCGAGTGCGTAAGGGCGCGTGCTTGTCATGAATTCCGTGTCATGTTCAGAGGCGGCGAGTCTCTCCGCCGACCAAAGGCGTTCATGCCCTACGAAGTCTCTTCCTCACCTGTTGCACCCCGACCCGGGTCGCGCCTCTGGAACGTCGGGGTCGGGACGGTGATCGCGATTGCGGCCCTGATCGCGGCGGCGGTGCTGCAGCCTGCAAACGCCGTCTGGCTGCTGGCCGCGGCGGCGCTGGTCGTCTTGTCAAACTGGATTCCCGACCGGGGGGCGACCGCCGCGACGGCGACAGAACCCGCGGCCGAAGCGCCGGGCCAGGTCCACGACGCGGAGCTTCTCGACAGCGTTTTCGAGGCGCTGGCGGATCCGGTTCTGGTGGTCTCGGGCGGCGAAGCGGACGATATCGCCGGCCGCCGCATCGTCCTGGCCAACGCCGCCGCCCGGGAGCTGCTGCGCATCCAGTCCAGCGGCTCCCTGCTGGTCCCGGTGCTGCGCGACCCGATGGTGCTGGAGGCGGTCGACGAGGCTCTGTTCGGCGGCGTCACCCGCACCACCGACTACGCCGGGGTCGGGGCCCAGACGCGTCACTGGCGGGCCCTGACCCGGCCCCTGCCCTCGCCCGAAGACGACCCGATGGCCATGCTGGTGCTGCGCGACGAGACGGATGTGCGCCGCATGGAACTGATGCGCGTCGATTTTCTCGCCAACGCCAGCCATGAGTTGAAGACGCCCCTGGCCTCACTCTCGGGCTTCATCGAAACCCTGAAGGGCCACGCCCGCGACGACCCGAGGGCGCGCGACAAATTTCTCGACATCATGGCGGCCCAGGCGGACCGGATGAGCCGTCTGGTCTCGGACCTGCTGTCGCTGAGCCGCATCGAACTGAATGAGCACATACCGCCCGCAGGCCGGGTCGACCTCGCCCGGGCCTCCGCTGACGTCGTCGACGCGGTCAGCCTTCTGGCGGCCGAACGGGGAGTCGTGGTCCACCTCATGGACCGGGACATCAGCGCCCCGGTGCATGGCGACCGCGACGAAATCCTGCAGGTGGTCCAGAACCTCGTCGACAACGCCATCAAATACTCTCCGGCAGGCGGCTCGATCGAGATCGCCATCCGGCCCGACATCACCCTCGACGAGGGTTCGGCCCCCTGGTCGGGCGAGAACCGCGGCGCGGGCGCAACGCGTCTGCCTCTCGTCACGCCGGACCGCGAAGTCGGCCAGCGCTTCGCTGCGGTCACCGTGCGCGATCATGGGCCGGGCCTGGCGCGCGAGCACCTGCCGCGCCTGACCGAACGCTTCTATCGCGTCGAGGGCCAGAAGAGCGGCGAACGCCAGGGCACAGGTCTGGGCCTCGCCATCGTCAAACACATCGTCAACCGGCACCGCGGCGGGCTGACCGTTGAGAGCGCGCCAGGCCATGGCGCGGCCTTCACGGCCTATTTCCCTGTCGCTCCGCGGCGGGAACTTCCGCCCGTCTCGTGACGGTTCCGTCTCGGCGGCCCGGACCGCGTAACAGAACTGTCATGGGGCCGTCTTAATCCGCTGACCATTCGGGGGCAGGTTCCGCCGCGGGGCGAGCCGGGCGACCGGCGTGCCGATTCTGCTCTCCCGGACCTCCATGACCTGGCTTTTCCTGCCGATCCTGATCGTCGCAGCCCTCGCCGCCTATTTTGGCGCGCGGAGGCTGGCGCGTCGACGCGGCGAGGCGGTGGTCGGCGGCGCCCGCCCCCATTCCCGTCCCAAACAACACGGGGCCTACGCCCTGATCTGGACCCTGGTGCCGGCCCTCGTCGTCCTCCTCGCCGCGGCCTTCTTCGCCCCCGGTCTTGAGCGGGAGCTGACGGCCAGCGGCGCGCCCGAGGCGGTGCAACAGCTTGAGCCCTTCCGTCGGGAGGCCTTCTTCGCCGACGCCCGCGCGGTGGGCGCCGGACAACCCGCCGTGCAGATCTGGCCGGCCCCCTTTGCCGAACTGCTGCCGGCCGAGGCCCGCCGCGCGGCGCGTATCGACCAGATGCTCGATCTCGGCGGACTGGTCGGGGCAGCCCTCGCGGCCCTGCTCGGCGCCCTGTTCGCCTTCAGCCAGATCCGGCCCGGAATGCGGGCCCGCAACCGGGTCGAAGGCTGGATCGTCGGGGTGCTGTTCATCTGCTCGGCGGCGGCCATCCTGACCACCATCGGCATCATCGCCTCGCTGCTCTACGACTCCTTCCGCTTCTTCTCCGATGTGCCGGTCGCTGAATTCCTGTTCGGAACCCAGTGGAGTCCCCAGACGGCGATCCGCGCCGATCAGGTGGGCTCCACGGGCGCCTTCGGGGCCCTGCCCCTGTTCGCCGGCACCTTCCTGATCATGCTGATCGCCATGGCGGTCGCTGCGCCGGTCGGCCTGTTCTCCGCCATCTATCTGTCCGAATACGCCGGGCCGGCGTTCCGGGCGACGGTCAAGCCGGTGCTCGAGGTGCTCGCCGGGGTTCCGACCGTGGTCTACGGCTTCTTCGCCGCCCTGACGGTAGGCCCGGCCTTCCGTGAGTTTTTCAACGGCGCCGGGGCCCTGCTGATCGGCGGACCGCTGGACGGGCTCGGCCAGTATCTGATGCTGGTCCAGAACCAGATGGCCCTGGTGGCGGGCGCGGTGATGGGGATCATGCTGATCCCCTTCGTCTCGTCGCTGTCCGACGACATCATCAACGCCGTGCCCCAGTCGCTGCGCGACGGCTCCTACGCCATGGGCGCGACCAAGTCGGAGACGGTCAAGCGCGTGCTGCTGCCGGCGGCCCTGCCCGGCGTGGCGGGGGCGATGCTGCTGGCCATGTCGCGGGCCATCGGCGAGACCATGATCGTCACCATGGCCGCCGGCCTGGCCGCCAATCTGACGCTGAACCCTCTGGACACGGTCACCACTGTCACCGTCCAGATCGTCACCCTGCTGACGGGCGACCAGGAGTTCAACAGCACCAAGACCCTGTCCGCCTTCGGCCTCGGGCTGACCCTGTTCCTCGTGACCCTGGCGCTCAACATCGTGGCCCAGCGCATCGTCCAGACCTACCGGCAGCAGTATGACTGAGACGCCCATCACGCCAGAAATCCGGGCCAAACGGCTGCGCGCCGGGCTGAAGCGACGCTATGCCCGCGAGGGCCGGTTCAAGCTGTACGGCCTGCTGGCCATCGGCGTCGCCGTCGGCTTCCTGTTCCTGCTGCTGGGCCGGATCATCGAACAGGGGCACACCGCCTTCTACGCCCACAGCGTCACCGTGCCGGTCTATATGGACCCGGCCCGCGTCGACCGCGCCTATCCGCAGGGGACCAATTTCGAGCTGCTGGTCGCTGAACAGCAACTGGCCCGGTTCGGCATCGTCGACGACGCCCAGGGGACCCGGGCCACGGCGATGCGCGGCCTGTTCTCCGCCGACCTGAAATTCATCGCCGCTGAACGTATCGCGCAGCAGCCGGGGTTGATCGGCCAGACCGTGCCGATCACGGCCCCGGTCTCGGATGACGCCGACCTGTATCTGAAGGGCGAGATCTCGCTCGAGACGCCGGCCGAACAGCGCCGCCTGACCAATGAGCAGATCGGCTGGCTGGACCGGATGAAGGCTTCGGATCAGGTCGTCGCACAGTTCAACAGCGGCCTGTTCACCCGGGGCGATTCCACCGAACCGGAACTGGCCGGTGTTCTCGGCGCGGTGATCGGCTCGGCCATGATGCTGCTGGTCACCGCCCTGATCGCCATCCCGCTGGGCGTGGGCGCGGCCCTGTATCTCGAGGAGTTCGCGCCGCGCGGCCGGATCACCGATCTGATCGAGGTCAATATCAACAACCTCGCCGCCGTGCCGTCGATCATCTACGGCCTGCTCGGCCTCGCCCTGTTCATCAACTGGATGCATCTGCCGCGCGCCAGCCCGCTGGTCGGCGGACTGGTGCTGGCCCTGATGGCCCTGCCGACCATCATCATCGCCACCCGCTCGTCCCTGAAGGCCGTCCCGCCCTCGATCCGCGAGGCGGCCCTGGCCATGGGCGCGTCCCGGACCCAGACGGTGTTCCAGCATACCCTGCCCCTGGCGATGCCGGGCGTGATGACCGGCGCCATCATCTCCATGGCCCACGCCCTGGGCGAGACCGCCCCCTTGCTGCTGATCGGCATGGTCAGCTTCATCCCGGGCATCCCCGATTCGTTCGGCGAGCCGGCCGGCGCCCTGCCCTCCCTGGTCTATATCTGGGAGAACGCCTCGGAACGCGCCTTCCACGAGCGCACGGCCGCCGCCATCCTTGTCCTCCTAGCCTTCATGATCGTCATGAACGCCGCCGCCATCTTCCTGCGCCGGCGCTTCGAACGCCGGTGGTAGCCAGATGAAATTCAACCTCTTCCGCGCTCCGGAAAAAGACGGCGGCCACAAGGACCCCCTCGATACGCCGCGCATGGGCGGCGGCATCCTGCCCGGCGCAGCCTCGGACAACGGCGGCGAATCCATGCTGACCCCGGCCGACGGCGGCTCGGGTTCGCGCGACGGCGAGTCTGCCCTGAAACCGACCATGTCGGCCCCGAAACCGTCTCATCAGGGCGGCGGCCCGACGGGCCCGACCAAGATCGCCGCCCGCGACGTCTCCGTCTTCTACAGCGGCAAACAGGCGCTGTTCGACGTCAGCCTCGATATCCCGGACAAGACCGTCACCGCCCTGATCGGGCCGTCGGGTTGCGGCAAGTCGACCTTCCTGCGGACCATGAACCGCATGAACGACGTCATCCCGGGCTGCAAGGTCACCGGCTCGATCAGGATGGACGGCGAGGACGTCAACGACAAATCGGTCGATCCCGTGCTGCTGCGCGCCCGCGTCGGTATGGTGTTCCAGAAGCCGAACCCCTTTCCCAAGACCATCTATGAGAACGTCGCCTACGGGCCGCGCATCCATGGCCTGGCGGCGTCCCGGGCGGAGCTGGACTCCGTGGTCGAGGCCTCGCTGCGCCGCGCCGGCCTGTGGGAAGAGGTCGCCGATCGCCTGCAGTCGGCCGGCACCAGCCTGTCAGGCGGTCAGCAGCAGCGGCTGGTCATCGCCCGCGCCATCGCCGTCGAGCCCGAAGTCATCCTCATGGACGAGCCCTGCTCGGCGCTCGACCCCATCGCAACGGCCAAGATCGAGGAATTGATCGACGAGCTGCGCGAACGGTACTGCATCGTCATCGTCACCCATTCGATGGCCCAGGCCGCGCGGGTCAGCCAACGGACCGCCTTCTTCCACATGGGCAAGCTGGTCGAGACCGGCGACACCGAAGACATCTTCACCAATCCGAGCGAGCGGCGCACGCTGGACTATATCACCGGACGATTCGGCTGATGAACCAGCATACGGTCAAGGCTTACGGCGACGAACTGAACCAGCTGACCGCCGAGGTCGCCCGCATGGGCGGCCTGGCCGAGGCCCAGGTCGCTGACGCCGTCGAGTCGGTCGCCCGCCGTGACGTGGCCCTGGCCCGCGCCGTGATCGAGCGCGACGCGCGGCTGGACGCCATGCATCGGGATATCGAGCGCAAGGCCATCCGCCTGATCGCCCTGCGCCAGCCGGTCGCCTCCGACCTGCGCCGCGCCCTCGCCTCGATGAAGCTGGCCGTGGATCTGGAGCGCACCGGCGATCTGGCCAAGAACATCGCCAAACGCGGCCTGATCCTGGCCGATGACGAGCCCTTGCCGCCGCTGACGCGATCGATCGAGCGGATGGGCAAGCTGGTGTCGATGCGGCTGCGCGACGTGCTCGACGCCTATGCGGCGGCCGAGATCGACCGCGCCGTGGCCGTCTGGAACACCGACGACGAGGTCGACGAACACTACAACGCCCTGTTCCGCGAACTGCTGACCTACATGATGGGCGACCCGCGCACGATCACCGCCGGCACCCATCTGCTGTTCATGGCCAAGAACCTGGAACGCATCGGCGACCACGCCACCAACATCGCCGAGACCATCTATTACGAGATCACGGGCCAGGAATTCACCGGCGAACGTCCCCGCTGGAATTCCGACCCTCTCGCGCCCGCTGAAGACAGCGCCCCGACGACGACCGCCTGACCGGAGAGTTCGACGTGCAGCCATATATCCTGGTGATGGAAGACGAGGACGCCCTGGCGACCCTGCTGTCGTACAATCTCGAAAAGGAAGGCTATCGCGTCGTCGTCGCCTCCGACGGCGAGGAGGGCATGCTCCAGATCGACGAACGCCTGCCCGATCTGGTCCTGCTGGACTGGATGCTGCCCAAACTGTCCGGAATCGAGGTCTGCCGCCGCATCCGGGGTCGGGCCGAGACCCGCAACCTGCCGATCATCATGCTGACGGCGCGGGGCGAGGAGAGCGATCGCATCCGCGGCCTCGACACCGGCGCCGACGACTATCTGACCAAGCCCTTCTCGATGAGCGAGCTGATCGCCCGCATCCGCGCCGTGCTGCGCCGCATCCGCCCGGGTCTGGCCGACGACCGCATCAACCACGGCGACATCGTCATCGACCGGGTCGCCCACCGCGTCCGCCGCTCGGGTCAGGAGATCCACCTCGGTCCGACGGAATTCCGCCTGCTGGATCATCTGATGCAGCATCCCGGCCGGGTGTTCAGCCGCGAACAACTGCTCGACGCCGTCTGGGGCTCCGACGTCTATGTCGAGGCCCGCACCGTCGACGTCCACGTCGGCCGCCTGCGCAAGGCCCTGAACGTCGACGGCACGGTCAATCCGATCCGGACGGTGCGCTCGGCAGGCTATTCGCTGGATCTGGGGGCCTGACGCTCCATCACAGGTCATCACCCCCCGCGACGGCGAGGGCCCGGCGGAGGCGCGTTAGCGGCGAGCCACCTCACGGGGCAGAAAGGCCGCTATACCGATTGCCTGTGCTTCGGGCAGTGACGCGCTCGCTCGGATCCGTGTCAACATGGCTACTCAGGCCGCGTCGATCGCCATCACCCATCTCGGGCTTCGTCGGCTGGCCTTGGGTGAACGGTGCAGGACAGGCGCACCCGTAAGGGGCATGACCGAGCCCTTCACAGCGACCACGGCGCCCGTTGCAGCGCTTTGAATTGCCCCCGCAAGAGTATCGACAGTCCATTCGGTGCCGGCCCCGCGGTAGGTGGTCAGAAACCGCAGGGCGTTGGCGTCCTGATGAAAGCGCGGGCAGGTGCGCTCAACTGCGGTCTCCAGCCGGACCCTCCAGGCCGAGCCGATGGCACGCGCAAACAGACTGCCGACGATGCCGATGTCCTCGTTCAGCCAGTCCGGCAGACAGCCCATCTCGTCGGGTGTCGGGCGAGCCGACTCCGGAAAACAGTCCATCAGGCAGGGATTGGTTCGCTCCCAGACGACCAGCCGGATGGCCGGATCCGACAGCCGGTCCAGGATTGACGGATGGGTTCCAATGGCGACTGCGGACTGGGTCAAGGAGGGCGTAGCCCGGACTTGTGATGTTATAGCATAACATCTAAGTCGAAGATCGATCCCCTGTCGAGGCCCGCCATGACCAAACTACCCGTCACCGTGCTGTCCGGCTTTCTCGGAGCCGGGAAGACCACCCTGTTGAACCACATCCTGTCCAATCGCGAAGGCAAGCGGGTCGCGGTCATCGTCAACGACATGAGCGAGGTCAACATCGATGCAGCACTGGTCCGGGACGGCGGTGGCGCTGACCTTTCGCGGACTGACGAAAAGCTGATCGAGATGTCCAACGGCTGCATCTGCTGCACCCTGCGTGAAGACCTGCTGATCGAGGTCGGCAATCTGGCTCGCGAGGGGCGGTTCGATTATCTGCTGATTGAGTCGACCGGCATTTCAGAGCCCATGCCGGTCGCCGCGACCTTCGACTTCCGCGACGAGGACGGGTTCAGCCTGGCCGATCTTGCGACTGTGGACACGATGGTCACGGTCGTCGATGCCTACAACTTCTTCACCGACTACCCGTCCACGGACCTGCTGAAGACGCGGGGTGAACACCTCGGTGCGGATGACGAACGCACGGTCGCCGACCTGCTCATCGACCAGATCGAGTTCGCCGACGTCATCGTTCTGAACAAGACCGACCTGTTGTCAAAGGAAAGCCTGATCACGCTTTCGGCCATGATGGGTCAGTTGAACCCGCGCGCCAAAGTGGTCCATGCCGTGCGCGGCGCCGTTCCGCTGGATCAGGTCATGGGCACCGGTCTGTTCGACATGGACCTGGCAGAGACCTCTGCCGGCTGGCAGAAGGCGCTGCGCGGCGAGGTCACGCCCGAGACCGAGGAATACGGTGTCTCGACCTGGGTCTACAAGGCGAGGAGACCCTTCCATCCGCAGCGTCTGTTCGACGTGATGCGTCAGGAGTGGCCCGGCGTGTGGCGTTCCAAGGGCTTCTTCTGGCTGGCGACGCGCATGGCCTATGTCGGCGGCTGGAGCCAGGCCGGGGCGGTCACCGAACATCAGTGGGGCGGCCTTTGGTGGGCCTCGGCACCCCAGGACCGCTGGCCCGACGACAATCCTGAATGGCTGGCCGCGCTTGAACGGACCTGGCGCCAGCCCTACGGCGACCGCCGTCAGGAGATCGTGCTGATCGGCAAGGACATGGACCGCGAGGCCCTGACCGCGATGTTCGACAAGGCCCTGCTGACCCGGTTCGAAATGGAACGCGGGATCGAGGGCTGGAAAAAGCTCGCCGATCCGTTCCCGCATTGGGGACCGGTCGCTGAGGCGGCGTGAGGGCGCGTGACCGCGACCAGGGTCGACGGAACCGGACCAGACCAGCTTGAAACCCCGCTCTGATGAGCACTCAACATTCAGGGAGTTATCGATGCGCACACTTTTCTTCGCCCTTGCCGCCACCGCTGTGCTGGCTTGCAGTCCCGCCACCGCACAGCAGGCGACGCCAACTCTCCACGGTAGCGGCGGGCCCGCTCATGGTGCACCCCCGCAAGGGCGAGTCGGACAGTTGATCGAGCAGATGCGCGTTGGCGGGCTGGTGCTCGTCATCCGCCACGAACGCACCGAGATTCCTTCCCGGGAGGACGACTACACCCGCCCTGCGAACGATTGCACTGCACAGCGCAATCTGTCCGTGGCCGGCCTCGCCGGTTCACAGGAAACGGGCGTGGCCCTGCGCGCCCTCAGCATTCCGGTCACAACGATCATCAGCAGCCCCATGTGCCGGGCGACTGAGACAGCGCGCTTCATGTTCGGCACCTACAGCATCGAACCGCGCCTGATCCATCACAACCCCGACGTACCCGGAGACATGGAACGAGCGGGCGAGGCGTTTGCCGATGTCCTCCGCGGCCAGCCGTCCATCGACGGCAACACGGCGCTGATCAGTCACGCCGGCAACATTGCCAGGGCCACCGGATTGCGGCTAGCCGAAGGGGAGATCGGCGTCGTTCGTGTCGGGGCCGACGGCAGTATTACCGCCGTGGGCCAGGTTCTCGGCAGCGATCTGGGACCCCATGCCCGTATGGCCCTCAGCCCTGCGCCGTAGGGTCAACTGACGCGCCGGATCGGGGACCAGGCGGTCTCGCCAAGGCGTTTGACCAAGTGAGAAGTGAAGCACCCTGTTCAACCCGCCCGGCAATTCCCGGGCGGCTATCTCCCTGCGCCCTTCACACCGCGACCGAACCGTCTAGGTTCGCACCCTGCTCGTAAGGGAACCCGTCCATGCGCCGTCGCACTTTCCTCTCGACCCTTCCTGCCGGTGCACTCCTCGCCGGAGCCGGTGCAGCGAGCGCAGGCAGCGCGCCTGCCCCTGCTGCCGCCCCGCGCGCGCGTCAGGCCGCCGCCACCGCCGCCGACCCCTACGCCGGCGTCGGCCCCGGAGACCGCAACAGCGGGGTCCAGTTCGTCAGCCGCTCGACCGTCTGGGGCCAGCACGGCGCCGCGGCCACGGCCCACCCCCGCGCCACCCTGATCGGTATCGACACCCTGAGGCGCGGCGGCTCGGCCATCGACGCGGCCATCGCCATCAACGCCGCCCTCGGCTTCCTGGAGCCGACGGGCAACGGCATCGGCGGCGACGCCTTCTGCCTGATGTGGGACCCGGCCCAGCGCAAGGTGGTCGGCTTCAACGGTTCCGGGAACAGCCCCCTCTCCCTGTCGCTGGAGACGGCGCGGTCGAAGAAGTCGGACGACGGCTATCTGCCGCCCTATGGCGCGGTCACGGTCAATGTCCCGGGCACGGTCGACGCCTGGTGGGCCGCCCATCAGCGCTACGGCAAACTGCCGTGGAAGGACGTCCTGCTTCCGGTCGCCGAGCTGTGCGAGGAGGGCGTGCCCATGCCCCAGCTGATCGCCTGGTACCTGCAGCGCAACATGGCCAATTTCGATCGCCGGTCCCCGATCATCGAGGAGAACGACAACCGCAAGCGGGTCTACGCCCCCGACGGCCGCACCCCGGCCGTCGGCGAGGTCTTCGCCAATCCTGATCTGGGCCGCACCTACCGGATGATCGCCGAGGGCGGCCGCGACGCCTTCTATGAAGGGGCGATCGCCGACCATATCGAACGCTATTTCCGCCGCATCGGCGGCTGGCTGACCAGGGCCGATCTGGCCCCGCATCGCACCGAATGGGTCGAGCCGATCCGCACGAACTATCGCGGCGTCGACGTCTATGGTCTCGGCCCCAACACCCAGGGCCTGTCGACCAATCAGATCCTCAACATCTGCGAACGCTTCGACCTCAAGGGCATGGGCTTCCAGTCGGCCGCCTCGATCCACCACCAGGCCGAGGCCAAGCGGCTGGCCTTCGAGGACCGGGCGAAATGGTTCGCCGACGACCGCTTCAGCCGCAGCCCGGTCGAATATCTGAACTCGAAAGCCTACGCCGCTGAACGCGCCGCCCTGATCCGGCCCGACCGCGTCATGGACCGCGTCTTCCCGGGCGACGCCCCGACCCAGGGCGACACCACCTATTTCAGCGTCGCCGACAGGGACGGCATGATGGTCAGCTGGATCCAGTCCAACTATCGCGGCATGGGCTCCGGACTGGTCCCCGACGGCCCGGACGGCGGGACGCTGGGCTTCATGTTCCAGGACCGGGGCGAGCTGTTCAACCTCAACGACGGCCACCCCAACGTCTATGCGCCGGGCAAGCGCCCCTTCCACACCATCATCCCGGGCTTCGCCTGCAAGGACGGCGAACCGTGGATGGCCATGGGCGTGATGGGCGGCGGCATGCAGCCGCAGGGCCAGGCGCAGATCATCATCAACATGGTCGATTACGGCCTCGACCCGCAGGAGGCGGGCGACGCCCCGCGCTGGCAGCATGAGGGCTCGTCCGAACCCACCGGCCACCCGGCCGAGGGCGTCGGGGTCCTGCATCTGGAGACCGGCGTGCCGGCGGCGTCGAAGGCGCAGCTGGAGGCCATGGGCTGGACGCTGGGCGGCCCCAACGGCGGCTTCGGCGGCTATCAGAATGTGGTGCGCCAGGCGAACGCGCGCGGGCCCTGGACGTACGGCGCGGCGTCGGAGATGCGCAAGGACGGGCTGGCGCTGGCGTACTGAACCGGCCTATTCGGCCGCGACCTCTTCCGGCGCAATCTCATAGACCGTCGCGCAATATTCGCAGGTCACCCGGATCTTGCCGTCGGCCTCGACCATATCGGCCCGCTCGGCCGGGTCGAACGACGTCAGCACGCCGGCGATCCGGTCGCGCGAACAGCGGCATTGCGCCACCAGGGCGCGGGCGTCCTCCAGCCGCACACCGTCCTCGTGGAACAGGCGGAACAGCAGGGTCTCCGGCGTGATGGTCGGGTCCAGCAGTTCGTCGTCGGCCAGGGTGTGGAACAGGGCGCGGGAGCGATCCCACGCCTCCTCGGTGGAGCCGCGGGCGTCGTCGGCCGCGATCAACTGGATCAGCGCCCCGCCGGCGCGCCAGGCCACGCCCTCATCGGTGACCACCGACCCGACCGCCAGCTTGACCCGGGTCGGAATCTGCTCGGACTGCTGGAAATAGTGTTCGGCCGCCAGCGACAGGCTCTCGCCCTCGATCGGGGTGATGCCCTGGGTGCGCTCGAAATCCGCGCCACGGTCCAGCGTCATGACGAACACGCCCTCGCCCAGCAGGGCCCGCGCGCCCGGTCGAACGAAGCCCTGCGACGCCGCGGCGACCGCGTCCGCATCGAACCGGCAGTAGCCGCGCATGCGCCCGTCGGTGTCATAATCGGCGACGACGAAACGCACCGGCCCGTCGCCCTGGGCCTGGACGATCAACCGCCCCTCGAATTTCAGGCTGGAGCCCACCAGGGCCGCCAGCGCGCAGGCCTCGCCCAGCAGGGCGGCGACCGGCTCGGGATAGTCGTGCGCCGACAGTATGGCGTCGATGGTCTGGCCCAGACGCACGATCCGGCCGCGCACGGGCCAGCCCTCGATCTGGAAGGCGGCGGCCAGATCGTCGGCGGGGGCGGCGGCTTGGTCATGCGCGTGATCGGTCACGGGCTATCCTCGGAAAACGGCGATGGTCGGGAAGCGCCGTCAGATAGGCGCGCCAGTCGCGGATGGTAAGGCCTGCGTGCTACAGCAGGAACCGGCGCGGTCACGATCCCGTTCCAGCAACCCGATCCGAACACACCGACCCGGCGGTTTCATGACCAGAGCGACCCTAAAGCCCCTGAACCAGCAGTCCATCGTCATCACCGGCGCCACCTCGGGCATCGGCCTGGCCACGGCGCGGCGGGCGGCCCGGGCCGGGGCCTGCGTCTTCCTGATCGCGCGGGGAGAGACCGACCTGAAGGGCCTGTGCGAGGAGCTTCAGGCCACCGGCGCCCGCGCCGCCTGGGCCGTCGCCGATGTCGCCGACCACGCGGCCCTCGCCGAGGCGGCCGAAAAATGCGTCCGCCTGTTCGGCGGCTTCGACACCTGGGTCAACAACGCCGGGGTTTCGATCTATGGCGTCATCCGCGAGACGACCCTCGAGGATCAGCGGCGGCTGTTCGAGACCAACTACTGGGGCGTGGTCAACGGCTCGCTGATTGCGACCGAACATCTGCGCAAACGCTACGGCGGCGGGGCCATCGTCAATGTCGGCTCGATCCTGTCGGACGCGCCCCTGCCGATCCAGGGCGTCTACTCGGCGTCGAAACACGCGGTGAAGGGGTTCACCAACGCCCTGCGCATGGAGTTGATGCGCGAACAGGCGCCGATCACCGTCAGCCTGGTCAAGCCGGCCGCGGTCGACAGCCCCTACAGCAAACACGCCCGCAACCTGACCGGCTACGCCAAGCAGAATCCCCAGCCGGTCTACGCAACCCATGTCGTGGCCGACACCATCCTTTACTGCGCCAGCCATCCGATCCGGGAGATCACCGTCGGCGGCGGCGGTCGGCTGATCGCCAGCTTTTACTCGGTCCTGCCCGGTCTGGCGGAACCACTTCTGGCCCGGTTCGCTCCATCCCTGATGCGGGACAGGAGTTCCGCCTATCAGCCGTACGACGACGGACTCTACGACCCGCCGGAAGACGGCCTCGAAGAAGAGGTTCACTATCCCATGGTTCGACAATTCTCCGCCCTCGCCGAAATCCGCAAACACCCCGGGATCACGAGCGGAGTCGTGGCCGTTCTCGCCGGGGTCGGACTCGCCGCCCTGCTGCTGAGCCGGCGCGACGGTCCCACACGGTACGAACGCCTGCGCGGCCGCTTCGACCCGCGCGGCTGGGTCGATACCGACGCTCTCAGAGGCCGGTTTGACGAGCTGGGCGACACCGTCCGTCACAGCCTGTCCGAGGCCGGTGAGCGCGCTTCTGACTTCGGCGACGACGCCCGCCATCGCGGCGAACGCTTCGTCCACGGGGCCCGGCATTCCTCGCGCAAGGCGTTGAAGAAGTCGGGCAAGACGGCGCGTCGCTACGCCCATGACGCCGGCGCCTACGCCAGGGATCACGCCCGCGAGGGCGGCGCCCTTCTGGCCCTTGCGACCATCGCCGCCGCCGTTGGAGCCGCGGCTCTGGACGCACGCCGCCCCGACAGCAAGATCCGCAGCCTCGGCAAATTCTGAAGCCTGCGTCCAAACTTGGCGCATCGGCCTGTCAGACTGATCGCCGGCCGCCTCCCAGGGGCGGCCGGCGCTTCATTGTGGGCGGCGGGAACGGAGTAGACTCATCAGACTCTTCAGACGCATGGGACGGTGTTTTTCCCGGGTAAAAGACTCCCGTTGCTGCAACTGCGAAGGTCGTCCAAGGTCGCGCCATGGCTGATCCGACGACCTACATCTTCGATTTCGACTCCACCCTCGTGCGTATCGAGACGCTGGAGGTCCTGGCCGAAATCGCCCTGGCCGGCGCGCCCGAGGCAGCCGGGATCCGCGCCGAAATCGCCGCCCTGACCGAACAGGCCATGACCGGGGATCTGCCGTTCGGCGAGGCCCTGCAACGCCGCCTCGCCCTGCTGCCCCTGACCCGCGCCCATGTCGAGGAACTGGCCGGCCGCATCCTCGACGAGGGCACGCCCTCGGTGCGCCGCAACCTGCGCTTCTTCCGCGAGACCGCCGACCGTATCGTCATCCTGTCCGGAGGCTTCCGCGAAATCATCGCCCCCCTCGCGGCTCATCTGCACATCGCCGCCGACCGGGTCCTTTGCAATGACCTGACCTATGATCCGGAGGGCCGCGTAACAGGCGTCGATCAAGCCAGTCCCCTCGCACATGCGGACGGCAAGACCGCCGCGATCCGGGCTCTCGGCCTGACGGGTCCGGTGGTCATGGTCGGCGACGGCTGGACTGACGCCGAGGTTCGGCTCTCCGGCGCCGCCGCTCGCTTCCACGCCTTCACCGAGGTGGCGCGCCGCGAGCGGGTCGTCGCCGCCGCCGATGCGGAGGCGGCTTCCATGGATGAATTCCTGCACGCCGAAGGTCTGGCCGGTCGCTGGTCCTACCCCCGCGCGAGGATCCGCATCCTGCTGCTGGAGAACATTCACCCGGCGGCCGTCCGGCGGCTGGAAGAGGCCGGCTACACCGTCGAAAGCCGCAAGGGGGCGCTGGATGAGGACGCCCTGATCGCGGCGCTGAAGGGCGTGCATGTTCTCGGCGTCCGCTCCAAGACCCGGGTCAGCGCCCGGGTCCTGGAGGCCGCAGACCGGCTGATGGCCGTCGCCGCCTTCTGCATCGGCACCAACCAGATCGATCTCGACGCCGCCGCCGACCGCGGCGTGGCGGTGTTCAACGCCCCCTATTCCAACACCCGGTCGGTGGTCGAACTGGCGGTCGGACTGACCATCGCCCTGCTGCGCGACGTCGCCGACAAATCCGCCGCCATGCACCGGGGCGAATGGAACAAGTCGGCCGACGGCTCACGCGAGCTGCGCGGCAAGACCCTGGGCATCGTCGGCTATGGCGCCATCGGTTCCCAGCTTTCGGTCCTGGCCGAGGGACTGGGCATGCGGGTGATCTTCCATGACCTGACCGAACGGCTCGCCCTTGGCAACGCCCGCCGCATGGGCTCGCTCGACGCCCTGCTGGCCGAGAGCGATGTCGTCAGCCTTCATGTCGACGGCCGCGCCGACAACACGGACCTGATTGACGCCGCCCGGCTGTCGCGGATGAAGCCCGGCGCCCTGCTGCTCAACCTCTCGCGCGGCCATGTCGTCGACATCGGCGCCCTGGCCCAGGCCCTCGGATCGGGCCGGATCGGCGGCGCGGCGCTCGATGTCTTCCCCGAAGAGCCGGCGACCAACGCCGAGCCCTTCGACAGCCCCCTGCGCGGTCTCAGGAACGTGATCCTGACCCCGCATATCGGCGGCTCGACCGAAGAGGCCCAGGAGGCCATCGGCGAGTTCGCGGCGGAACGGCTGCTGGCCTATCTGAATCGCGGCGACACTAACTTCTGCGTCAATCTGCCCAATGTTCAGCTTTCCGAGGTCTCCGGGGCCCACCGCATCCTGCACATTCACCGCAACCAGCCCGGCGTGCTGGCCGAGCTGAATCGGGCCCTGGCCAGCGCCGGCCTCAATATTCTCGGACAACATCTGAAGACGGACGAACGCACCGGCTATGTCATCACCGACGTCGACCGGGACTACGATCCGGAAGCGCTCCGTAGCCTGAGGAGTGTGGCCGGAACGCTGCGATTCCGGATGCTGCACTGAAACCTTCCCTCACGGCATCTTGCGCCCGGGCGAAAGGGGGGCACAGTGTTATGCAACGGTCGCATGATGACGGCCGAGGGAGGATCATCGATGTCTCGTTTCCTGCGCCAAACGGCGCTCGCCGCACTGACCGTAGCCGCCGTCGGCGCCGTCGCCTCCGCCGCCAGCGCCCAGAGCTACAGCCGCCTGGTCGTGTTCGGCGACAGCCTGAGCGACAACGGCAACCTGTTTGCTGCGACCGGCGGCTTCAGCCCGACGTCGCCGCCATATTTCCAGGGCCGATTCTCGAACGGCCCAGTCTTCACCGAACTGTTGGGTTTCAACGCCGGTCGCTCAGCCGCGGGCGCGGCCGTGACGGGCAGCATCAACTACGCCTACGGCGGCGCCCGCACCGACAGCTCGGCCTTCCCGCCCGGTATGCGCAACCAGCTCCTGGCCTATACGGGCGGCGGCGGCACCTTCGGCGCCAATGACCTGGTCAGCATCCTCGGCGGCGCCAACAACATCTTCCAGGGGCTGCCGGCCGCCGGCGCCTCGGCGAACCCGACCGGGACCATTGCGCCGGTCATCGCGGCAGCGGCCGCTGACGTCAATTTCCTCGTCAACAGCGTCGCGGCGGCCGGGGCCGGCACCATCCTCGTCGGCAACATTCCCAGCCTCGGGAACGCGCCACAGTTCCGCGGCACGGTCGCGGCTCCGCTGGCGGAATTCGCCGGCACCTCGTTCAACAGCGCGCTGCTCAGCGGACTGATGACCACGGCCGCGGCCCGGCCGGGGACCAACATCATCCTGTTCGATATCTTCAAGGTTGGCGCGGCCCTGACCGCAAACCCCGGGGCCTTTGGCCTCACCAATGTGACCGACGCCTGCTTCAACGGGGTCACGGCCTGCGCAACACCCAACACCTATCTGTTCTGGGACGGGGTTCACCCGACCGCCGCCGGCCATCAGCTGATCTCCCGCCTGGCCAATGACTATCTCTACTATGGCGACATCGGCGCCCAATCGACGGTTCAGGCGGAAACCGCCTTCCGCCAGCGTGAGGATCTGCTGGACCTCGCCAGCGAGGGAATGTCCGGCCGTGCAGCCTGGCAGGCCGGCACCAGCGTGACCTTCGGCGCCATCGCCGATAGCGTGGACACCGATGCCCGCGGCTCCGTCGCCGCCGCTGAGGCCACAGGTTACGGCGTCAGGGCCGGGCTGGATCACGTGATGTCGCCCGGCGCGCGCTTCGGCCTGTCCGGGACGTTCCGCACCGCCGAGGTTGAGGCGGGAGCCATGGCCTTCGACGTCAAGACCTATGCCTTCGACGTCTATGGCGGCTGGCGCTCGGGCGGACAGTTCATCAACGCCACGGCAGGCGGGTCGATCGATGACTATCAGGACATCGTCCGCCTTACCTCCCTGGCGCCCATCGTTCACACCGGAGAAACCCGGGGCGGCAGCATCGGCGCCCGGGTCCAGGGCGGTGTCTGGTTCGACATGGGCGGGATCGGCCTGTCGCCCCGGGTTGCGGTCAACTATGTCTCGACCGAGGTCAACGGCTATATCGAGCAAGGCCCGGCGGCCCAGTACGCCTATCAGGACCGCACGGTCGAGGCCTTCAGCGGCGAGGTCTCGTTGCGGGCCGAAGGCGGCGGAGACGGCATGAGCTTCTTCGTTGAGGGCGGCTATCGCGACAATTTCAGCGATAGCAGCGACGCCGTCCGTACCGGCATCACCGCCAACCCGGCGCAGATCCTGTCGCGCGAGATCGACAATCCGTTCGGCGGCTCACTGCTCGCCTCGGCCGGGGTCGAGGCCGACCTCGGTCCGGTCCGGATGACGGTCGGCTATCGCGGTCGCTTCGGCGACGCCGCCGACAGCCACGTCGGGGCCATCACCTTCCGCCTCCCGCTGCAATAGGGCCGGCTCATCCTGAGGGCGGGCGCGCGATCGCAGGATCGCGCGCCCGCTTTTTTGTTCCCGGCCTGCGACGACCTGCCGCCCCTGCCCGCCCCAAAGTCGCCCCAGGTCACCTGCGAAAGGCGGTCTCCTGTCGCTGGCCGCAGAGTGTCGCTCTTCCTGTTGCGGCCCGTCGGCGCCCCTCCCCGCTCGCCAAGAGCCGAATACGGAGACGACGCCGCCATGCGACGCCTGTTGCCGACCGTCCGGTCATTCCTGATTCACTCCGGCCAGGCCGCCGCCTTTGGCGCGGTCGCCGTCCTCGCCATGGCCGCCGCGCCCTTGCCTGCCGCGGACACGTCGGCGACCGGAGAGCGACTCGCGGCCCCCGAAGCCCCGCCTGCGACCGCCGTGGCCGAGCCCGCCGGACCGGTCCTCCGCAAGATCGCCTTCGAAAGTCCGGTCAAGGGCTATGCCGTGAACTCCCCCTACGGCATGCGCCGCCTGGCCGGACAGGCGGCGCGCCGGCATGCGGGCGTCGATATCGCCGCCCCCCGGGGCACCGGCGTCTATGTCGCGGCGGAGGGAGCGGTCGTCCGCACCGGCTATGAGGCCGCCGGCTACGGTCGCTTCGTCGAGATTCGCCATCCCAACGGCATGACGACGCTCTATGCCCATCTGAGTCGCCTCGACGTCCGCTCGGGCGACCGCCTCGGCGCCGGCGAACGTATCGGCCTGGTCGGCAGCACGGGCCGCTCAACCGGGCCCCATCTGCATTTCGAGGTCCGCCGGGGCGACCGGCAGGTGAACCCGGTCAATGTCATGGGCCAGGCGTTCGAGGTCGTGGTCGCCGGCGAAGTCTAGACCGCATCCGCCCATGGTTTGTTCACCCCTTTTTGCGATGATCGTCGCTCAAAGGGGGCGCGTTGGACCGGATTCTGTATTCCATCACGATCGAGCACGACTGGCGCTGGACGCTGGCCGCTGTTGTCGTCTGCGTGGTCGGTCTCGGCACGGCTCTGGCGCTGCTCGGTCAGGCCCGCGAGACCCGCGGCCGTCGTCGACGCAACTCCGTCCTGCTCGCCGCCCTCGTGGGTGGGCTGTCTGTCTTCGCCGCCCATTTTCTCACCATGAAGGGATATCAGGCGGGCGGTGACGTACGCTACGGCGTTTTGCTGACGCTCGCCTCCCTGGCCATTGTCCTCGCCTGCTTCACCGCGGCGGTCGGCATGGTTATGGCCCGGCCCGGGCGATTCAGCCGCGCACTCGCCGGGGTCATGGCCGCGGCCGGTGTCTCCGCCATGCATTTCATCGGCGTCGCAGCGCTCGAGATGTCCGGACAGATTAGCTGGCGCCCCGATCTCGTCGCCTTGGCCGTAGCGGGCGGCATGGCCATCGCAGGCTTGTCAGCCGCCTTTGTCTACGGCCCCGGCCCCCGGCGACTGGCTGCGGCGGTCCTGTCCGGCACGACCGCGGTCGTCGCCATCCATTTCGTCTCGATGAGCGCCATGACGGTGATCCCCGAGGCCGCGACCCTCACCGGGGCCACGGTCTCCAGCGGCGTCATGACCGCAGTCCTCATCGCCATGGTCGCGGGGATCGCCTGTGTCGCCGCCATCATCGTCTGGATGGGCTGGGTCACGCGGGCCAGCACCCTGGGTCATGTCCGCGAGGCCATCGACGCCATGCCCGACGGACTGGCCTTCTTTGACGCCGACGACCGGCTGGTGCTGTGGAACCACCGCTACGCCGAGGTCAATCCCGAGCTGTCGTCCAACCTGTCGGCCGGGATGACGTTTCGGGAGATCATCCAGATCGGGCTCGCCGAGGGCCTTTACGCCGAGGCGACGGGGCGGGAGGAGGCGTGGATCGCCGAACGCCTGAAATCGCGCACGGCCCTGTCGACGACCATGGAGCAGCATATCGCCGGCGACCGCTGGCTTCGGGTGTCCGATCGGCGCACGGCGGCCGGCGGCATCGTCACTGTCTGCACCGACATCACCGATCTGAAGCACGGGGCGCAGTCCCTGGCCGAAGCACGAGACGCCGCCGAAGCCGCCAGCAAGGCCAAGAGCCAGTTCCTGGCCAATATGAGCCATGAGATCCGGACGCCCCTGAACGGCGTCATCGGCGTCGCCCAGGCCCTGGCCCGGACTGAACTCTCCCCTGAGCAGGTCGAGATGCTCGAGTTGATCCAGTCCTCCGGTCAAACTCTCCAGGTCCTGCTCAGCGACATTCTGGATCTCGCCCGGGTCGAATCGGGACGGCTCGACCTGGCCGACGTCCCCCTCGACCTCGGCCGAACCGTCCGTGAGGCGGCCCAGCTCTACGAAAGCTCGGCGCAGACCAAGGGCCTTCAATTTTTCGTCGAGATCGGACCCGAATCTGACTGCTGGATCCGTGGCGATGCGATCCGGATCAAGCAGATCCTCACCAACCTGGTCTCCAACGCCGTCAAATTCACCAGCGAGGGCTTCGTCAGCCTGACCGTCGGGCCCGGCCCGGACCGTCAGGGAGAGCCCACGCTACGCTTCTCCGTCGAGGATACGGGGATCGGCTTCGACAATGGTACGCGCGAGCGACTGTTCAGTCGCTTCGAACAGGCCGACGGGGCCATCACCCGGCGTTTCGGGGGTTCGGGGCTGGGGCTGGCCATCTCACGTCAACTCGCCGAGATGATGGGCGGCGACCTGGATTGCGAGAGCGAGCCCGGCGGCGGCTCCGCCTTCATCCTGACGATCCCGTTACGGACGGCCGAGAAGCCTGCCGCGCGGGCGGCAGAAACAATCCGGGCCGATGAAGACGACGAACCGCCTGTCCGGGTGCTCCTGGCGGACGACCACCCGGTCAACCGCAAGGTCGTTGAGATGGTCCTGGCCCAGGCCAATGTCGAACTGACCTCGGTCGAGGACGGCGCCCAGGCCGTCGCCGCCCGGCGCGACGGCGACTTCGACCTCATCCTGATGGACATGCAGATGCCGGTGATGGACGGGCTGACCGCCACCCGCGAAATCCGGCTGCACGAGGCCGCCATGGGGCTGAACCGGACCGCCATCGTCATGCTGACCGCCAACGCCCTGCCCGAGCACATCGCCTCGGCGGCGGCGGCGGGAGCCGACCATCATCTGGCCAAGCCGTTCAACGCCGTCGAACTGCTGGAGCTGATCATGGCCCTGCCCCGCAACGTGGCCAGCATCGCCGCCTGAGCGGCTACCGCCTATTCGTAGCCGTGCGCGGCCTCGTTGATCACCTGGGACGGCATCTTCGAGAAGTCGACGGTGACCGGCTGGGCCGCCTTGGCGCGGAAGGTCTTGATGACGTGCTCAAGGCGGCGACGCACCTCGCGCTCCTCTTCGCTTCCCGTGTCCAGGTTCAGCGGCGCGAGGCAGAAGTCGATGATGGCGGTGGGGCTGCTCAGAGGTTGCATGGTCTGTCTCTTCCCTATTCAGCCGCCACGAACTGGGCGGTCTCGGTGGAATCCTGCAGGGCGGTGGTCGACGACTGGCCGCTCGAAATGACGGTGGCGACCTGGTCGAAATAGCCGGTGCCGACCTCGCGCTGGTGCCGGGTCGCGGTATAGCCGGCCGGCTCATTGGCGAACTCGCGCTGCTGAAGTTCGGAATAGGCAGACATGCCGCGGTCACGGTAGCCGCTGGCCAGTTCGAACATGCCGTTGTTCAGGCTGTGGAAGCCGGCCAGGGTCACGAACTGGAATTTATAGCCCATGGCCCCCAGTTCGCGCTGGAATTTGGCGATGGTGGCGTCGTCCAGCTTTGCCTTCCAGTTGAACGAGGGCGAGCAGTTGTAGGCCAGCAGCTTGCCGGGATGCTGCTTGTGCACCGCCTCGGCGAAGCGACGAGCGTCGTCCAGATCGGGGTGCGACGTCTCCCACCACAGCACATCGGCGTATTTGGCATAGGCGAGGCCGCGGGCGATGCAGTGATCGAGACCGGTGCCGGGCTTCAGGCGGAAGAAGCCCTCCGGCGTCCGGTCGTCGCGGTTGATGAACGGATGGTCGCGCTCGTCCACGTCCGAGGTGATCAGTTGGGCCGACTCGGCGTCCGTGCGGGCCACGGTCAGGGTCGGGGCGCCCATGACGTCGGCGGCCAGACGCGCGGCGATCAGATTGCGCTCATGGGCCTGGGTTGGGATCAGCACCTTGCCGCCGAGGTGGCCGCATTTCTTCTCTGAGGCCAGTTGGTCCTCGAAATGGACCCCGGCCGCCCCGGCCTCGATAAAGGCCTTCATGATCTCGAAGCTGTTCAGCGGTCCGCCGAAACCGGCCTCGGCGTCGGCCACGATGGGCACGAACCAGTCGCGCTTGGCGCCGCCCTCGGCGTGCTCGATCTGATCGGCGCGCTGCAGGGTGCGGTTGATGCGGCGGCACAATTCCGGCGCGGCATTGGCCGGATACAGGGACTGGTCAGGATACATGGCCCCGGCCGTATTGGCGTCCGCGGCGACCTGCCAGCCCGACAGATAGACGGCCTTGAGCCCGGCCCGGACCATCTGCATGGCCTGGTTGCCGGTGACCGCGCCCAAGGCGTTGATATAGGGCTCGTCGTGCAGCAACTCCCACAGCCGGTTGGCGCCGCGCTCAGCCAGGGTGTGGGTGATCGGCACCGATCCGCGCAGGCGCAGGACGTCCTCCGGCGTATAGGGCCGCTCGATGCCGTCGAAACGACCGACGGGCGCAGGAACGAGGTGGGCGAAGCTGGTCATGCAGGTCTCGGCTCGAAAGTGCGGCGGTCACCGCGGTCCTGACGAGAGAAACACGCGCTAGTCATGAATGATACATCTTAGGCGCCGCATTTCGTGTCATTCAGTCATGATATGACATAGCTCGTTAAGTCATTTTGTGACTAACTGCAGACATGGTCACCGCCGCCGATCGCAAGCTGTTCCTCGGAGGCCGCCTCAAGCGGCTTCGCCGCGACCTCGCCCTGACCCAGACCGCGATGGCGGGCGATCTCGGCGTCTCCCCCTCCTATCTGAACCATATCGAACGCAACCAGCGCCCCGTCTCGGCCCAACTGCTGCTGCGGCTCGCCGACACCTATGACGTCGACCTGCGCAGCCTCGGCCAGTCGGCCGGCCCCGCTTCTGAAGCCGAGCTGGCGGAGGCCTTCGCTGACCCTGTCTTCCAGGGTCTGGCCGTGCCACGCCATGAGATCGTCCAGCTGGCAGAGGACCAGCCCGCCGCCGCCGACGCCCTGCTGCGCCTCTATCGCGCCTTTTCCGACCGCCGCGCCCGCGACGGCGCCGAGGCTGGAAGCGGCGACGACAGCCCCGCCGAATGGGTCCGCGAATACATCCAGTCGCACCGCAACCATTTCCCCGAACTGGACGTCCTTGGGGAGGCCTTGTCCGCGGCCATGATGGCCGAGACGCCCGGCGAGCCCTTCACGACCCGGGTCCGCGCCCGGCTTCGGTCGCGTCACGGTCTCGAGGTCCGCACCCTCCCGGCCGAGGTCATGGTCGAATGGACGCGGCGCTATGACCCTCACCGCAGGCGGCTACTGCTGTCCGAGACCCTGGGACCGTCTTCCCGGGCCTTTGCGGTCGCCTTCCAGCTGGCCCTGACCGAGCACGATGCAGAGCTGACCGCCCTGGCGAACGCCGCCGCCCCGCCCGACGAACCCACCCGTCGTCTGCTTCGGGTGTCGCTGACCAATACCCTCGCCGCGGCCATCCTGATGCCCTACGGCCCCTTTCAGCAAACGGCGGAAGACACGGGCTATGACCTCGGCCGCCTCCAGGCCCGCTTCGGCGTCAGCTATGAACAGGCCGCCCACCGCCTGACCACCCTGTCGCGACCGGCGGCGCGCGGCGTGCCCTTCTTCCTCATGCGGGTCGATCAGGCCGGGAACATCTCCAAGCGGTTCGCCTCGGGCGCCTTCCCCTTCTCCCGCTTCGGCGGGGCCTGCCCGCGCTGGCGGCTCCACAGCGCCTTCCGCACGCCGGGGCGCGTCGTCACCCAGATCATCGAGACCCCCGACGGCGGACGCTGGTTCACCCTTGCCCGCACGGTCGACCGTCAGGGCCATGACGCCTTCACCGAAGGCCAGGATCTCGCCATCGGCCTGGGCTGCGAACTGAAACACGCCCACCGCCTGACCTATGCCCGCGGCCTCGACCTGATTGCGCCCGAGGTCACCCCCATCGGCCCCGCCTGCCGCCTGTGCCACCGCCACCCCTGCGCCGAGCGGGCCGCCCCGCCCGTCGACAGGCCGCTGGTGGTGGACGACTGGGCCAAGTCGGTCAGTCCCTATCCGTTTGCGGGGGGCTGAGCGAACGCTATCTCCGGTTGGTATGTGCGGCCTCGCACATCTGATAGTAATGGCGCATGGCGCGCTCCTCCCTGACACTCCAGCTGGACGGCGCGATTCTGTCCCGGGCAGAGGCCGCCGCTGCCGCCGCCGGCCTGTCCACCGAGGCCTGGGTGGCCGAGGTGACTGCCGATGCCTTGTCCCCCGCCGGCGTCGCTGAAGAGGCTTCGCCGTTCGAGGCTGCAGACCCACGCACCGGGGCGGCGCGGCTCCATCAGCGTGAACAGGCGCGGATCGCCCTCGCCGAATACGACCGCACAGGGGTTTCGAGCCCGCTGGAAGACGTGTTGCGGGACGTCCGCGCCGATCTTGAAGCAAGGCTGGCTTCGAAAGCGTGAGCCGGCGGGTCACCGTCGCACCTGAAGCCAGGACGGATCTGTTCCGGCTCAATGCCTTTCTCGCAGGCCAGAGCGACGATGCCGCCCGCCGCGCAATGGACGCCATCGATACCGGTCTTCGGTCACTGGGCCAGATGCCGGATCGCGCCCCCGAAAGGCCGGATGAAAGGCGGGAGTTGATGATCCCCCTTCGGAAGCTCCGGCTATGTCGTCCAGTTTCGTGTTCAGGACGACGCGGTCGTGATCGCCCGCGTCTATCATATGCGCGAGGATCGCAGCGGTTCAGACGAGTGATCAGGTCTTGCTGTCCAGCGCCGCCTGCGCCGCCGCCAGGGCCTCGGCCATGACCGCCTTCAGCCGCGCCGGGGCGACGATCTGGACCTGGTCGCCCCAGCTGAACAGATGCCAGGCCAGTTCGCGCATGCCGCTGGCCCGGAACCGCACCAAAACCGCACCGTCGGCCTGATCCTCAACCGTCTGCGTCGGGTGCCAGCGCCAGGCCCGCGCCTCGGCCGCGCCACCGGGAACCACCCGCAACACGACATCCTCGATCTCGTCCTGGTAGATGCCGAACGACTGGCTGGCGAAGGCCTGCAGATCGAAATCCGCCGGCGGAGCGGCTGACCCCGCCTCGGCCCGGACCCCGCTCATCCGGTCCAGCCGGAAGGTCTGCACCCGTCCGCTCTCGCGATCGGCGGCGACCAGATAGTTGGCCCGGCCGAACATCACCCCGCAGGGCGCCACCGAGCGGCTGCGCGCCTCCGCGCCCGGCCGGCTGTAGATGAAGCCCAGCGGGCGCCCCGCAAGGATGGCCTGGCGGATCTCGGCCAGCACCGCCTCGTCGGCCGAGGGACGCGGCCCGGCCTGGACGGCGATGGTCTCGGCACGCACCAGCGCCTCGAGGTCGGGCGCCAGCCGGTTCAGGGTGGTCGAGCGCATGGCCGACTTGAGCTTGCGCTCAAGCCCCTCCAGCGCCGCCGCCCGGCCCGGCTCCCCGGCTGCGCGCAGAGCCTGGGCCGCCTTGGCCAGCTCCACCAGCTCCTCCGCGGTCGGCGCCTGCTCAAAGGCGGACAGACCGCCGCGGATGCGCCAGCGCTTGGTCGGCGGATCGGACACCTCCTCCGCGGCCGGATAGAGGGCCAGCACGGCATCACGCATCCGCTCGGCCGTGCGGCGGCCGACGCCGCATTCGCGCGCCATCTCGTCCAGCGTCAGCCCCTCGGCGCTGGCGGCCATGCGCCGCGCCAGCTCGATCACCACAGCGGCCTTGTCGTGTCTCATGCGGGCGACGATGACATACGACCGTTTCTGACGCAACGCTGCTGCATGGTCAGTCTCAACAGAGACCCCCGCCCCGGAGACACCCCATGGCCCGCCGCTTCGCCCCCCACGCTTCCGTCGCCGCCAGCCGCTATCTGATCGTGCCCTGCGAGGCCGACGGCCGCGGCGATCTGGCCGTGATCTGGGATCGCCTCGAGGAACAGGTGATCGACGTGATCGACGCCCGCCTGTCGGCCCGCTACGCCGACGAGGACGCCCTGTGGGACGAGGCCCGTCCGGCCTTCGATCCGGCCGAAGACTTCCGCATGGCGGCCTGACCAGCCCTCGCTGCGACGGCGATTGTCAGGCGGTCGGATAGGCTTCGCGCATCCAGGCCACCGACCGTTCGGCCAGTTCGCGCAGCACGTCCGGGTCAACGTCCGACAACCGGTTCAAATACAGGCACGAGACCCCGGTCGAATGTTTGCCCAGCCGCGCCATCAGGTCTTCGGCCCCGGCGAAGCCTGGCATGATGTAGACGGTCAGCTTGGCCTTGCGCGGCGAGAAGCCGATGATCGGCCAGTCGGCGGGCTTCTTCGTCGTATTGACGTAGGTGTAGCGGCCAAAGCCGATGATGGAGGTCCCCCACATCACCGGCGGCTGACCCGTCACCTCGGTCAGGAGGGCGCAAAGGGCCCCGGCCTCCTCCCGCCGCCGCGCATCGGGCACGGCGGCGATGAAGGCCGTCACCGACTGGTCGGTCGGCTGGGTCTTGAGCCCCTCGGCCATGGCACTCCCGTCAGGCTGCGCCCCTCAGCTCCGTGGCATGGGGCGGATAGGGTGCCGACGGTACAGGGCTGGGCGGCAGTTTGGCCAGAGTGCTGGCGAAACCATGGTTGACGTCGCGGTGATGCGCCTCGTCCGCGCGCACCTGCAGGACCACGTCACGCAGCGTCGCATCGGCCGGCAGCTTCCAGTAGTGGATGGCGATGGCCGGAGCCGGGACGTTGGGCGAGCGGCCCTCGTCGATCTCCTTCAGATACAGGGTGTAGCTGATCACCGCCTCTTCCTCGAAATAGCCGACGACCCGGTGCGCCGTGCGCGCGGAGATCAGATAGAGCAGGAAGAAGCCGATATAGAAGACCGCCTGGGCCAGCTGCACCACCAGCCGCTCGAAATAGGTCGGCTTGGCCACCTCGATGAAGGTCATCAGGTGCATCCGCTCGTTCTCCGCCTCCTCCATCAGGGTGCGGATCCAGCCGTCATCGTCCTTCATCTCGCGCAGGCAGCGCAGATGCGTCAGCGTCGCCCCGACCATGCCGGGCACGGCGGCGACTGTTTCCAGCACGATGGCGCGGTGGCCGTATTTCTTGGCGAAGAAGGTGTCGGCCGAGAACCGCAGCAGCTTGGTGAATCCGAGGGCGAACTTGTCCGAGAACCCTTTCGGCTCATGGTGGACTACGGGCTCGGCGTCCTTCTCCTCTTCGAGGGCGAGGTCGTCGGGGGCGAGGATCTTGTTAACCATTGGAGTCTTTCGGGCGCATCGGCCCCCATGGGCCGGCGCAGAAATACTCTAGCGCCTCCGGCAAACGCGCGGGCACACGTAGTGTTGCAAGGGGCGGACACGCTGACGCAGGGGAGAGCCCGTATGGCCTGAGGCCATCACAACGCCTTCACGATCCCCTCGACCATCTTCTTGGCGTCGGCGAACAGCATCATCGTATTGTCGCGGAAGAACAGCTCGTTCTCGACCCCCGCATATCCCGCCGCCATGCCGCGCTTGATGAACAGCACCGTCCCCGCCTTCTCCACGTCGAGGATCGGCATGCCGTAGATCGGGCTCTGCGGATCGGTCTTGGCCGCCGGATTGGTGACGTCATTGGCGCCGATGACGAAGGCCACGTCGGCCGAGCTGAACTCGCTGTTGATGTCCTCCAGTTCGAACACCTCGTCATAGGGGACATTGGCCTCGGCCAGCAGGACGTTCATATGCCCCGGCATCCGTCCGGCCACGGGGTGGATGGCGTATTTCACCTCGACCCCCTCCTCCTTCAGCTTGTCGGCCATCTCGCGCAGCGCGTGCTGGGCCTGGGCCACGGCCATGCCATAGCCGGGCACGATGATGACCTTGGAGGCGTTCTTCATGATGAAGGCGGCGTCGTCGGCTGACCCTTGTTTGACCGGCCGGGTCTCGACATGGCCGGCCCCGACCGCGGCGCTGTCGCCGCCGAAACCGCCGAGGATGACCGAGATGAAGCTGCGGTTCATCCCCTTGCACATGATGTAGCTCAGGATCGCGCCCGACGAGCCCACCAACGCCCCGGTGATGATCAGGGCGATGTTCTCCAGGGTGAAGCCCAGCGCCGCCGCGGCCCAGCCGGAATAGGAGTTGAGCATCGATACCACCACCGGCATGTCGGCCCCGCCGATGGGGATGATCAGGGTCGCGCCGAGGATCAGGGCGATGACGAAAATGCCCCAGAAGGCCCAGGTCGCCGTCCCGCCCGTGCCGATCATGATGCCGATCAGGAAGACCAGGCCACAGGCCAGGCCGATGTTGATCAGATGCCGCGCCGGCAGGATGATCGGCGCCCCGCTCATGTTTCCGTTCAGCTTGGCAAAGGCGATGACCGAGCCGGTGAAGGTGATGGCCCCGATGGCCACGCCCAGCGCCAGTTCGATGATCGACAGGGTCTTGATGCCGCCGTCCGCCGTGGCGATTCCGAAGCTTTCCGGCGCATAGACGGCGCCGATCGCCACCAGACAGGCGGCCATGCCGACCAGCGAGTGGAAGGCCGCAACCAGCTGCGGCATCTGGGTCATCTGCACCCTGGCCGCGATCAGGGCCCCCGCCCCGCCGCCGACGATCACCCCGCCCGCGATCAGGCCCAGCGTCACCGTGTCGAGGGTGCCGCGCGACCACAGGGTCAACAGCGTCACCCCGACCGCCAGGGCCATGCCGACCATGCCGAAGGTATTGCCGCGCCGGCTCGTCTCCGGGCTCGACAGGCCACGCAGGCTGAGGATGAACAGGACGCCCGAGACCAGATAGGCCAGGGCCGCGAAGGATGCGTTCATGGGTTCCGTTTCCCCCTCACCGGCCCGACGACGGACCGGCTGTCCGGCCCAGCCGCCACAGGGCGGCGGCGATAAACAGCGGTGATATGAAGACCATGGCCCAGTCAAAGATGCCCATGGGTCGCTCCTGCGCCACGATGCGCAGCAGGATGGATGAGAACAGCAGCACCACCCCGCAGTCGCCGAACCGCTGCTTGCGGACGACGTCCGTCTCTTTCAGCCAGCTCCACAGCCACAGGCCGAACCCGATCGCGGTGGCGATCCAGGAGACGGCGATGACGAACTCAAAGACGTCGCCGGTCAAGGCGTGCGACCCGCAAAGGGCGTCAGACGACCGAGGCGGACGGCCTGGAGCCCCATCCAGCCGAAATACAGCGCCAGCCCCAGCATGGCCGCCGCGCCGATCCAGTTGCGTTCATCGGCGAAACCCGCCGCCTGCCAGAGCCAGACGAGGGTGACCACGGGATAGAAGACCGCCGCCATGACCCGCTCCAGCCTCGCGCGCGTTTCGGGCTTCAGCCGGCCGCCCAGAAGGGAGAGGCCCAGGGCCATCGCCACCGCGACCGGCACGAGCGCCATGAAGAACAGGCCTTGGCTCATGGCTTCGCCGCCTCTGCCGGCTTGGGCCGTTCCTTCTTCCTGTACATGGCCAGCATCCGTCGGGTGACCATGAAGCCGCCGAAGATGTTGACGCTGGCCAGGGTCACGGCCGCGACGCCCGCCCCCTTGGCGATCCACCCGTTCGGGCCGGCGTCGCCGCTGTAGGCCGCCGCCGCGATCAGCCCGCCGACCACGATCACCGAGGAGATGGCGTTGGTCACCGCCATCAGCGGCGTGTGCAGGGCCGGCGTCACCGACCAGACGACATAGTAGCCGACGAAGATCGCCAGCACGAAAATGGCCAGGCGGAAGATGGTGGGATCGACGTGTTCCATCAGGGTCTAGCCTCAAGTCTTGCGTCTATGCTGGTCAGCAAACGGAGGACGCCGCCAGCGATCATGCTGCCGAAGAAGACCTTCAGCGCGGCACCCAGGGCGAGGCCGATCCGGAGGTCACTATCTAGAACGAAGGCGAGGAACCCGAGTATCGCCAGAATCGGGCCGCCGACGATGACCAGCATCGCCGCGGCACTCAACGCATCCCGGAGTTTTATGGAGATCATCCCCTCACTCCCTCATGCACCACGGCCCCGCCGTGCGTCACCGCCGAGGCCTTGAGGATCTCATCTTCCAGATCCACCGCCAGGGCCCCGTCCTTGATCATCAGCCCGACGAAGGCGACCAGGTTCTTGGCGTACAGGGCCGAGGCGTCTGAAGCGATCCGCCCCGGCAGGTTGGCATGGCCGACGATCGACACGCCATTGGCCGTCATCACCACCTCGCCGAGCTTCGCGCCCTCGACATTGCCGCCCGCCTCGACCGCCAGATCGATCAGCACCGACCCAGGCTTCATCGTCGCCACCTGGGCCGCGCTGACCAGCACCGGCGCCGCCCGGCCGGGGATCAGGGCCGTGGTGATGACGATGTCCTGCTTCTTGATATGCTCGCCAGTCAGGGCCGCCTGCTTGGCCTGATACTCGGGCGACATCGGCTTGGCGTAGCCGCCGGCGGTCTGGGCGTTTTTGAACTCCTCGTCCTCGACGGCGAGGAATTTGGCCCCCAGCGATTCGACCTGTTCCTTGGTCGCCGGCCGCACATCGGTGGCCGTGACGACCGCCCCCAGCCGCCGCGCCGTGGCGATGGCCTGCAGCCCCGCCACGCCCACGCCCATGACGAAGACCTTCGCCGGCGCGACCGTGCCCGCCGCCGTCATCATCATCGGAAAGCCCTTGCCGTAGCTGTAGGCCGCCTCGATCACGGCCCGGTATCCCGCCAGATTGGCCTGGGACGACAGGGCGTCCATCACCTGCGCCCGCGAGATGCGCGGCACGAACTCCATGGCGAAGGCGGTGGCATTGGCCTGGGCCAGGGCGGTCACCGTCTCCTTGTCGCGATACGCATCCAGCAGGGCCACGACGACGGCGCCGGGCTTGAGGGCGCTGGTCTCCTGCGCCGTCGGGCCGCGCACCTTCAGCACGATGTCGGCCCCCGACAGCACCGCCTTGGTGTCCTTGGCCACCGTCGCCCCGGCCGCGGCGTAGTCGTCATCGGGAATAGACGCGCCCGCCCCGGTCCCGGCCTCAACCGTCACGGTCGCGCCCATGCCGATCAGCTTCTTCACAGTCTCGGGGGTGACGGCGCAGCGCGTCTCGCCGTCTCGGCGTTCGCGGGTCACGGCGATGGCGACAGCCAAACGAATCCCTCCGTCTCACATGGACGGTCTGACGTTAGGCTGTTCCGGGACGGCGCGTCAAAGCGCAGTCTCTTGTTGGGCCGCGGTCAAAAGGCTCCGCCTTTTCGACCCTGAGCCTGTCCTCGGGCCGAAGGTCGGACCCGGGTCGGCCTGACGCTTCGCGCGGCGCTCAAGCCGCGAGCGACCGCATCGCGAGCGTCAGCGCCAAAAATCAGTGCGACGGCTTGGACTTGAGCATGAACCAGCCGGCGATCACCAGCACCCCTGCGCCGATCGCCCCGGCGATGAAGCTGCCGTTCGGCTGGAACCACAGGATCAGAAACAGAACCAGGGCCGCGATCACCAGAGAGCCCCATTTCGACAGGCTCATGAAGACGTCGTAGGTCTTCGATTGTTCGCCGATCTCCTGGCTGCCGCGGACATAGACGTCTGAAGCATCGGAGGCGTGGTGCGGGTCGGCCATGTTCGGGTCCGGGAATCTTGAACTTCGGGTGCGTTCTTATAGCGAGCCCGGCGTCACGCTCAAGACGCCCGGGACAATTCGCCGTCAGTCGAGGGCCGCCAGGACGTCGCGGGTGAAGGCGACGAAGTCGAACCGGTTTCCGGCCGGGTCCTCGCCGCGCCGCACGATCACAATGTCGCGGCTCGGCACGATGATCACATACTGGCCGCGGTTGCCGTTGGCCGAGATCGCATCGGCGGGAACGCCCTCGGTGCGATTGAACAGCCAGAAGGTTGCGCCATAGCCCTGGGCCCCGGCCGGCTGGGGTCCCGACGGGCGCGAGACGTAGTCGCGCCAGCCCACGGGCAGGATCCTTTCCCCGTCGACCACGCCGTCATCCAGATACAGTTGACCGAACCGGGCCAGATCCCGCGCCGTGGTCCAGACCTGGCTGGACAACATATAATTCCCCCGCCAGTCGGTCTCGGCCCAGGTGTCATACATCCCCAGCCGCCGGAACAGCTCGGCCGGCGCATGCCGCTCGAACGTCGGCGCGATCGCCATCACGGCCAGCAGGGTGTCATTGTTGGCGTAGCGATAGCGGGTCCCGGGTGGCGCGATCAGCGGCCAGGCCGTCACCTGTTCATCGATCCCGACCCCGCCGAAATACAGGGCGTCCGTCCGGTTGCCCGCCGTATCACTGGTCAGGCCCGAGGCCATCCGCATCAGCTGGTCCAGCGTGATGGCGGCACGCGGATCGCCCTCCCGGCTCCAGTCAGCGATGGCGGCCGGGGCATTCACATCGGCCTCGCCGCGATGCACAGCGGCGCCGATGATCGTCCCGGCCAGCGACTTGGCCACCGACCAGGTCCGCTGCGGCGTGTCCACGCCGAAGCCCTCGCCATATTCCTCGGCCACCACCCGGTCGGCCTGCAGCACCAGTACGGCGGTCGTGTTGACGCCTTCACCGTATCCGCCCTCGAAGGCCAGTTGCACGGCCTCATTCAGAAGGGCAGCGTTTCCACGCGGATCGGCGACGACGAAGGGCGCGTTCATCCGCACGCCGGGCCGGAACATCTCCGGGCTCTCGCCCGTCCACCCCACCGGCTGGATGGCGCAGCCCCGGCCCGGCGAGAACACCGCCACCCGCGCCGGCATGACCTCGTCCCAGGCGACCGACACCTGCCGCTCGCCGATCTCGACCGGCATCTCACGCGCCAGCCCGTCCAGCTCCGGATAGATGCCGACCAGCTCATGGGCCTCGACGCTCGCCAGTGTCCGGGCCCCGCCCGCCGCTTCCGCCGTCTTCAGCGCGCTGCAGACCGTCAAGGCCTTGTAGCCGGCCGCCATGGCGCGGACGGCGGGACCGGGCGCGGGCGTTGTCTGGGCATGGGCGGCGATTGGAACGGCGACGGCGGCGACCGCGGCGAGGATCAGGATACGCATGCCCCGACGCTCGCGCGCCCGCGCCGGCCCGTCAACTCAGACGACGGCCTCAAACCGGTCGATCAACCCTTCCAGCCGCCTGGTCCCGATCGTCCAGAAGGCCGGGTCGCGCGGGTTGAGCCCGAACGGGGCGAGGGCCTCGACATAGCCCTTCGATCCTCCTCCGGCGAGCAGCGCCCGGTACAGCGGCGTGAACCCCTCCGGGTCCCTCGCCCGCGTCTCCATCAGCGCCGCCACCAGCAGGTCGCCGAAGGCATAGGCATAGACGTAGAAGGGCGAGTGGACGAAATGGCTGACATAGCTCCACCAGTGTTCGTAGCCTGGGTTCAGCGTGACTGCCGGGCCCAGCGAACCGCCCATCTCCTCCAGCCAGATCTCGCCGATCCGCTCGACCGGAACCTCGCCCCTCGCCCGTTCGTCGTGGAACCGCGTCTCGAACCGGTGGAAGGCGATCTGGCGCACCACAGTGTTCAGCCCGTCCTCGATCCGCCCGGCCAGCAGGCCGCGCTGTTCGGCCTTCGGCGCCGTGGCCAGCAGCCGGTCGAAGGTCAGGCCCTCGGCGAAGATCGAGGCCGTTTCGGCCAGGGTCAGGGGCGTGTCGGCCAGCAGCGACCCCTGCCCCGCCGCCAGCTGCTGGTGCACCCCGTGACCCAGCTCATGGGCCAGTGTCAGGACGTCGCGGCGCTCGCCCATCCAGTTGAGGAACACATAGGGGTGCCGGTCCGAGGTCACCGGGTGGGCATAGGCACCCGACTGCTTCCCCGGCCGCGCCTTGCCGTCGATCCACGGCTTGTCGAAGAAGCCGCCGGCCCGGTCCGCAAACTCCGGCCCCAGATCGGCGAAACTCTCCAGCACCAGCTGCTTCCCCGCCGCCCAGTCATAGCCGCGCGGGGCCGTCGTCTCGATCGGGGCGTTGCGGTCCCACTGATCCAGTTTCGGCCTGCCCATGGCCCGGGCCTTGAGGGTATAATAGCGGTGCGACAGACGGGGATAGGCGGCGGCCACCGCCTCGGCCATGGCGTCGACTGCCTCGCCGTCGACCTCGTTCGACAGGTGGCGGCCATCGGCGGGACGCTTGAAGCCGCGCCATTTGTCCTCCAGCGCCTTGTCCGCGGCCACGGTGTTCATCACCAGCGCCATGGTCTGGGTCCGCGCCGCCAGAGCCGTATTCAGCCCCTCGGCCGCCGCCTTGCGCCGCGCGCCCTTCGGGTCCGACAAACGGTTCAGCGCCTCGGCCAGGGTCAGCTCGTCCTTGCCGGCCCCGACCTTCATCGCCGCCAGGGTCTCGTCGAACAGGCGGGGCCACTGGGCGCTGATCGGGGCCCGCTCGGCCACGAAGGTCTCCAGCTCCTGGCTCAGCTCGTGCGGCCTCATCGCCCGCACCCGCCGCAGCCACGGCCGCCAGCGCGCCGCCACAGGCCAGGCCGCCAGCGCCGCATCGATCTCCGCCTCGTCCAGCCGGTTGATCTCCAGCGTCACCCAGACCGTCGGTGTGGCGATGGCCGTCATCTTCTCGCGCACCGTCGCCTCAAACCCTTGCGCGCCCGCATCATTGCGATCGGTCGAGGCGGCCAGAAAGGCATAGGCCCCAAGTCCGCCCAGCACATCCGACACCTGTTCGTACAGGCTCACCGCCCGGTCCAGCCGCTCGCCCAGCAGCGGCGCCTCGCCGCGCGCCTCGATCAGCAGGCCCTGAAAGGCGTTCAGCTCGGCGACCGTGGCCCGGGCCCGCGCCATATCGGCGTCGATGCGGGCGTCCTCGCGTGAGGCATAGAGGTCGGACAGGTCCCAGACGGGGGCATCCAGCGGATCGGCGGGGGTCTTGAAGGGTGCGTTCATGCCGGTCTTTGTGGGGTCCAGCGCGCCACGACGCAACGTCCGCAAGCCGCCGGGCGGCGCGGTCCGATCGTCACACCTTCGCGACCACATAAGGCCGTGGCCGGGGCGGTCGGGGTCGGATCAACCTTCGAAGGCGGCGATCAGGACCTTCAGCTCCCGCTCATCAACCCGCCGAACCGCCTCATCCCGGCTGACCCAGGCCCGCTCGCGTTCAGCCTGCTCATGCCAGCTGTCGTGTTCGATCTGAACTTCCAGCGCATGCACGGAGACGAGGCACCAGTGGGAGGCGCGCCGCTTGAGCACCTTCAGATAGCGGAAGACGCCGATCGGCGTTTCACCGATCCGCCCCTCGACCCCCGCCTCCTCCAGCGCTTCTAGCGCGGCCGAACCGGAGTCGCTTGTTCCGGCCATCCGCCCGCCCTTCGGCGTGACCCAGCGCCGGCTCTCGCGCGAGGTGACCAGCAGGATTTCGATCCTGCCGTCCACCCGCCGCCATGGCAGGGCCGCGACCTGGAGAAGGTCGGCCGGCGGAGGGCGACGGGACGCTTTGGCCATTAGGTCAACAAGCCGGCTTGAGGGGAGGATCGGTCGGCCGCGTTAACGTCCTGGACAACGACCAGTCCCGCGCCCGGGCCGGCGCGTCAACCCGTCAGACTACGGACGGATCAGCGACCTTGCTTGGCGGCCGCCTCGCCGAGGGCGGCGCAATCGAACCGCAGGCAGAATTTTTCCATCAGTTCGGTCATGCGCGGGACCAGCAGCGGCATCATCACCCGCTGGATCTCCAGATTTATTTCGACCTGTTTGCGGATGACCGACCGGCCGATCGGCGACCCGTAAAAGGCGATGGCCGTCTCCAGTTCCTGGACCGTGAAACTGTCGGCCACATCGTCGCGCAGCTCGACCATGGTGGCGGTCATGACTTCGGCGAACATGTCGGCGAAAATCTCGACCATCCAGGCGCGTTGATCGGCGGGCAGGCCGGACTCGGCATAGCCTTCCTCGAGCTGGCCGCGCATCTGCTTCATGATCTCGCCACCCTGGGTCAGCTCCAGATAGCGCCCGGCGAGATCCAGATGGTTCTGGCGCGCGGCGTCCGGCGCCCCCTGTGCGAGGGCAGGCCCGGCCGCAAAGGCCAGCAGGGCGGCGATGACCGCGATGATGCGCATGGGAGGCCCCTCTTCGGACCTCATCCTCGCCCGTGCAACGACAGGCTGCAAACGAAAACGGCGGCGGAGATCGCTCCCCGCCGCCGTCGTCGTCAAAATGTCAGGCCGATCAGGCGTTCAGCGACGCCGGATCGATCTTGAAGCCCGGTCCCATGGTCGAGGACAGGGTGATGCGCTTGACGTAGGTGCCCTTGGCGCCCGACGGACGGGCCTTTTGCAGGGCGTCCACATAGGCCTTCACGTTGGCTTCGAGGGCTTCCTGGGTGAAGGAGGCCTTGCCGATGCCGCCGTGGGCGATGCCGGCCTTCTCGACGCGGAACTCGACCGCGCCGCCCTTGGCGTCCTTGACCGCTTGCGCGACGTTCGGGGTCACGGTGCCGACCTTCGGGTTCGGCATCAGGCCGCGCGGGCCCAGCACCTTACCCAGACGACCGACCAGGGCCATCATGTCCGGGGACGCGATGACGCGGTCGAAGTCCATGAAGCCGCCGTTGATCTTCTCGTACAGATCCTCGGCGCCCACGATGTCGGCGCCGGCCGCCAGGGCTTCAGCGGCCTTGGCGTCCTTGGCGAAGACGGCGACGCGAACGTCACGGCCCGTGCCCGACGGCAGGTTCACGACGCCGCGGACCTGCTGGTCAGCGTGACGCGGATCGACACCCAGGTTGACGGCGATCTCGATCGACTCGTCGAACTTGGCGGTGGCGTTGGATTTGACCGCGGCGATGGCGTCGTTGAACGGCATCAGGGCGAGCGTGTCGCCGGTGCGGGCCTTGGTGCGCTTGGTTTGCTTGGCCATGTGCTTAGCCCTCCACGACGTTGAGGCCCATGGCGCGAGCCGAGCCTTCGATGATCTTGGTCGCGGCGTCCAGGTCGTTCGCGTTCAGATCCTTCATCTTCTTCTCGGCGATCTCACGCAGCTGGCTGCGCTTGATCTTGCCGGCCACTTCGCGGCCGGTCATCTTCGAGCCCGAGGTGATCCCGGCGGCCTGTTTGATGTAGTGGGTCGCGGGCGGGGTCTTGGTGACGAAGGTGAAGCTCTTGTCCTGGTAGACCGTGATCACGGTCGGCAGGGGCGTGCCTTTGACTTCCTTCTCGGTGCGGGCGTTGAACTCCTTGACGAAGCCCATGATGTTGACGCCGCGCTGACCGAGGGCGGGCCCGATCGGGGGTGAAGGCGTGGCGTTGCCGGCCGGCACCTGCAGTTTGATATAGCCCAGAATCTTCTTGGCCATTGGTCTCTCCTTACAATGGACCTGAACTCAATCAGGCCCGGTGAGCCGTGGTCGTGGCATGGCTGCCTCCCACGGATTTATGCGGGCGAACCCGCACCGCTCCTCGGAGCGAGGCGCGCGTGTAGCAAACGGGGGGGACAAAAGCAACGCGCGGAGCTGGGCAACGGACTCAGTAGGGCGAGTCCGCCTGACCAATGGCCTCAAGGTAGAGGTGGCATCCTTCGCTGAACGACTCGGAACGCGAGCCGCCGCACTGATGCTCTTCCGTTACCCGCTGCTCTGCCGCCCAGCGCCACCCGGCCAAATGGCCGGAGCAGTCGTCGGAGCAATCGTAGCCCCCGACCCTGTAGGGCAGCCCCATTTTGGACGGCGCTCGGTACAGGATGCTCTCTCTTGGAACAGGCTCCAAGCCGAGCTCCGCGATCACATCGTCTGCGCGAGGCGCCCTATCCGACGAAAGGACGATTGCCAGCGCTCCAATGACAGCCCCTACGAGGAAGCAGCCAATGGGGTACTCCGCCAGAAACTTGTGAATGACGTGGCGGCTTAGGGCCGTCAGCCCGCGTTCTTCTCGACCTGATTGTATTCCAGATCCACCGGCGTCGGACGCCCGAAGATGGACACGGCCACGCGCAGGCGGGCGTTGTCCTCGTCGACGCTTTCGACCTGGCCCTCGAAGCTGGCGAAGGGTCCGTCGATGACCTTGACGGTTTCGCCGATGTCGAAGCGGATGGTGGGCTTCGGACGTTCGACGCCCTCCTCCACCTGGCCGATGATGTTCTGGACTTCCTTCTCGGACACCGGCAGCGGCTTGGTGCCGCCCGCGGCGCCGAGGAAGCCGGTCACCTTCGGCGTGTTCTTGACCAGGTGATAGGCGTCGTCGGTCATCTCCATCTTCACCAGCACATAGCCGGGGAAGAATTTGCGCTCGGAGTTCACCTTCCGGCCGCGGCGGATCTCGACCACGTCCTCGGTCGGCACCAGGATTTCAGAGAAACAGTCCTCGAGGCCCTGCTGGCGCGCCTGGTCTGTCAGGTGCTGGGCGACCTTCTTCTCGAAATTCGAATAGGCGTGGACGATGTACCACTTGTGCCGGGGATTGGCTGCGGGCTTGGGCGCGGCATCAGTCATGTGCGCGTCTCCTTTATTGGCCGATGGCGAGAATGATGATCGACAGCTTGGCCAGGGCCCAGTCCACGATCCAGAAGAAGACCGCGGCGATCATGACCATGATCAAGACCATCACCGAGGTGATCCAGGTCTCCTTGCGGCTCGGCCAGACGATCTTGCGCCCCTCGGCGCGGACCTGGCTGATGAACTGCGGAATCGATGTCCGCTTCTTGGGCGGGCCCGCATCGGCCGCCACGGTGTTCCCGGCGAGGACCGGCTGGGCGGGCGGTGTGCGGCGCCCCGAAGGGGTCTTGGCCTTGGCCATGTCGTTCTGGTCTCGTTTCAACGGGCTGACTGTGCAGATGGGGACCCGCGCCGTCAGTGGAAAGTGGCAGGAGTGGAGGGACTCGAACCCACGACCCTCGGTTTTGGAGACCGATGCTCTACCAGCTGAGCTACACTCCTGTGGTTCCGGACAAAACTACAACGCGCCAGAGGGTCGCCCCTCAGGCGCGTTCAGCTTCGCCAGACCGCGGCGTATGCCCGACCCGGCAGGGGTTTTCAAGCGGATTGCCGCTAATCCTCGTACTGCGCCGCAATGGCCCGGGCCTCGTCATCGGGCTTGACCACCTCGCTGAACAGCAATTTGTCGATCCGACGGTCATCCATGTCGATGATCTCGACCTCGAACCGGCCCAGCTGCAGGATCTCGCCCTCGGCGGGCACCCGCGACAACTGGTGCAGCACCAGCCCGGCGACCGTGTGGAAGCCGTCAGCCTCGCCGAAATCCTCGCCCAGGGCGTCGGCCAGTTCATCGATGTCCGTCTGGCCGTCGACCAGCCAGCTGCCGTCCTCGCGCTGGCGGATATAAGCTTCCTCGACGTCGTGGTCCTCGTCGAAGTCGCCGGCGATCATCTCCAGCAGGTCGGTGGCCGTGACCACGCCCTCGAAGGCCCCGAACTCATCGACGAGGAAGGCCATATGCACCTTCGACGCCTTCATGATCTCCAGCGCCTTCAGGACGGAGGTCGACTGCGGAATAAAGGCGGGAGTCTGCACATGGCGTTCGACGTTGAACTCGCCATTGTCCAGCAGACTGTCCAGCAGGTCCTTCTTGTGGACCACGCCCAGCGGGTTATCGACGTCGTTCTCGCGCGCCACCACGATGCGGGAATAGGGACAGGTCCGGATCTCGGTGCGCAGCGTCTCCTCGCTGTCGTCGAGCGCGATCCAGAACACCTCGTGGCGCGGGGTCATGGCCACCCGGATCGGCCGGTCGCCGAGACGCAGGATCTCCTCGATCATGGTCTGCTCTTCGGGCTCGATCAGGCCCGACGCCGTGCCCTCGGCGATCATGGTCTCGACCTCTTCCTGGGTCACGTCCGAGCCGTCGCGGTCCTTCACGCCCATGACCTTGAGGATGGCCGAGGTGGAGGCCGTCAGCAGGACGACGAAGGGATGCAGGACGATGGCCACGGTCGAGATCGGCGCCGCCATCTTGGCCGCGATGCTCTCGGGGAAGATCAGCGCCAGCCGCTTGGGCACCAGTTCGCCGACGATCAGCGAAACATAGGTGATGCAGATGACCACCACGAAGGTGGCGAAGATCTCGGTATAGGCGTCCAGCGCCGGGAAGGCCGCCTCGAGAATCCGGTTCAGGTCGCCGGCGATCGCCGCCTGACCGAAGGCGCCGGCCAGAATCCCGATCAGGGTGATCCCGACCTGGACTGCGGACAGGAAATGGGTCGGGTCTTCCGACAGTTTCAGCGCCGCCCGGGCGCCGCGGTCGCCGCGTTCGGCCCGGCTCTGGAGCTTGGATTTTCGCGAGGTGACGACCGCGAGTTCGGTCATGGCGAACAGGCCGTTCAGCACCACCAGGAGCAGGACGACGACAATCGAGATGGCTAACATCTAGGGGGGCAAGACCGGCGCGGCGCGACATTCGGCGTCCGCAATCGCAATGATAGGGCCTAAGTCGACCCTCCGCCACGAGATTTCTTCGGTCAGCGCGTGCGGCCGGCCTCGATGGCGCCATACGGTCCGCGGTTCGTGCCGTCGTCGGGCATGGCGGCGCAGGCCGACATGCCGATAAAGGTGCCGATGAACAGGCCGATCCGAAGCGCTCGCAGCATGGTTACGCAATCCTTAACGTTCCTGATCTGAACGTAAGAACCGATTGCCGGTTGCCTGCAAGCCTCTGCACCGGATGCACGCCACGTTAACCGGGTTGCGACGCCCAACGGGCGAATGCAGCTCCCCCTTGGGACAGCAAAACGGCCCCCGGATCGCTCCGGGGGCCGCTCTGTCTGGTGGGGCCTATGCTCGGCCCGGACCTGATCCGGGGCTCGCGGCTTGAGGCCGTGCCCTATTCCGTGATCTTGGAGACCACGCCGGCGCCGACGGTGCGGCCGCCTTCACGGATGGCGAAGCGCAGGCCCTGGTCCATGGCGATCGGGGTGATCAGCTCGACGTTCAGCTCGGCGTTGTCGCC